>Ga0315279_10000517_pt1 | contig 76198 bp, 76 predicted proteins | sample YL17G06_20_MG_FD_203694 | JGI IMG/M metagenome (GOLD analysis project Ga0315279, IMG submission 203694) | Sediment microbial communities from Yellowstone Lake, YNP, Wyoming, USA - YL17G06_20 | ecosystem: Environmental > Aquatic > Freshwater > Lake > Sediment | place: USA: Wyoming | collected...
ATGCGCTATTGCTTGGAAAGACGCCGAATGAGGGAACATTCATTTTTGATCTTCGAGGACGAACCATAATGTGGACATTAGTAGTCATTGGCTTCATTTGTCTTCTTGTAGTCTTCAAATTATCAGACTATTCAAGGAAAATAGAAGATGAGGGAGGGGGGATAAAACTTTACCCCCAAACCCAAACACACACAAGAAGGTTCAGCATTTTGTGAACCATGTTTGTAGACTTTGGTGTGACTGAGGTTGACAATCAATCGAACCTTGGCTCAAGAAGTCTAGCAACAAACTACAACTGTACGCGTTTTTCTTAGGACTCAACGAATATTCTCCTTCTCCACTTTCGTTTCCAGCTTTTCCATCCCGTCTTCACAAGTCTTTCTCTCAATTCAGGCTTTTCTGCCACCCACTCTAGCAGCGTCCAAAAGCGCCTCTTGTCTTCCAGTCTTTCTGCTGGTACTCCTACCTCAATGCACCATCTGACATAGCTTCTCTCAACCATTTCTTGGAGTTCGCCGATGATTTCGACTTTTTCAACTTTGAATCCAAGCTCTGCCAAGTGTCTGCGTATGCTGGAAAGAGCATAACCGGAGCACACTCTGAAACTGGTTTCTGCGTCAGGCTGCATAACCTCAACGATTTCATCGGCAACCTTCACCGCGTCATCCAAATATCTTTTATTCTCGAAGTTTGGCGGCTGGAAGGATAAGACTGAAATCCTGCGTTCCATGTACCTGCGGTCTGGAGGTTTAAGAGCGCCTATCACGACGCCTAACAAGAGATCTCCCCACCCAGCATCATCTATCAAAATCTCCTTTGCAGGAAGAAACTGATTAAGCCCCAAATCTATCACCAGGGATCCAATCACAATATGCGGTGCGCGCGCGCTCCTGTTTCTCTAATCTGCCTTACCTTAAATCTTCTTTTAAGCTTGTTTCGAATTTGTTTTGGCGAAAGGTATGAGAATTTCATTATTACGCCGATATCTTAGACGCGCGCTGACGCATACCAAAGCATTAGATAGTTCATAATAATTAACCGTAAGAGGGAAACTATGTCACTTATACCAGAACTTGAGTTAGGCTTATGGAACGCCTGGATTTTCATGGTTCCCTCTCTATTACTTACGCTTTTCTCTCTTCGCCTGTTTGTAGAAAAACATGCACCGGCAACAAGTATGCGTCTGTCCAAGACCAAGCTATCATTTTGCCTTTTTTCCAAGTTTATTTATTTTGCAGCCGTGATATGCTCTGTTTTCCTACCGCTAAAGCTAGGTACGATATGGTTCTACGTAGGTCTCCCAATTACTTTAGTAGGATTAGTCGGGAACATGATAACTGTGGTGAATTGGGCTAACACCCCAGCGAGCAAACCAGTTACCAGAGGACTCTATCGTTTTTCAAGACATCCTATCTATGTAACGGAAGTTCTTCTTCTTTTAGGTGTAAGTTTAGCTTCAGGTTCATGGGTTTTCTTGTTGTTTCCCATTATAGTTGGAGTTGGAGCAATGTATTTCATAAAGATTGAAGAGGCCCAGTGCATTGGACATTACGGGAACGCCTATCGAGAATATATGAACAGAACTCCAAGATGGATAGGAGTACCGAAATCAGAGAAAAGAGAGTAGTATCTTCGTTTGAGTCTATGACTTGTGGAAGAAACTTCGAATTTCATTCGCCTGTGAATGGCTGGCGTCCTCTTTGGATCCGATAACACCGACGTAAATGTCTATTTTAACCGCAAGTTTAGACTAGTGTCAAGCGCGCGTTATTGTCACACTCACGGCGTGTGAGTGTGTTGTATGGGTAGGTATAGGTAGTGGTAGTGGCATTGGAGTTGTGATTGGAGTAGTGATTGCAAGTGTTTTCTGGTGGTAGTGGTTTTGGTTGGTTGGTTGGGGTAAACATCATCCCCAAACACACACACTGTTATGGAAAGACCATTATGCGAGGAAAATCATAGGTTGCATTAGGTAGTTATGTCTCGAACAAAGCAACTCTTCATTTTGGGTGTAGTGCTTGTCATAACAGGAGCTTGTCTCTATTTTACTCCATCTGGTGTGCGAGAATCCAATATTCAGGGCACTCAGAATTCGTTAACCATACGGGCTTGGACTGACGCTTCATATAGCTTTGGTTCCAGTAAATGGATGTTTCTCTACCAGTCATCCTTTGGTTCAATGCTTGAAGCAAATCTCGATTTCCCCTTTCCCTATTTTCCGGTCAATCCTGGTGTAGCAGAAAGACTTTGTGGTGAACCGATTCTAATAACAGTGTGCACTACTACAGGTCATAGTGAAATGGAGGGAAGATTGTTGAGTGCAACGCTTGAAGCATCATACACTTGGAATGGGCTGGAGATTAGAGTTTCTGAAGCTAATCCAGCCTATGTGGTGTTATCGTTCAAACCCCTGTTCTAACGAATTGTCTAACATTCGAGACCTCGAGTGAGCGCGTGCTATACGCGTTACTTTAGACCTCTCATTTCTCGTACTTCGTTGGAGACCTTTAGGCTTTTACGCTTCCGACTATTCTTCAACAACCATGATATGATGTCGTCGTATGATTCGCCCTTTCGTCCCATCATCTTAAGCTGCTCAGCTGTTGAGGTTTGGATTCTTATAGACGTGTATTTCTCTTCTGCCATGTGTATCTACAATTATAGATCTTATGCAAAGTACGGCGTATTTATGTTCTTGGCGCATTATCGCGCGCGCGAGCGAGCATCTTAACTCTTTATAAGAATGTTGTCAGCTCCGCAATTCGTTTCACTTCGATGTCAGCGTTGCTTTTTGCTTCTTTTTTATTGACGAAGACAGTTTTCATTCCGATATTTCTGGCTCCTTGGATGTCTGCGATGGGGTCATCTCCCAGGTGCAAGGACTGGTTTGGGGTTACTCCTAGCTTATCAAGCGTGGTCATGAAAATTGACGGATGTGGTTTGACGTAACCATGCTCATAAGATAATGTTATGACATCAAAGAATTCTTCAAACTGGTCTCTCAGACTTGGCAAAAAACGCCAATGGGTGTTAGATATTAACCCAAGTTTGTAGCCTTCTGACCGTAGCATAAGAAGCATTCTTCTTACGTTTGGAAACCATTTTGCCTTTCTTGTCACTAATCCGTAGTCCACGGCTTCCTTTACATTTCTGTAAATGGTTTGTGAATCATAGCCACACGACACTAACACGCTTGCTACTATGTCGTCTAGTAGCGTTTCACGTAAGGTTTTTCTCAGTCTTTTCTGGTAGAGTTGATTCTCCTTAAAGTATTGTTTCAGAAACTGCTCTTCATTCACATCTAGTTTTCTCCTCAATGCTGTCAATATAGGGTGAATGATGTCCTCTCTTTGTTTCATTGGGTAACGCAAAGTTAAGAAATCATCAAATGTAACTGCCCTAACTTTTGTAATCATCACTAGAAGTATTCTCTATCAGTCTTTTTAAGCCAGTTTTTGGTTTTGCGGAAAAGTTATAGCTGAACCGAAATCACGTCTGCGATAACTTTATTTTGAATCAAACCTAGGTCTTTGAGTGGTCAGACATGTTCTTAAGAAGATATATTCTCCTAGGTGTTATTGCCCTTTTGGCGATTGTCAGCATCTCGATTGTTTGGCGATTGTTTACTGCTAATTATCCTACGCATTCGGACGTTTTCTTTATGGGCGTGGAAGCGGGTGTTCTTGCGGTTGTGCTTCTAGTTTGCTTGGTCTTGATTGGCTTTTTCCTATATCGATTGATAGTGTTGTCTACGAAAAGAACTTCACTAAAAATGAACTTGCACAGTTGCAGTCATTGGACCTAGTGACTAGGACAGGTCCGTTTGACGTTTCTTCCACAGTCTGTCATATGCTAGAAAAACTAGCAAACCTACATAGAACACTATTCCAAGGATTCCCATCCACACGCAAAAACTATACACTTCAAGGGGTGAAACAGAGTTGTACAACGGATTTGCCGCTATTGGATAGAACGGCTTTATGTCATCATATAATGGCGAATCAAACAGAACATGAAGCATCGTGCCTGAAACGCCTGCAACCATAAAGGGTTTCATTCTTAGCATGATGTTCGGCTCCAATAGGAATGCCTTGTAAAGTGGATGCATAATTCTCTCAAGAAGGAACATTGCAAAACCAAGAACAAGACCAAGGCAGAAAGCTGAAAGGAATGTATGTAAATAGCCATGTAAAGGATAATCGAGCCCTAATGATAGCACCAGAAAAGGTTCAACATCAATGAGAATGTTAGCCACCAAGAACGTGGGCACATGAAGATACTTTCTGAGGGGAAGCCCAAAACCCAAGGCTGGACCAAGATGAAACGGAGTAAAGGGCATATTTGTCGCTTCCTTCCTTTGAGTATGCTATTTTTTCTTCTGGAAACATTCCATACAGATAGCAACCAGCTTTACGTTTTGAAGAAGTTGCGGTAATGATGTTAGACCCCTTGCAAGCACGGTCACGTAACCCAAAGGTTTTCCACACTTCTGACATCTGACTGGTTTGGAATCACTCATTTTTTCACAATAGAACAATTCTCCAATACTCTTTTTAAGTTAGTTTGACCCGAACAGCATGCTTTTATTTGTTCCTCTGCAAGTATTCCAATAGTGTGCTTCAATGTCGGAGACACAAGAACAGAAAAAGAAGAAAAAGAGGAAGCATCCGAGCCTTTTGGAGAGTGAGAGAGTTGAAAGTGAACTGTTCCCAGAGTTAATCGAAGCCTTGGAAGAACTGGAAAAAGAAAGAAAATATGTTGACATTCAAGTCTGTCCCAAGTGCAAGGGTCCGCTAGTTCGCAGGGTTGGCTCGATGACTGGGGACATGTCAGGTCATATGGGATTAACTCCGCCTAAGTATGAATGCCGTGAGTGTGGGTGGAGAGAACGGTTGGTTCTCAAGGCGACCAATCGACCAACAAGCATAAAAGGCGTTGCAATAATGGCAGAAGCGAAAGACGCTGAGGATGAGAGACAGAGAAGAGAGACCGAGAAAAGGTAGAGCAGTTTTCTATCGGTTTTCTTAAGCAACTTTGACCATGGTTCATTTGGCGATATCTATGTCAAACGGGAATACGGGAGATATCTCCACTGAGGGCCAGGTTCAAATCCCAGCGACATCACCCACGCGTCTGTTTTGTGAAAATAGGCCCATCTTCATCGTTTCAATGCTGAATGAATCCAACACAGAGTGCGCCCTCTACCCATCGCGGCAAGCGCGGGCTTTCCTTTAATAATAATGTTGCAGAGTTTTCCAGATGGTTTTGGTGCCAAGACTGACGACTTCCACTGGAACTCGTTCAGTTTCAGCATGAATGATCTGCATGAAGGTCAACCTCGGACAATTTCATTGCAAGAAGCAAGTTCGGATGCAAGGCTGGCAAACTTTTTAGTTACATATGAACTATCTATTGTTCGACGTCTGCAGAGAAAGGGGAGGCAAAACGGACAGAAAAGCTTCTGGAACAATGCTGTTTCTTTTGTTGAGCAGCCTGTTCCTCTTGGCTATTAACATTAGGCAGGTTAAGGCAACGGGAACCATACACATCAGAGCAGATGGATCAATAGATCCTCCGACTTCGCTTGTCTCAACGATTGATAATGTCACTTACACTTTCACTGGCAACATTACCACTGATGCCAACGGAATTGTTGTTGAGAGAAACAATACGATTCTTGATGGTGGAGGCTATGCACTTCAAGGAACAGGCGATGGAATAGGAGTTGACCTTTCGCACAATAACAACGTGACAGTAGAAAACATGGAAATCGCAAAGTTCTCCAATGCCATTCTTCTCAACTATTCCAGCAGTAACCGTATTTCCGGAAACAACATAACAGACAACGGTGCTGGCATCAGCCTCAAGTATTCTTCTAGCAATAACGGGGTTTCTGAAAACAGGATAACCGCAAACACCGGTTATGGCATTTATCTTCTATCTTCTTGTAGCGGTAACAGTATTTTCGGAAATATTATGACAAACAACAATCGTGGTATCGATCTTGATTCTTCTTGTAACAGTAACAGTATTCTCGCAAACACCGTGACAAATAACGTTCGCGGCATTGATCTTGATTCTTCTAGCAATGATAGTATTTTAGGAAATACCATAACCGCCAACGGCGGTACGGGCATTCATCTCGAGTCTTCTTGCAACAGCAGCACTATTTCAGGAAATACTGTAACAAACAACGGTTACGGCATCGCTATCAAGTATTCTTGCAGTAGTAACAGGATTTTCGGCAATAACATAACGAACAACGGCACTGGCATTCGTCTCGAGTCTTCTTCTGACAACAGTTTTTATCACAACAACATTATGAACAACACAAACCAAGTCTATTCTTACAACTCGGCGAATGTTTGGAATGATGGATATTCTTCTGGCGGCAATTACTGGAGCGACTATGCTGGTGTTGATGTGAAGCGTGGTCCATACAAGAACGAGACTGGAAGCGATGGAATAGGCGACACATCGTATGTCATTGAGGTGAACAACACAGACCGCTATCCGCTCATGGCACAATACGCCATTCCAGAGTTCTCCCCGTTCCTCATTCTGCCACTATTCATGGCAGCAACATTGCTGACAGTCACAGTCTACAAAAGAAAGCATTCACTCTGATTCCTTGCTTTCCTCAATGTGCGCACCGGAATACTCGGTCTAGAGGTTGAGGGCTCAAACGTGGGCTTTGACCTAAGCGACCCCATCAACGTCGATGCATTTGGGAAAGGCTAAGAACTAGAAACAATATACAATAGGCATACAAACAGAATCATGAAGTGGAATAGGCACGTGTCAACGTTAACAGAAATGCGCTTGCTCTCAAACAAGATGAAAATAACTGTTCACCCTGAAAAACTTGAGAGATTCTCTAAAAAGCGTGTTGGTTTTTACTTGAAATACGCATCTTTTGTATTTAGAACCCTCAGAAGACCTTCATTCCAGGAGTTTCTCAGTTGGATGTTGAGAAAAGAAAACATAGAAGAGAACATGCTCAGAGACGTCGAAGTAAGAGTTCTTCCGTTCAAAAAGAAGAACGGAAACGGACTTGCTGGAAACTGCAACACTGGCAACGGAAAAATCCAAATCTATCCACGGACACTGAAGTTTTGTAGAAAATTCATGGAGCAGTCTGGGAGAGACAGGTTTACGTCGTACGTAGGAATTCGGGCGAGGGCCGCGTTGATACATGAACTGCTGCATCTGAAGTACGCAAGCGATGAAGAAAAAGTCAGACAACTCACCCAAGAATACTTCGCAGTTTTCACACAAAATCGGCCCACACCGAATTCACACATGTCCAGTGTCTACAGCATGATATTCAAGCCCAAAGCAACCGAAAATACACCAGCATGCTGAATAAACGCGCGCCTTCCCTCATGTGAAAGGACGAAGAGGAAGGATGCGGTGAAACCGAATGGTCAGACTTGATGAAAGCAAAGACACATCCCCCAAGATTCAGTCACACGTGAACCCCAAACATGAACGCATCTATTTCCACAGATAAACGCTTCATCCGTGGTCGATCCTAAGAACCCCAAACCCGGCACGAACGCACAGAATTCAACATGCACATCAGCAAAACGGCGCACCAAACCCCGCCAAAAGAACCTCATAAACACTCAACGACAGTACTCGCCGAAGCAAAAACCTAGAGGGGAGGGGGTAGGTCATTTTTGGCTGTTTTTCAACCAAAAACCATGTTGAACAGTCCATACCATAGGACTACCTTCTATGTAGACGAAATCACGCGCTCCCTTTCACATTTTGAGAAGCCTAGGCACGGATAATCTTCAGCAATCTTTATTGATTCTAGAAGACATACCGTTTTCATTGATCACAATGATACTTGGAATCTGCGGAAGCCCGAGAAAACAGGCAACAGAACACGTTCTATCAGAAGCCTTAAGCATCTTGCAGAAAATGAACTATGAAACAGACCTCTTTACGGTCAGAGGCAAAAACATCGGTTTCTGCCAACACTGCGATTACTGCCTAAGAAACAAAAAATGCAAACTCAAAGACGACATGTACATTATCTATCCCAAGCTTAAAAAAGCAGAAGGACTAATTTTTGCAACACCAGTCTACAACGGAGGCGTAAGCGCTCAAACAAAGACAATAATGGACAGGTGTAGAGCCTTGCTCGCAGCAGACAAAAACGTCTTCAAACACAAAGTCGGCATGGCCATCGCAGTCGGCGGAGACAGAATTGGCGGACAGGAACTAGCCATCCAGCAAATCATAACCTTCTACGTTCTAAACGGCACCATTCCTGTCAGCGGCGGCACCTTCGGAGCCAATTTAGGCGCAACTTTCTGGTCAAAAGACACCTTGAAGGGCGTGAGGCTTGATGAGGAAGGATTCAGAAGCTTGAGAAAAACCGTGAAGAACTTTGCTGAGATTCTAAAGCAGAACGAGGCTAAGAATAAGGTCTGAAGCGTGTGAATATGACTGCTCGACCAGAAAGGACTGAGAAAAAAAGAAAAGCCGCATGGGGAATCACAGGCAGCGGCGACAGACTAAAGGAAACCCTACGTGTAATGGAGACAATAAAAGAAGACTACGAAAACGAAGTTGACATCAGGATCTACCTTTCAAAAGCAGGAGAACAAGTCATCAAATGGTACAAACTATACGATCAGTTGAAGCAGAGTTTTCCCAACGTCTGGGTCGAACTTGGCCCTAACTCGCCGTTTCTCGCTGGCGACTTACAACTCGGCAAGTTTGAGTTTCTGCTTATCGCCCCAGCAACCTCTAACACTGTGGCAAAGATCGCCGCGGGAATAAGTGACACGTTGCTCTGCAACTCAGCAATCATGGCGCTGAAATCCTTCGTCCCAGTCTACGTTATGCCCACCGACTACAAAGAAGGAACAGTGACTACACAACTTCCCAACGGCAGAAACCTCAAATTGAAAGTGAGAAAGGAAGACGCCGAAAACACCAGAAAGCTGTCAAACATGGACGGCGTATCGGTGCTGGAAAATCCTGATGATATTTTCGCGGTTTTCAGGAAGCACTCCCAGTAGAAGTTATCTCAATGTGTTCGACCTGCGGAATCTATGTTCTAGATTCCACAAAAGACTTTATCCGCCTCATTCCTTCCTTGACTTGCTCATAATCAGGCGAAAAAGAAATTCTCAGATGTCCCTCTCCAGCGTTCCCAAAGCCTGAGCCCGGCACGGTCACAACCTTCGCTTTCTGCAAGACCTCGATTGCCAGCATTTCGTCTGATTTTTCTAGTTTTGAAAAGTCTGGAAAAACGTAGAACGCTCCCCTAGGCAGTGTGAAGGACAAAGACTTCAAATTTCTGAGTTCATTGATTACTAGTTCTCTTCTCCTAGTGTATTCTGCAAGCATTTCCTGAACGCATTTTTGCGGACCGGTTATCGCTGCAAGCGCTGCCTCTTGCGAGATACTGTTTGGACAGAGCGTTGCATAGTAATGAAGCGTTCGAAGCGTAGCCGATAATCTTTTCTCAGCCGCAACATAACCTATTCTCCACCCAGTCATAGCATATGCTTTCGAGAAACCATTCACCGTTATTGTCCTGTCTTCCATGCCGGGCAAGGAGGCCATACTGATGGGCTTTGCACCATCATAAACAAGTTTTTCATAGATTTCATCTGCAAAAACAACCAAATCATGCTTTTTAGCCACTTCGGCCAAGATCTCCAAGTCCCCCCCTGAATATACGTGGCCTGTTGGATTGGATGGGTTGCAAATCCAAATCATCTTTGTCTTACGTGTCACTCTTCTTTCTACACCTTCCAACGTTATCTTGTAACTGTTTTCCGCTTTGAGAGGAATTGTGACAGGTACAGCCTCTGCTAGCAGTGTATCTTCGAAATATGCTGGGTAATATGGATCAATTATCAATGCTTCATCGCCGGGGTTCAGGAAACCCAACGCGGCATCGAACATGGCTTCCTGCGATCCAGAGGTTACCGTCACTTCTGTTTCCGGGTCAACATCAATATCATTCTCCTTCTCGAGTTTTTCAGCGATTGCCTGCCGAAGTCCTAATGTCCCACTGGTATCTGTGTAATGCGTCAAACCTTTTTCCATAGCTTCAGTAGCTGCAGCCAAAATGTGTTCAGGTGTTCCAAAGTTCGGCTCGCCTTGCTCCAAGTGGACAACGTCTTCCATTCTTGCCGACAACTCAAGCATTTTTCGAATGGCTGACGGTTTTATCAAACCCACCTTCTCAGAAGCTTTCATAAGCACTTTTACCTCGCTTTGCAAAGTCATCTCTAAAACCGTCATACCTAAGCTATATAGGTTTAGAAACGAGCCCGCGAATGCATTTCATCTGAAACGCGGATGCTGCATGCTATGATCTGAAAATTCTAAATATCGGATGAGTGCTCGTCAAAGGTCTGGAATTGTATTCCTGCATCATGGTGTAGGCTACGTAAGCATCTGCAACTGCAACCGGCGTGTACATCTTTGATGCCCTCTCAATTGGACCGTACAGCATGAAGCTCGCTCCCATTACGATGGGCAAGACATTTGCAACAACGCTGCTTGTCAAGTATGTGTCAGGGTCAAGCTTCTTGCGTTTGTGCCACATATCGACTGCATTGTGAGCGCCACAACCGCACGGTAGACCGTACTTCTCCTTGATCAAGTATCCTGTTTTCCCGGCTGGCCCAGGGTCAGGCAGGTCGAGTACGGTTGTATCCACGAGCATTTTCTCTACGCCAGCTGCTTTAGCTTTCTCCACCAATTTTTCAATTACAGCTAACTTGCCCGAAATAGTGGGGTTTGTGCTGTTCAAAGCCAACAATAATGCTGACTTTATCTTTGCCTCTCTAATCGCTGCGACTTCATCTTCCCGAATCTCAGGAGTTATCGAATTGTAGACTACTCTGTCAGACAACCCTGCTTCCTGAACATATTTTGCTCCAGCCATTCTTACCTCAGTCGTTGTTCCATCAATTGTAAACGGGCCCTTAATGGTATTTGCCACGAACTCGACCTGCTTCGGGAAAGCCTCAGGCCACGAAGCGCAAACGTCAACCAATCTGGGGTTCCCGGTCTTCGTTGACACTTCCTCTTCTGCCCTCAAGATTTCTTCTGCCTTGCATTTGTCAAACGTGCCTATTTTCGGGTCTACAACGATCTTATCTTTGTGGTAGAAGACGCTTCCAACCATCACCGTCGGCAGCTGCCCCGGTTGACCGCCGATCTTCAATCCAGCGATGTCAAAAATCTTCTGTTCTGTTTTGAACATGAACATGTCTTTAGCCTCCCAACCCTGTCATGGACTGGTGTTTATTTAGGTTTCCAACCTGCTTCCGAGCATTTCGATGCTTCTTGGGCATCTTCATTTCCGACGTGTTTTCCTATTGCTGTAGGACATTGGGAATATGTATGAAAGAAATGTCGAGTCAGTGAAAATACGATTAGACGTGGGCTGGACATTCCTGCTTTTCACATGATTCCCAAGTCGATGAGTTTCAATCCCAAGGACATGCTTCCTTTGAATTCAATTTTTCCAGCCATGAATGCTCCTATGGCGTTCAGTTTGCCGTTGACCAAATCAACGAAGTCAGCGTCGGCGATTTTGACGGCAATTGCGGGAGAGGGATGTATTCCTTCTTTGATGTCCATCTTTTGGTCTCTGACTGTTATTGTCCAGTCTCCTCCTTTGGGTCCTGTTATGTTCATTTGAATCACAGCATCTAATCCTGCAGCTTTGGCTGGGTCGAACTTGCTTGGCAAGGGTTTTTCGAAGAATTCCCTGGGGCTGCTGATGACCATTTTTATGCACATCCACAATACAATATATGAATTGTACTATTTTCAGGCGGTGGAAACAAGAGAAAGATTGTGTGATGGCTGTCTTAGGTTACTTTGAAATACTTTGACTTCGGGTTTCCGCAGACTGGGCATTTTTCCGGCGGTTCGTTTTCAACGGTGTTTCCACATACGCTGCAAACGTAGTATTCAGCTTTTGGCGGTTCTTTGCCAGTTTTCAGTACATTGCTTGCCTTGGTAAAAAGGCCAGCATGTATTTGTTCAACTTGGTTGGCTACGTTGAAACTCCAACCTGCCTGTGTGTTTTTCTCATCTTTCGCCGTTTTAATGTATTCAGGATACATCTGCTTGAACTCGAAAGTTTCTCCGCCTATTGCAGTTTTCAGATTTTCAGTTGTTGTTTTCACTTCTCCCATTGTTCTCACGTGGTTCATAGCATGGACTGTTTCTGCCTCGGCAGCGGCCCTGAAAAGCTTGGCTATTTGTGGATGTCCTTCTTCTTCAGCCTTCTGGGCAAAAGCCAGGTAACGCCGGTTTGCCTGTGACTCGCCTCCAAAAGCGTTTTTCAGATTCTCAAAAGTCTTGTCCATTTCACTTTTCACCTTAGCTTTCCATTGTTCGCGCGCGCCCAAAATTTTCGGTATAAAAAGAGGATTTTTGTTTTATCTTATGAAGTCGTCGAATGTCCAGAAGTGGTTTTCTTCTTGGATTATGATGTCTTCGAACATGCGTCTTGTTGTTGTGTCGCCGCATTTGAGTGCTTCAGCGATGATTTGGCGGTACAGTGATATTGTGGTGCTTTCCAATGCGTGATCCAATGTTAAAAAGTCCTGGGCTGTGTCGCCGACTACTGGTAGTGGATCTGGTTTGTATGTTGCTTCGCCTTCAAGTAGGTAAATACGTTCGCTGATTTTTTCTAGGTGGTCCATTTCTGCCACAAAGATTTCTTTTAGTATTTTGCTTACTACGGCGGCTTTGTTGGTTTCAGTGATAGTTTCTAGTGGTGTGTTTTTCGTTCGGAGTTCAAGGAAAGCCATTTTCTCATGCTGATTCGTATACTGGATAATTGCGGTTATTTCTCCTGAGACAGCCTTGTTTAAGAGGGCAAAGTAGTCGTCTGTGTATATTTTGCGCCATTTAGGCAAAGGCACTTTGCTTGGCTCTTCTTTCTCGTCTTGGAATTTGGTGTATTCTTGGAATTTGAATAAGTGTCCTTCTTCTTCACCGTAGATTTTCTCGAAGAGTTCACGTGTTTCCCAATCGCCCATTTTCCCGGAAGTCTCGATGATTTGGCGGTAAAGCGTTAACGCTTCTTCTTCAGCTTTTACGCCTAGTTTGGCAAATTCGCTTATGCTGTCGCCAATGTTAGGTTTGCCGGATTTAGTGGTTGCTTTCCCTCCAAGATAGTAAATACGCGCTATTATGCTTGCGGCATGTTTCATTTCTTGGATGGCAATTTCTCTTAGGAATTTTCCAACGGCGTCATAGGTGGTTTTGTCCAGAAGGATGTTTTCAGGGATTGTTCTGCGCACGAGCTTTTCCATTTTTGCATGTTGAAGTATATACTGGAGTGAAACAGCAATTTCCCGTTCAACCGCTTTGTTTAGCAAGTCTGTATATCCCGTTGTTGTTTTAACAGCCATGAATAATCACAACTTCTACTCAGAGAGGAACAATTACTTAGATATAAGATTTTTTTTGGCGCGCGCTCTTTTCGATGTTGGCATATTTGGATCCAAATATCCATGGTACGTTGAAACCTAGGAGGGGTAGGATCCCCAGCCTACCAGTTGAGACCTTCGCGCGCGCTGAATACTAGTCGTCGTCACCGTCGTAGTCACTGTTTGGGCGCGCGCTACGTGAAAGATGAGGAAAAAGCCATTGCAATGTACAAGCAAATAATCGAAATGGCACGCAAAGAGGGCGATGAGACAACAGCTTTCATTTTCATGGAGATACTTAAGGACGAAGAAGACCATCACGACACTTTCACTACTCTGCTTGAGCAAGTATAGAACCAGTCTTTAGTGCGAGACACCCCAGACTAATCCTCTTTTTTCTCATTTTGGTTTGCCTTCTTTTTGCATTTTGCGAAAGTTTAATTCGTTAAGATACTCAATAGAACAGATTGGATGAGAAGGATGAAACCCAAAGCAAAGGTACCTACATGCGAAAGATGCGGTTTCCCGATTGATGACTGCAAATGTGTTTGTCCATATTGCGGTGAATCTTCTGGCTGCGAATGTTGCATAGGAAACGACAAAGTGACTGGCGGCTAGAATCCAATCTTACATTCTAACCCTGTTGGTTGAAAACTTTTTAAAGAGGGAATTTGATGAAAGAAATAAGCTGGATGGCAGGCGGAGCTCAAGGCGCAGGAGTTGATTCTGCAGCCAATATTTTCGGCAGGGCTTGCGGCTATGGTGGTCTCTACGTATATGGCAAAAGAGAATATCATTCCAACATAAAAGGACTCCATAGCTATTTCCATCTGCGTGTTTCAGATCGCGAAGTCCAAGCCAACGTGAACGATGTCGATTTGCTTGCCGCATTCGACGCGGAAACCGTTGTCAGACACATAAACGAAGTTGTTTCTGGGGGCGGCATAATTGTCGATAAGGAACAGGTCGGTGCAAAGGTCTTTAACATCCCTACCTTGCCATATGAATACAAAGACGAACTTCAAAAGCAAGTGACTCAGAAAGGTATAGGTGACACAATAACTGATTTTCTTGATTTTGCGCAAAAGGCAGATGTTCAAGTTTTCCTGATTCCCTACATGGATCTATTGAAACGAGTAGCGGCAAAACTGGGTATAGAAAAGATCAGCACCGTAACACGAATGATAAACGTTCTGACAATAGGCGTTTCTTTCGCGCTCCTGAAGTATGACATAGGTCTCGTCGAAAAAGCGATAAAAACGATATTTTCAGACAAACCGAAAGTAGCGGACATGAACATCATCGCGCTCAACGAAGCCTACGACTACACAAGCCAGACCTTCAAAAACGCTTTTCCGCACAGCCTTGAAAAAGCTGAAACAACCGAAGAGAGGATTTTCCTTTCAGGAAACCACGCTGTCGCACTAGGCAAAGTCCTAGGCGGATGCAGAGTCCAAACGTACTATCCAATTACACCCGCCGCAGACGAAAGCGAATACCTGGAGGCACACGAGATTTTCAAGACCAAAACCGGCGAGGCATCAATAGTCGTAGTTCAAACCGAGGATGAAATCGCCGCCATAAACTCCGCTTCGGGAGCCGCGCTAGCAGGAGCAAGAGCAGCAACCTCAACGTCTGGTCCTGGTTTCTCTCTGATGGTCGAAGGATTAAGCTGGGCAGGAAACTGTGAAGTGCCAGTTGTAATAAGCTACTACCAGCGAGGCGCTCCAGCCACAGGATTGCCCACGCGTTTCGGACAATCTGACTTAAGATTTGCAGTTCACGCGGGTCACGGAGACTTTCCGCGCATGGTGCTCGCTTCAGGCGACATCAAAGAATGCTTCTATGATGCTGCTTTGGCATTTAATTATGCAGAAAGATATCAGATGCCCGTGATCCATCTCATTGACAAGGCATTAGCCAACAGTTCTCAAACATACAGGATCTTTGATATCGGCCAATTCAAGATCGAGCGCGGCGCGATTCTTAGCGAAGCTGACCTTCAGGGTCAAGAGTACCGACGATTCCGTTTCACCGAGAACGGCGTTTCTCCAAGAGTCTTCTTGGGCACGAGAAGAGGGGTTCACTGGTACACAGGCGATGAACACAACGAAATCGGCCACATAAGCGAAGAACCTGCTAACAGGATAATGATGATTGAGAAAAGAATGAAAAAGCTAGAAACAGCAGACAAGGAGATACCGGTTGAAGAAAAACTGAACTTCTTCGGAGACAAGACTTCAAAGAATATGGTCATAAGCTGGGGTTCTCCGAAAGGCGCGATTCTAGAAGCGATGAGCAAACTCGGCGAAGAAGGCTTCAGTCTAGGGTTCTTACAGATACGTATGATCCAGCCGTTTCCCAAGGAATATGTCGGCAAGGTTCTGGAAGGTTCACGGAAGATCATAACCGTTGAAAACAACTATTCTGGGCAGTTGGCGGAAGTTGTGAAGGAAAAGACGGGAATGCAAGCGAATTTTCACATTTTGAAATACAGTGGACGTCCTATGTCAACAACCGAAGTGTATGATGCATTGAAGAGAGTTCTTGTTGATCAAGCGGGTGAAAGGCAGGTGTTAACATATGGCTCTTAAACCTTCAGATTTCAAGACAGACGTTTTCGCAGACTGGTGTCCTGGTTGCGGAGATTTCGGCATAATGACCGCTCTGCAGATGGCGCTTGCTGAACTAGGGCTGGAGCCTCATCAGGTTGTTTTGGTTTCGGGGATAGGTTGCTCTGGGAAGGAGCCGCACAATGTCAAAGCATACGGTGTCCATACGTTGCATGGAAGGACCTTGCCTTTTGCCACGGGAATCAAGGTTGCAAATCCTGACTTGGAAGTCATAGCCATCGGAGGAGATGGTGACGGGCTTGGAATAGGTGCTGGGCACTTTGTCAACGCGGGAAGGAGGAACCTGGAAATCACTTACATAATACATGACAACGGGGTCTACGGATTAACAAAGGGTCAAGCATCTCCAACGCTGAGACTAGGTCTTAAGACAAAGGCCATTCCAAAACCAAACATCAATCAAGCAGTTAACCCGATCGCGCTTGCAGTCATCGCAGGTTACTCGTTTGTCGCAAGATCATATGCATATGATGTAAGGCACCTGAAAGATACGATAATCCAGGCGGTCCAGCACAAAGGTTTGGCATTCATAGACGTTTTGCAACCATGTCCAACTTACAACGACATTAACACAAAAGAATGGTACGCGGGCGAAGACAGAAAAGATCCAAAAACAGGCAAACCGGAACCTAGGCTTTACAAGCTGGAAGACGTGGGCTTTGACCCTGTTGTAAGCGATGAAGCCGATGATTTTGGCAAAAAGATGGACGCTTTGAACAAAGCTCAAGAATGGGGAGACAAAATTCCTATCGGAGTCTTCTACAGGAATGGTCTCGAGCCGACTTTCCTAGAACGCATCACTCACAGAATACCCTTCTACATGAGCAACCCGCCTGCAAAACAGGCAATCAGCGACAAAGCCGGCATCTCCAACGCAGATCTCTCAGAGTTCTTCGAAGAGCTAAAAACATCCTAGCCTGGAATGAAATCTCGAGGAGAAATTCTGAATTGAGCTTGAACGAGTACGAACGTAAGAGAAACTTGGAGAAAACGAAAGAGCGGAAAGGAGACGCTCATGACAAATCTGGAGACATCTATGTAGTTCAAAAGCACGCTGCGACTCATCTTCACTACGATTTGCGCTTTGAAATGGATGGCGCCTTGAAAAGTTGGGCTGTCCCGAAAGAGCCTCCGATTGATGTAGGTGTCAAGAGATTGGCCGTGCAAGTTGAAGACCATCCAATGGAATATGCGAACTTCGCGGGAACCATTCCTGAAGGCGAATACGGCGCAGGAACCGTGGAGATTTGGGACAAAGGAACTTACAACTTGGTGGACAAAAAAGAGGACAAATTGATTGTGGAAATAAATGGCGAAAAGCTCAAAGGCGCATATGTTCTTGTCAGATTAAGGGACAAGAAAAACTGGCTTTTCTTCAAGAAAAAGTGACTGCACAAAGGGTTGCCAAAGGCAGGTAACCAAGCGTGTCATGCCTTGCAGCTATTCTTCTTTCTCAGTTTCTTCGCTTTGCGTTTCCGTTCCGTCGACCACTTCGGCCTCTGCGAATTTCCTGCTTATTCTCGTCACTTTGACTTTGACGTGTTCGCCTTGTTTTGCGTTCGGCACGAATATGACCAGACCTTCTATTCTGGCTATGCCTTCTCCTCGACGGCTCAGCTCTTGAATATCTACCTCGTATTCTTTTCCAACTTCAACCGGTTTGGGTATGAAGCCGCCTCTTTCTTCTCTTCTGAATCCTCCTCTTCTAGGGCCGAATCTTCTTCTCTCTTCCATTTTTTCACCTCTCATGCAAGTTAACGAAAACTGGGGCTGGTGACCATTTCGTTTATTCTACTGTGAGTGTACCGAATTTTCCGACGTTGAGCTGGATTTCGCCTCTGAAGCTCGTGACGTAACCGTTTTCGATTCTTACTGTGTCGTTTACGTTTACCATTTCAATCTGGTCGTTCCAGAGAGTCAGCTTTACCGTCCCTGTTTCGTCAGTTACTATGGCTGTCGCAACACGGTATGTTTGGTCTTTGAACCTGGACATTACTTCGCGTGGATCAGATTTCTCAGTCACTGTGGCTTTTACGTTGACACGTTTCATTCCATCGCGCAATTCTTTTATTTTCACGCTCATCTTCTCAGCTCAGGTAACTCTTTCCGCTAGGGCGAATTTTTCGCTTACTGATCTGATTCTGACTTTGATGCGTTCTCCAATTTTGCAGCCGGGCACAAAAATGAGGTAGCCTTCTATTCTGGCTATTCCGTCGCCTCTGCTTCCTATGTCGTCTATGACAACTTCTATCTCTTGATTTTCTTTCACTGGTCTCGTCTGCAAGAACGGTCTGCTTGGACGATACCTGCTTTGACTTCCGAACCTTCTTGGCTTTCTCGGTGCGTTTTTGGTTTTATCTGGTAGCCTTCTTGGCATGTTGTGTTTTCGTCCTATTCGCCGAACCAGTCTTTCTCGCAAAAACCCATTGTGCCGAAGTTGACACTTGAGCCTCGGTTAAGACTGATTTACTTGCAGAAAAGCCCTTCAACAATATAAGTTTTGCCTACTATTCATAGCGTAACGCTTCGAAAGAGTTCAGTTTGGAAGCTTTTCTTGCTGGATGCAGGCCGAAGATTATTTAAGTGAAGGAGGGTTGATTTTCCGCTTCCTGAAGGTCCGAAGATCGTCAAAAACTCGCCTTCCTTGACCTGGAAATTTGCTCCGGACAAAGCGGGGACAACAACTTTTCCCATGTGATAGCTCTTTTTTACATTTTGGGCTTCAAGGACCGCTGCCATCGCAAACGCTAGCTTTTAGAAACAAAAAGTGCATGTGTCCTTCTCTCACAAATTCGCTTGCCTCAGAATCATATCCCGAAAAGGAAGGACCCGATCATCAGGTCAATCACGTAAGCTGTCGCTCCTATGAGAAAGCTTTTCGTCCATGAGACTCCTGCTAGCATGCGAACAGCAACTGAACAAAGCACAGCTGTCCAGATTTGTATGGCTATCCATCCATATCTTCCGATTATATCGACAAGTACGGTCTGATCGGCAATCTTGTTATATGCAGTGTCAGCAGCTGCTTCTCCCCTGAAACCTGTAATCAGCTCAAATGGATAGCTGACGTTGGATACGGTGGCCGTCGCAATAGCGTTCACAATGGCCAGCACGACCATTGTTATGAGAGTTGTTCCGATAACCACCAACATAATCTTCCAGACAAGTTTCCCCCCGAAGCTCTTGGACATAAAATAGATCAGACCGGCAAGAATGACCCATGTTATCGTAAATTGCATAACACCTGCAAAAGCAACGTTAAGCAGATAACCTGTGCCATAAATGTCTATCCCTGACAAGGATGGCCCATGGAAAAACAGACCGTCAACCAGCACTGTAAGGTTTGAGCTTTCCTCCCACGTAAATTCCAGTCTCAAACCCGTAATGCTGCCCCAATCGGCGCTAGGGCTCTTGGCAGACCAACCTTCAGAAGCAAGCGAGATCGTTTCATTGCTCCAAGCGTTATAGGCTGAGTCTGCAAAATCGTCCATCAAACTCTTGTAGAAGTTGTTTGAGGAGTTGGCAGAAAAAAGTTGAATAGTAACGTTGACGGGTTTCGCCGTCGGGCTTGTCCACTTGACGCGGAAAGACAGCTTGTCATAGCCATTCGGGTTTGAACAATTGACTGTGCCTATGCTCTCCAGATCCATCCATACTTGAGTACTGCCTGTAGCCGAGAACGCTACGCTTGCGTTTCCATAATATTGCGCGTTCAGGTAATTGCTTCCATTGATGACGTCGCTGCTTTCTGAGACTTGGGCATTCGAGGATCTCCACAACGTGCTGTTTTGCGTCCATTCGTCTTGTGTCACACCGTTGGGCACCATTTGTTCGACATACACTTTAGAAGCGCTCAGGTAAGCGTAACCTACGTTGGCGACAAGATAAAGAACTATTATGAGAATCGGCGCTATGATAGTCGGGTTTTCAGCCATCTTCTTGAACGCTTTATGGGGCGCATAAATGATTTCAAGTATGTTCGGTATACGCAACTTATTGAGCTCCGCACTTAAGTTGTATCAGGGTTATTAATGGTTTTCTACATTCCAGCTTTCAATCTTCTATACGTCGTATAATCCACAAATTCCAAGAAGGGATTGTCTGCTTGATACTTGACTGTAAGCTTCTGGTTCTGCCGCTTTTCAAGAATCTGACCTGTGACAATGAGCGAGTAAGCGTCGCTTCCCGCGCCTGAACCGTAGCTTGCAACCAAGATCCGCTCATTCGGTTTAGCAATGTCCAAAACGGCAGCCAAACCTACCGGTGAAGCACCAGAATATGTGTTGCCGAACTTGGCCACCTGAAGCATGGGCAGATACTGTTCTTCCTTGAAACCCAGCTCTTTCGCAATGCGCACTGGAAACTGAACGTTAGGTTGATGAGCCACAAAATGGTTCACATCACCGACCTTCAGGCTTAATCTTTCCATCAGCTTCTTGGATGACTTTCTGACGTGCTTGAAGTATGCCGGGTCTCCAGTAAATCTGCCTCCATGCATCGGGTAAAGTTCACCATCTCTTCGCCAGAAGTCAGGTGTGTCAGAAGTGCAGGAGTACCATCCTTCAATCTCAGCGATCACATCGCATTTTCCAAAAATGAAGGAGGCTGCACCATATCCGACAAACAAGTCCAGTTCTCCGCCTGGACAGTCTCTCGGCGCGGCTTGCGAGTTGTCGGTGCCTGTGACCATGGCATATTTGATGTTCGACTTGGGATAGTTGACAAGAGAAGCCGCATCTTTGAACATGCTTGTGGCCGCTTTGCACGCGAACTCCGTGTCTACTGCGTCAACTCCTTGCACATCCTCGTCTTCTTCTCCGAGTTTGAGCACCTGCGCAACCTTTGACGCTATGGGTTTGACGGTGTACGGGTTAGACTCTGAACCCACATAGATCTTGCCAATTTGAGCGCTGTCAACCCCAGAATGTATCAGCGCCAGCTTTCCAGCTTCAACCGCAGCCGTGACAGAGTCTTCATCTATGAATGGGACTGAACGTTCAATGTTTCCTTCCTTGATCCTGAATCTTGAAGCATAGACTCCATAGCCAACGATGCCCGGCGAATCGTACTCTTTCTTTGGTTTGGCACACTTGTACTCTTGGTGGGGATAGTATTCGTCGGCAAAAGTGAACGTGAGAGAGATTGTGGGAATGATATCGCTTTTGTCTACTGAATAGCGTCTTCGAAACCTCGGCACAACACTTCTTCCTTCAAGAGATGCAAAATCAACGTCTTCGTCACATTTTGGCATCCGGTCCGTGAGTCTTCCAGGAACCCGTATCTTTCCGTCATGGAATGAGACTATTCCGTATATGTAGTTTCCAAGTTTTATGAACTTGTTTGTAGGTTCATTGACGAGCGTGCATACTTCAAGGGTTCCCTTTTCGTAGAAAAGGTCGGTTTCTGCCATTTTCCCGTAGCTTTTTCTTCCACAGTTCCCGCAGTAGTCTCTGATTTCGAAGTATTCTTTCCCGCAAATGAGGCAACGGTTGCCTCTTAACCTGTCGCCAAGGTATGAAACTCTTCTTTCTATCGGTTCACTGCTCACTTCTAGTCTCTCCCCAAAATGTAGACGTAACCCTTGGTTCCGAAACCTTCCAGTTCCAATACACAGCCATACTTCAGTTCTTCGTCGCAGGCGACTTGGCGTTCACAGGCCTCGCCTCTCAATTGTTTTACAATTTCGAAAATTTGAGCGCCGCCTCTGGCTCCTAAGGGGTTTCCATCAGCTTTCAGTCCGCCGCTCATGTTTACGAAAAGCTTGTGACCGTCAAACTCATAGTAGCCTTTGTAGTCTTTGCAGCTTTCATATATGCTTCTCCAAGCAGTTCCAGGTTGGCAGAAGCCTAGATCCTCAAGTGAAACCATTTCCATAAATGTGGACTGATCGTAAAGTTCGACAACCTGAATGTCCCACAGGTTTTTTCCAGCCATTTTGAGAGCATTTTTCATCGAGTTCTGGGTAACCAGGAAATGTGTCATGTCTTCTCTTGCTGGGTACGTCAGATAGTCTGTTGCTGACGACGAACTGATGATGTAGACCGGTTTGTCAGTGCACTTCTTGGCGACATCTTCATTGGTTAGAACGAGTATAGCTGCTCCGTCAGAGATCGGCGCGTAATCATAGAGTCCTAATGGCTTGTGTGCTTCTTTTCTGGCGTTCAAGACTTGTTCGACTGTTATCTTCCTCTGGTATTGTGCATATTCATTCTTTGAGCCATGGAAGTGGTTTTTCACGGAAATTTGAGCCAAAGCAGTGTATAGTTTCTGGAGGTCTTCTCCTTTCAAGCCGTATTTCTTTATGTATGCTCTCAGCATCAGTTCATGGTTTGCCTCAGGCGTGCATCCCGCGTAGTAGCTCCATGGATCTTCGAGAAGCATGAGATCGTCGCGGATCTTGTCCCAGCGGTCTGTCATCTTTTCTATTCCGCCTACTAGGACCATGTTGTACTTTCCGGCTTGAATCGCGTTACACGCGTTTGAGAGGGCAGAGCTAAAGGAACGAGTGACTTCCATTGGAGTGTGAAGCCCGGTTAGTTCTGAGAGAAAACCTTCCTCTAACCCGAGCTTGTTGGTTATGGGGAGAAAGTAGTCTGAAAGGTAGCAGGCTTGTAGGTCTTTGCGTTCTATGTCAGCCTCGGTCGAGGCCTTGAGCCACGCCTCTTCAATGAGCTTTTCAGGCTCTTTTTCATAGTGTTCTCCGAAGCGTGTTCTTCCAGCACCAACTATGGCTGGGCGGTTCTCCATCATGATGCTCCCCTATAGGTGATTAGCACGCAAATATCCTTTCCATGATGGCTTTTAAGTCTACCGTTTATCCGAGAATCCGCTACCGATGGGTGTGACACCCTGACCTGTTGTCTTTTCTTGCGTATGCCTGACATAGAGTTGGCTTATAGAGTTGTGATTTGAAAGTTTTATATACCCCGAGAGCAATTCTACGTCTGAGGGAAATGGCTGAAATTTGTTCCACATGCGGGCTGCCGAAGGACTTATGTGCTTGTGGTGAAATCGAGAAAGAGCAACAGCGAATCCGTATCCGCCTTGAAACACGCAAGTTTGGTAAACCAACGACAATAGTTGACGGCATGGATGAGAAGAACAACAACTTGGTGGGAATTGCCAAGGAATTGAAGGGCTATTGTGCGTGTGGCGGAACGGCGAAGAATCGTCAGATTATGCTTCAAGGTGACCATCGTGAAAGGGTTCGCCAGTTCTTGGTGAAGATGGGATATCCAGAAAAAAACATCGAGCTTCAGTAACCACAGCGTCAGGGGTGCAAGCGCCATATGGGATTGCTTCGTGATATACGTGAAGTATTAAAGACTATAGCGCGAAGACAACCGTCGAAGATATATTGCCCAGAATGTAGAAGCCCTGAAATCCACGTATCCCACAGCGCTGACGTCTTGGTGACCCCTAAGAGTTATGTTTGTGATGCTTGTGGATACCGTGGTCTGGTCGTTATGGAACTTGAAAAAGAGGAAGGATGACCAAACCGGAATTTTGTTTTCGGTCAGTCAGGTAGCTCAAGATTTAACTGTTTCTTCAATGTTTTGTAGCGGTTTCGCACCGTAACCTCGGTGACGCCTGCCGCTTCAGCTATGTCTTTCTGTGTTTTCTTCTCGTTATTCTTCAAGCATGCAATGTATAATGATGCAGCTGCCAAACCCATTGGGTCTTTTCCGGCGGCAGCTCTCCTTTTTCTGGCTTCTCGCAGTATTTGAATGGCGATTCCTTGGGTTTTGCCTGAGATTCCGGTTCTTTCTGCTATTTTCGAAACATATGTTAATGGGTCAGCTATAGGCATGTGGACGTCAAGTTCTCTGAGTAACAGCCTGTAGCATCGGGCAACGTCTTTTTTGTCAACTAGACTTGCTTCGGCAATTTCGCGTAGGGTTCTTGGTGTTCCGGTTCCACGGCATGCTGCATAAAGTGCGGCTGCAGCGATGGCTGCGATTGATCTGCCGCGGACTAATCCTTTGTCTAATGCTTTTCTGTAGGTCACTGCTGCTTTCTCTTTTATTGGCGGTGGGATGTAGACTTTGTCTGAGAGTCTGTCGAGTTCGGCCATTGCTTGGGCCAGGTTTCTGTCGATTGATGAATGAACTCTTGATCTTATTTGCCATTTTCTTAGACGCCACATTTGCAGACGTGTTGATAAGGGAAGTTTTCTTCCGAAGGCGTCTCGGTCAACTTGGCTTATGGCTGTTGACAAGCCTTTGTCATGAACAGAATAGGATGTTGGGACTCCAACACGACTTCTTGATGCTTTTTCTTCTTGGGTGAAGGCGCGCCATTCTGGTCCTTTATCCATCATTTGCTCGTATAAAACAAGGCCACAGTCACCACAAACGGTTTCTCCAGTGTCGTAATCGTGAACAAGGTTTGAACTGCCACACTCTGGACACTTGTCGACTAGGCGTTGGCGAACGCCGCTTTCTTTCTTGCTCAATCCATATCGCCTCAAACTTTTTTCGTAGAACCGTCGTGATCTTCATCATTTTTCAGAAAGGAGTACGTTCGGTTCCGCGTAGCTATCCACGTGCCGCGTTTTAATATATAAACTTTGTGGTCTATTCAAGAATATTCTGTTAACAAATCCTGAATACTTACAAGCACTACTGATTCAACGAGAGCAATACGTTCATGGATAGGAAGGTTTTAAGAAATATCTTAGTATTCTGACGAAAGAAGGTTCCATCCAGAGGATACAGGAAAGCCAGAAGACTGTCTATTATAGACGATGCGAGGATGTGAGGCTTAGGCACTTGGTGGAAGAATTCACAAGAGAAGTGGAGACATCTCTTGGTCAACTTTCTACGAAAGAGCGAGAGATAAAGTTAAAGAGAAGAGGTTTACCTATGTCCGAGTTGAATGAACTTCTGAATGATGAAACTCAGTTGAAGTTCTGGGTAATTTGCACGGTTATTCGGAAAATTCATAATATGCTGAGAACCACTTTGTTTCCTACTCTTCCCAGCATAGAGTTCTACGTCGGAGTAATTGGTGAAACTGTTAAGATCGTTCCTAGGCAACCAAACTATGATTGGAGCAAGATGTGGGAACGCTAAGTTCTCCGCGATTTCTGCCAGATTTGCTCAGATCGGTAACATTAAATAGCTTAACCGATTAGAAGCCTATGTCGGGCATATTCTAGCCCGATAAAGGAAAAAGGAGAACACGGAAATGAAATTGGGGATAAAAACGAAACTTAGCAGAAAAGCGAAAATTACCTTTCTCGGCGTCGCTTTGATCGTCGTCGTAGTAGCAAGCCTCGTTATGGCGCAAGAGCTTACAGGAAAAGTTCTGCCGAACACCGGAACCTTGAACCCATCAGGCCAAGCTGCGGGTTCGCCGTTGCTGGTCGTCCGTGGTGACAGCGTTCAAAATGCTTCGCAACACGGCAACGACACATCATTGCTCATCGAAATTACGGAAATTCAATGGGGGCAACTTTATGGTGGTCTTCCCGCCGGCGTCGTCACTGATACCTTGAAAATTCTGAAAACAGGAATTTCTTTATACAACAACGGTTCAACGACGATGTATCCTGCATGGACGACAAGTGGGCTTCCAACCGGTTGCACATTAAAGTGCTTTGTCTCTGGCTTCGATGTTGAATGGACACAGGGGGATTACAATGCTTTTCACCTACCGGCGAAAGACTTGTCATGGGCAAGTTACTACCAGATGTATTTCGTCTTGAGCGTGACGAACAAGGCAATACCCCAACCTTTGGCGTTCTCAATCAATTTTGACTACAGTGAGCAACCGACTACTTAGGTAAGGTGAGCGAAGTGAGCCATAAACCTCCTTTTTTCTCAGGAAAACTTGACAAGTGTCCGAGATGTGGCGGTGTTACGGACATTCTCGCTGAACTAAGGAACCCGACAGGTTTGTTAGAAGGAATAATGTGGAAGTGCCGCAGCTGCCGCAAGTCATTCTTGTAGCTTCCCTTTTTTTTGCATCCCGCTAAGTTTACCAGAAATTCTGCAGAAATACCGTTCCAAAATCCTACCTTGAGTTTAAAAGTTGCAGTGCCAAAGGATTAGTGGAACAGTGAGAGAAAAATGCCAGAAAAGCGAAAAGAAGTGAAAACGCGCCACGATTGTGGACTTGAGGCGCTAGACGACTGCGAAAGCGATTTTCGCCACATTCCCTCTGACGAAACTTTACCACCGTGCAAGTATTGCTTGAGAAACACGAATCCAGCGAAAAACTCAAAGATGCTCGGAGACTTTTGGGACGAGATGTGGATTTTAGAAAGCGACAAAACGCCCACAATTGAAAATCCAGACCCGATTGAGCAGAGTCTTTTAAAACTGCTCCACGGTATCGTCAACGCACAAGGAGGTGAAAAAGTTGCACAATGAAAAACTGAAACCTGAAAACTTAACAGCCAGCACGCGATCGCCGATTATTCCCGTCGTCACGCCAACAGAGAAGGCTCTAATCGCTAAAGAACGCGAGGAGAAAGTGAAAAAGGCTGCTGAGAGAAAAGCGGCGAGACTTGAGAACGAAAAGGCAGAAGCCGAGAAAGCCAAGGCAGGCGCAGAGGACCCAGAAGCAAAGAAAGTGCCGAAGAAGGAGCCGAAGACGAAGGGCAAAAAAGCGGAGCTGACTTTTCCCGCAACTATCCGCATAAACCATTATGGATTTGTAGGCATCCGAAAGCCATTACTCGCGGCGCTGGGTTGGCATAAGGACATGGCTCTGCGAATCGACAAGAACAGCGTCGGCAGCGTAACGATGCGGAAGGCTTAAATTCTTTCCATTCTTTTTTTTCTGCATCTCCTATATATTGGAAGTGTCTGACCTTGCTCAGCCAACTTGATCAAAAACAGCTTATTAGGGAGATAACCCAGAAAACACCATGAACGCTTAGCCCGGAGAAGCCCGGTGGAGGGAAGAATACCTTTCCGCCGATTGTAGTGGACAAGCATAGCGGGCTTTGGACCCGCCGACGAGAGTTCGAATCTCTCCCGGGCTACCATTTTCCAAGTGCGGCTCTATGCCTTTGAGCTGTTGACGTTTACGGTTTTCTCTAGGCATTTGCTGCTTTGAAGCTGGTTTGGCTGTGCAAGTTGGCGTTTTCTGGTGGCGAGCGCACGGAAGTGAAGGACTGTTCAACATGGTTTTTGGTTGTTTTCAAGCCAAAAATGACCTACCCCCTCCCCCCTAGGTTTTCAGCACGCACAGTGCTGTGGTGAGTCTTTGGACGGTCTTCAGCTTGGTTCCTTCGGTGCTGTTCTGCTAGGTTGCATGTTGGATTCTGCAAGAACACGTATGGGTTGTCTTCGCCAGGAACTCGCAATTTCAATGAGGTTCAAGATGTATTCACTGAACACTCTGGATTCTGTTTCTGGCGGAGAAGGATTTCTTGAGTGATTCCGCAACACATAAATTCGTTCTGTCCATTCTAGAAATTCGGTCGGGCACCGGGCGGTAGCTCAGCCTGGCAGAGCTTCCGAGTCAGCGCAAAACCAAGATTGGCTGACGGAGACGCTGTAGATGTCCACCCATGGTGGGTATCACCCAGCTACCAGGCTAACATGCAGATACCGGATCGCCGCAGGTTCAAATCCTGCCCGCCCGACTAACAATCTTGACTCAAATCATAGAGATGGCGTGTGGGCAAGAGTCGCTGTTTCGTGCTGTGTCGTGTTTCACTTTTCGGTGAAACTTTTATATATGGCGTTTCTGTAGAAGTGAAACTGATTCGTTGACAACGAGGGTTTCACATTGCGGAAGTTTGAGAGAGTTTATCGCGAGCTGCTCCTCTGCGGCCTACGTGAGGTTTCGTTGGTGCACCAGGAAGACATTGCCTCAGAATGTGCGGTTTCGCTTGGGTTAGTTAATAAGACTGTCAAGAAGCTTGAGGTGGCTATGGCGGTGGAAGCCACGCGAAGCGGTGTTAGGGTGTTGTCACCCGCGAGGCTTTTGAATTTGTGGGCTGCTGAACGTGATTTAGGCAAGGAAGTTTGGCGGTCGTTTCGGCTTGATCCAGTTGCAGACGTGGAGAAGGATCTTCCTCAGGATGTGCTGGCCACTGGTTTTTCTGGGTGGTTCAACGTTTCCGGGCGAAAACCTGCTGAGTATGATCGCTTGTATTTTTATGTAACGGATATGGAGAGTTTCGAGTCGTGGTTTGGTTTCAGGAAGAGCAGAGTTCGTAAGGTTAATCCGAACGTGTTTGTCTTGCGCGTTGATGATGAGCATCTTGTTCATTCTTCCGAGAAAGGCGTTGTTTGTGTTCCGCAAGTTTACGTGGATATATATTCGGCAGATGGTCCTGAGGCTTCTCCTTTTCTCCGGGATATTGCTTCGGTGTATCCGAGTTTGAGTCTTTGGTGAGTGTGATTGGAATGTGGCGGGATGAAGTTGTCGAAAGATCTTGGCGCGTTTTGGGCGAGCTTAAGGGTTTTGCAGATTTTGTGTTGATTGGCGGTTGGGGAGTGTATTTATGGACTGGGAAGCTGAAGAGTCGGGACATAGATGTCTACGTTGATCAAAAGAACTTTTACAAGCTCCAGTCTGAGTTGACGCAGAGGGGTTATGCGCTGAAGCGTAATGTTCGTTTGATGAACTTTGAGGCTTTGATAGGTGATGTGGAAGTTGATATTTACACGCCTTTTGTGAGCAAGCTGGTGATTCCTTGTTTGGATGTGTTTGATCGGAAATTGTATTCGGTCATTGAGGGGTTCAAGGTGACGATTCCTGAGGTTTTGCTTCTGCTGAAGGCTCAGGCTGCTCGGGGCAGGTGGCATGCAGAAAAAGGCTTGAAAGACAGAGTGGACATCATTTCTCTCTTGAAGTATGCTGACGTGAAACCGGATGTGCTTAAGCAAATGCTGAGGCAGTATGACATGCAGCATGCGCTACGAGATGCTATCAAGCGAGCAATATTTGAAGGCAGAATTGAATACAGGTTCCTAGGACTTGCGTATGAAAAGGATGGCGTTCAACTGAAAAAGACTTATGAAAACCTGTAAGTCAGGTTCGGTGCTTTGAAAAATCCCAAGTAACGGGGATTGAAAAGCTTTGGAAGCCTATGAATCTTCGCGCGCGTCATTTTGCCTGGATTACACGATTCTCAAGCTTTCCCCATGTCGATTGATCGTTTTGAAGTCCTTAGGTCAAAGAGAATAGCACTGGGTGAAACAACAGGGCAGAATGACTACGGGACTGCTTGTGGTTCACCAATTGTAATGAGCGACAGCAGGGCCATTCTTACCGGTAGTGCATTATAGGCTTGTATGAAGTATTTCGCATGAGGCGTGCTGTCTACATTAGCTGATATCTCATCGAGTCTGGGCAGTGGATGCAAGACTATTAGACTAGGTTTTGCGCCTTTCAATTTTTTGGCATCAAGAAGAAACGTGTCTGGAGTCTTATCGAGACCTAAGGCTTGCTTGATGCTGACCACATATATGGCGTCTAACTGTTTCACTACTTCCTTAACGCTTGAAACCATCCTATACTCCAGGTCTGCTTTACCAAAATCCTTCTTCTCAAGGTCAGGTATACCTAAATGTTCTGAGGTTAGAATGTATACTTGGACATCATCAAATTTGGCTAGGCCAATACCCAAGGAATGAATTGCTCTAGAATGCATATTGCCAATCAAGAGTACTTTGAGTCCATCGATTTTTCCTCTCTCCTTGTTGATCGTGTAAAGGTCAAGCAATGTCTGGGTCGGGTGTTCACCGACTGGTCCTGTTTTTGAGGTAGAAGTTATTCCCGCCCCTGCGTTGATTACTGGAATGTCGACTGTGTCAGCTAGAACTCGCGGTGCGTCTGCCTGAGGGTGTCTGACTGCAATGACGTCGGAATAGAGCTGAATCATTTGGCCAGTATCACTCAAGGTCTCGGCGTAGACATCACCGGCGCGTGTGACTTCAGGACTCGCGAATCCCAAGACAGACCCTCCTAGCCTTTGCATAGCAGATTCAAAGCTTAGACGGGTCCTTGTGCTGGGCTGGAAGAAAAGCGTTGCCAGTATCTTGTCCTGCAGAAGAGCACTTTTGGTCCTCATAGCCACAATTGGTTCCATTTTCCTTGCTACTTCGAATACTTGTTCTATGTCATCTCTACTCAATTCTTTGACAGAGACTATGTCTTTTCCTCTTAGCGACGTATTTGATCACCACATGCTGTAATTCGAGACTGCTTAAAAAACTTCTGCCATAGAGGTTTCTTCTCCAGAAATTGACCTGGCAAGACCAAAAGTTAATTTAGAAGACGGGAAGCAAATAGAAATGCGGCAAGGAGGCCGCAAGGTGTCTATTTGACTGTTGATCTGGTTGTTAGGAATGGAAAGATAGTGACTCCGTATGACATTGTTGAAGCTGGAATGGGAGTCGACAACGGCAGAATAGTCCTCATTGCCAAGGACACTAACTTACCCGAAGCCGACGCCAGCATCGATGCGAAAGGAGGTTTCGTTCTGCCTGGACTCATTGACGCTCATGTCCATTTCAGAGATCCGGGAAATACAGAAAGGGAGGATTTTGAAACTGGAACAAAGGCTGCAGCCGCGGGAGGCGTAACAACTATTCTGGAGATGCCCATATCGACTCCTGCTGTTTCATCTGCCGAAATATTCGAGAGAAGAAAAAGTATAGTTGAACGAAAGGCCGTCATCGATTTCGGGCTTTATGGAGGCGCAGGCCAAGACTCAATAGATGAAATACGCAAAATGGCGAGGGTGGGCGCAGTCGGCTTCAAGACATTCTTGCAAAAGCCACAGAAAGGCAGGGAAAACGAATTCAGAGGGATCTATGCAACTGACAATGGTTCAATGTTACGTGTGCTTCAAGAAACAGGGAAAACGGGGTTGATCTCTAGTGTTCATGCTGAAGACAATTCGATTATTGAACACATGACACAAAGCCTCAAGAGAGCCGGAAGAACGGATCCAATGGCACACATTGAATCTAGACCTGACTTCGCTGAAACGATTTCAATTTCCTCGCTAATTATCCTAGCAAATGCGGCAGATGCTCGACTGCACATAGCGCACATGAGCACAAAAGAAGGCGTCCGACTTGTTGGACAAGCTAAAGCTTCTAAACAGAGGGTAACAGCCGAGGCCGCAGTGAACCACTTGATGCTCACTTCAGAAGCAATGAAAAAAATGGGGTCCTACGCAAAAATAAACCCTCCACTACGTTCTCGTGAGGACGTAGAAGAATTGTGGAAGGGGCTAAACACCGGCACTATAGACATCATAACCAGCGATCACGCGCCATACGTACAAAAGGAAAAAGATCAGGGATCGGACAATATTTGGAACGCCTTTGCAGGTTCACCACAAATTGAGACTATGCTTCCGTTGTTGCTAACTAAAGTGAATGAAGGAAAAATGACCTTGAACAAACTCGTCAAGGTCACATCAGAATCCGTAGCCAAGATATTTGGGCTGTACCCCAAGAAAGGAACAATCTCAGTCGGTTCAGATGCTGATTTTGTTATCGTCAATATGAGTGGTCAGAAGAAGATTGACCGTGAAAGGATGTACACAAAGGCCAGAACGATTGCTCTATACGATGGTTGGTCAGTCAAGGGTTTGCCAGTGTTGACAGTGGTTAGAGGCAGAATTGTTATGAATAGTGGAGAGTTCACAGGGAAACCTGGCTATGGTGCCTTCATAAGACCTTTGAAATCGCTTTCGTGACTTGAGATTCTGGGTGTGCTTCTTTCGTAAGTCCCACATCTAAGGCTCGTCATGTCTCAGCCTCTTGAGGAATATGGAATTTCACCGGAGATTTGAATACACAGTTGGAAATCTTGCCTTGGAATGTACAAAAGTTCTGCCATTCGAACGGTCTGGGTATCCACCCTACAGATGTAGAGCGGCGCGCATCATGAAAACATGGAGACGATTTTCAAGTGCCGTAGGATCGCGGAGGCTCTGGCGAAAGACAAGCTGTTATCTCTCACAAACAATTGTTTCTGGATTTGATAGATCCCAAAACGGGAATGGTGAAGGAAACGACCCACGAATATGCGGACAAAACAAGACCAACAAAACACTGGTGTTACACCTGCTGTCCTTTTGCTTTTTGGCGTGCGGTGATGTTCAGAAGACATAGAGATGTGATAGATCACGGTGGAATTCAGAACTTGTTTTCCCATCTTTCAGTTTCGCAATGCTGTTATGAGCTCATGTACTGCGTGCCATTGTTTGGCACGTGCCTGCCCATGCTTGGGTTTGCTAGTTGAATTTCGCCCCTAGAAAAGGTTTGGCGCCGGGTTTGTCTCATGCCTAATACACAGAATGGAGCTGACACAAGTAGCCCAGAAAACGGCTGGGCCAGAGATCCCCACGCCATCGCAAAGCATTTATAGCGAAAGAACAAACAAATGCTGTTGGGCTCTAGTGGCCGAAACTGCAAGACGAAGCATAGAAGCCATTCTTGACGTGCGTGCAAAGTGTCCGAGATGTGGAAGTAGATTAGTGTGCAAATGTCAAACAGTTAACTACGAATACTACGAATGCACACAGTGTGATACCGAAGTGAGAATAATATACAACTAGAAAAGACAACGGTAGGGATAGCACGCAGGAGCCAGACGTGACCATTAATGAGTGATAGCCGAGTCCCAAAGCCTACTGCAATCCATGACTCGCATTGCCCGAGTAGCATGCGCACATTGCGCGCCAGCGTGCTGCAAAATCCGGGGAGTTGACATGGATTTTTCGATATCATTGGGCTTGGACAGATACCTATGATCTGGTACGCAGAAGTTTGAGGCGGACGCACGCGTGCTTAGAAGGCAACCAGAAATTGACACAAACAATGCGATTTAGCAACGCCCTAGCGCGCTGCGCTGGACAAAAGCTAATAACTTAGTTCCGATATCGACTTCTTTCATTCAAGAAGACGGAGAGCCAGAATGTTGAGAACCGTGATCGCTCTAGGCGGCAATGCAATCAAACAAGCGTATGAAAAGGGGACTGCGGAAGAACAGTTACGCAATTGTATCCTGACTTCTAGAAATCTGGCGGGAGTAATTATGAAAATGGAAAGCGATGATAGGTTGGTTATAACTCACGGCAACGGTCCGCAGGCAGGAAATCTGATGTTACAGCAGGAAGAAGCGGAGCATATTGTGCCGTCTCAGCCTCTAGACATGGTAGGAGCTATGACGCAAGGACAGATAGGCTACATGCTGCAACAAACGTTGACGAATTGTTTGAAGGAACTGGGAATAGAGAAACCCGTGTGTGCAATCATCAATCGTGTGCTCGTAGATGAGAGCGACCCGGAGTTCTGTGGTGAAACAGCCTCCAAACCAGTTGGCGATTTCTTCACCGAAATCACTGCGCGAAGAATGAAAAAGAAACACCCAGAGTGGATGATCAAGAAAGTCAAGCCAACAGGCGACAAATCCTGGAGAAGAGTCGTTCCTTCTCCCGATCCGATCGCCAATTTGGAAGCATCTGTGATCAGAAATCTTGTTGAGGCTGGCGTCATTGTAATCGCTTCAGGAGGCGGCGGAATACCCGTTGCAATTGATGCCACCAAGTGTTACAGAGGAGTTGAGGCCGTAATAGACAAGGACTTGGCAGGCGAGAAATTGGCCGAAGTTGTCGACGCAGATGTTCTGCTAATACTAACGGATGTAGAGAAAGTGAAACTGAATTATGGCAAACCTGAAGAAAAAGCAATAGATCAGATGTCGCTATCGGAAGCTAAGAAGTACTTGGAAGACGGACACTTCCTTAAAGGAAGTATGGAACCAAAAATCAAAGCATGTGTAAGATTTCTCGAATGGGGAGGAAAAAAAGCAATCATTACGTCTCCGGACAAGGCTGCTCTGAGCCTTCAAGGCAACGCCGGCACTTTGATCTACCCACACAGACCAGCAGATGTGATGAATCCCAGAAGTGATCTTCGAAAGTAATAGCGCGCATGTGTGTTCCTAAAATGGTTAAAAATGGTATTTATTCCTCTTAGAGCCTTTGGGGGCAGTCTTGAGGTGCACATCTATCTTTGACATTCTTGCAGTGTTCGCCTCACGCAGCCAAGACCTACCTGTCAAACAAGTCCATATCAGACGCAGATGGGCAAAAGAAGAATAAAAACCATTTTAGACCAATTTAGGAACAAGCATGCGCGCTGGGCTGCCAGGCATAGGTGAGTTCAAAAACATATGCGCGTGCGTTTCGTCGTCGAATCTGGCATTGTCGGTTATTGATCTCGGGCACGAATTGCAGCACAGTTGGATTGGCTCCTCACGCTTTCGTTTCAATCCTGGCCGCTACGTACCAAGTAAAGACCAATTGACCCTGATAAGTATGCTGCTCCCCAAACAAGTATACACCTATCTTGCTCTGCTTGGCTGGGATTACTCCCACAGGTCTGAGATTACTTCTTCGAGGCCCAATCTAGTCAACGTTTTTCTCCATGGTTTCCCTGTCTTTTCGTCCCAGCCCAATATTTCGTATGTGCGCATCACCATTCCTCTTAAGTAAGGCGCTATTGATTTGCCCTTGGCTCTTCCGGCTGACGGCGCTTCAACAAGCCTTCGAGACACTTCCCAATCATCCGCTGGTGTCAACCCTCGTCTGACATTGAATGCTCTTTCGAGGTTCAGTACTCTTTCCCCCACTGTAAGTGCTCCTTCTGCCGTGAATTTCCAGCCCGTCACTGCCGAAAAAGCCTCCGCAGAGAAGACTAAACTGGTAGGGACTCCCAATGTGGCGAAATCACAGGTTCCTTGACAATCTTCCCAGTATTTCTTTGGCCAGGTTCTCGCCACTGCTTCAGGTTTTCCTTTCGGATCTAGTGGATCCTGAACGTTTGGAAAACCTACTTCTGGCTGTGGTATTTGGTCTGCTCCCTGGCTTGGCCACCCTGCACCCCCTCCCACAATCTGACCTAACAGTATACCCCATGCCGCTCTCCAATCGTGCAAGTTGATTGCAGCACCCTTCACGTGAACTGCAAATCCTACAGCCTCTCCGCCTATGAAGTAAGCTGCCTTTTTTGGACCAAGTGCCAGAAGTTCTCCCAATTTCCCTTCTTTTCGTGCTGCCATGTTAATCATTCTTTCGACCATTCTCTCATCTCCCCAATCGAGTTCCAGTCCACCAGTGTCCTCATCGGTAATCAGTCCTTTTTGGTAACACTCGATTGCCAGAGCGATTGTGCTCCCGATTGTTGATGCGTTGAATCCCATTCTGTCACAGATATCAGCAAGGTAGAAAGCTGATCTGCTATCGTACACTCCCGATAGTGAGGCCGCCGCCTCCAAAGCTTCACCTCCGCCCGATAACGTTGCAGTGTATCCCTTGTGATGTCCTGACAGGATTTCAACCTCATATGCGCAAGCTATAGGGCACGCAAAACATGCCCTTGGAGTTACCTTGTGTTTTGACATGCCAATCCCAAAATCGGCGGGATTGGTCTCCAAGAAGTTTTTCGCAGAAACAGCCGAAAAGTCCTTAAGAGTGCGGTATTCGTCTCTTGTTATGCCGCCTTTTGTCAGCCAGCCTGCTAATGGGCTTTTGAATATGTTTGCCCTCCACCTCTTAGTTATTTCTTTTAGTTTCGTTTGGTCAACCACAGAGACTTTGCCTGTTCCATGTACGGCAATCGCTTTCAGTTTTTTTGAGCCCATGATCATGCCGGAGCCTGAGTGCGCAAACGTGTGATGCTTATCGTTTTCAATGAGTGCTCCAGTGCTCATGTTCTCGCCGGCGGGTCCTATGGAGGCGACACTTGCCTTGGACTCCCCTACCTCTTGCTTGATCAGATCCTCCGTTGAATGAGTGTCTTTTCCCAGCAACTTGCACGCGTCCCTGATCTCGCAGCCAGCATCATTTATCCAGAGGTAGACTGGTCTTTCAGATGCCCCCTCTATGATGACGCCATCATAGCCGGCATGTTTAAGGTTCGACGCCCAAAAGCCATGTGAGTGCGAGCGCCCAGCCGTATACCCTGTATCAGCATTCAGTGTCACAAGAGTCGTGTTGCTTGAGCAAGGAACTTCTGGGATGCCCGTGAGCGGGCCTGTCATGAAGATCAGGATGTTGTGCGGATCTGCAGGATGAATACCGAGAGGGAGTCTGTCGTACAACAGTTTCAAGCCAAGTCCGAAGCAACCCACATATTTCTGCAGTGTGGGCTCGGGAAATACGTCAAGAAGATTCTCTTCTGTTATTCTTTCCTTGGTCAAGTCAATCCGAAGAATCTTGCCCATGTAGCCTCCTAACAATTGGATCCTCCTCGTGACTTAGCTATGTGAAGTCTTGTCATTTCACTCTTTCTCTCTTCATTTCGCTTGCTCTGTTCTCTTTCTCGCAGATGAAGGGAGCGCGTCTGATAGCTAGGACGACTGATGTCCGGTTCGATCTGAAACATATTTAACCGAGAAACGCCAGTTCTCTACGCGGTAAATGTCACGATGAGTCCTCTCAATGCCTTCCTATTGTGGCTGCTGATCATCATCTGGGGCAGTTCTTTTGTAGTTGTCAGGCTAGCACTCAACGAAGGTTTGACTCCCATCGCAATCGCAACTTTCAGGTTTCTAGTGGCTAGTCCGACGTTTCTGACAGTTCTGATGGTGAAAAAAGTCGCCAATCAGGGCCATGTGTTGCGCGCGCTGACGCAGTTCTCTATATGAAGACTCTCAAAGAGCTAAACTACTTCCCCAAGCTATGCATGGTCATAGACGGATTTCAAGATCCAGAATATCTCGAGGCAGTAAAGGGTACCAATCTGGGTGACTATCTCTTCCAGCGCAGTGGCTTCAGTCTAGACGTCAATAAGGCCAAAATGCAGGAAGTTGACAACGAATATTACAACCTCTTTGGGGAACATGCTTTCAGTGAAGTTGTGGGGCATTATACGGCCTTCACGGTACTTTACGAAGCTCTAGAGAGGGCGGGATCGCTAGAACCTGAAAAGATCAAGAATGCTATTCTAGCTACAGAAATGTCAGACGCAGAAGTCCCAATAATGGGAAGCGTCAAATTCAATGCGAATGGGCAGAACATAAACACCAAAATGCTGATGCTGCAGTTCAAAGAAGGACAATGGAGAACGGTATTTCCATGGGAGTATGCGAACGTTTCTATTATGTTTCCAATTCCGTCATGGTCACAAAGACCATAGACTCTTTTTTTTTATGATAACATTCAAAATGGGATTTTTTTTGTTCTACATAACAAGTCTGTTAATCTCGCGTCTTTCGGAGGCGTTTCTGAAGGATGCACCTCGAAACCGTCCCAGTTTTGTTCAGCTCATTCGGAGTGCACTGTAACTCCACATAGATCCAATCAGATGTGGTGACAACCATGAATGTTTGTGGTTAAGGTTGTGTCGACTCTTCTGGTCAAAGATAGGATTAGGATTCTTGTGCCCATTGCAGAGCAGTCACGTTATGCTAGTAAAAGAAATTGCGATAGGGTTGATCTGTGTGTAACCGTGGCATCATATGATTGACAATGAGAGCCACTGTATGCTGACGAGACGAGAGAAAAATGAAAACAGCCCAAAGAGTGCTGCCCGGATACGGAGGCTTTGAAATAGAAACCGGGTGGAACCACTGCTCAACCAGTGATGGGATTGAGGATGCTTACTGTGAAGTAATTGCTGAACTGTTTACACTGTCAAGAAGTGCAAAGGCGGACTCCGGCCCGAGGAAAGCCTTAAAAAGGGAACACGTACAGTGTCGAAAGGAAGAATTGAGATGATTTCAGCGGTTCATCATTGTTGTGTTACGGTGTCTGATATCGACAGGTCATTGACTTTCTATAGGGGCATCCTCGGGTTGCAGCTTCTTTTCACTGGCGAGAGTAGTGATGACGCGAAAGGTGTTAGGATCAAGAATGCAATGTTGCAGGCCGGCGATGACAAGATTGAACTAATGCAGTACGTCTGTCCAAAGGGAAGACCCTATGACTTGCAGGCTCATGACGTTGGCAGCACGCACATAGCGTTTCGAGTTACTGATATTGACAGAGTCTACCTTGAACTGAAGAGAAAGTGTGTTAGGTTCATGACTTCTCCTAATGAGTATAGGAAGGGTCCTGTCACTAGTTGGTGGTGCAAGTTCTTCGATCCGGACGGTGTTATTTTAGAACTGATCGAGGAAAAATAAGGAACTTGAATTGACGATTAAGAGCATGTGAAGGACAGACTTGCGAAAGCAGTCACCTGAAACCTTGTTTGGTCGCGATTGCAGAGTCAGCTAGAACCATGTCTAGTATCGAAAGTATACTTATGAAGTCAAGCTGACTGTGGTTTCAGTCTCCACCTATCTTATGCATGGGACTTCAGCGCGCGCGCCAGGCATTGCAAGTCGCTTCGATGCGTCTATGATTCTCGCTCCTTGCGGAACGGGCAGCTTCTCTCCGACCTCGGTTATCTTCGAGTCTTCAATGATGACAACCCCGTCCTTCAGAGGCTCTTGTCCAGTTCCGTCGACAAGAACTCCGAATCTCATAGCAAGAATGCGTTCCATACCGACCGACCTGATCTAGGTCGAAGAACCTTGTAGACTATTTTGAAATCCAAGTTTTGGTCCGACCAGATGGAGGAAACAACAGATCGTAGACAAGTCCCATTTCAGCGGCGTGAATCAGCAAATTGTCTATCCAACCATATGCACTCATTTTATTCAAGTAGAATCTCAATCGTCCAACAATTTGAACATATTCATCCAAGCTTTCAACCTCGCGCAGCACACTACAGGCTCTCCCTAGAAGTCGAGGTGTACTAGTAAGCCCGATGCAAACTGCAAAAACGCTGTCCGTTTCCAGCAGTGAGGTAGTTACAAATATGAGGCTCTCAACTGAAACACCCTCTTTGGCTGAATTCCCTAGGCAATCAAGGAAAACGGCGAGTTCTCGCAGCATCGTATTAGCTTGCAGAATTCGGCCATATCGCGAGGAACCCAGCAAGGCGCTCTCTTCATCAAGATCGCTGATTTCAACAGGAGGCTCTTTCGATATCTTATCTACTAATAGATCTAAGTCCTTTATGAATTCTGATACGCGCGCGCTTTTTCTTGTCATTGTTGCCTCAACCAAAGTCTAGGCTTTTTCTCATAGTGATTTTTTGGCCGTTTTTTCTCCATACTCCAATGCAAGCTTTTCTCATTTTCTCAAGCTCACCCTCTTCAGTTACGTGAGCGAAAACATTCACCGGGAAGCGTTCTGATGCCGTCTCACCATAGATCAGGCCCAAGTTGTATCCACAAGCGAAGATGTCGCCAGGTTTTCCTTCACTGATGTAAATTCTGTTCTCCAACTTGTCGGGCATATTCATTCTCGGAGCAAAAACTGCACAGAAAACCTCGTTTCCAGCAATCTTTGCATGATGCAGATCGCTCTCGATGGGAAGGATATCCCAAAAAGCTTTGGTCATCATCGGGGCTTCTGTTTCCAGCAGGAATGCCGAAAATTCTGTGTCTCCGACGTTGATCATCACTTTTTTCAATGCGTTTACCTCTTAGCGCATGACTAACCTGTGTTCGGAGATGGTAAGTATACGATTAGATATAAGAATTATGTTGCCAATAGGGACTTTCCTTTTCTTCAATTTGCTTGCGAATGGTTCCCGCGGCTTTTGTCTCACAAGACTGTCGAGCGAGAAATGCAAGGACAATTCGCTGTACCGCGAAAAATGTAAGACTTATAGCTTGTTTGAACAGTACTCCTTTCGTAGTGTGTCTGGATGAGGTGAACTTGTTTGCGTTTTTTGTCCCCACAAAGAGGGAAAATATTGAGAATAAGCAAAGCTAATGGATCCAGAGTTTTCGGTGCAGACGGCAAAGAATACATCGATTTGACAGGCGGGTGGCAAGTTATGCTGCTGGGGTACGACTTCGAACCGTTGAAACAGGCAACGATTGCACAGATGGATGATCTGGATTCTGCCTTGAATGGCATTGCAGATGTCCAGGTCAGCCTTGCGAAAGCGATCTGCGAATTGTGCTCTCATTTCATGAGTGATCCGTTTGTGTCTTTTACCAACTCTGGTTCAGAATGCGCCGAAATAGTCGCCAAGAAGGCTCGGATCGCAACTGGCAGACACTGGGTTGCATCTTGTAGCGGGGCGTACCACGGCGGCCTGACTGCGGGGCTGTCCCTTACATTTGATGGTTTTTCGGTCAGCTCTCGTGGTTACGATCTTCCTGCAAGCCTGGCTTTGCCTTACCCGTACCACAAAGGACATGAACCCAGGACTTGTGAGGCCTACACGAATGCCGTGGACCATGTTCTCTCTACTCAAGTGGCTCCTTCGGAAATTGCTGCCCTGTTCATTGAACCTGTTCAAGCTCACGGTGGAGTCAGAATACCATGCCAACATTGTGTTTCGTATTTGGAAGATATTTGCCGTGATAACGGAATTATTCTAGTAGCTGATGAGGTTGTCACTGGACTTGGCCGAACAGGAAGAATGTTTGGAGTGGAGCATTTTGATATTTCACCAACGATCTTCTATCTTGGCAAATCTATTGGAGGAGGAATACCTTTGGGAGCCATTGTTTCGGACGGAGAAGATTTATCTCAGGTTGAAGGTGGAACTACAACCTGTTCAGGCAATCTTCTTGCGTGCGCTCGAGGTGTAGCGATTCTTGAACACGTTAAACGCCAAGAACTTCCTGCGAGAGCACGTAACTTGGGCGGTATGGTCCTGAAAAAGATGGAATGTTGGTCCAAGGATTTCGATTTCATAACGGAAGCAAGAGGTGTGGGGCTATTGTTAGGGCTGGAGTTCGATGAAGATAGAGCTTCCCTAGCGGCTGACGCTATGAATCGATGCTTCAAAGAAGGTTTGCTCCTTTCTCTTAATGGCATCCGCTCAAACGTGATTAAGCTTACCCCACCTCTAAACATCAAAGAATCTGACTTGAAACAAGGTCTAGACATCATGGCGGATGTGTTGAAACGTCTAGACCAATCGCACCAATGAAGAGATGGCAGGCTAACAGAAACGGCGCAGGTGTCTCTGTTGCCGCAAAGCGCTCGGCCATTTCACCTCACACGCGCTTTCGGGATACTCTCACTCGATAGCACAGATACGGAAATTGACTAATCAGACACATCAGTAACTGACCCTAATCGCTTGGTATAGAAGGATGTTCTTCCCTAGTCAAAGAACTTTCATAGGCCTACATATCAGAAAGATATGCAAACTGTGAGTCCAGACAAATCTTCAATAGCCTTTGGTACAACTAGTGCACCAATACGAATAATGACGTTGTTCGAAGCGTCTAGAGTATTCCTTTGGTATTCCCTGTATTATGAACAGCAAATCCCCCGCATTTACAGGAAATGGTACTCTCCTCGAGCTGGTCTTGTATATTCTATCCTTTTCTGGAGGCGCCCAAGTAAGAGTCTCGATTTTTTCTCCAAAGATGTTTCGAATTTCTCCTAGAGTCTGTCCTTCTGAGAGAGGCATGCCCAAGCCTACCTTGGGGAAGAACAAACCGCCGTGCTTTGCATAAAGGCTGACGCCGAGGGATTCAAAATCCTTTTTCTGCTTCGGCAGAGGAGTTGTTTTGGGATTGCCAGGAATCATCTTCAGACGCTTCATCAGGTTTCTTATTCCATCATAATGGAATCTTGCTCTCTCCATGTGAAGGTTATATCCCATTCCGGACTCTGGTACGATAGCTGGTATACCCAGAACCTCATTGCAGAAGTGTACTGTGGAGTCTTTAAGATCCAACATTAGAACAATCTCAGAGTTGAAACATTCAGCCATCATCTTCTGTGAACTCTCTATTTCTTTGTTATCGGTAGGAGTGAGTATCACAAAGTCGCCCAAGTCCTCTGGCAAGTCACCTCCATGGCAGTCTACCATATAGTCAAGTTTAGGAAATACCTCATTGCACAATTTGTCGGCAATGCGAAAACTCATTGTATATCCTTCGAGTCTTTTCTTCTCCCATTCTTTTTCACTTACGAATGTTCTATTCTGGTTCTGGCTGTCTATTTTGCTGAGAAATGCTGTGGTCTCCAGGCGATTTCCGGATGCCTCAAAGACGGGTTCACTGACGCAAGTCACAGCAACAACTGCTCCCCTCAATTCCTTTGGGTCGATGTTTCTAGTTGCTTCGATGACGGCTGCCATGCTTGAGTATTCCAGGCCGTGTGTTCCACCCAGCAAGCCCAAGGTTTTCCCAGGTCTAGAACCGTTTATTAGTACTATAGGGATTCTGATCATTCGTGTGGCCGTCTCGGCCACTTTGAGATAACCACACGTTCTAGTGCCTTTTTCTGCCTCAATATCACCGACAACCATTTTTTGCTCCAATTTTGTCCACCAGAGATGCACGTAGATAGACTGCAGGTCGTATATAGTTTTTTGCTTGGAGCTTTCACGTTATAGCCAAATCATATTTTAACGCAGACTTGTCGATCAGATGGATGCGCTGACAGAATGCTGACTTAGTGTGCCCTCAGGTCTTTCAGTCGTTCGATAACTCCTATCAGGGAGCTTTTTCCGTGACGAAATGGCAGGCTACATAGTGTCCGTTTTCAACCTCACAAAGAGCAGGCTCAACTTCCTTGCATATTGAACCCTTTCTCCAGCATCTTCCTGAGAATCTGCAGGGTGGCGGGTTAATCGGACTTGGCGGGCTTCCTATCAGAACTATCCGCTTCTTGGTAACCGCAGGATCCTCTTCAAGGATTGCTGAGAAAAGAGTCTGAGTATAGGGGTGCAACGGTTTGTCAAAAAGTGTCTTTGTGGAAGCAAGTTCGACGATCTTGCCCATATACAAAATGGCTATTCGATCACATAGGTGTCTTGCGACCGACAAGTCGTGAGAAATGTACATATAGCTCAAGTTGAGCTTCGTTTTCAGATCGTTCAAAAGGTTGAGTATTTGAGCCTGCACGGACACGTCTAAGGCGGAGGTCGGTTCATCGAGTACGACAAAATATGGGTCGGCAACAAGAGCACGTGCTATCGCTATCCTTTGCTTCTGGCCGCCACTGAACTCATGAGGATATCTAAACATATGATCTGAAGACAGTCCTGCTTTTACTAACATATCTAAGACTTTTTCATCTCTCTCAACGCCACCAGAAAGTCCTTGTACAACAAGAGGCTCGCCTACGATATCCGCGATTGTCATACGGGGGTCTAATGAAGACATTGGATCCTGATATACAATCGCAGTTCTTCTCCTCAGAGTTTTGAGTTCTCTACGTTTAGGTCCTATTAGATCACCATCAAAATATATCTGGCCTGCATCCACCCTTACGAGTCGCAAAACACAACGTGCGAGTGTAGTCTTGCCGCAACCACTCTCGCCTGCAATGCCAAGACTTTCTCCTTTGTCAACATACAGGTCTACACCATCGACTGCCGGTATCCAATTTGTAGTTCGGAAAAGACCCTTCACTGGGAAGTATTTTTTCAGTCCCCTGCACTCAATGATTCTTCTAGCCAAAGTCGATTATCACTTCCCGTGGAGCCAACAGGCGACTAGATGTTCACGTCCTATTTCCATTTGTCCAGGTCTTTCAGTCTTGCATTTCTCCATAGCGAGCGGGCATCTTGGATGAAATCTGCAGCCCTTTGGTGGATTTGTTAGATCTGGAACAGTACCTGAAATAACTTCAAGCCTCTTCTTCTCTTGGTTGAGTCTCGGAACGCATTTTTGCAGCATTTGAGTATAAGGATGCGCTGGATTGAGCAAGACTTTCGAGACTCCACCTACCTCAACAACGCTGCCTGCATACATGACAGCGACTCTGTCGCACATGTTGGCTACTATCCCCAAGTTATGGGTTATCCATATGCTCGCCATCTCATACTTTTCTTCTAACTGCTTTATATACTCCAAGATTTCGGCTTGTGTTGTCACATCCAGATTCGTCGTCGGTTCATCGAATATGACTAGGCCTGGGCGAAGACCGAGAGCTATCGCCAACATTATTCTCTGGCGCATGCCTCCGCTGAATTCATGCGGATATTGCCCATACAGTCTACGGGCATCTGGCAAGTCCAAATTCTCCATCAATTCCAAGGTCTCTTTTCTGGCTTCTGATTTGCTTGACTTTTGATGGTGAATAAATAGCTCTGAAATTTGGTCGCCTACCTTCATGACCGGATTCAAGCAATTTGTGGGATCTTGAAAGACCATCGAGATTCCTTTTCCTCTTATAGTACGCATCTCTTGTTCAGTTTTGCTCAACAGATTCTCCTTCTTGTACAAGATTTCGCCAGCAACGATGTAACCGGGAGGTCGAACCAGTCGCAATATAGACAAAGCCGTGACAGATTTTCCGCATCCTGTCTCACCAACCAATCCTACTGCTTCGTTTTCCTTTACTTGGAAGTTTACGCCATCAAGCGCCTGAACAGTCCCTTCATATGTGAAGAATTGTGTTTTCAGATCCCGTACAGTTAGGAAAGAGTCTTCTTCCATCTTCTGACTTCCATCATTCTTCGAGTTTTTGGATCAAGTAAGTCTCTTAGAGCATCCCCGAACAGACTGAATCCGAGAACAACCAAAAACACCATAATCCCAGGGAAACTGACTTCCCACCATGCGCTCAAGATATAAATGCGACCCTCAGATACCATTCTTCCCCATTCGGGCAGAGGGGGCTGAGCACCAAAACCCAAAAAGCTCAGTCCTGCAATCGTTCCTATCACCACGCCTAAATCCATGGTGACTTTTGTTATGATTGGTGCAAAGCTGTTTGGTAGTACATGCCTGAAGACAGTGTAACGATCACTTGCTCCCATCGAACGGGCTGCCTCGACGTACATCCTTTCTCGTAGCGAGAGTGCTTGGCTATATGTGAGTCTCACGTAGTATGGCCACCATACGAGACCAATCGCCAGAGTAGCATTTTCCAAGCTAGGTCCCAGTGCTGCGGCAATTGCCATGGCCAGCAATAAGGCTGGAAACGCCATGAATATATCAACTATTCTCATTATAATCTCACCGATTTTTCCACTATAATAGCCAGCAAAGGCACCAAGCAGGCAGCCGATGGGAGCGGACATGAGTAGTGCCATTATTCCAGCTTTCAAGCTGAAAAAAGCTCCGTACAAGACCCTGCTAAATATATCTCTGCCCAAGTCGTCTGTTCCAAAAAGGTGCGTCGCAGAAGGCGGCTTAAACTTTTCCTCAAGATTGATCGATCTGTAGCTATATGGAGCAATGTAGGAGCCAAAAACACCAATAAAAATGAAAAAAGCAACGATCGCTAACCCAGCTAGAGCTACTTTGTTTCTCCTCAGCATGTACAATGAAAAACGAAATTCCCTTATTCTCGGCTTCATTCTACGCTTCCAGAAGGCATACTTTGATAGAATCTTCCCCGTGACACTCGCCATTTCATGTACCCCGGGTTCGTGGATCCGCCCAAAGCGCAGCAAGATCTGTCAGTAGATTGACGATAACAACGTTTATTGCTGCTAGAATAGTGACTGCCATAACCGCAGGAAAATCTATCTGGTAGATCGAGCTAGTGGCGTAGGTTCCCAGGCCGGGCCAAGCGAAAATCGTTTCGGTAATTATTGCTCCCTGCAGCAAAGAAGCAAAGGTCCACCCCAAGACTGTGATTGGAGGTATCGCAGCGTTCCTGAATACATGCCTGAAAACCACTGCCGTTTCAGGCAGACCCTTCGATCTAGCCATGGTGACAAAATCTTCATTCAGTACTTCCAACATACTTGCTCTGGTCATTCTGGCCACTATACCAATGCTGCAAGCTGAGACGGTCAGCGCTGGGAGGACAATGTGGCGCAGGCCATCCAGAAAAGCGTTTACATTTCCTGTAATCAGTGTATCGACGAACAGAAAACCTGTGATTCTGGTCCACGTCACGTCTGACTGATTCGTTAACGGAAACCACCCTAGGTTAGCCGAGAATATCAGCTGAAGCGCTATTCCAAACCAGAAAATCGGCACAGCTGTGACTCCCAAAGCCAGCGTCCTCACAACATGATCTATCACCGTGTCCTTTCTTATTGCTGAAATAACACCAAGTAGGATGCCAGCAATCATCGTAACAAGCAAAGAAACCATCGTCAATTCGAAAGTGGCGGGAAAGCGAAAGCTCAAATCATATGATATTTCATGGCCACTGATGGGTGATACTCCAAAATTACCCGTTAGAGTATCACCTAGATAATAGAAATATTGAATCCACAGAGGTTCCCTCAGATGATACTTTGCCATCATCAATTCAATGAAATATGGGCGCTCCTTGCCGTATGCCCCAATCCAAGCATACACAGGATCAACGGGGAGAATGCGCGATACAACAAAAGTCAAAGTAACAACACCAAACAAGACAACGATCCCCAGTAAAATGCGTCTGATTATGTAGCGGCCAATATTCACTGGAGTTCATGCCCCCCGTACGCATCGATACTAGAGAACATTTTGTAATATAAATGTGTAGTCTTTAGCGCGCGTTAAGCTATGGAAAAAAGGTAGAAGATGGTTTTGCCTGGGTAAATCTATGGTTCCTTGTAGAATCGAGTGAAATCCAGTTTGATTATAGGATTGTAGAAATAGCCATGCCAATCGGATCTGTGTACCTGTACGTCGTCCAACTGCGCATACCACATTCTGCCTGGGTTTTCGGTGCCCCATTCCTGGATTTGGGCGTAAAGCGTTAAACGTCGCGTTTGATTAGTCTCAGTCTTTGCCTCCAATACCAGAGCACTCAATTCAGGAATCTTCCAGCTTGATCCAATCCATGAGTAGCTCGACTCGCCAGCATATGCTGGCGTGGCAAAATCGTCCGGATCACCGTAGTCAGGGGACCACTGGCTGGAAGAGATATCAGCTTGACCCGCACGCATAGCATTGGCGATTACCGTCCAGGCGGCTTCTCTGACATCAAGTGTTACACCTATTTCGGCCAGACGAGCTTGCCACATAAGGAACGTCTGTTTCCTTTCCTCAGCGCCAAGAGCAAAGTAAGCTGTTAGACTCATCCGATTACCCGTGACTGGATCCGCAGTATAGCCTGCTTGGTCCAGCAATTCTGCTGTCTTGTTCAAACTGAAACTGTACTTGTCTTTGAAAGCAGATGTTGCCCCCCAGACTTGTGAAGGTAATCCACTACCACTTCGTTTGGCAAGGCCTCCATATGCATATTTCAAGACCTCTTCATACGGGAATGAGTAGCAGAGTGCCTGCCTCACAAGGAGGCCTTTTTCATCCATTCCTAGCTTGCCAACTCCAGAGAAGATTATGCAGTGTTGTGTCCACCCATCGTGTTTCTCAATTGATACGCCCTCTATGCCTAGCACTTGCGGAAGGAGCGAGGCAGGTAGATTGTACAGGAAATCAGTTTCTCCACTGGAAAGTTTCATAATCTTAGTAGCTGCTTCAGAAGTCCAAGAAATATGCACTTTCTTGACATTAGGTTCGAGCTCTTTCCAACCGTACCAGTACTCGTTCCACTCAAAGTCAATGTGTCCGCCGACACCTGGTTGAAAGCCGACTATTTTATACGGGCCTGAATACAGACCTTCCAACGGTGTCACCATGATCTTTGAGTTGGTTGCGTTAGCTGTGACTCCTCCGTTGGCTTCAACAATCCTTGGGTTTACAATGGCCGGAAACCACAGTGAAAGAAGCTGAGGGAAACCAGCGAAAGGCGCGTCTAAAGTGATCCTTACGGTATACGTATCTGTTGCTTGGTAGTTACCTTCGGAAACTACACCCTCCCATGCCCACATCCCTTCGGCCGCTGGACCCATTTTGAACAGTCTGTCGAACGAATATACAACTGCTGTTGCGTTGATAGGGTCACCGTTGCTGAACTTGGCGTCTTGCCTAAGATGGAACGTCCAAGTTCGTCCGTCTGCAGTTACTTCATTACTTTCTGCCAAAGCAGGCTTTGGGGTCACGTCTCCAGATTTGTTCCCCCTCAACGAATACAGGTTGTCAAACCCAGTGTAGTCGAACAGATTATCCAGCGATCCAGGAGAAACTGCAGGATCAATTGATGTCCCTTCTCTATCAGCCTCAATACGCAAAGTGGGTGATTCAGGCGCTGGTTCAGGTTTATTGTACATGTAGTATGCAAATATGCCTACGATTGTGGCTGTGATGATTATAGTAGCTAATAGTATTGTCCATAGTTTTGTTGTTAACCCTTTTCTATTTCGAAACATTTTTACTACCTGCCGGTTTTTTATGTCTGGGAATGAATATAAGCCTTTTTGTAATGAACAACACGTGCCAAAAGCCTTAAGTAGATGATCTTTCATCATTCCGAGACGTTGGGATTTATGATGGAGCCGAGCAAAAGAGTCAAGGACTTTGAGTGTTTTTGGGCAGATGGTGATGGTTACGTGAAGCGGATCTACGAAATTCAGAGAACCGGATTGAAAGGTAAGAAAATAATAAACTTTCTAATAGGTGACCCTGTTCGTGGCGGCCTAAGGACTCCTGATGTGATCAATGACGAGCTCGTTCATGCGGCACATTTCAGATGGAATGAATATGGTGCCTACGCAGGAACAAAACACGGGGAGCAAGCCACGGACCCTGTTGGGCACAGGTTGAAGGAAGCTATTATTCATAGGGAGAAATGTGTACATAATGTTACCTATCCCATTGAGAACGTTTTCATCACCAGTGGTGCTCTTAGTGGTATTACCACTCTCTTTTGGTCTTTGATGAATCCAGAGGATGAATGGTTGGCCATGGAACCAATATACGAATACTACTGGTGGCAGCACAAGTTGTGTCCGTTCAAATGGGTATCTTGGAAATCTGATGAGAGCAAGGGCTGGGTTCCTGACCTTGATGAGCTGCGTTCAAAGATTACTAACGAGAGCAAGGGCATATTGATGGTGAATCCGAATAACCCTACTGGAGCCGTATACGACGAGAAAACCTTAAAGGGCATAGTTGACATTGCAGGAGAACATGACATGGTGATAATATCTGATGAGGTGCAGGACACACTACGCCACGACGGAAAACTGGCTGTCTCAGTGGCCTCATTATCAAATGACGTACCATGTTTTACCCTTAACAGCTTCTCCAAGAGTATGCTAGCTCCTGGTTGGAGGATGGGATGGTTACTTCTGCATGATCCCGAAGGAAAGGCGGAAAACCTTAGAAAGGGAATACAGAAGTTCCCAAGAGACTGGATGGGAATGGTGGCTACGCCTGTTGAAATCGCTGCTGCCTCAATTCTTGAAAAAATGACAGACTTTCAAGACCACCTGAAAGACTGCATGGAAGTGCTTAGAAAGCGCAGTGATTACACCAAAAAACGGATGAGAGAAATAGAGGGAATAAGCATGGTTGACATAAGAGCTGGCTACTGGGGCTTTCCGAAGGTGGACGGCATAGGGAGAGTCTGGAAAGATGATTACGAATTTGCACGTCAATTACTTGAAGAAGAAGCAATATCTGTGAATCCAGGACCAAATTGGGGACCGACTTATGGTCCTGGACACTTCAGGGCGACATTGCTTGAACCACTCAACCTATTAGAAGAAGCATATAACAGGATAGATTCCTTCCTTCGAAGACACGGCGGATGAAACTGAGTCCACGCCTCCAGTTATTCGCGCGCGCTCAGTTTTTCCTTAATCAAGTTTTCTTCTTCACGTAGCACGCTCAAACGCACAATGCTATCCAGTGGGTTCCTCGTGAGCGTGTGCGCGTCTGCGATTTCTCCCCCTTCGAGTTTTTCCAGCCCATTCGAGCGATTTATCTGACGAGTTTTCTCTATTGATCTCTTCTTTTTCATACGTGACTGGCGATCTCGGGCGCTCGTCAACAACAAGATGGAATATGTCTGGCCGAGCATAGTGTCCCACTACATCAAAATCGAGTTTGGCTCGAAATACTTCAGCCAAATCGAGCTCGGAAGTGAGTATGCCTTCCTCTCCGTAGAGAGGACCTGCTAGGATTTCGCCTAAGGGGGAGATGATCACACTACCACCGTTACACAATGTATAAGGTTGTCTTGCCAATTCTTCAATGCCTTCCAAGTCGGGCGGATACATGGCTTTGGTGACAAACTGGTTGCACCCAAGGACGAAACAACGTCCCTCACAAGCGATGTGTCTCAGAGTAGCTTGCCATGTTTCGTGCGCATCAGCGGTGGGAGCAATGTAGATCTGAACTCCTTTACTATACAGCACCATGCGGGCCAAGGGCATATAATTCTCCCAGCATATTAAACCTCCAATTCTTCCGAATTCTGTCGCAATCACAGAAATGGTGCTCCCGTCTCCTTCTCCCCAGATGAGGCGTTCTGCGCCTGTGGGTTTGATCTTTCGATGTTTTCCTACCAATTGTCCTCTGGAATCAAAGTACAACAGGCTACAATAGAGCGTGCCACGACTGTATTCTTGGTCTCGCTCAATTACTCCAATTGCCAGGAAAATTCCAGCCTCTCGAGCGGCAATTCCCAAGGCGTGTGTCATCGGACTGGGAACGTCAACGGCATTTGCCCAGTATCTTTCCCACGTCCGTCGACCGGACAGAGAGCGACTCCCGACAACGGTGCCAAAGCTCAACCCTCTAGGATAGCCTGGAATGAAGGCTTCTGGAAAGACAACTATTCTTGCTTGTTGAGCAGCAGCTTTGCGGATCAAACCGCAAGTCTTCTCGATCGTAGCCTCCAGGTCAAAGAGCACTGGTGCAGCTTGCACCACAGCAACCTTCACGAATGGTGATTTCTTATTCATTTCTCCATCCCTGAGCACGAATTCTGTCTCAATAGTCTCTGTGTCCCTTAGCGCGCCCTCGTACTTGGGCCAACTGTGTTGCGTGTTATCCATCACATTCATGGAATCCAAGCGAAAGACTACGTATAGCGTGGTTGAAGTGATGAACACGCAATCGCTTTTGAAGAACCGTTTTCCACGACTACATCTCCGTTCTTTATTACGGTCTTGATTCTTGTCTTGTCCTGGAGGATTGTTATGTCTTTCAACGGGTCGCCATCTACTACTATGACGTCAGCCAATTTTCCGGGTTCAATGGTTCCGATGAGATGGGAGAGCCCGAAGGCTTCAGCAACGTTCCTCGTCCCAGCGACAATGGCCTCCATCGGCGTGAAACCATTTCTAACCAAGTATTCGAGTTCTTTGGTGTTCTCGCCGTGTCTGAAAAAGTCGCCTATAGTTCCGCCTCCGCTGCAGTCTGTCCCAGCCGCTATGACAGCACCTGCCTGGTGGGCACGCTTGAAACTTGCTATCTGATTAGGATTGTAGCGCTTTGCCCTCTTGCAGTACCACTCTGGCATCCCAGGAGCTCCAGTTCGGATGACTTCGCCAACCCAAGCCAAGGTTGGAATGAGCGCTATTTTCTTCTTTTGCATGAGCTCAACATCGTCGTCATCTAGGCAGAAGCCATGGAGGACTATGTCAATGCCAACGTCAAGTGCTTCCTTTGTCGTCTGTTCTCCTTCTAGGTGCACTTTTACCTTCCTATCTTGAGCGTGAGCTTCTTGGGCAACGACCTGAAGCTCCTCGCGGTTCATGGCGACGAGTGCCGGTTCTCCCGATGCAGAGCTTAGATCATACGTCGCTAGGACTTTGATCCAGTCCACACCTGAGACAACATGCTTCCTCACAAGTTTTCTAAGCTCTTCGACGCCATCTGCCACGGAGAACTGTTCTAGAGGGTAGCAGGAAAAGCCGTATTTCGTGTAGAGGCCGTTTCTTAGGGTAGACGTTATCGACGGACCAGAGGTGTAGAGTCGCGGGCCTGGTATCCATCCGTTCTCGATTGACTCCCTGAGAAAGATGTCCGCATAGTTCCGGTATCCATTGTTGCCTAAGATAGAGGTGAAGCCGGCTTCAAGCGTCAACCTCGCGTTCTTCGCAGCCCTAAGATTCACTCGAGAGTCTGGAGCGAAAAGCCTTTCGAATACTGTGAGTCCTGGGTCTGAGTCTAGGTGGATATGACCGTCAATGAGACCAGGCATGACCAATTCGTTCGACGCGTCTATGATTTCCGCCCCTTGTGGCATGGGAAGCTTTTCGCCCACTTCTGTTATCTTCGAGTCTTCAATTATCACAACTCCGTCCTTGAGAGGATCCCGCCCAGTTCCGTCAAGGAGGAGTCCGCTTTTTACTGCCACCAACCGTACCATATTCACACAACCCTAGAACGCCCATAGAACGTACGAATCTGCTTATATACTTGGCACTTCTTTACTTAAGCTTTTTTCGTGAATCATCGACAATTCAAGTGTTCTTATTGAAGCTAGTAGCTCCATACAAGCGGTAGGTATTCGTCTAGTCCAAGTCTTCTCATTGTTGATTTCAAGGGTCTCCCCGAGTTTGGGTCCCATCCCATTAGTCGGTAGTAATCTTTCACCCAACCTCTCAAATAGGGTTTGATGCTTTTTCCTGCCGCTGGACCCGCATCAGCCGGTGCTGGGTCAGTTAACCTAGGTGATACGTCCAAGTCATCACTTACTGTAAGACCTTGCCTTATATTGAATACTCTTTCAAGATTGATTGTGCGTTCGCCCACAGTCAATGCGTCATCTTGGGTGAAGTTCCAATCCGTAATAGCGGAGAGTGCATCACTGGTGTACTTGAGAATGTTTGGAATACCCCACGTGGCGTACCAGCATGTGCCATGGCAGTCGTTCCAGTACTTCAGTCTGCCAGTCTTAACTATCTCCTCCGGTTTCCCCCTAGGAACTAGAGGATTCGTCTTCTCAACATATCCCGCATCCGGTTCAGAAATAATACAATCAGCTCCAGGAGCAGGCCAGCCTGATCCCCCACCCACGATCTGTCCCAGCAGAACCCCCCATGCTCTTCTCCAATCATGAAGATTCATTCCCGCTCCTTTTATGTGAACAGCAGCTTCAGGTAGACCTATCCGGTCACCGGCGGCTTTGGGGCCGTCCGCCAGTAGTCCACCAAATCCTTGTCTTCTTGCCATCTTCCTCAGAAGTGTCTCTATGACTTCGGCGCTGCCCCACTTCAACTCCAAACCGTCGGTTTCTGCCTTTGTTAGGAGTCCCCTTTCGTAGGCCTCAAAAGCGACAGCCATAGAGCATCCTGCGTTACTTGACTCAAAACCTAAGCGGTCCATTAGATCGGTCAAGTACCAGACGCTCGGAGCTTCGGTCACTCCCAGAATCGAAGATGCCCCTTCTATTGCTTCCCCTCCCCCAGACAGGGTGGCGACGTAGCCTTTATGCGGTCCGGATTGGATTTCTACATCATACGGACACCCTATTGGGCAACCAAAGCAGAATTTCTGAGTAATCTTGTGTGCACTACTATCTTCACAGAAACTGGGCAGTGTGTTTGCAGTAAGATTCTTTGCTGCCAAACCCATTCTGTCTTTGATGCCTTTGTAACCATTCCAAACGTCGCCTCCTTTGGCAGCCATCGGTTTCAGTCCTGAGACAGTGATGCTCCTTATCCAGTCTTTCGATGTCTTTCTGAGTCTTTGGTCATCAACGACTAGGGTTTTTCTTTCTCCCTTGACCGCAATCGCTTTCAGTTTCTTGGACCCCATCACCGCTCCGACTCCGCAATGCGAAAACGAGTGATTTCGATCATTCGCTATCAAGGCTCCTGCACACGTGTTTTCACCAGCAGGTCCAATAGCAGCTACGCTAACTTCTCCCGGGCACTCTGGAACAAAGCCCAGATCCTTCTTGATTAGGTCTTCCATTTCATGGGTATCTTTCCCGACGAATTTTTCCGCATCGCAAATTTCCGACTTGCCATCGTGAATCCATAGGTAAACCCATCTTTGGGCAGCTCCCGTCAAAACAACACCATCGTATCCCGCTGCCTTGATTCTTGGTCCAAACGACCCGTGAGAATGGGACCGACCTGCAGTAAACCCTGTTTCGGCATTCAGTGTCACGACAGTACAATTGTTGGATGAGGGAACAAGTGTGCCTCCCAATGGACCATTCATGAAAATCAGAGGATTCCTGGGTTCCAACGGGCCGACTCCTATGGGTAACTCTTTCATCAAGTACCAAAGCCCCAGACCAAAACATCCCACATACTTCATCAAGACATCTTCTGACGGCACCTCTTCTTCCAAAACTCTCTCAGCCTCTAGATCGACTCTGAGAATTTTCCCAAGATATCCTCCGCTGACCAAGGATCCTACACTCCAATAGATTTCTCTATAGTTGTTTCATACAAAACATTCGAAACCTAAAAGGCTTTTCTTCATGCTTCTAAGCGTGATAGCTCTAAACGAAGCGATGATAGTGTCCCAGCACGCGCTATACTGAACGTGTGGTTTCGGTTTGCTTCCCATCGAAGCTCTTGATCCTCCGTCTTCAGTTCTTGAGCAAGCTTAGTGACGACGCGCGCGCTCATCAATATGGCAGATGACAAGTTTCATCCATGTCAAGGTTTGGCTGACGTGTTAACTGTGCGAGATAGGTTTCCCAAGATCGAAGGAAAGAAGTATGTTATCATGTGGGGATAGTCAAACAAGATACGAACGTGGTGCAGCGTCCATGGCGATGCATTGATAATGACTCGGTACGGACTCGATGTCACCATCGTGCACCCTCCCGGATTTGACATCGATCCTGAAGTGGTTGGATGGTGTAAGAAAAACGCTGAAGAAAGCGGAGGGCACCTCAGAATCTCCAACGACTACTCAGAAGCTCTGAACGGCGCTCACGCGGTTTTCCCAAGAAGTTGGGTGAGTCAAGAATGCGTGATGAGAGGGTTGGGCGATTTCGGTGCCGAATCTGAACTCGCAATCCATGAGAAACACAAGGACTGGACGCTAACCCAGAAACAGGTCGATTGCATGGACAAGCATGCCGTGATTATGCATGTGATGCCAGTTTATCGAGGCATGGAAGCTGCCGATGAAGTAATAGATGGCGAGCATTCGGCAATCATAGATCAGGCCGAAAATCGGCTTTATGCCCAAATGGCAGTCCTAACCCTTACGATGAGTGAAAGACCCTAGTCCGCGCGAGCTTTTCATTGACTATCCAAACAACTCTCTCACTAGACTCACAGCGAGCGTAGAGGGTGCCAACACCGGCTTTCCGGTGACCTTCCTGACCTTCTCCTTGATCGACTTCCCATAACCATAGCCGTCTAGAACGATCAGATCCACATTCGCATCCCTGATCTTTCTTGCAGCGCGATCCAATTCCTTTTTGCTCCAAGGTGACGCCACTTCAATGTGCACGCATCTTTCCTTCCGCGACCACTTACTCTTGGCGTAGGCAACCTGCTCAGCGATCGGCACAATGACTCCTAGTATTCCTTTGCTCAATAAGACTGAGACTACTCGACTAAGGAGCAACCAAGGCTTGATGATGGGTCTATCTGCTTCGAGCCCCCGAAACTCGACCCCACATGCAACTATGATTGCATCAACATCCTCGCTCTTCAAACGATGGACACAGTTCTTAATCATCGGAGAGACAAACCTCTTGGGTATTTTCCTCGAAGAGCCATTAGCGAGTTTTGCTTCTACCACGAAATCACCTTCTTTCAGTGCTATGTTTCGTATTTCAGCTTCGGTGAATCCATCTAGAGCGCCATAGATTACAATGTCGACATCTGAATTCCCTATATGTCGAACATTTTCTGTCAAGTCTTCTCGGGGAGTCTGGCCAACCGTCACAATACCTAATCTGAGCTTGTTGCGCATCAATTGACTTCCCAGATCATGTCTGAAATGCCGCAAATAAAAGGGTTTGTCATCTTATCCTCAACTCCCCGTCACCGGTTCTGCAAGTTTTCCCTTCGTTTTCCATGCCTTTCATCTCCATCTGCCTTTGACTGCCGCGTCAACACAGTCTTCCACCCTTCCAACAATGACGTCTTTGAATCGTCGGTAATAGGCACATTTCGGTGAGTCAGTCATCCCAATTTTCTGTTTGTAAGCGATCCAGCAGGGTTCGTCGATGCACGTGTCTACAACCAGTTGTCCTCCGGCCTTCTCAATAGTTTCGGTGTATCCAATTCTGTCGGCAAGAATCTTAGCCGTTGCTGATGTGCACACCCAGAAAGTGACGCCTTTGTGCAGTTTCCTGTCTCCCAGCAGTGCTGCAACCCCTGCGATTTGACTTAGCGTGTAATGGGGACATCCGAGTTGAACGAAATCTATTTTCCAGCTTGCCGTCTGAAGTTCTTCTTGGGTTTCCCTGAGTTCTCTGTCTGTTACTGTTACCTTGTCCTTCGGTATGTCACCTTGAAGGGCATCCTTTACAGTCAGGGCTTCAACCGTGAGTCCATGAATGTAAAATATCGAGATAGCTCCAGACGTGTTGGACATTGCACAGAAATTGATGAATTCTTCAGTAGTCGGACGTCTAGTTACTCCTGTCAACACTGGAATACCGTAACCAACAACTTTGCCGACGTATTGCCCGAGAAGCGTGTAGTCAAACTCATCGTTCAAAGCAGCTTTAACGTCAACTAAGTAGTGCCTTTCCTGTTTTCCCTTATATGAAGCCCATACTTTGGAGTCTTACCGATGATTCCAGCGGCCAATGCGCTTTGACCTGCTTCGCGATTTGTGCAGGCGCCGATCACCGCGTTCACATAAGGTGTAGCACTGGATTCGGAGAAAGCAACGGTTTCGCCGAAGAGAGGTATATTCTCCGCGAGGTAAGGCGTGCAACTCCAGCTCACTATGGCATCGACGCGCTTGTAGGCAGCCATTACTCTTCGCGCTACCTCGGCTTCATTTTCAGGTATTTTAGGAAACAGGTCGTGGAAGTATTCTATGTCATATACCGGGTTCGTGCTTGTAGGCACCCTGCATTTGGCACCTCCTTTGGCAAGCATCTCGACGAACACCAAGTCTCCCTCCTGCCCGCCCGACTAAACTTGTGAACTCTGAAAAAGCTAGAGTACTAGTTTCTCTGGTTCTACACACCTTTTTTCCAGACCTAGATCGCTGACTTTGAACTTTTCATCACCGTAAAAATGCACATAATCTTCGCTGCTGTATAGCGCCTCGGCGATTCTTCCGATGGCGTCCGCTTTTGTAATTCCGCTTCCACTGGCACCGCCAACAACCATCAAATCGTTCTCTTCAAAGATCACTGGGTGGCCGTCCATAGTGTTGACTTCGTAGAGCCCTGCAAAAGCTTGAGATGCACGGACATCCCTAAATTGCGGAAAATACTTTGTCAGCACTTGATAAATGCCGTATTCATAGAAGTTCTTCTCTGGTTGAGGATCTTCCTCAAGTTTGAAGGCTCTTGGGAAATCGTCAGCGTAACCGACCCAATAGACTTCTTCTTTGGAAAATGGTCAGCGTTCACCCTAGTGGGGGTATGCTTGGCGAACCTCGCTAGGAACCGCTCCCGCACGGGCTCATGACTTGCGTAATGCACATGGTATTCTTGGCATAGGCTCAATTCTAGGCAGCAACGCGCTTGTTTTCCGTTGTTCCATGGAAACGAAAAAAGTTAAGTGCAAAAGTCACGCCTTAGGGTTGAGGCAGCAGTCAGATGGTCTTAATCCTCGATAGAAAGGCTGTTGAATCCTTGGTGGATATGAGGGAGGCTATCAAGGCAATAGAGAGGCTCTTCCTCGAGTTCCATGAAGGAAAAGCGGTCTCCCCGAAGCGCTTGATCATTGATGTGGCTAAGCACAAGGGTCTCATGTATTATATGCCGTCTTATCTCAGTGAGAGTGAGTCACTGGCAATCAAGATAGTTGCTCAATATGATGGAAACTTGAAGTATGGTTTGTCAACGATACTGGCCTCAATTCTTCTGAGCGATCCGCAGAACGGCAAACTGCTCGCGATGATGGAAGGCGCTTATCTTACTGCTCTACGGACAGGTGCCGCCAGCGGAGTTGCAACTAAGTACCTTGCTCGAAGAGATTCTAAAGTAGTAGGCGTCATAGGTACAGGCGTTCAGGCAAGAACCCAAATCTGGGCCATGACTGAAGTCCTTAGAAACATAGCAAAAGTAAAAGCATACGACGTCTCGCCTGGAAGAGTGGAAGGATTTGCTAAGGACATCTCACAGAAACTTGGCTTAGACGTGGAAACCGTTGAAACCAGCAAACAATGCGTTGAAAACTCTGACCTCATAGTTGTAGCTAGTACCTCAAGAGTTCCAGTCTTAGACGGAAATTGGCTGACAAAGGGAGCCCACGTAAATTCGATTGGAGTGTCTGGGCCTGAAGGAAGAGAACTCGACGACGCAACAGTCAAGAAGGCAAAAATCGTTGTCGACACCAAGGAAGGCGCCCTTGCTGAAACTGGGGATCTGATTATCCCGATAAAAAGAGGAATAATTTCACAAGAAGATATTTACGCTGAACTCCACGAGATAGTTGGCGGCAAAAAGCCCGGAAGAACATCCGATGAAGAAGTAACATGCTGGAAAGCCGTGGGCATAGCTATTGAAGATGCTGCCGTGGCGAGACTGGTTTACGACAAAGCAAAGAAGGAAGGAATCGGAAAGGAAGTTGAGATTTAAGGCGTCTGATGCGAGTCAACTCTCAACGCACACTGCATGGCTCAGTTCACTTAACGCCCTCTAAGGTCTGGACTGTGTCCTATCAGTTCAATTAGTCCCGCATCAGCGTCAACTCTTACGAGGTCGTGTTTCTTGATGATTTCTGCGGGATTTGTTTCTGGTCTGTGAACAATGGGGATTGTCTTTCCGTATAGTTTTTCGGCTAGGATGGCGCCAACAGCTAATATCGGCTCCGTTTTCAGGTTGATTATGGCACTTGGGGTTTTGTTGCACCTTGAGGCCTCGAGAATCGTCGCGGCGCTTGTGCTCGAGCCAATTCCATATGGAAAAATGAGAATTCTCCCAGCAACGTTTTCCCCGTATAATTCATGTCTTCTGTTCACGATGTAGCCAGACTTGGGATCTAATGAGTCATACAAACACAGCGGTTGGTTTGTTACAAGAGCCTTTCCTTCAGAGACACCTTTCGAGACCGAGACGCATCTTATCACGATGTTTCTCACGACGCTTCACCTCAGAGTCTGGCTCCTACTGCTGCCTCGGCGCATCTTTCCAAGCTGCCAAGCGCAACGTTTGTGAATTTACTCAGTGAGGTCCATGCCATTTTAACTGAGTCGGTCATCAAGGTTTTCGCGTCAAGAGGAACAAAGTTCCAGCATGTGTCTGCAACTACCTTTCCACCAGTTGATTCGATTGCCTCAATTGCCCCCATATCATCTGCCAACGTCTTCGCCGCTCTGCTTGTGAATACTAGCAGTCTGACGTCTCTTTTCACTTTCTTACCTCGCATAATGCACGCCAGTTTCACCAGCTCCTGCACTGAACAATGCGGGCACCCAAGGCAAATCACTTCAGGATGCTCCTCGCTGACGGTGCTCAGCTTCTGTCTTGTTTTTTCAAGTTCGTTGTCTTCTATGGTTATCCTTTCTTCAGGCTTTGAACCGCGACAAGCCTCGGCCACTGTCTTGGCTTCAGGTGTAACTCCGCACAGGTGGCTCAGGGCCACAGAACCTCCAACTGCGGAAGCTGCGCAAAACGACTTGAGTTGGTCAGTTGCTATGTTTCTCGGTATTCCTGTGATCACTGGAACCCTTTCTTGTGCCACAGATCCAACGAAAAAACCTAGAACTCCATAGTCTGCAGAATCGAAGGTGTCTAGTTTCAGTTTGTCGGATTCGAAAAGGATTTGCCCTCGTCTATTCTCGTCGAGGTACAGTCCAAAATTTGGGTACTTCCCTACTACTGCAGTACAGACATCAGCTAGATCCCCCAATCTTTCGGTTCTCGCACCCACGACCGTATTTGCAAATCCGACAGCGTTAGATTCCCCCCAAGCGACATTCTGGCCAAATCTGAGATCCGCACCGTACTGATAGGGCGCGCAAGTCCAAGTTGGTATCGCACCCATTTCCTTCAAGGCTTTGGCCAATCTCAACTGTTTCTTCGCCACGTGAGAAGGTATGTCAAGCTCCTTCCACATGTCAAAGTCGATTGAAGAAGGATTCAAAGTCGCTGGAACCCGAAAGCGTGCTCCCGAACTAGACAATTTCTCAACCAGTTCTAGGCCAGCATCATTGATCCATCCATACGCAGCCCCGTCAATATGGACGTTTTCTATCTTGAGCATCCTGTCAGCGCCATACATGTCCCCAAGCTTGACGAGAATGGACATGGCGATTTCAGGCCCTTGCCCGTATTCGCCATTCAGCATTGCTTCGTCCTCACGTGTAAGAAACATGTTCATTCAACTCTATGCTTTCGCAACTGATCTAACATTTGGCAATACTTAACCTTAGTCTTGGTAGGTGATGAGACATCCAAGCGTCCCAGGTTAGGAAGTTTCCAAAAGCAAAAATGATCTGTTCAATGGATCATCTGACTCGAGAACAAGTTGCTGAAAGCCTGTTATGTATGCGTTGCCCGAGACTTCTGGGATTATTGCAGGGTATTCTCCGACGCTGGTCTCGGCTGCGATCTTTCCTCTGAACAATGTTCCGATAAGGCTTTCGTGCACAAGTTCGTCCCCAACCTTCATTTTTCCTTTGGCGAAGAGATCAGCCATCCTGGCAGATGTACCTGTGCCGCATGGCGAGCGATCCAGCCCTGTTGGTGCTACGACAACCACATTTTTCATGTCCGCTTTAGGATGCGTCGGAGGACCGGTGAATTGGATATAAAGAACCTTTACGAGACTGTTGTCTTTAGGGTGTCTCATCCCTATTTGTTCTTGTACTGATCTCCTGAGGATCTCACCATATTCGATCAGTTTTCCAGCTTCATCAGGAATCATCTTGAGTCCAACGTCTTTTGCCGAGACTATCGCGTACAAGCTGCCGCCATATGCAATATCAGTCTTGATGTTTCCGAATTCTTCGGTATGGATCGTGACATCTCGAAGGTACGAGAAAGACTCGACGTTTCTCAGAGTTATCTCCCCAACCTTTCCATTTTTCACGTTCACAAAAAGGCTTACAAGTCCTGCATGAGTGTCAAGTCTGACTTGCGTAAGAGGCTCGGTCACTTTCACCTGGCGAGTCTCAACCAAGTATTTGGCTACTGCAATCGATCCGTGCCCGCACATCGGGACGAGGCCTATAGGTTCCATGAATATCACTCCTGCGTCTGCTTCCGGAACCGTAGGCTCTATGAGGAACGCTCCACACATTGTACTGCGGCCTCGCGGTTCGTAGAGAACCATCCTTCTTAGGTCTTCAAGGTTCTTCTCTACATACGCGTTTTTCTCCCGCATGTTGTTGCCGTGAATGGTCGGAAATCCGCTCGTAACTATCCTGAACGGCTCGCCCGCGGTGTGAAGATCCACGACTGTTAGAAGGTTGGACAGATTCATGAAAACCAACGTCAATAACCAATTCTCTAGTGATTAAAAACTCTTTCCGAATTGTAGATCGGGGGCAGTTGCGATAGTAAACGAGCATTCCATCTACAGAAAGCCTGCTTACTTTCCTTTTCTGTCCTCTGCATACCTTCTCTTGAGTTCTTTCGCAAACCTCTCAACTAATTCGTTGGCCGCCTGTCTGAACCCTTCTACATCGGTGGTTACAAGGAACTTCTTTTCGTCCACGAATACTTTTGCTTCATTGAGAAACGGATCGTCATCCATACCGGCAGAATGCTTTGGAAAGTCTGCAAGTCTGCTCAGCGCGTCGAGCAGCCGGAAGGGGCCATAGAGAGGAGGCTCGTCGATACAGTTCTGTGCGCTCGTAGCCAGAAAAAGTGCGAGCTCGAAAAGATATTCGTTACCCTTGTTTCTTACGCTCGTCAAATCTACACCTCCCCAAGCGGAAGCTTTTGGCCGAACTTGTCAAGATACACAATTTCGTTCAGTGGAATTCGACGTGGAGGAGCTGGAGCGCTGTCAGCGTACCCAACAATAACCAGAAGCTCCGGTTCTATGCCTTCCGGAATTTCAATTATCTCTTTCATGGCAGCGTGGGAAAAGGATTTCACAACGCATGTTCCCAGTCCCAGCGCATAAGCCGCCAGCAATATGTTCTCGGTAGCCATCGCACAGTCTGCGATTGACAGGTAATCACGTCCCAGTGCACCTCCAATTCGGTGTGCTCTCGTCCTGTCAGAACAAACAAGTATGGACAAAGGCGCCTCACCAAAATAGCCTGGAGAGATTTTGCGAATCATCTCAAGAATATCGCGATCTTCTACGACTATGAATAGCCAAGGCTGAATATTGCTGCCCGATGGTGCCCAACGGGCTGCGTTTAGCAGTTTCTCGGTTAGCTCTCTCTCAACTTGCTTCAATTTGTATTTCCTAACGCTTCTACGTCCTTTTATGGCTTCTAAGACATCCATTCTTTTCCCTCTGCAAAGACAACGGTAAAATGGAATCGTTAACGCACCTAAAAGATTTTTGACAAGATTTATAAGGCGACCTTAAAAATAACGTCTCTTTGGAAGTGACAAAATTGCCTCAATACTATGAATACGAGTTGGCTAGAGCAGCACACATACTTGTCGCAGAGTGGTTCAAACTGAAACCTGGAGAAACGTTCGTTGTGAGCGGAGACACCGAGTCTGATCCTCGTGTAGTTGAAGCCACAGCGGCAGCTGCATTTACGGTCGGAGCGAAGCCTCTGGTGATGTGGAACGCCTCACCGCGAGGAGTTGGCAAGGCCGCGGATGCTGATCTGCCTGCGGAAGCGATCGAAGCGGTGCTAAAGGTTGCGGACGCGTGGTGCGAGTTCAATAACGAGTGGATCTTTTATTCAACGCCATATACAAATGCCATGGCAGCGAACAAGAAGCTCAGACACGCGTGCTATGTCGGAATGAACGTGGACATGATGGTGAGAACGATCGCTAGGGTCGACATAAAGGCACTGCAAAAGTACGAGGAAAGACTGCAAGCATTGACGAAGGCAGCCAAACATGTGAAGATGACGACGCCAGCAGGAACTGATATTGCGTTCAAGAATGATCCAAAGAGACCGATGATACTTGAAGTGGGATACGCAGACACGCCTGGATCCCACATGCTTGGAGGCCAGATAGGCTGGTCGCCTATTTTCGAGACGATAAACGGCACAATAGTTTTTGACGGCTCAATAAATCCGCCGCTGGGCTTATGCAAAACACCAGTGATACTCCGCGTCAAGAAAGGAAAAATAGTGAAAATCGAAGGCGGCCAAGATGCTATGGTTTTCGATGCCTGGCTCAAGAGTTTCAACCATCCTCTCATGCGGAGCATGGCCCACGTTTGCTACGGATGCAACCCAGGTGCAAAACTGACTGGGAACGTCTTGGAAGACGAGAGAGTCTGGGGGGCCACCGAGTGGGGAATCGGCTACATAGGTCAGATGCTCACAGGCGGCAAACCGATACCGGCACCATCTCACAGCGATGGCATCTGCATGAATACGTCCGTGTGGGTTGACGGGAAACTGATCCAGGACAAAGGAGTGCAAAAGGATCCTGAGCTTGCTAAATGGGCAAAGAAACTCGGCAAATCCTAAGAGAACTAAGGCTCAAACTGTGATTTAGCTAAGAGCCTTTCCATCTTTTTCTCTTTTTGCGAACTGATGAACTAGCGTATTATTTGAGAAATGGTATGACGTGGTCTCCAAAAAGGCGTATCGTCTCAAGATCTGTCACGTCTGGAAAGTCCATCATGAAGTGATCCACCCCGGCGTCAACGTATTTTCTCAGGATTTCTACGCACTCGTCTGGCAATCCACATATTTGCGTTTGGGTTGTCTCGTACTTTTCGATGGAAACTTGTGCCGGTCTGAATTTCTTGGTCTTTTCGTCAAGTTTGGTTCTGTTTTCAGCCAGAATACAGCCTACTCCCAGAGCCTTCTTCAAGCTGCCAAATTCTCTTCCTGCCTCTGAACAGTAAAATCTGAGCTGCTCCATCTTCTGCTTGTATTCATTGATTGAAGGCAGATACCAGCTTCCAACGGCCCATCCGTCCGCGTATCTCGCGATCGTTTCGAACATGAGTTTGCCTCCTTTAAGAGTACCTATCCAGATTGGCGGATTAGGCTTCTGAATTGGCCTCGGGTTGCATAAAGCCTCATTTATGCTGTAGTATTTTCCCTGGAAAGTCGGTTTCTCGTCGGACCACATTTTTCTGATCACCTCTAAAGCTTCCCGGAGCATCGCTATTCTAACAGACGCCTTTGGAAATGGCAAGCCATAGGAATCGAACTCGGTTTTGAACCAGCCAGCCCCCAAACCTAACTCAAGCCTGCCGCGACTGATCACGTCTAGGGTAGAAGCCATCTTGGCCAAAACTGGAGGATGCCGAAACAGGTTACAAAGCACCATTGTCCCAAGCCTGAGATTGGCGGTTCTCTCCGCTAAAGCCGAGAGGGTTGTCCAGCATTCAAGATAAGACTGTTGCGCAGGTCCAAGAATTGGCAGGAGATGATCCGTCAACCAAACAGAGTGAAATCCAACACGTTCACACTCTAACGCCACACTTTTGACTGTGTCGTAATCAACGGCAACTTGAGGTAAATGTACTCCAAACTTGACCAATAGCTAAAACCTCCAAGACTCTTTCAACTATTCCCATAAGGGCTCGCCAGTATAAAGAGTTAGGATGTGAACCTGAAAATCTGCGCGCTAAGTGAAAAGGGAAGACCGCTTGCCTTGTCTTCATTTAGTCTGCAAGTCACCCGTTTCAACCTCAAGCTTAAAAAGAAGTTGCAATGTTGGTAACGTGGTGAAGGCTGTGACTCAAGCATTATACCTCGAGGACAGTTACCTGAGAGAATGTGACGCTGTCGTCGTTTCGGTTAAGGATGGAAAATACGTTGTTTTGGACCAAACTATCTTCTATCCGAAAGGCGGGGGCCAGCCTTGGGACACTGGCAAGATAGTTAGAAGCAATGAGACTTTCAACGTTGTTTACGTTGGGAAATTCTCGGGAGATATATCCCATGAGGTTGACCGTCCGGGTTTGAAAGAAGGAGACAAAGTGCACTGTGTATTGGATTGGGAGCATAGATACAGGCTCATGCGAAGCCACACAGCCGCCCACGTTTTCGCCTCACTCTTGTGCACTGGCACAGGCGCTCTCGTCACAGGAAACCAGCTTGAAGAAGACAAGGTCCGCTTCGATTTCAGCTTGGAGAAATTCGATCCTGAAATCCTCAAGGAATACATAGACAGGGCCAACGAACTGTTCAGAAAGGACATCCCTGTCAAGTGGTATGAACTGCCTAGAGAAGAAGCCTTGAAAATCCCAGGGGTGATTAAGATGGCTGAAGCTTTTCCGCCCGACATACCACGCCTCCGGATCGTAGAAGTTGTTGGCGTTGATAGACAAGCCGACGGTGGGACTCACGTTAAAAACCTGAAAGAGATCGGCCAGATAAAAGTGCTCAAAACCGAAAACAAGGGCAAGCAAAATAGGCGAGTCTACTTCGCACTAACATGAGGATTCAGAAACCTTTCTAGCCGAGACGGTGAGGACGTCCACTTGCAACATCTGGGTAACTCTTGACGTGCGAAGAAATATAAAGAATCTGGGCAAGAACTACTGTGGAATGAACAGCGTGAGAATGCGTGGAGACAGTCAGGTGAATGAAAAAGTCTCGCGCTATCGTTGGGTGATGGCTGCAGTAACCTGGTTGATGTTGTTCTCTCTTGGAGCGTCTTGGTTCTGCTTCACGCCAATGATAGTCACGATGATGGGAGACCTAGGCATGACTTTCGAGCAGGTTGGGTTCCTAGTTGCGCTAATTCCGTTAGCTTTAGTCATACTCTGCATTCCGGGAGGAATGTTTGCAGATCGATTCGGCGTTCGGCCTACCGTTGTAATCGGCGGTCTGATTATGGGGGTCTTTGGACTATTAAGAGGGTTCGCCACAAGTTTCCCTACGCTAGCGATTACCATGTTTTTATGTGGAGTAGGCTACTCAATTGCTTACCCGAACCTTCCCAAAGTCACAGGCCTATGGTTTCCCTTCAAGGAATACGCATTAGCCAGTGGCGTAATGTTCACAGGTATGGAAGTGGGCATAGCATCATCATTTGTTTTGACTCCTGCTGTGCTGCTTCCGCTGACCAAGTCTTGGCAGGGTGTATTCATCACTGTCGGCATTCTCGCTTTAGCAATGACCCTGGTTTGGATATTATTGGCAAAGGAAAGACCTGTCAATTTGACGACTGATCAGTCAAAAGGTCTTCCGTCTAGTGAGAGGGAAGGCGTTCCCTTCAGAAATTCTATTTCTGCCGTGCTTAAAAACAAGCACATGTGGATCGTGATGCTCACGTGTTTGTTTCTACTCGCACCACAAATCGGATTACTTGGATTTCTCTCTACAATGTTAACACTGAGAGGAACAGATCCAACAACTGCAGGGCTAATAACGTCGATGATATCGTGGTTCATGATTCCTGGAAGCTTCATCACCCCTATTATCTCTGACCGCATCGGGGTCAGGAAGCCTTTCATTTGGGCCACGTCGATTGTCGCTGCAGTAGCACTTTACTTCACCGGAACAGTCACGGGTTTTCCGCTGTGGGCCTCGGTGATTGCCTACGGGTTCCTCATCGGAAGCATGGCGCCAATAATCCTGGCGATGCCCGTTGAACTGATGGGAGCATCATACTCGGCAACTGCAGGCGGATTCACACTGGTTGGAGGATATATCGGGGCGATGATTGCTCCTTGGCTGGCGGGCTATCTATCGACAGCAACGGGATCGTTTCTGCCGGCAGTCATGATGTGCACAGCTTTTACTGGCGTTGAGGTAGTCTGCGGCCTGATGCTGAAAGAGACAGGTTCAAAACGCCAGAACATTACGTCTCTTTCTTCATGACTTTGCGCTAAAAGGGGATTGGAAATCTCTGGAGGGAAAGGTCTAGCCGCAACGTAACGCTTTTTAGGGAATGTACAATTTTATGAGTGGAAGGCTGATATGCATGTCGCTGAGTATGGAACTTGCCGAAGCGACTTACAAGCTCGCATCTGAAGTCATGCGGATCAAAAAGGGAGAAAGCGTGCTCACGGTTGCTGACACTGCCAGCGACGAGAGGATTGTGAAGGCCACGGCCGATGCTTGCGCTATTCTGGGGGCAAAAGCGGCCGTAATGTGGTTTGAAACTAACCCTGAAGTCACCATGGACCCGCCTGAACCCGTCATCGCAGCAATGAACAACGCAGACGTCATGATTGAATACTGTGTGAATTATCTAAATTACTCAAAGGCGTATGACGAGATGATGAAGAAGGGCAGGGTGAGGTATATTTGCCTCACCGGCATGAACGTTGAATCAATCGTGCGGACAATCGGGAAAGTGAACGTTCCGGTCGTGATTGAACTGGGCGACAGACTCGTTGAGTTGACGCGAAAGGCAGACAAGGTACGTATAACCACCAGCGCGGGCACGGACATCACAGGTCACAACAGGGGTCGACCGGTCTCCCAGCCCGGTGGAATTGCTGAGAAACCAGGACCGTACATGCTTTGCGGTCAAGTTGCCTGGAATCCAGTGGAAGAAACCATTAACGGAGTAATTGCTGTTGATGGTTGGGAATGGAACGTGGGGATTATCCAAACGCCGATTCAAGTCAAGGTAGAAAATGGTCGAATCGTTGATATCAAGGGTGGCTGGGAAGCCAAGAGATTCGCCACATGGCTCGCTGGATTCAACGACGCCAACGTATACCGGTTAGCCCACTACTCGTATGGTTTCAATCCTGGAATGTCAAAGCTGACAGGTCTTCAGAATGACGACGAACGCCTCTTTGGATCACTGACTTTCGGGTTCGGCACAAAGGGGGCTCTCATCGGCGGTCCTGGTTGGATGGCAGCTGCACACACCGACTGCGGCATATTGAATCCGAGTGTTTACTTGGATGATGTCGCGATCGAGTTAGACGGCAAATACGTACACCCAGACTTGGTCAGACTGGCCAAGAAATTAGAGGTACCAGGATACTAGCTGAAGTTCCAGAGGTGTCACTCGTAAGCGCGTTGGCACTCAGCAGCCTGAACGGTCTCCACGCGCGTCAAACTATTTCCGCAGTTCCCACCAGAGCTTAAGTACTTGACTTCCCATTGCAACGGAATCTTTCACTAGGTTCACCTTTGTTCTGCCTTTGTGAGTCCACTCTATCGGGATCTCTTTTATCCTGTAACCTCTACGTGAGGCCCTAACCAGCATTTCAGTATCCCAGAACCAGTGTGTCGCGTTCACATCATCCAATAATTCTAGAAGTGCCTCTCTCCTCCAAGATTTGAAACCACACTGGTGATCTGCAACTTTGGAACCCAGAAACGATCTCACGATGAAGTTGTAAGACTTAGATGCCATTTGTCTCGACAGGCTTCTACTAACCTTGCTTTCTGGAAGCATCCTTGAGCCTGTGGCAAAGTCGTAGTCCTCCCTGACAGATTCTATAAGCGTTCTTAGATGTCCAATACTGGTTGCCAAGTCTACATCCATGTAAACTAGGATTCTCCCGTTGGACTTGGAAAAAGCGTTTTTCAGTGCCAACCCTCTTCCCAAACGTTTGTCACCGTGAATGTGCCTTATGAACGGGTTTTCGTCTGAAAGTCTGGATGCGATTCTATCTGTCCCATCAGTGCTTCCATCTTCGGCAATCATTATTTCATACGAGTCGGTGATCCCTTCAAGGGCTTGAACCGTTTTTCTAACGGCGTTTTCTAAATTCTCTCTTTCATTATATGCCGGGAAAACTATTGAAACGTCAACTTCTTTTCCGTCTTTCAGCTTCTCTTTCATTTCCTAAAACACCCAGCTTCTAAACCATCTAAGTCCATCTCTCCAATAATATGGCGTTGGCATTCCGGAGATGACGGGATAGAAAATAGCGAATAGTGTCGCCACAGCAACTAGATAAATCAGGACAATAGTCTTCCCGCGTCTCGTGCTCCATGATTTGTTAATGAGATAGGCAGTTGCTAAAATCAGAATCGGTGTGTTGAAGTAGAAGTGGTAGAGGAAAAGGGTTCGCGAAATCAGCGCATACGGAAGCCATTGGAAGAGGAATATGGTCACAAGGAACAAGCAAACATGGTTTTTCCTTCGAATTCCTTCCTCAACAGCCAGAGCCACAGAGGCGAGGCCGATCCACCAGACGGCTGGGTTTCCCATAGCTGCAATCGTTGAAACGTTGCCTCCCGGTAGATCTGACACGTAAAGCCACACAGGTCTCGATATCAAGGGCCAAGTCCACCATGGAGACGAAAACGGATGTGTGGCGGTAAGCGTGGAATGATAGTTGTACATGGACCATTGTGCTTGATAAACGTCTGCTAGTGTGTGCCCAATAATCATGTACGGCACAAAAGTCAGCAAGTAGATTCCCATCGCAATCGCTATAAAGACCAAGAAGCTGAAAAATGGGCGGCTAAAGAATGCTCGGATTCTCGCAATCCATCCCTTGAACGCTGAGAGTTCCCTGAGTCTGAGCACGAGCAGGATAGATATTTGTCCCAGAAAGCCGTACAGGACGTACCACTTTGTTGAGAATCCCAGCGAGAAGAAAAGGACCCCTAGAAGCAACGGAATGGTGGAGGTTTTCCATCCTTGAGCAAACACGTTTTTGATGTATGTGAAAAAGAACAGCTGAGACAGAATCGAAAAGAGAACGACGAAAGTGTCGATTGTGGCAATCCTCGCCATTGTAAAGTGCATAAAATCAAACATGAGAAGAAAGGCTGGCGCGAACGCTCCTATCCATGTTCCAAAAATTTTTCTTCCAAGCATGTAGATAGCTGGTATCATAAGCGTGGCAAATACAACCCCTGTAATTCGCCACGCGAAAGGGTTGTCGCCGAAAACGTAGATTCCAGCCGCGATTATCAACTTCCCGAGGGGCGGATGGGTCCACTCATAGGGTTGTCTCAGATTAAGGTAATCCTCGGCAGTTCTGACATAGTAAATCTCGTCGAAATACGTTTCAGATTGATATGTAGGGGGGGATTCAACTTTTTCCTGTTCGTCCACGAGTCTAATTAGGGTCTCATCTTGGCGGTCCTCACCTCCTACGGCCTGAATAGTGATTTTTCGATCGTCACTGTCCAATGCAGATATTTCTGCAATCTCTCCGTCAGAAGTTTGGAAAGCGAACTTTATGAACTCTGTTACTGTATCGATTCGAATGCCTTCCCAGTGATAATAATCGCCAAATGACACTGAAGTTTTCAGGTTCCAATCTCCTGGATGACCCGTATAGACATCGAGTATGATGTTTCCCTGCTTGAGCAAAATGTAAACCTGGCTGACATTCTTCACGCTTCCCAAGTCAACGTGGAAGATTTCTCCGCCTTTAGAGTGCCATGTGCTAACTGGAACATTGTATTTGCCTAGAGCCCACGTTGCCATCAAAAAGAATGCAAGAGACAACACAATGACTGTGATCAAGTCGCGTTTCGCAATCATCGTGGCTCACACTCTCCGGCAACCAGTTGCTTTGGGTTCTCGTATGTCTGCCCTTGGACTGAGACGGCTCCCGCCCTCAGCTTCTTGACCATCACTAGTAGCGTGTATACAAACGCAGCTAGATTGATTGCAGTTATCACGTAAACAAACAGATCCCAATCGGGTATGTAGCTGCCTGTGTTGAGAAAGGGAAGAACATAGGCCAAGTTGGAAAGATAAGTAAAAGTCAGGACGACATAAAGTGGCCTCGTTTCCCTTGCAAAGGGTAACATCATGGTTAACACGCTGAAAACTGGGAATAGATACCTTTCGTGAATCCTGGTCAGAAGCATGAAGAAACCGAACATGAGAACGAAAGCTGTGAAGAGTACGGAAATCTCGACGCTCTGGTCAGTCTTTTGCAGGCGCTGAGACGTTTTGTACAAGTAATACAGCGAGAAAGCTGCTAAGGCTCCAAACATGATCCAGCCTATCTTGAAAAAGTCCAAGAATAAAAAAGTCTGAGCGTCTGACTTCCAAAAGCCCCCAAATGCCCAGACATTGAAAGCGTTCAGCGAAGTGTAGGGATAGCCCCGGTAGCCCTTGAGATAGATGTATACCAGGAAATCCGCCAGATTACCAAGACTCAGCGGGGCAGAAACTGCCAATATCAATGCTGCTGATGCAAAAACTGATGCGGCTATAGTCTTCCAACTGCGTTTTCTCACTATCAAAAAGGCAATCAGAGGTGCCAAAGCTATGCTCTGCGGCTTCGTCAATACTGCTGCAGTGAACGCCACCACTGACAGTGTTGGCTTTGATTGAAGGATAAGGATTAATGACAAAATCAGGAAAAATGTATATATCGCATCGAACTGCCCCCAGACTGACCCGTTGAAGATCGTTGCGGGGTTAAACGCGTAGAGTGACATGGCAATCAGTGAGGAGTCAAAACTGAGCCGTTTTCTGAGAAAGACGAATATCAAACCTGAGGTTGCGGTGTCAAAAAGGGTCGAAGGTAGTTTCAAGATGAAAGCAAGAGCGGGCGCCCCAAAAAGCGAAAGCCACTTTGCCAATGAACCGAACGTCCAAAAAATATAGACATTAAGGGGCGGGTAGTCGCACCAGCCTAGAACCTGATAGAAAACGAATGGGCCATGCTCGGCGGCAGCATTGAACCATGTGGCAAAGGTTCCTAGGTCGGTTAGACATCCTTGTGTAGGAAACAAGAAAATCCTTGCAGCCAAAGAAGACAACAGTGCATAGATCACGATGCTGGTCTCGCTCTTGAGAAAAGATAAGTCTATGGCTGCTCCCTCAAAGTCTAGACAGATGCTACTTTGAATAAAAGAGTTTTTGAAAATGAAGTCTCAGGCTTTAATTATGAAGCTGAGTCAGATTATTTGTTGAGAAAATAGGTCGGGAGAAATTGAGATTTGGAGCTGAATCTCCGACGCTCCATGGGTAAAGATCAGTAACCCGGCACTTTCATCTCTTTGGCCAATCTGACCAAGTCCGGTTGCACGTATTTGCCGTCTAGCTCCATCTCGACATCATCCAAGTAAACACTTGGATTCATTATACCGAGGTCCGTGTGTGCCGCTGCTCTCCAGCCTGGTCCGCCGATGATGCTGCCTTGAGTGCCGAAGCCGAAGGTCGCTGATCCAAACAATCGCTCGTCATCATTATGCAATCCGGTCAGTTTGCGGATACCCGGGTTGAAACCGTAGGTGTAGTGAGCCAGTCGATACATGTTCGGGTCCTTGAACCCTCCTATCCAAGCTGCAAACGTCTTTGCTTCTCGTCCGCCTGCTATGTCTACAATCTTGCCCTTCTCCATTTTGAGTTTGATGGGCGTCTGGATGAAACCCACGTTCCATTCCCACCCATCAACGGCGATTACTCCATTGATAGTCTCTTCCACGGGATTCCAGCCGACTTGGCCACCTAGCATGTATTGACCAGGCTTCTTGGCGATTTCACCGGGTTGGGAAACAGGTCGTCCGCGGTTGTAGGCGGTGACATCTGTGCCAGCCGAGTTCGTGATTCGAATTTTGTCTGCTTTCTTGGTCAGTTCAACAAGCTTGTCACCAAATTTGAGCATCTTAGGATAGTCTACTTTGCCGATTGTCCGCACGATTGATTCAACGTTCATTCCTGTTAGGCAGATGTATCGTGCTCTCCCCTTCTTCATCATCTCATCGTAGAATGGGGCGTACAGCAGGTAGTTGACACAGTATTCTATTAGGACGTCTGCGTTGTTCATTGCTGCGATGACGGGTTCAGGCGGATCCATAGTAACCTCAGGGTTAGTTTCAAACCACATTACGGCCGCTTTTGCTCCCAGAATAGCGCAAGCGTCAGCCGTTGCTTTTACGACGTTCTCGTCACTAGCAGTGTCCGCGTATACTAGAACACTCTCACCCTTTTTTATCAGCATAACCTCTGATGCAAGTTTGTAGGCTGCTTCAGCAAGTTCCATGTGTAATGCCAACATATTCACCTTGGACTAGGAAAAACCCGTTCATTATAAAAAGTCTTGCGGTGAGCGGGAGCACATCGCGCGATTGGTGTGTCCGCGCCCAGCTCGCATGACCAGAATAGACAGAATTATTTCGTCATTAAATGGCATGCTACGTAGTGATCCGGTTCCACCATAACAAAGGTTGGCTCTTGCACCTTACATTTTTCAAATGCGAAGGGACACCTAGTGTGGAACCGACAACCCGGTGGAGGGTTAATTGCGCTTGGGACTTCACCTGTTGATACTACTTCTTTTGGCTTCAGTTTCTCCTCTTCGTCCGTTAGCACAGGTACCGCGGACAGTAACATCTGGGTGTAGGGATGCAGCGGGTTTTGGAAGAAAACTGCAGTTGGAGCAAACTCGACAATCTTTGCCAAATACATTATTGCCACCCTTGACGACACGTTTCTCATTAGGCTTAGGTCGTGTGTTATGAACAGGTACGAGAGGTTGAGTTCTTTTTGTAGCCTCATGAGCACCTTCATTATTTTTGCCTGAATCGAAACATCCAATGCTGACGTAGGTTCATCAAGAACTATGAGAGACGGGTTGGTTGCTATGGCCCTTGCTATCGCTACTGCCTGCCTTTCGCCTCCTCCTAAGTCTCTTGGTCGCCTGTTCTTGAAATCCTCAGGAGGCAATTCTACTGCGTCAAGGAGTTCAGAAACTCTCCTTTCGTATTCATCATGGGCTTTTGCCAGTCCATGCACCTTCAAAGGTTGCCCCACTACGTCTCGGACCGTTTTGGTTGGATTCAATGAAGAAGCAGGATCCTGGAAGACAATCGCCAGATCTTTTTTCAGGTATTTTGGACGCTTCTTCGTGTGCACCGAAATGTCTTGTCCCTTGAAAAGTATCTTGCCTGAGGTCGGTGTATAGATACCCATTATCACGTATCCTGTGGTGCTTTTGCCAGAGCCAGATTCTCCCACTAGGCCAAATGTTTCGCCAGGCTTAATCGTGAAGTTTATTTCGTCTATTGCCCTCACAACGCCAAAAGAGGTTTTGAAGTGCTTTGTCAAGTTCTCTACTACTAGCAAATCCTCACTTTTTTCCATCATCACTCATCTCTTGTTGTGAAGCCAGCAAGCAACTCTATGGTTGTCGGCATCAGCTTTGAGAAGCCGAGGTTTTTCTTTTCGACAAATCTCGAGTGCATACTCACAACGGGGATGGAATCTGCAGCCGGTTGGTGGATCAATATAGTCTGGAATTCTTCCTTTAATGCCTTCCGAGAATCCTGCTCCAGTCAATTTGGGAACAGATTTCAACAGTCCTTGAGTGTAAGGATGCATTGGGTTTGAGAACAGTTTTCCTGTTGCTGTAGCTTCAATCATGCATCCACCGTACATAACATAGACGGTATCGACCGTGTTTCTTATTGTTCCAAGGGCATGAGATATCAAGATAATTGACAGGTTCTTCTTGTCGACAAGGTCCTTCATTAGACGCAGAACCTGATCCTGTATTGTAACGTCAAGGTTAGTGGTTGGCTCATCTGCAATGAGCAAATCTTTGGCAGTGGCCAGCGACATCGCAATGCAGACTCTTTGTCTCATGCCTCCACTCAGCTGAAACGGATAACTGTCCAAGACTCTTTCAGGATCTGGCAGTGAAACCTCTTTGAGGGCGTCCAAAGACTTCTCTCGAATCAGCTGCTTCGTGGCTTTTTCGCCGTCTATATTACCTGAAGACTTGATAACATCGCCGAGTATGCTTGCCACTTTGAATACTGGATTGAGGGCTGAAGTAGGATCTTGAAATATCATGGTTAGGTTCTTTCTTCTCACCTCGTTCAGTTTTTTCTTGTCGAGTGAGAGCATCTGATGACCTCTGAAGCGTATTTCGCCGCCCTCTACTACAGCGTTCGTTGCCAAAATTCTTAGGATAGATTTCATGGTGGTAGTCTTACCGCAGCCAGATTCTCCGATGATTCCGACTTTCTCTCCTTCGTTGACGCTGAAGTCCACGCCGTTTAGGACTTTCAATTTGCCCATGTATGTCTTGAAGCCTACCGAGAGGTCTTTGACATCCAATAGAGTGTCCGTTTATCTTGCCTCCTCTACGAATATGTCTCGGATTCCGTCTCCTAGTAGGTTGAAGCCTAGAATTATGATGGAGATTGCAATGGCTGGAAAAATGCTTATCCACCACGCATCGGGCATGTAATTTCCGCCGTTGGCAACCATTGTGCCAAGATCAGGAGTCGGAGGTTGAGCACCCAATCCTACGTAGCTGAGGGCGGAACCCAGAAGTATGACCCAGCCGACGTCTAGGGTTATCTTTGTCAGGATTGGACCGAGGCAGTTAGGAAGGATTTCGCCGAATATTATACGGAGAGGGCTGACGCCCATTACCTCTGAGGCTTGGACGAAATATTCATTCCTCAGACCGGATGCGGCGTTATATGTCAACCTTGTGTACCATGGCCACCACATGAGTGAAACTGCCATCATGGCATTGAACACACTCGGAGTCAACACTGCCGCTATTGACAATGCCAGCACGAGTGGAGGAACTGCGATGAAGACGTCCGATACTCTCATGATCACCGTGTCGATCCAAGTTCCCCTGTAGTATCCCGCTATTAACCCTAAGATCACTCCAGGCGGTATCACAAGTGCTAGTACTACTGCTGCCATCATGAGAGAATATTGAAATCCAAAGATGGTCCTGGTGAGAACATCTCTTCCAAGTTCGTCCGTCCCAAACAGATAGCTCAGGTTTGGAGGCTCAAACTTGTCTTTGAAGTTTGTGATTAGACCAGCATGTTTAGGATAAGGAGTTACGTAAGGCGCCGCCAAGGCCAGAAATACCGAGACCAACGCAATGACCAGACCCACCTTTGACAAAGAACTGCGGGAGAATCTATACCATTTTCTCTTCACATCGTACCTGACGAAGATTTTCCTTATGATTTCAGGTATTCGCATTTATTCACCCCGCTCCATCAATCTGATTCTGGGATCCAAGTATGCGACGATTATGTCCACTACTATGTTGGCTACGGCGTAGATGACTCCCAATACCAATACCAGTGCGACTATGCCGTTGAGGTCCTTGTTCAGCATGAGTGTAATTCCAAGCTTAGAGAATCCTGGCCAATTAAAGACCATCTCTACAAGGAATGCGTTAGCCATCAGTGCCGCTATATCCAACCCCATGACCGTGACCGCGGGAATCAAGGACGGCTTAAGCAAATATTTGAACATCACTTGTCTTTCAGGCAGACCCTGAGATGTGGCCATCAATATGTAATCTTTGTCTTTGTTTTCGACCATTCCAGATCGTATTATCCTCGCATCCTGTAGCATACCTCCCAGGCACA
>Ga0315279_10000518_pt1 | contig 76164 bp, 71 predicted proteins | sample YL17G06_20_MG_FD_203694 | JGI IMG/M metagenome (GOLD analysis project Ga0315279, IMG submission 203694) | Sediment microbial communities from Yellowstone Lake, YNP, Wyoming, USA - YL17G06_20 | ecosystem: Environmental > Aquatic > Freshwater > Lake > Sediment | place: USA: Wyoming | collected...
GAGAATGAACCCGGCACCGGAGACGGGACAACGAAGGAGGAGGTGTCTCGAGAGGGAATAGTCAGAGGGCGATCAATTTTCTCAGGGAACCGGGGGCAAATTTTTTCTGCCCTCCGTCCCCCCCCCCACGGAGGGCAGAAAGAGGCGGTAGATTTAATTGTCGTCAATCGGTAGTTATAGTTGACGCCGGACACGCCGGACACCAACGCTGTCGAGAACGCAATTCGGCCATTCGTTCTGGGCCGGAAAAACTGGCTTTTCTCCGGCAGCCCCCGAGGTGCCGCGGCCAGTGCGCGACTGTTCAGCATCATCGAGACGGCGAAAGCCAATGGTCATGAGCCGTACTGGTATTTGCGAAAGCTTTTCGAAGCTCTTCCAGCCGCACGAACGAAGGCCGAGCTTCTCGATTTGGTCCCGCTCCCTACCGGCCACCCCTGATTATTTCAGGTGGGGTTTGTCGGACGCTTACGCCCCTTCTCAATGCTATCTGAAGACAGGAGAAAGGTTGCCTGCCGAAACCGCGGGCATGTCTATCGCGTCACGGATGTGAAAGCCGCATTCCCAACTCAATACCCAGCCCGTCAAGATCAGGGAACAAGGTGGATCTCGAGATTCCGAACCGCCTCAATTCCACGAGGATTCTATCCGCGGCGTGTTTATCGATCTCAATCGAGAACAGGAATCCTTGCTTAACAAGGTCACTGTCAACGAATACTCTTTCAATTCCTACCTGCCTTTTTCCATGCGCAGTAAATCGGCTCTTTTGCGTTTGCAGCCGATCGTGTACGTACTCGGGCATGATGGCGTTTGGCAGGTCGTCTTCAGGTCCGTAAGGGTCGAATGCGGCGTAGACATTCTTCAGTCCCCAGAGTTCGGTATAGCCGTCCTTGGGGTTGCCAGCGGCATAGGCGGCAGAAGCTATGGGAATTGGAGACCCGCCTGTGGCTACCCAGTTCATGGCGTGCGGGTTGAAGACCCAGACAATTGGGCTGAATTGATCTCTCCATCGGTCCCACTTCCTGAACTGGTCGCCCTGCTCAACGGCAAAGTACAGCGCGACCGCTGCGCTCTCCGACCAATCAAGTAGGCGCGTGGGAAGCCCATGATGTTGCATCAAGCACAGCCAAGAGGGCAGTTCCTTCTTGTCTTTCACAAATCGTGCGCCCATAGTGAGGCACTCGATGTTCATCTTTGACTCAGACAGCCTTGTGAATCGCTCGTTTTGGTAAAGGCGGGGAACTAGAGGCCAGGGAGCCCCCTGGCCTCTGAACCAAGCGACCTTCGCGAGCTCGTCAAGGTCCGGTCTGTCAGGAAAGCGGTTTGAAGCTCCCTGCTGGACCGAGCGGAGCTTGGGGCCTGTCCAGTCGCTCAAGCGCTTTTGAACTTCTTCGATAAAACCGCTCAGATTCGCTACTGCCATTCTTGATCGTCTCCGGCAACACCCGAGCATTACTCGCTTCCTAAGAATCGCGAGTGCCATTCTAGCCATTGCCCTGTACCTGAAGAAAGCCTATCATCGACCCACGGTGCCATTCTACATGGATCCTCCAGCCGAAGAGCCCTCAAGCAAACTGCTCGCAGATGTCGCGAAGTTGACCCGCCAGATTGCTGAGAGCGGCCGGGAGCAGCTTGAGCTTGGCCAGTTCATGTTGGACCTTACCGAGGGCTTCAGCGCAACCCTAGAGTACCGGCCGTCCATGTTCCCGCGCGAGCAGTTCATCGAACTAAGGGACCGTCTCAGTCAGTTTCCGCTTCAAGAGATCGCGAGTTTCACGAGGTCAGTTTCCAGCACTAGCTTGACTCTGGGATCTACGATCTTCGCTGGATTCAGCGACACGGAATTGTCCTCCTTCGCTTCGGCGAAGACGCCCGAGCAGGCAGCCTACAACAAGCTATGGCTCGTAGTGACACGAAAGGCAAACCAGCCGAGAGTGTTCGAGTTCATGCGGCGCTTCGGGCTAGATATCGCTCGCACTGGAAAAGAGAGCCCGCTGAGCTTCCTCGAAGCCGCGCTAGCGGCATTTGAGAGGCCGTCGAAAGAGCAAGATGTGTCAGCATCTTCCTTGATCCCCATGCGGTCGGCACTTGAAGGCACTGTTGACTCCCTCTTTGCTCGAAGACGCGCCCAGGAGCCGGCGAGCGGCTGGGAGGAGAAGATACGTTCAATCTCGACACAAGCGAGGCGGGATGGCATATCCGACCTCACAGTCTCTTCATGGGCTTCGCAGTGTCACACGATCATTCAGAATCTGTCGCTGGCCAAGGAAGACAGGATCCCTCGGAGTGTCTGTGAATCCAGGCTCCGGAGTGTGCAAGCCTTCATTGCGGAGTTTCTCGAAGGACTTGATCCTCACAAAATGCGGGCATGATCGCGGTGGGCCGCACTGACGAGCGGCGGCGTCAGAGATGCCCACTTATCTTGTGATGGAATCCGTCCTCGTTACCTTGCGTCGATGACGGACTTGGATCCTGACCGGTGCGAGATTTGGTCACTTGGGAGCGTGCAGGATTGGAACCGAGGCCTGAGGTTGCGGAAAGAAAATCGGTTGGTACGTCACGATCGCTGGCGGAACCGCACTGCAGTGCATCCTATCTACGGCTGTACCGCAAGAGGGTATCTTCAAGCTCCTTGCCGATCTTGACCTTGAGCTCGACGAGGATCTTTGAGAACAGCTTGTGCCGTACGAGTTCCTTGCCGGATGATTCCAGGAACAGCTCGTAGGGCTTGAGCCCCAGGGCATCTGAGATCCTCTGTAGGGTCCTTGGCCGGGGAAACTTTCTACAGATCTCCACCTCACCGATAAAGGATGTGGTGAGGCCGGTTCGCTCAGCAAGTCCCTCCTGGGTCAAGTTCAGCCTGCCTCTGGCTTCCTTGATGCTTTTGGCGAGAAGCTCCTGAATTCTAGCAGGCGTCTGTGCTTCGCGTTTCTTATTGACCATAAGCTGTACTGCACTACAGCCTACCGTAAATCACCACCTTGCTTTATCTTCAAATAGCTGTATTATTAGGGGTTCTATAAGAATATCGTAGATGAGGGTAAGGCGAACCAGGAGAAGGATCAGAGGAAGATATGCGTCCACAGATGACAGTCGAGGCAAGGGATTCTCTCATAGAGAAGCTATACAAAGCCAATGCTCTGATTGATGTTCTTTCGAATTGTCGGGCAGAACAATTGCACGTGGAAACGGTCCCCTGCATCGCAGACATGCTTTCCGAGATCATGGAAGCCCTCGGAGGTTTGTTTCACAGCCTTGTTGGGGCAACAGAGGAGAATCTTGAGCGACCGCAGGGTTCGACGTCGGCACGCTGACCTTGGCTGAGGTGGCTTCGTCGCCGATCGTTCCATGGCCGCAGAGAGATGGATTTGACAAATATAAAGCAATAGCATATAATATGCCATTGATAGTTGGACTTGGCTACATGGCCCTGGTGCCGATCGCCAACGAATGGATGTCTGCGAGTACCTTGGAAAGAGAGAGGGGAAGAAGATGGGACTCTCAGTCATAAACAGGGCAGAACAGAGCCGCGCGTCAACTCAACCGACCTGGGGACACCTTCTTAGGCAGATCATTTTGGGCATTGCGGAGATCCTGATTCCGGCTGCCTTCATCGTTGGCATGGTCTATTGGCGATTTCCGTGGCTGTTTTGGGCTGTGGTGCATTTCTTCAGGGGCGAGCCGATTCTCCACCTCTGAGAACGCTGGCGAACCTGTTTTACCAAGAAGCGGTTGGGAAGGTGTAGGAGATGGATCTGGTGAGCATCTACGATGACCTTGAAACAGTGCTTCGGCAACGTCTCAGCGCGGGGGGAGGGGAAGAGGATGCCTGCTATTTGGAATACAGGGGCTATGAAAAGAGGGGGTTGGAAGATGCTCTTTCAGCTCTACATAGGCTGGCGGGAAAAGGGTGCAATCACGCCTTCATCTGCCAGGCCCTCAAGCAGCGATACTTGAGGTGGCTTGATAGCGGTACATGGAGCGATCCCGTCCGGTTCAAGAAGGGAATGGCCTTCTCAGTAGGCTACTACCGCCTCGTCCATGAGCTGGAGAAAATGAGCGCAGACCCGGACAGGGCGAGGTCGTAGCATGCAAGTCGAGAAGGCCATAGGTGAGATCGAACGGCTGATAGCGAAGGGAAGGCGGCAGTCGGTGGGCGACAAGTACTGGCGGGAGCAGTATGACGCGGAATTGAGGGGCGTCGTTCAGGCACGGGCGGACCTGGAAAAGGCCACACGGATTGGGACCGACCCTGTTCAGTTCATGCGAGGGCAGCTCCGAGGGTTGGACGCGCTGCCAGACTGGTCGACCTCGCTGGAGGTGTTTGAGCGCTCAATTGCCGTGCGGATGGGCTACAAAGAGGTGGTTGACGCCCTGGTGATGTCCCGGGCCGAGGAGCGCGCTCACCCTGGAAGTGTAGCCCGGGCGGTACGGGATCGCCCGGACTTGGACCTGGATCTATAGTTCAATTTCCGACTGCCTTGCCAATGAGGCTTTCCTGGACAGCACGAACATCTTCGAGGTCCTGCGGTAGCGCATGAGTGTATTGGAGGTTCGTAGACTCCTGACGATGTCCAACTACCTTCATCAGTTTCGCCGAATCGATCTTGCCCTTCATGACTGAGTTGAACGTGTGCCTCAACGAATGCCACACGAGAACGCGCTTCCGTCTTGTCTCATCGTTGATTCCAATGGCCTCCAGCGCAGCGTAGAAACGCGCTTCAAGTTCTTCCTTCCTGATTGGCTTTCCGCGAGCCTCGCCAGCGAAGACAAGGTCCTCTGGGGCCGGGTACTTCGCACCTTGCGCGAGCAGATTGAACTCCTCGGCAACGCGGGACGGGATTGGAACGATTCGTTCTGAACCCCACTTGGCCCCGTGAAGGCCGTTTCGTTCCTCCCACGATCCGCGCACCGCCACGTACTCCGGATGAATGTCCTGATTCCGAAGGCCCCGGATCTCTCCCTGACGAAGGCCGGTGGCGACGCCAACGATCGAGGCGGCGAAGTACACACGCTCGCCCTTCCAGATTGATGAGAGCGCATCCCTGCCGAAGAGAGCATTGATCTCTTCCGGAGTGATGATCCCCCGCACTTTGTATTTCTCGGCAAACGACTCAACGCCCACTGCCGGGTCGGCGTTCACGTAGCCACGGCGGAGTGCCTCCTTCATCATTACCTTCATGCAGTCGAGGACGCGATTGACACTCGCGCCGACAAGCCCCGAGTCTTTGTACAGCCCCATGATCCAGGACTCGATCTGATGACGGCGGATGCTGCCGATCGGCTGCCCTGAGAAGTGCGGCAGGATCCATTTCCTCACGTGTCCCGCGCGTATCTCGGCGAAGACCTTGGAGAAGTGGCCTCCTCGAGCAAGCTTTCGTTGGATGTATTCTCCCTGGTAGTCCCAGAAGCCCGCCGCGAAGGTCTCGAACGGGGTGCCGCGCCTGCCAGGGAGGACGATCTTGCCCTCCTTTAGCTTCTGATCGGCCCAATTCCGCGCCGCAGCCTTGGAGAACTGAAGAGTAGAGATCGGTGACATGTAGTTGCCGTTCTCATCGCGGAACCGGCAGTAGTAGATGAACGTGTGCAGTTTGGCGGTGGGTCGCTTGTAGAGCGAGTAGGGACGCTTGGGCTTCTCCATGGAGCACACCTCTGAGCTGACACGTCCGTGAAATAATGTCACAGATAGTGTCACAGTTGATGCGTTCATGGAGGTCCGTTTTCGGTCCCTCCCGCAACTCACTACAACGTAATGGGTTACGATGCTGCGGACTGGACTTGAACCAGCACACCCTTTCGGGCACTAGCCCCTCAAGCTGGCGGCAGCTGCCTGCTGAGCTTGTAAGTCCTTGCAGCGAATCCCAATTACTTGCAAGTCAAAGGCATTCTCGCTCGGGTGATCACGCACTGACTTGCAGAGACCTGCAGTGAGTTCGAAAGTAAAAATGTCACAGACGATGTCACATCCCTTCTACGAGCCAAAACGCGGCAAGGCCAATTGCGAACATCAGCGTCATGGAGACTTGCATTGAGAATGCGATACCGATTGCACGAAGGATTGACGACGAACCTGTAGCGTCGCCATAATTCTATCATGACAACACCAAGGAAAAGGCCAGAGAAAAAAAGCGCCACGCGGACTGGGAAGCCGTCAAGTCAACGGCAAGAGAGACAACCGAAAGCGAAGAAAGTCACTGGCACGGTTCTCAAGATCGTGAATGGCAAACCAACGAACGAAAGGCTTGAGGCAGAGAAGGCGTTCAGTGATTTGGCCCAAGCGCGGGAACAAGTTCTCTACGTCGACAAGCACGGGTCGGGAGAAGAGAAACGTCTTGTTCGGTTGGCGTTTCGGCAGTATCAAAACATGCGATTTCGCACAAAATAGAGAATACCCTCCTTCGTAGGCCTCTATTCGTGCTTTGCTGTCATCTCCGGAAAATGGAGAAGTTTCCCGAATACGTCGGTTGCAGCCTTTTCCACTTCGTGAAAGACCTGCTCGTTGCTGTGATCTGCATAGGCATCGAAGACAGCGCCGTCGGAATGACCCGTCGCGAGCATGACCTTCCTCTTCTCGAGGTGGTCCGCCATACGTGCTGCGAAGTAGTGCCGCCAGGAATGAAACACGACAAGACGGCGCTTCCAGTACTCTTTGGCGGCGCTGACCTTTGATCTATCCTTCATTTCGCTTTCGCTCAGTTTCAGGCGCAGCAGAGCTGCGCGAAGGCCGTCGAGAAGTCGATCAGGCTCCATAGGCCGCTGGGGGTTGGAGACTGACCAGAAAATGAAAGTGCTCGGACCTGCCTCGTTGGGATTGCTCCGAGCAAGGTCGAGGAGGGAAATTCGAATGGACGGGATGATAGGCACGGTCCGTTCCTTGTCCGTCTTTGTCCCCTTCAGAGCATCCCACTTGTTCCAAGAATGGCGGACGTAGAGGCGATCATCTCCGATGTCTCGAACCTGCAGCGCGAGTATTTCCCCTGCTCGGAGCCCTGTGCTCATCGCAAGCATATTGGCAACTTTTGAGTGCGTGTCCGGCCAAGCGAGTGCGAAGAGTTGCTCGACCTCTGAATCAGTGAGGACACCCCGCTTCGTGTGCTTGCCCGAGAAGCCCATGAGTCCCTCCGCAGGATTCTTTGAAATAACATCATTTCTTGCCGCCCAGCGGAAGGCCACTGTCCCGGCCGAGAGGACATTGTTCACGGTATTTGCCATGAGGCCCTTGTCTTGCCTTAGCCATAGCGAAAAGGTATTGATGTCAGACTTGCGGATTTCCGAAAGCGGCTTTTCTTCCCCGAAGTATGGTTTCCAATAGTATTCGAGTCGGTTACTTGCTTCACGGCAGTGGCGGCGACTGATGCGCTGGCCATGAGCAAGTCTTTCGCGCACATACGGCGATTGATCATGGTCCCAAAAGCGCTCAAGAAAAGTGATGAGGGGTTCCGAGACAGGCCCAGCGCCGACCGTTGCGTCTCGTATCAAGTCGCGATCCTTCAAGGCTTTAACGATCCGGCCGGCATCGTCGAGGGTGAGCGGTGCGCTCCGGATGATTGAAATTGCCAAGTCGAGATCCAGCAGCTCGCGTAGCTGCCGCGAGCCTCGGGATGGGTCGGGTAACCCATCCCGCATCCAAGCTGCGACCTTCAGAAGGGCGGCGTTTCGGTTGGACTCTCCGGTGGAGTGTGCTGTGAGATATCGGTGCGTGTGTTGATTGTAGAATTGCACATACCAGATTCCGCCGCGGCGATGTAGAGAGAACTGATTCCGGCGCATCCCACTCCCTTCCGATGGATTTATCTCACAATCCATCTCACAGTGAGTTGAGAACGCGCCAGTTTTCTGGTGGCGATCTGGCGTAACTCCTTTAGCAGATTGGAGTTACGTTTGCCCCAGAGATGACTCGAACATCCGACCTACGGTTTAGGAAACCGCCGCTCTATCCTGCTGAGCTACTGGGGCGAGGATACGGAGAACGATCTTAGCGGCGGGGCATGACGCTGTCAACTCAGGAGAAACCGGGGCGTCAGTCGGAGAGGCGGCGGGGGTCGGGTTCCGTGAACTCGGGAAACCGGTACAGGGCAAGTCCCCGCGGGATGTCGAAATCGGGGAGGGCGTTGCCCGCGCGCACGCACTCATCCAGGCCGGCCTGCGCCTGGTCGAGCGGCACATTCAATTCCATGGCCACCTGGGCAACGGTGAGGGAACCGCGCTGCTGGCGTGCGAGCTTCAGGATCCGGACGGGCAGGAGCGGGTCGGTGAGAATTGCCGGTCCGGCAGGCCTCTGTGCCGCGGAGCGCGAGGAGTCGAACCTGCCGCGGGACCTTTGCGTCGCGCGCCAGGCCCGCAGGCCGCGCCGGATCGTGTCCCGCAATTCCTTCCCCGCCAGCACCCAGGCCCCGGCGACGAAGAGGGCTCCACCCAGGACGAAGGCCTCGATCCAGACGGGAAAGATCGGGCTGGCACCGACGAACAGGCTGACGGCGCCGAGGGCGACCAGTCCCCACCCGACGAAGCGCTGGGAGAGCTTCATCGAGGCCTTGCAGCGCGGCTCATGGCATTGCGGCCGCCGCCTGGGCAACCGGCAGTACAGCGTTCCGTCCGGAGATTCGCGGCGTCTCCGTGCGCTCTTGCTTCACCAGGTACTGCGAAAAGCCGAGGTCCTCAAGCTTCCTGCGCGTGTCAGGAAGCGAGGGAGCGGGGATGCCCCTCACCAGGACGCGCGCAACGCTCAGGCCGGTTTTTTCTATCGTCACCACGAAACCGGCGGCCTCCAGGGCAAGGCGCGCCTTCTCCGCGTTCTTCTCCAGCCCGTACGCGCCGACCTGGATCGCGTAGACCTCCTTGTCCGTGGCAAACGCGACGATTTCGAGAGACACGCGCGCCACCCCCTGGCCGAGCATGTCGATCTCCTCGGCGGCGGCCCGGGACAGGTCGATGATCCGTCCCTCCACGAACGGGCCCCGGTCGTTGATCTTCACGACGGCGGACCTGCCGTTGTCGAGGTTCGTGACTTTCACCATCGTGCCGAAAGGGAGCGTGCGGTGCGCCGCGGTCATGTCATTGGTGTCGAACACCTCGCCGCTGGAGGTGAGCCGCCCGTGAAACTTGCCGCCGTACCACGAGGCGAATCCCTCGAGGTCCGGTTCGGCGCCGAGGACGGCGGCGGTGAGCAGGAGAATCAGAGGAACGAGACTTTTCATCCTCTTGAATATCGGCTCGCGGCGTGCATTCCGGACAGCGCATTTAGTGGGCATGGCGGGATGCACTATAGAGGAAATCCCTGCCCGGGGGCAAGCGCCGCTGCCACCCCGTGTCTGCTGCCACCCCGGACTACCGATCGGCTGGTGTCACCAGCACCGCGCTCACGTCGTCCACAGTCGGCGCGGCCGAGCCGCGTCTCCTGACTTCTTTCAACAATGCCTCCAGCGGTGTGCTGCCCGAATACCCGGCGAAGAAGGCGGCAATGCCCGGGATGCCGAACTGGGTTCCGTCGCTGCAGGGCGACTCGATGATTCCATCGGAGGTGAGGAGGAGGAAATCCCCCTGCCCGAGCTGGAACTCCACTTCGCCGAAACGGGCTGCCTCGTTCATCCCGAGCATGAGCGACTGCACGCTGAGATGCTCCCGCAGCTGGTGACCCGTTCCCTCCCCCCGGAAGATGAGGCCGTGAGGATGCCCGGCCGCGGCATAACGTCCACGACGAGTCACCGTGTCGTAGCTTACCAGGCAGGCGCCGATGTAGTACCCGTCGATTCCCGCGCTTTCGAGGAAACCCTTGTTGACATGCTCCAGGACCCTGCCCGGGTCCCGATGGAGGGCGAAAGCACCGTGGAGGAGGGTTTTATACACCATCGTGAAGAGAGACGCCGAGATGCCGTGCCCGGTGGCGTCTGCGAGGGTCGCGATCAGGGTATGCTCGTCCAGGAAGAACGCCTCCAGAAAATCGCCGCCGATCTCGTCCACCGGCACGAACAGGGTGTCCACCTGCGCGCCATTGCGGGTGAAGCCGCGGGGCGTGATCGTGTGTTTCTGGATTTCCACGGCGAGCTTTCTCTGCTGGTACTCGTCGCGCATGCCGCGGAACAGCGCGATGGCCCCGGCGATTTTTCCATCACGACCATGGAGGGGCCCCACGCTGAGGGAGATGGGCAGGGGCCTGCCGGACGCAGTGTTTGCGACAACGATGTGCGGCACGGTTCCCCCTGTCCCGCTGGCCATGCAGCGGACCACGGGACACGTTTCCTCGCTGCAGAGACTCTCACCGAGAGCCGTACGATGGTCCAGGAGGTCCTTGTCCATGCAGCTCCGTCCCACGACCGTGGCGGAGGGAAATCCCGTCAACTCCTCGGCGGCCTTATTCCAGAACACAATGGTGCGCCGGGCATCCACGATGTACAGGCCGTCCTGCACCTGGTCGAGAAAGTCGGGAAAGGTGATCTGTGAAAGGATGAACTGCTGCACTGTACGCTCGCCCGGCTTCATAGTATATGTTGTCCAGTGATGTTGCAAACGGAAGGCGGGTCATGGCTGAATTGTTCGATCTGAAAAAGGCGCTGGGCACCCATGCGGCGGATCGCTTCGTGCGGGACGGAATGAAAGTCGGACTCGGGACGGGTTCCACGGCAATCTGGGCCGCACGCCGCGTAGCGGCGCGATTGACCGAGGGCAGCCTTCGAAACATCCGGGCCGTCGTGACGAGCCTTCAAACGGAGCTGGAGGCGCGCTCACTCGGCATCCCCGTCTTCACGCTGAACGACGCGGCCCTCGAATCGACCCTCGACCTCGTCATCGACGGGGCCGACGAGGTCGATCCCGCCGGGAACATGATCAAGGGCGGAGGCGGCGCTCTCCTCATGGAGAAAATCGTCGCGTACTCGTCGCGGATGCTCGTCATCGTCGTGGACCAGACGAAGCTGAGCCCACGCCTGTGTGAACGTTTCGCCATTCCCGTGGAGGTCGTGGCTGATGCCCTGACCCCGGTGAGCAGGAGGCTTCGAGAAATGGGCGGCGAGGTGAGCCTCCGGATGGCGGTGCGAAAGGCGGGGCCGGTGGTGACCGACCTGGGCAATCTTCTCCTGGACGTCACCTTCCGCAATGCGTTCGAGCCGCGGAAAATGGAAGAAGAGTTGAAGCTGATTCCCGGTGTGCTGGAAGACGGGCTTTTTACGAAGAAGGTGCCCCAGCTTGTCGTGGGACATCCCGACGGCACGATCGAGGTCCGCGCCTTCTGAGGAAAGCGCTATTCCAGTGCGATTTTCTTCCCGGTGCGGGCGTCCCGAACCGAGCATTCCTGGTTCTTGCTCATGTAGGTCCTGACGTATTCCAGGTCGTCAGTCTCTACCAGAATTTCCCCGTCTTTATAGATGAGATAGATCACGGCGGTCCTTCCCCCCCCCTCCTATAATATCGGCATAGAGTACCATGGAAGAAACACTTCGGTGAAGGGCTCCCTGATTGCGCCGATGTGCCCTCTCCCTTGACAGCGGCTCCCCGGGCAATAGACTTTGGAGCGTCAGACCATCGCGGAGGTGAAAGAATGATTTTCCTGGTATCCCAGTTCCTCTTCATCCTGTTCGTGCTTCTCGGGATCATGGTGTGGGCGTGCTCCGATACCCCGCTCGCCTGGCGCGAGATTGCCATCAACACGCGCAGAAATCCGGAGAATGGAAGCTCCTACACGATGCTGAAGGTGCTCTCCGTATGCCTGAAGATTTTCGCCGTCCTTCTGTGGATCGCGGGAATCGCGGCGATCGTCGGACTCAACGTCGCCGGCTCCGCGGTGGGCGGCCTCCTGCAGTCGGGAGCGAATCTCTAGGCGGTCGAAGGGCGCCTTCCTTTTCGGCGCACATCTCCCCCAGCCGCGCGATAGCACGCTGGATACCGAGGTTCCAGTTTGCCGCATTGATGCGCATGCAGTTCGAGAAACCTTCCTTCCGCGAGAACAGCTGACCGGGGGCAATCAGGATATTCTCATCCAGGGCCCGGTAGTACAGATCCATCGCATCGTGCTGCGGCGGCAGAGTCACCCAGAGGAGGAACCCCCCGTCGGGCTCGGTGACGGTCGTTCCCGGGGGGAGGTACTCCAGCAGGGCCCGCCGTGTCGCCTCCACCGTCTCTTTCAGACCGCTTCGAATGCGCCGCAGGTGTCGCTCGTAGCCGCCCTTCTGGAGGAAGATCGTCACGGCGACCTGGTCGAGCGACGGGCTGCCGACGTTGAGAACGGTCTTCAGCTTCACCACCTCGTCGTAGTATCGACCGGGGATCACCCACCCGAGTCGAAGCCCCGGTGAAATGGTCTTCGCGAACGACGAGCACAGCAGGACCCGCCCGTCCGTGTCGTACGCCTTGCAGGTGTCCGGCCTGCTCCTGAACGCAAGGTCCCCGTAGACGTCATCCTCGATAAGCGGAATGTCGACGTTCTGCAGGAGCTCGAGCAGCCTCTTTTTTCGTGCCGGCGGCATGACCGCCCCCGTCGGATTGCTGAAGTTGGAGATCACGAAAACGGCCTTGACGGGGTTGTGCTCGATGACGAACTGGAGGACGTCCAGGTTGATGCCTTCCCCGGGCACGCTGGGGATTTCTATCGGCGTCACGCCCAGCCGGTCGAGAAGTGAAAGAAAATTAAAGAAGAAGGGGCTTTCAACGGCCACCGTGTCTCCCGCCTTGCATGTCGCCATCAGGCTGAGGCACACCGCCTCCTGGCACCCATTGGTAATGATGAGGTCATCCGGACTTATTTGAAGTCCGGAGTGCAGCCCCAGCAGCTCGATCTGCTCGCGCAGGGGCCGGTACCCGGGCGGCATCATGTAGTCGAAAACTTCTTCGGGAAAGCGCTGGATGGCTTCCCTGTACGACCGGGCGATCTTCTCCTGGGGCCAGAATCGCCTGTCGATGACCGCCGCTCCCAGCTGCACCAGCTCCGCAGAGCTCTCCGCGCGCTTCATGGCGCTGTAGACCTGGCAAAAGTTTATCTCCCGCGGATCGAGCTCACGAGGTTCCAGATCCTTCCTGCCGCGCCGCGGTGCGCTGATAGAGCGCACGTAGTAGCCAGATTGCGGAACTGCCTCGATATAGTGGCGGTTCTCCAGCCTTTCGTAGGCCTCCCGAACGGTGTTGATGCTCACGTTCAGCTGCTCGCTCAACATGCGCAGCGAGGGGATCTTCTGCCCGTTCTTCAGGACCCCGGTGTCGATCAACGCCGTGATCCTGTGCTCGACCTGCTCGTGGATCGTCATGTACTTCATTGCACCTTTTTGTGGCTCCGGGGCAAGACACAGATGCACCGGGGGAGAGGGGGCACAGTGCCGGCCGCTCGTCGGGCTGTGTGAGCGCTTTTGCCCTTCTCTACGTCTTTCCCGTCATCCCCGGTTCTGCGAAATTGCAGGGAAAGGGGAGAAGGAATGGAGAAGACCGTGATCTCAAGAAGAAAAGTCCGCTCTCTCAGGGTGAACGTCGTGAGCGGAGTCTGCTGGATCACCTGGCGGGGAAGCAGGGACATCATCCTCTCGGCCGGGGAGAGCTTTGAGGTCCGCGGCGTCGAGGGTTTCCTGCTGGAGTTCCTGAAACCGGGAGAGGTCACCCTGGACGAGGAGGGAGACGGGAGGACGGTGAAGAGCTGCTGCCCGGAACGGATCAGCGGGCTGCGAGTCCCTTCTCCTCGATCTTCCTCAGTCTCCTGAGCGTCTGCACCATCGACCGTGTGGTGTGGTAGTTGTTTTTCCAGGCGTGGCCCAGGTAGTCCCAGCGGACCGTGCCGTCGCGATCCAGGAGGGCGAACCATTCCCCCGCTTCGTGGTTGATCATGCGGTTCCACACGAAATCGAACACCTTCATGAAGGCATCCCAGTACATCCGGTCCTGGAACAGGAGGTAGCAGTCCAGCAGGCCCACGAGGGACTCCGCCTGCTGCCAGAACTCCTTCTGCATGTCCCGTGCCGGTCCGTCGTGCGGTCCCTCGACGTAGATGCCGCCGAACTCCGGGTCGATGCCATAGCCGACCGTGTGGCGCGCGAGCGCCGAAAGCTTTTCCTTCCAGGGGTCCGGGCTGATGCCCAGCACCGACAGCGCATGCAGGAAGAGCCACAGGAACTCGATGTTGTGGCCGTAGCTGGTATTGTCGAGGGGCCGCGGCGCGCCCTCGTTGTCCCGGTCCGAGCCCCAGACCGTCTTGAACATGATGGCCGGAAGCGGCGTGAAATCGAGGGTGAACTGCGCAATGCCTGTCCACGAGGGGGAGTGAAACATCCGGCTCCAGAGAACGTCGATCACCTCAAGGAGCTTCCTTCTGTGGATCTCCGCCCCGGTAAGCTCATAGAGGGTCGTATATGCCTCCATGAGGTGCATGTGCACGTCGAAGCTCTTGCGGTCTCCGCCGTACGCGCCGGACGGACGCGGCTGCCAGTCGCGGAGGAACATCTCCCGGTACCCTCCCCAGGCCGTGTCCGCCGCGTACTTCTGAACGAGGGTGAAGGTGTCCTCTGCCGCCGTGCGTGCACGCATGCTGCCGGTTGCCAGCGCGCATTCGCTCATGCAATAGATCACGAAACTCTGGCCGTACATGATCTTGTCGGTGGACACGGGCGCCCCGGCCTTGTCCACGATCCACAGCCAGCCGTCGTGCTCGACGTCCCGAAATGTTTTCAGGAACCATTCCAGGCCGGGCTCCAGGAGTTTCTCCGCCTTTCCCGAGCCATATCCGTTTCTGATTGCGTGGGAAAGCATGAATATGGAGCGGGTCTGCTGGATGATCGTCTTGTCCGTCTGACCCGTCGGTTTCCCGTTCCTGTCGAAATAGGTCGTGAACCCGCCGTCCGCAGCGGCGACCCGCTGGAACCAGAAAGGATAGAGCTTCCCGCTCAGGTAGCCTTCGATGCGGTCGGCGAGCTCCACGGCTGAAGGGCTACTTGCGGATCGAGTAGAACGCGTCGCGTCCGGCGTAGGTGCACACGCCCTCCATCAGGTCCTCGATCCTCATGAGCTGGTTGTACTTGGCCAGCCTGTCGGATCGGGAGAGCGAGCCGGTCTTGATCTGTCCCGTCTCCAGGGCGACCACCAGGTCCGCGATGAAATTGTCCTCCGTCTCGCCGCTGCGGTGAGAGACGACCGCGGTGTAGCCCGCCTTCTTTGCCATCTCCACTGCCTCGTAGGTTTCCGTCAGTGTGCCGATCTGGTTCAGCTTGATGAGGATGGAGTTTGCGATCCCCCGCTCGATCCCCTTCTTGAAGATCTTCGTGTTGGTGACGAAGATGTCGTCCCCCACGAGCTGGACCTTCTTGCCCAGCTTGTCGGTGAGCAGCTTCCAGCCGTCCCAGTCCTGCTCCGCCATGGCGTCTTCCATGGAAACGATGGGATACTTGTTCGCCCAGCTCACCCAGAAGTCCACCATCTCTGCTGAGGAGATCTCACGCTTGTCCGATTTCTTGAACACGTACCGCTTCTTCTCCACGTCGTAGAACTCGGACGCCGCGGGATCGATGGCGAGCATCACGTTGTCGCCCGGCTTGTATCCGGCTTTCTCGATTGCCTGGAGAATCACCTCCGGGGCCTCGTCATTGCTCTTCAGGCTGGGGGCATAACCGCCCTCATCGCCCACACCGGTGTTGTAGCCCTTTCCCTTGAGCACGGACTTCAATGTGTGGAAGATCTCGGCCATCATGCGCACCGCCTCCCGGATGGACGGGGCGCCGACGGGCATGATCATGAACTCCTGGAAATCCACCGAGCTGTCCGCGTGCGCGCCGCCATTGATGATGTTCGCCATCGGCACGGGCATAAGGGAGGCGTGGTAGGCGCCGAGGTACTTAAACAGAGGCACGCCGAGGAAATCCGCGGCCGCGCGCGCCGTGGCCATGGAGACGCCGAGGATGGCGTTTGCGCCGAGCTTCGACTTTGTTTCCGTCCCGTCCAGCTCGATCATCGTGTGGTCAATGTCGACCTGCTCGAGCGCGTCGAGGCCCACGATCTCGGCAGCGATGACGTTGTTCACGTTCTGCACCGCCTTGAGCACGCCCTTTCCGAGGAACCGGGCCTTGTCGCCGTCACGCAGCTCCAGGGCCTCGTGTTCGCCGGTCGATGCGCCCGAGGGCACAGCGGCCCTGCCCAGCGAACCGTCTTCAAGGACGACGTCGACCTCGACGGTCGGGTTTCCCCGGGAGTCGAGGATTTCCCTTGCTTCCACGTACTCGATGATGCTCATGCCGGATCTCCTCCTCTGTATGACCCGAGTATGCCGGTGATGCCGCGGGTTGGTCAATCGCGGCCGAAGACCGCGGCCGCAGTTGCGCGCCGCAGGGGCTTGATCTACAGTCGATCCATGAACTTCGAGCTCACGCCGCAGATGATCGACAAGATCGCGTTTGCCATGGAGGACCAGAAGGAACGCTTTGCGGTGGACGTGGAAACCGGTGAGCTGGTGCCGGCGTCTTCCCTGGGCACGGTCTCCGATGACAGGCACGTGCGCCTCCCGCGCTGGGGCTCCGCGGAGGGATTCCACCTGATGGAAAGCTTCGTGACATCACTGGACAACCCCGCCTACCGCGAACAGCTCTCGCGTTCCCTCACCATGGGCAAGGGGGTGTTCCGCGCGTTCAAGGACGCGCTGAAGCAGAACAAGGAGATCGAGAAGCTGTGGTTCGCCTACAAGGAGCGGCGGCTTCGGGGCGTGATCATCAGCTGGTACAACGCCAACCGCGAAGCGCGGGGCCTGGCGAAGCTTCCCGCGGAACCCGAGGAGACCGAGGAGCTTGTGATGAGCGACTTCACCTTCACGTGGGAGGTGGGGGACCGCGTCCACGCCGTGCTCCAGCTCGACCGGGACGCCTTCTTCGAGCTGTTTCCCAGCGAGAGCCCTGTCGAGCTTGAAAGGCGGTACCAGGAGAAGAGGCGGGAGCTGCCCGCGGCAGGGGGATCCGCATCACCCATCCTGATCGCCGAAACGCCGGCCGGGGAGCTCGCGGGACTGGTCTGGGGCGTGATCGACGGCAGGTCAGTGAACATCGTCCAGCTCGCCGTTTCGCCGGGATACCGCGGCACCGGCCTCGGAGAAATCCTTCTGCGGCAGTTCCTCACGGCAATGCGTAGCAAGGGCATGCAGCGCCTGGTCACCGAGCTGATGGGCAAATCCCTCCGGTTCTCGGACTTCTTCCAGTCGGTCGGATTCGTGGCGGTCGCCCAGGTGATGGAGTGCAGCCTCGAGCAGCTCCCTTATTAGGCCTGCACACGGCCCCTTTTCGCGAGGATCACGCTCGCGGCCTCCCGGAATCCCTCGGCGGAATCGGCCTCGGTGATGTACTCCGGCAGGCATGAAAGCCGTGACAGGAAACGGCGCAGGTTGCCCACCGCGATGGAGTGGGCGAACTGGGAGAAGAGCGGCTCGTCGTTCGGCGAATCGCCGATGAAAATCGCCGCATCCGCGACCGATTGAAGCGTGCTGGCTTCCTCTTCCGACAGGAAACGACGCACGCCCGTCATCTTGTCGAAGTGCCCGCGCCAGAAGTTCACGTGGATGCTGGAGACCTTGAACTGCACCCCCTCTTCCTCGAGGATGCGGCAGATGTCGTCGACGCGTTCCGGCGGAAGGGGGGGCACGTCCTCCCGGTAGTCGATGGCGAAGTCGCTCAGGCGGAATGCCTGGTCGGCGGCCAGCGCGGTACCCGGCACCTCCTTCATCACCCTGCGGGCGACCGCCGCGAGTGACTCGTGCCGTGTCGGATCTGCCAGCTCGGGATCGGAAAGTCCGCGGTTCATCCGCTTCCGCGTACGATCGTACGCATAATAGAAAGCCCCATTTTCCCCCACAACGCCGGCAACGGGCCACATGCGCGCGATATGATCGCACCAACCCGCGGGCCTTCCGGTGACGGCCACGACGCGTATCCCCGCCGAGGCGAGGTCCCAGAGGGATTCGTACGAGGCTGCGGGAATCATGCCGTTCGAGGTCAGTGTGTCGTCGATGTCGGTGAAGAAATGGGAGAGCCTGCGGCAGAGTGCGGCGGGAAGATCCCGAACAGGGGCGGGACCCGCAGACCCGGTCGGAGCACCGCGCATCTCAGCGTGCGGGGAGGTCAGAGCCCGTCGTTCCCGTATCCGACGGCGGCCGCACACGGATCGGTTCCGCCGGGAGGCCCAATTCCGCGAGAAGCCTCAGCCGGGCCTTCTCCGTGCGGTCGTGCAGCCCCCGAAGGGCAGCCATGACACTGTCGGCCACGTGCTGCTTGGGGTCTGCTTCGTGCTCACGATTCTTCAGCGCTTGGCGGCGGAACTCGGAGCAGCGGCGCACGGGGCTCACCGTGTAGATCATGAGGTCCTTGGTGGGATAGTCCTCGTCCATCCCGCCCGCGGGATTGGGCACGAGGGTATTGCCGTTGATGGAGATGAGAACCATGTGCGAGTAGAACTTCAGGTAGGTATCGATCTCCTTGAGCCCCCGGGCGGTCGTGGGGTCCCAGGGACGGTACCGCGTGCCGGAGGGGAACACGAGGATGAGCCGGCCCTCCTTCCGAAGAGCGTTGAGCATCTTCATCGCCGCGATGTTCAGACGGGCACGGCGTTTCTCCGCCGCGTGCCTCTCCCGTGCGTCTGTGATGGCATCCAGGCCCCGGGAGGGGTAGAGAACCACCCGGGTAAACACCTCGGTGAAGGCCAGAACGAGCTTGCTCTCTTCATTCAGCTTTACACCGGCCACGGAGACAATTGCGTCCGCCACCTCGCGGTAGGATTCCCCCAGGCGCTCGAGCAACTCGTAGAAGCAGGGAATGTCGAAATTGCTGTAGTGTTCCATCAGCACCAGGCAGTGCTTTTTCCTCTTGGCCATCTGGTGGAGGGCCAGGAGGTTCTCCCTGCCGACGATCCTGCTGCCGGGGAGCAGGAGGTCTTCCATGATCTCTTTCAGGTACGGCTTGTTTGCCGGCCTGCCGGGCTGAAAGACGTTCTCCTCCGTGACCACGGGCGCTTCCGTGGAGTTCGCGATCATCCTGTCGATGAGGGGGGTGAACTTGCTATGATTGAGCACAATTGGGTCCGACATCACAAATATACATTTTGACAGGAACAGCAGAAACCTGTCAACGAGGATTCCAGGGAACGGATCTACAGGGCTCTTTCGAAGATTCGATGGACCTTGTAGATGCTCCCGCCGAGGGTCTTCATGTCCGCCAGCATGAGCTCGGTTGTTTCCGCGATCTGAACGGCGTCCACGTACAGGAAGCGCTTGCGCGATGCCATCTTTTCCAGCATGTAGTACAGGAGGGCGTTCCCGCCGAGCCTCTGGTACTGGGGCAGAATCGCCGCCCCATTGACGATGAGCCAGCGCGTCCGGCCGTATTCGAGCAGCAGGTCGACGATCCCCCAGGGAGTGATCCGGCCGTGACCGCGCTGGAGCGCCGCGGAGAGATCCGGAAACCCGAGCAGGAATCCCACGATTTCGCCTTCCCGCACCAGAAGCTTGATGAGCGACGGGTCCGCCACGGTGGTGAGGTCGCTCGTGATCTGCCTGATTTCCCTCTCGCTGAGAGGGTAGAACTCGTCTCCATGCGCCGAGAAGGTCTCGTTGTAGATGTGCCCGATGGCCTGCGCGCGCCTGATGAGCTCCCGCTTGGTCCTGAACTCCGGCACCTCGAAGCTGCCGCGCTTCAGGGCGATCTCCGCGACCCGCCGGACCCTGTCGGGAAGCCGGAAATCGGAGGCCTTGATGAACATGGACAGCTGGTCCCGCAGCTTGACGAATCCCTCCGCCTCGATGGCCGGTCCGTACCACGGCCCGTTGTAGGCCATCATCGTCATGACGGCGCGATGTTCGAATCCCTCGACCAGCGCGCCCATCCCCATGAATCCGAACCCGTACGGGCCGATCACTTTCTCCATTCCTTTGCCACGCAGCCATTCGAAGGCGCGGGCAAAGAGGGCGTGCGACACGTCGCGGTCATCGATGCAATCGAAGAAATGGAAATGCCCGATCCGCGAATGGTGATACTCGTTGTACGCGGTGTTCACGATCGCGCCGATCGTCCCCACCGGCCTGCCTCCCCGGCGGGCCACGAAGAGCCGCGCCTCGCAGCGCTCGAAGGAGGGGTGCTTCCGGTCGAGAATGATGCGGATGTCGCGGCGGAACTGCGGGACCCATTGACTGCTGCCTCGGTAGAGCTGGTGGGGGAAATCCACGAACTGCCGCCCTGCCGGGCAGCGGGAAGACTCGACCACCTCGACCGTCACGGGTTCTTCCATCGTGTCTCCTCCCTGGGGTGGTTGTAGCAGAGGGGTCCGTCTTGGTCAAACACGGGCGATTCGCTATACTGGCGCCCGGAGAAGGAGAGCGCACAGTGAAATCCCTTTTCGCCGAGACCCTCTATACAGGCGATGAAGTGCTCCGGAACATTCACCTCCTGTTCGAGGGGAGCGTCGTGAAGGGCACCTCCATGGAGCCCAAGGGCGAGTTCATCGGAAAGTTCCCCGTCGTCACTCCCGCGTTCATCGACGCGCACTGCCACATCGGCATGGAGCGCTCGGGGGAGCCCGGAACGGAAGGGGAAGCGAATGAGCACATGGAGTCGCTCCTGTTCCTCGCCGATGCACTTGACTCCGTGCAGATGGACGACAGCGCGTTCCGCGACTCGGTGGAGCTGGGCGTCCTGTACTCCTGCATCCTTCCTGGCAGCGGGAACATCGTCGGTGGACAGTCCGCCATCATCCGCAACTACGCCCGCAGCACGAGCGAGGCCCTGATCGCCCGGTCCGGCATCAAGGCTGCCTTCGGCTACAACCCCATGTCTACCCGGGACTGGAAGGGCACCCGTCCCCATACCCGCATGGGGGCGCTCTCCCTCCTGCGCGCGCGGCTCGCCCATGTGAAGGCAAAGCTCGACAGGACCCGCAAAAGGACGAAGGCCGGGGCCGAATCCGCCCTCACGGCGGAGGAGGAGGTCGTGCGCGACATCCTGCAGGGCCGGCAGAGGCTGCGAGTGCACGTGCACAAGATCGATGACATCGCCAGCCTCCTGCGCCTTCAGGAGGAGTACGGCATCAGCGTGACCGTCGAGCACGCGTGCGACGTGAACGATGGCCGCATTTATGCGGCCCTGAAGGACCGGGGCATCCCCGTGATCTTCGGACCGCTGGACGCCTTCGCGTACAAGGTGGAGCTGCGGCACGAAAACTGGCGCAATGTCCGGCATCTCCTGCAGAGCGGCGTCGACTTCGGCCTGATGACCGACCACCCGGTGATTCCCCAGCGCAATCTCCTCCTCGAGCTGCGCTGGTTCATCAGGTGCGGCCTCAACCGCCAGGACGCCATCGAGATCATCACGCGGCGGAATGCGCAGATCCTCGGAATCGACGGTTTCCTCGGAACGCTGGGCAAGGGGAAATGGGCGTCGTTTTCCTGCTGGAATGGCGACCCGTTCGACGTCACCCGCTACCCCATCAAGGTCGTTGCCGAGGGCGAGGTCGTCTTCGAGGAAGGAGGGGAGAAGGCGGAGGAGGAATGAGCAGGTTCACCGTCGTCATCGCCGACGACCGCTATGCGGCATACGAAGAGGAAAAGGCCGTCCTCGCGGAGGTGGACGCAGGTGTGCGGGTGTTTTCCTCTTCGTCCGCCTCCGAAGCGCGCGTCGCCTTTGCCGATGCGGACGCCATCCTGGTGAACCTCTTTCCCATGACCGCCGACATCATCGAAGGCCTCCCGAAATGCCGGGTCATCTCCCGCTACGGCGTCGGCTACGACAACGTGGCGGTGGAGGCTGCGACCCGCAGGGGCATCTGGGTGACCTTCGTCCCCGACTACTGCTTCGAAGAGGTTGCCGACCACGCCCTTGCCCTCCTCCTGGGCTGCATCAGGAAGATCGGCTACAAGGACCGCATGATCCGACAGGGAAAGTGGAACCTGCACCGGGACCAGCCCTGCTACCGCGTGGAGGGACGGACTCTCGGCATCCTCGGCTACGGCAACGCGGCGCACACCCTGCTCCGCAAGGTCTCGGGGCTCGGGTTCGGCCGAGTCCTCATGTGCGATCCCTATGTGCGGGCCTCGACGGTGAAAGCGGCCGGCGCGGTGCCGGTGGACCTGCACGTCCTGCTCGCCGAATCGGACTACATCTCCGTGCACGTGCCGCTCACCCCCGAGACCCGGCACATGATCGGGCGGGCGGAGCTTGCCCTCGTGAAGCGCGGGGCGATCCTGGTGAACACCGCCCGGGGACCGGTCCTGGACGAGCGAGCGGTGGCCGATGCCCTGCGTGACGGGAAGCTCGGGGGGGCGGGTCTGGACGTGTTCGAGGAGGAGCCCCTGCCGGCCGGCAGTCCCCTGCGGCAGTTGGACAACGTGATCTTTACGGACCACGCCGGCTGGTACAGCGAGGAATCCGTCGTGGAGCTGAAGACCAAGGCCGCGCGCAACGCCGCAGCCGTCCTCGCCGGTAGCGCCCCGCCGTACCCCGTGAACAACGTTGTGAAAGGCGCGACTCCATGAGCGGACGGATCGTCACGTTCGGTGAAATCATGCTGCGGTTGAAACCCCCGGGAGTCCAGCGCTTCTTCCAGAGCCCCTTGTTCGAGGCGACCTTCGGAGGCGGGGAGGCGAACGTCGCCGCGGCGCTTGCCCGGTTCGGGTGTGACACCGCTTTCGTGTCGGTGATTCCGTCCAACGCGATCGGGGACGCATGCGTCGGGGAGCTGCGCCGGCAGGGCATCGACACTTCACTCGTCGTGCGCAAGGGCAGCAGGCTGGGCATCTATTTCCTGGAGGCGGGGGCGAACCAGAGGCCTTCTGTGGTCGTCTACGATCGTGCGGGCGCCGCGATTGCGGAAGCGCACCGCGGGGACATCGATTGGGAAAGGAGCCTTGCCGGAGCGGCCTGGTTCCACATCACCGGCATCACGCCTGCCATCTCCCGGTCTGCGGCGGAGCTGTCGCTGGATGCGGTACGCAGCGCGAAGCAGAAGGGTCTCACCGTCTCCTGCGACCTGAACTACCGCAAGAACCTCTGGAAATACGGTGCAAGCGCGGCAGAGGTCATGGGCGAGATCGTACGGCACGTGGACGTCGTCATGGCGAACGAAGAGGACTGCCAGCACGCACTGGGCATCACGGCGGACATCGATGTCGAATCGGGTGCCCTCGATCCTGCGCAATACCGCAGGCTCGCGGAGAAGGTCCTCTCCGCCCATCCCGCCGTGGGCCGGGTCGCCATCACGCTGCGTGAGAGCAGGTCCGCGGACGACAATGGATGGTCCGCCGTCCTTCATGACGGAAAGGATTTCTTCGTGTCCCGAAGGTACGAGATCCGCGACATCGTGGACCGCGTCGGGTCCGGGGACACGTTTTCCGCCGGACTTATCTACGGCCTCGGAAACCTCCCCGGTCCGGCCGACGCCCTGGAGTTTGCGGTCGCCGCCTCCTGCCTGAAGCACTCGATTTCGGGAGACCTCCCCCTGCTCAGCGTGGCCGAGGTGAAAGCCCTCGCGGGCGGCTCAGGCTCGGGCAGGGTGCAACGCTAGCCGTGCTGTTGTTCGACGATGTTCTCAACGAGGCGGAGCACGGTCCGTCTGAGCTGGGCGCTCTCGATCTTCGCGTAGAGCCGGAGCAGCTGCCGCTCCTCCCGGGTCAATCCTCGAGGGATCGCCGCGGCGGACCCGTGATCTGTTCCCTTGTCCGAAAGCGGGCGGTTTTCGAACTCAGGGATGAGAACCTTCAGGGGGGCATCAAGGGCCCTCGCGATGAGATAGAGACGTTCGAGAGTGATGCGGCTCCGATCCTTCTCGTACTTCTGGACCTGCTGGTAGGAAACGCCGATGCGATCTGCCAGCTCCATTTGAGTGATGCCGCGTTGCACCCTGTATGACCTGATCCTTCCGCCGATTCCTCTTGGTTCCACAGACCGACCTGTCCGTACACGCTACTCCATCCATGAGAGACGGCGCTACCAACTTTCAGTTGCAGAATGATCCCCAATTTGCTACCATGGGTTGCAAGGATATTGAAAATGAAAAGTCGGATTCTTGTGGTCGATGACGACGAAATGGTGCAGACAACCATCGTTATGCTTCTCCAAGGTCTTCCGTACGAGGCCGAGTCCGTATTCAGCGGTGAAGAGGCCATCAGGCGCATCGAAGCAATGCACTTCGATGTCATTTGCACGGACTTCCAGATGCCCGGCATGAACGGCGTCGAGTTGATGAAACACGTGCGGGAGAGATCGCCCGATTCGGCCGTTATCCTCATGACGGGGCTTGTCCTCCGCGATGAAAAACTGGAGCACGCGGGCGCGGACGCATATCTGCAGAAGCCTTTTACTATCGACGACCTGCGGGATTCTCTTGACAAAGCCCTTCGGCAGAAGGACGGACGGAACCGTTCCCGGGGCTGAACGAGGCTACAGCAATCCCCGCCCTGCGAGGCTGCAATAGTCTTTCCGGTTTTTCCCCACGATGACGTGGTCCATGAGACGTATGCCGAACAACCCGCATACGTCACTGACCGCTTTGGTGAGAGACAGGTCATCTGCCGACGGCTCCGTGTGACCGGATGGATGGTTATGAACGAGAATGATCGCGGAGGCGGACGCCAGAACCGCCTCGCGCACAATTTGCGTAAGGCTCGCGTCCACCGTCCGATGTCCGCCTTTCTGCAGCTCCACCGCGCGAATCGGCGCGCGCCTGCGATCCAGCAGGATGAGACATGCGAACTCGATTTGAGAGTCCCTCAGGTAGGGACCGTAGTACGACGAGACGAAATCGATGGCATGGCGGGGATTCTCGATCTTCTTGATGTCTTTCGCTTCTTCGCGACAAAGCCTTTTGCCTATTTCCAGGGCCGCCTTGACCTGTGCCGCTTTCGCCCGGCCGATCCCTTTGATTGCGCATATTTCGGAGAGCGAGGCAGCATCGATTCCCCTGAGACCCGAGAATGCGTTGAGTATCATCCGTGAGAGCTCTTCCGCGTTCAGCCCTCTCCGCCCTGTTCGGAGAATGATGGCGAAAAGTTTGGAGAGCGCGAGTGTCTCTGTGCCGGAAGCGAACAGCGCCTCTCGCGGCCGCTCCTCTTCGATCCATTCCGGTATGGGCAGGCTTTTCGAGTCAGGGTCAATCACAGAGCACCTTCAACTCAAGAACGAGCAGGACATCCATCATGCTTGGGGCGCGGAGCGTTCTTGCGCGCCTTCGGCGTGCCCCCCGCACAGCTCCGCGACTTTTCCCCTCACCGCTGCGCGGAGGTCTCCTCCCGCGGCGACCAGCCGCACCAGCGCGCTTCCCACAACCACGGCATGCACGTGGGGTGAGAACGCCTTCACCTGCTCCCTGGTGGAGACGCCGAAGCCCCCGAGGATTTTCGGCGGGCCCTCGCGGTCGAGGGCGGCCACCCGGGAGAGAAACTCCAGCCCGGTGGAATCGATCTCTGTGAAGGAACCCGTGGTCCCTGTCCGCAGCGTCACGTAGAGGTACTCGGCGCCCAGCATGCCCACGCGGGCAAGCCTCTCCTCCCTCATCGAGGGCGAGAGGACCGGCACGGCGGCAAGCCCGAGCTTCGCGGCGGTGCTGAAAAGACCCTCGTCGTAGTCGGGTGGCAGGTCGGGAACGATCACCCCGCGCGCGCCGCAGTCTCTGGTGTCCGTAAGGAAGCGCTCCATCCCCCGGGTGAACACCAGGTTCGCGTAGCTCATGATGAACAGCGGGACTTTCACCGAACGGCTGATCGCGGCGGCACACTCGAAGCCGGCGTCGACAGTGAAGCCCGCCTCCAGGGCGGCACTGCACGCGCGCTGGATGTCCGGCCCGTCCGCGGTCGGATCAGAGAAGGGAAACTGCAGCTCGAGGTACGCGCATCCCCCGTCCGCCAGCCCGCGGGCCACCTCGAGGGAGGAAGCTCTGTCAGGATACCAGGCGACCATGTGCGCCATGATCCGGGCAGGCGCGCTCATCGGGCGGCCTCCTCCCGCAGGAAATCTGCCCAGCGTGCCGGGTCCATCGCCCGGGCGAGGATGAACAGGTCCTTGTCCCCCCGTCCCGACATGTTCACGACGAGCGCTTTTTCCCGGGGGTAGTCCCGTGCAATTCTCATCGCGGCCGCGGCAGCGTGCGCCGACTCCAGCGCGAACACCATCCCCTCGGTCCGGGCGAAGAACTGCACCGCATCGAGCGCCTCGCTGTCGGAGGCCGTCGTGAAGGTGATCCGGCCTGCTTCCCCGAGATGGGCGAGCTGGGGCCCGATGCCGGGGTAGTCGAGTCCGGCTGAGATCGAATGGGTGGAAAGGAGCTGGCCGTCACCGTCAGAGAGGAAGAGGGACTTGTACCCCTGCACGATCCCCGCGCGGCCCCGGCCGTTCATCCGCGCCGCGTGCTGCCCCGGGCCGCTGCCCCTGCCGCCTGCCTCTACGCCGATCAGCACGGGTGAATCGGATTCGAGGAACGGGGAGAAGAAGCCGATGGCGTTGGAGCCGCCGCCGACGCAGGCAACCAGGGCCACGCAGTCCACGTCTTTCTCCCGGATTTGCAGGGCGAGCTCCCGCCCGATCACCGACTGGAACTCCCGCACCATGTCGGGGTAGGGCGAAGGGCCCAGGGCGGACCCCAGGAGGTAGTGGGTGGTCGGAAAGCTCGCCGCCCAGTCACGCAGGGCTTCGTTCACTGCGTCCTTCAGCGTCGCCGAGCCCGTCGTGACCGGCACGACCTCCGCGCCGTATCGTTCCATCCAGAAAACGTTCGGCCGCTGCCGGCGCATGTCCACCTCTCCCATGTACACCCGGCAGGGGATTCCCAGTCGTGCGCAGACCGCCGCCGTGGCCACGCCGTGCTGACCGGCTCCCGTCTCCGCGATGATCCTGGTCTTGCCCATCCTCCGGGCCAGCATGGCCTGGCCGACCGCATTGTTGATCTTGTGCGCACCCGTGTGCGCCAGGCCCTCGAGCTTGATGAAGATGGAGGCGCCGCCGAGCTCGCGGGTGGCGTTCTCCGCCTTCATGAGCGGCGTCGGGCGGCCGGCAAAATCACGAAGCGTCGCCTCCAGCTCCCGTGTGAATGCCGGATCCGCCGCAGCTTCAAGGAAGGCCTCCTGCAGGTCGTCCAGCGGGGCGCGGAGCATCTCCGCGACGAACCTGCCGCCGTAGCTTCCGAAGAAGTCATTATACCTTTTCATGTTTCCGTATCTCCTCGAAGAAGACTTTCAATCGTGCCGGGTCTTTCCTTCCGGGTGACTCCTCCAGCCCGCTGGACGCGTCGATCAGCTCGGGGCTGAGCCCCTCCAGGATCTCACCGACGTTCTCCGGCCTGATGCCGCCGGCCAGCCACAGCGGGCCCGCCTGCCCGGCCTCCCGCGCGAGCTCCACCGGGATCCGGCTGCCCGTTCCTCCCGCGGCAGCAGCGGACCACGCGTCCGCGAGAACACGCGGGCTGCGGTAGCTCTTCATTGCTTCGATGTCCCCGGTTCCCCGTATCTGCATGGCCTTGAAGTACGGGAAAGCCATTCCCGCGCATTCCTCCGGCGCCTCGTCTCCATGGAATTGCACCGCATCGATGAGGCCCCGGGCCAGCAGCTCCCCTACCGCCGGGTCGAGGCGCCGGCCGCCTCCGTTGCTCCCGCTCACCACGACGGCAACCTTGACGACATCCAGGCCTTCCAGGTCGCGAAGAAGTGACGGCTCGGCCCGGCGTTTCGACGGGGCAAGGACGAAGCCCAACGCATCGGCGCCAAGCTCCTGGGCAGCCTCCGCATCCGAGCCCCGCGTGATTCCGCAGACCTTTACGAGAGGCCGGCCCGGCACCCGCCGTGTCCAGAGCCGGGGCCAGAATCTTCCCGGGCTGGCTCGAAGCGCGCGCGCAAGCTCGGGAATCATCCCCGGTGAGCGCATCGCCGTCTCGCCGACGAGCACCCCGTCGAAGCCGGCAGAACGCGCAAGAAGGACGTCTTCCTCCGCGCGGATGCCGGACTCGAACACGGCGCGCGGCTTCCATGACACGCGAGGAAGCACGGCGACGGGGTTCAGCAGGTCGACGGTGAAGGTTGCGAGGTCACGGCAGTTGATGCCGATGAGCGGGGGAGCCACCACACGGCATTTCTCGACGTCCCCGGCGTCGTGCAGCTCGACCAGGGCGCTCATCCCCAGACGGAGAGCCTTCTCGTGCATGGAGGCGAGTGAGTCCCGGTCCAGGAGAGATGCGATCAGGAGGACCGCATCCGCGCCTGCACGCCACGAGACCTCGACGTCCTCCACGTCGAGCAGGAAGTCCTTTCTCAGCACGGAAAGCCCCGGAAGCGTCTCCTTGATCTTCACCACGTCTTCCAGGGAGCCGTCGAACCTGTCCTGCTCGGTGAGCACCGACACGCTGCGCACGCCCTGGTCAGCGTACGCCCGCGCCTGCTCCACCGCGTCCCGTCCCGGGGCGATCCCGCCCCGGGAGGGCGAGCGGCGTTTGACCTCACAGATGATGAAGGGGTCGGCGCCGAAAGGCACCAGAGGCGCGGCACGGGAGGCGGGGATGGCGGCGCCCATCCCGTGTCCCTGCCGGCGAATGCGGTCCCGGCGAAGGGCGGCGATCTCGTAGATGATCCCGCCGGGCGCGCTCATGCGGCCACCGCGGCGGCCCGGGAGCGCGCCCGTATCCGATCCAGCTTGGCGAGGGCGGCGCCGCCCTGCACCGCCTCCCGCGCGCGCAGGTACCCGTCACCGACGTTTCGGGCAATGCCGCAGATGTACAGGGCCGCCCCGGCGTTCAGGAGAACCGCCTCACGGACCGCGGAGGGCCCCTCGCCCGCGAGCACCTCCTGCGCCGTGCGCGCGTTCTGGGCGGCCGTCCCTCCCCGCAGCTCTTCCACGGTGTAGCGGCGCACGCCGAACTCTTCCGGCGTGAGGGTATAGTCGCTTCGGCGCCCGGTCTCGTCGACCTCGACGACGGCGGTGCGGGCGCAGACGGAGATTTCATCAAGTCCGTCCTCCCCGTGCACCGCCATCACGCGCCGCACACCGAGGAGGTGGGCTGCCTCGGCCACGGGCCCGCAGAACTGGCCGTCGAAAACCCCGATGAGCTGGTAGGACGCATCGGCCGGATTGGCGAGCGGGCCGACGAGGTTCATTGCGGTCCTGATGCCCAGCTCGCTGCGCGCCCGGGCCGCGTGGCGCATCGCACCGTGGTAGACCGGGGCAAAGAGGAAACAGAACCCTTCCTCCCGGAGCATGTCCTCCGCCGCGCGCGGGGGCATGTCCACCGCGACGCCGAGCTCGCGGAAGAAGTCCGCGCTGCCCACGGGAGAGCTTGCTCCCCGGTTGCCGTGTTTCGCCACCAGGGCGCCGCATGACGCGGCGACCACCGCGGCAAGGGAGGAGATGTTGAACGTCAGAAGCCCGTCCCCACCTGTCCCGCAGGTGTCCAGGACGCGCCTGTCGCTGGCGAACGGGCTCTTCTTCCGCCGGAGAACCGTTGCGAATCCGGCGAGGGCTTCCGGGGTGATCAAGCGGCCGGTCATGGAAGCCAGAACGCCTGCGATCTGAGCGTCAGTGAGCCGGCCGTCGGTGAGCTCGTCCATGAAATGCTCGGCTTCGTCGCGGCTCATCGAGCGGTCGTTCTGCAGTCCCGCGAGAATCTTCGACAGCGGGAAGGGCTCGCGCCGGTAGCTCAGGAAGTTCTGCAAGCAGCGCTTGCCGTGCTCCGAGGCGATGGATTCAGGATGGAACTGGACGCCTTCGACCACAAGCTGGCGGTGGCGCACGCCCATGATCTCCCCGTCGGCGGCGACCGCGGTGACCTCGAGCTCCGCGGGAAGCGATTCCCTCTCGACCGCCAGGGAATGGTAGCGGGTGAATCGTGCCGTCCGGGGGAGACCGCGGAACAGCCCGCGGCCGTCCAGGCTGATGTCCTCAGCCTTGCCGTGCACGATCCGGCGGGCCGACACGATCCGTCCGCCGAAAGCCGCCGCGATGGCCTGGTGGCCGAGGCACACGCCCAGGATGGGCACAGCACCTGCAAGCCTCCGAATGAGCTCCACGCTGATCCCGGCCTCCTCGGGCCTCCCCGGTCCCGGGGAGATGACGATCCCCGACGGCTTCATTGCCGCCAGCTCGTCCACCGTGAGGCGGTCGTTGCGGAAGACCTCGACCGGCACGTCGGTGAGCTCCCGCAGGTACTGGTACAGGTTATGCGTAAAGGAATCGTAGTTGTCGACGATCACGATCATTGCCTTGCCTCCATCCCGAGGGCGCGGGCGAGCGCACCGAGCTTCGCCTCTGTCTCTTCGAACTCCTTTTCCGGCACCGAGTCGTACACCACTCCCGCTCCCGCCTGGAGGGTGACCACGTCGCCCTGCTTCAGCGCGCAGCGGATGCTGATGCAGGAATCCAGCGAGCCGTCCGACTCCACGTGCGCCACCACCCCGGCATAGAACCCTCTCTTCACCGGTTCCAGGGCGTCGATGACCTCGATCGCGCGGATTTTCGGCGCCCCCGACACTGTGCCCGCGGGGAACGTTGCGCGCAGCGCGTCCAGCCCCGTGCGCCCCGGCGCGAGCATGCCCTCGACCTGGGAGACGATGTGCATGACGTGCGAGTAGCGCTCGACCTCCATGAGCTGGGTGACCTCCACGGTCCCCGGCGCGCAGACCCGGCCCAGGTCATTGCGCGCGAGATCCACGAGCATGAGGTGCTCCGCGCGCTCCTTCGGATCCGCCAGCAGCTCCCGCTCCAGCCGCGCGTCCTCCGCCGCGTCCGCGCCGCGCCGCCGCGTCCCCGCAAGGGGGCGGATCGCGGCCGCGCCTTCACGCACCTTCACGTGCACCTCCGGTGAGGCGCCGAAGAGCTGGAAGTCGCCGAAGTCGAGGTAGAACATGTACGGGGACGGATTGCCGGTGCGCAGCGAGCGGTAGGCCTCGATGGCCGGCATGTCCGTGCGCACCTGCATGCGGCGGGACAGCACTCCCTGGAGGAGGTTCCCCTGGACGATTTGTTCCTGCACCGCCTTCACGCCCCGTAGGTAGGTATCCCGGTCGTCGTCCCGCGGAAGCGGCTGGACTTTCCAGTCCGTGCGCGCGGGGGCCATGAAGTTGAAGTCCAGATCGTTGATCCTCCGCTCCGTCTCGTCGAGGGCACGCTCGATGTCGATCTCCTTCTCCCGGTAGTTCAGCCCCACCAGGGAGATGGTGTCCGTATAATGATCGAAGACGAGGAAGACGCTGCCGAAGAGGAAGACCGCATCGGGCAGGCCCAGGGGATCGGGTCGGTCCCTGAGCCGGATCGTGTCGAAGCGCCGGCAGTACTCGTAGGAAAGGAAGCCGATTCCCCCGGCCGGAAGAGGAAAGGGCTCGGCCCGGCCCTTGTGCTGGCGGCTGAAGTGGGAGAGCACGTCGAGGATGTCCCCGGCCTTCGTGCGGAGCGCGAGGGTGGCGCCATCCCTGACCATGAACAGCTCATCGCCTTTCTGGAGCACGCGGAATGCCTCTCTCAACAGGAGAAATGAGTAGCGCTCCCTTCCCCGCTGAAACGAGGCGCTTTCCAGGAGCGCGACGGCTCCCAGCTTCTTCGCCAGAGAGAGCGGCGTGAATCGCTCCCCGTTGATCTTTCGAACCATCACTGCCGGCTGTGCGGCTGTTGCCGTTGCCATTCTGTCCTCCTCCGTCTGCCACAATGGAAAAAGCCGTGACACCTGTTCCACAGGCACCACGGCTTTTCCAAAAAAAAGCGCGGGCCTGGCGTCTGCCGCCAGAACCCGCACCCTGTTTTCCTATCCGGGCATGGTCCTGGCTACTTCCAGGGCCACCACCACGCGAACGAGCTTCGGTCAGTTGTCTGGGCTGCGTTCAGCATGAGGGCAAGATACCGATGCAGGCAGTCCGCGTCAAGTGCCCCTCCAAGGATTTTATTCGACGAGCTTGTGGGCCAGCGCGTAGCGCACCAGGTCCACGGTCGAGGAGAGGTCGAGCTTCGCCATGACCCGCGATCGGTAGGTGGCGATGGTGGGCGCGCTCAGGCCGAGCTCCAGGGCGATCTCCTTGATGCCCCGGCCCGACGCGAGCAGGCAGAGCACCTGGTACTCCCGGTCCGAGAGAAGCTCGTGGGGCGGCTTGTCCGTCGCTCCCTGCAGCTCGAAGGCCAGCTTCTCGGCGAGGGACGAGGTGACGTACTTCCCGCCGCGCGCGATCTTTCGGACCGCGTTCACCAGCTCCGACGGTGCGCTCTCCTTCTGCAGATACCCCGCCGCCCCCGCCTTGAGGGCGCGTGTCGCGTACTGCTCTTCGGGATGCATGCTGAGGACGAGCACGCCCGCCCGGCTGCCCCGCGCCTGGAGACTTTTCAATACATCGAGCCCGTTCATGTCGGGGAGGGTGATGTCGAGGATGATCACGTCGAAGCGGGATGCCGCGCTCTTCTCCAGCAGCTCGGCGCCGCTTCCCGCCTCTTCCACTCCCTTGATGTCGGACTGCTGGAGAAGGATCTTCTTCAGCCCCTCGCGGAGGATGGGATGATCGTCGCAGAGAAGGATGCGCAGCATTTTCCCGGGCCTCGATCCGGGGCCATTATGGTGCAGGGGGCTGCTCCTGAGAAGGGGGCGTCGGGACCTTTCCCTCGGCCTGCCACAGGCGTCCCCGGACGAGGATCCCCACCTTTTTCCGTCCGTCGGGAGATCCGAGAATCGTGCCGTCAGCCATGACCGCGGCCCAGCTGCCGTCGGCGAAGGGGTAGATGTCCCCGAATGACCGGTCAGTAACGGTGTCCCAGAGGGACACGGAGGAGTCGCGCTGGAGGGAGGCGAGGAGGCCGTCGAGGGCGCTGAGCGCTACTGTGCCGCGCGCCGGATCACCAAGTCTCTCAAGCTGCCCGCCGGTCCATGCCCTCACGACCTCGCGGCCCAGGGACGTGTAGAGAAAATCGCTCGCCGGATCGAAGGAAAGGCTCGCCGAGGGAAACTCTCCCTCTGCGCTGTCCACGACCGTCTCTGTCTGCAGCCCCGCCCCCTCGTACCGGGTCAGGCGCGTGCGCCCGTCGGGACTCACCCCCAGCGCATACAGCCTGCCGCCGCCCGGGTCGGAAGCGACCGCGAATGTGAGGGTCTCGGAACCAGGAAGGGGGGCGGTCTCGCCGGTGCGCGTGTCGATGCGCACCAGCGAGCTCCCGACTGCTCCTCCCGACAGGCGCCCGAGCACTAGAGACGAGGGCCCCAGGGGGGCAATGCAGACCGCGCCCGGCCAATTCGACCGGAACATCTGCTCGCCGGTCGCGGGTTTCAGCGCCTTCACTGCACCGCTCTTCTCCAGGGTGAAGAGCATGTCGTCCCAGGCGGCGACGGCCGCAAGGGGAGCGTCGAACGAGAAGCGCCAACCGGTGAACTGACGCGTGGACAGGTTGATGGCTCCGAGCGACCCGGGGCGGTCCCCCTGATCCCAGACGACGAGCCTCTGCGCGTCCAGGAACTGGAGCCCCACGGGCCCGGAATAGGGATTGGCAACAGAGAACGATTCGGTGACCGGGTCCAACCCCGGACCGTTCTCCCCGACGAGGAAGACATGGATGACGTCTCCCGCGGCCACGGCCAGGATGTGGGCCTGCGACGCCACGCCGCTCACCCGCGCGAGCACATCGCGGACGAACTCGGTTGCCCGGCGGCCGTCTCCGGAGAGCATGCCGATCTGACCGTCATCGCCCGCCAGCAGGACGGCGTCAGGCGTCATGCGCACAAGACGCGGCCGCCAGTCGAACCTTATGGCTGGAGGAGACGAGGCGACGCCGTCAGCGGCGTTCCGCATCTGGAGCGAGCCGTCCGGGAAGAGGCAGGCGATCCTGCCGGCATCGCCCGAGATGTCCATGGAGGCGATCCCGGGGGCGTCCACGCGGAACCTGGTTTCGCCGGAAACGGCATCGATTCCGATGACCTCGGCGCCCGATTGCCCGACCAGTGAACTGCGGTCGTCGCTCGTGCGGACATTCACCAGCCCCCCGACGGTGGGCACTTCCTTGATGGTGCGCCCCGTTGCAATGTCCCAGTACGCGATCGTGCCGGCGGGCTGGTAGGTCATCAGCGTTGCATCGCTGCGGGACACTTCGGCGAACCCCACCATGCCGAATCCCTCGGGGTGGAAAGGCACCTGGGTTGCATCATTGGAGCGGAAGATATGGAGGCCGTCCCACTGCATGTCCCCGCAGAGAAGGTAGGTACCCGACCGTGAGAAGCGCACGAAAAGCGGCGCGCTTTGAAGCGGGATGCTGTACAGGCGCTTCCCGGCGTCCCAGTCCCACACGTCCACCACGAAGGAGCGCACGCCGTCCGTCACGACCACTGCGGCCAGAGGGCCGGCGGGATCGAGGGCAACGGTCTGCGCCTCCTGCCGGGTCACGGCGATCCTGCGCAGCAGAGTCCCCGCGGCGGTGTCCCACACCCGGAGGAACCCGTCCTCCCCGACGCTGAAGAGCAGCCCGCGCGCGCTGTCCTCGGCCATGTCCAGCACGGCCCCGCGGTGCCCCGAGCTGACGACCGCCCGGGCGGTGAGCGTGCCTGGCCCCACCGGGATTCCCGCGGCCGCCAGCGCGATACCGATGAGAAGCCCGTAGGCCTGAACGGCGAGGCCGTTCATTTCCCTGTTTCCGTGAGAGAAACATACACCTGGTTGCCCTCCTGCAGGTAGCGGATCCTGCCCTCACGCGCGAGCCAGCCGATGGACTGGTAGACGAGCATGTTCCGCTCGCCGAGATGACCGGCAATGCTGAGGATGTTGACCTTGTCCGCCCGGGCAACCTCGTTCAGAACCCGTCCGGCGCATTCCTGAATGCTGCTCAGCATGTCCATACAGCGTACCCTTGCCAGCGTGTGCCTGAAAAAGACTGCCCCCGTGCGGCAACGCCGCCGGGGACAGCCAGGTGGAAGGAGATATGAGCACCTACTCTTTTTCCAGGAACAAGGCGACTCTCCTGTTCTGCCATCTGTCCTTATAGTCGCTGTCGGGAACGAGCTGGTCGGACGCACCGACCCCATCCGTAGTGAAGCGAGAGGCGTCAAGCCCGCGATCCACGAGCGCCGCTTTGACCGCTTCGGCGCGGGACTTCGAGAGCGGGATCAGGATCGCCCGCTGCTCTTCCCGTCCCGCCGCGGGCTTGTCCCAGTTGATCATGACGGCGTGCCCGACCATCCTGATCCTGTACCCCGGGAATTTCTTCAGCTTTGCCGCGAGCGCATCGAGGCGTGCCATGTTCTGCTGGGCAAGCTCTGGGGGGACGTCCCTGTAGTCCGCCGTAAAGGCCTTGAAGAAGATGCGGGAGGCGAGAATCCGGAATCCCGTCGCGTTCTTCTCGACGAGGATGTCGATGGGGACGCTCGCTTTCACCGTGCCGACGTTCCCGAATTGATCCCTGACCTTCGCCACCACGGGGTAGTCTTCGGCAGACTGCACCATCTCGCCCTTGGCGCTCTTGCCGTCCCAGACCGCGGTATCTGACGGCCATTTTCCCGTGAAGGTCATGAAGACGTTGCCGCCCGGATCATAGATGTCCATGGTCCAGCTGTCGATTTTCGCGAGCTTCGAGCCGGCCGTGAGCTTCAAAGTGATCGTGTCCGAAGACTCGATGGGCGAGAAGAGCGCTGACGAGAGAGAAATCGTTCCGGTCGGCGGGGTGAGATCCAGCACAAAAGACTGGCTCGTTGCCGTACCGGGCGCGAACGCCGTGCCGTAGTCGACCGCGAGGGTCGCGGTGTAGATGCCTTCGGGCGACATCGCGCCGCTGTCGGATTTGCCGTCCCACACGAGACTGGCCGGCAGGTTGGATCCGTCACCTGTAAACGTCTTCTGGGTTCCGGCACCCGCGGCCGATATCTTCACATTCCACGAGACGACCGCCGAGGGCTGGCCGTATCCCAGGGTGAAGGGAAGCGTGTCCGCGACCTTGTCCCCATTCGGCGAGAAGCCCAGGGCCCGTGCGGCGATCGAAGGCTGGCCGGGCTTGGCCGGCGGGGGCGGCGGGGGCGGCGGGGGCGCCGGCGGCTGGGGGGCCGGCTGAGCAGCGACGACCGGTGCTTTCTGCGGTAGCGCAGTCACCAGAACCTCCGCTTTCAGCTGGGAGGAATTGCCGTATTCGTCTCGTACCGTGGCGGTAGCCTGATAGGTCGTCGCCGGAGTGACGAATGCCCCGTTCATCGATGAGCCGTCCCAGGTCGCGGAGGTGTTGGGCCACTGTCCGCTCCAGTTCTTCACCAACCCGCCTGCGGGATCGAGGACGTCCAGGGACCAGGAATCCATGCGCGCGAATGCGGAGCTCGCGTTGATCGTGAGGGTCATGGGACCCTGGACTCCACTGTCGGACGGGGTGAATTGGGCCGGGTCCAGGGCGATTGTGCCCGTCGGTGGAGTGATGTCGAGGACGAAGCTCCGACTTTCGACAGACACCGACTGGTACTTCGAGGCATAGTCGATGGCGAGCTTTGCCGTGTATGTGCCTTCGGGGGCCATCGAACCGGAATCGCTCTTGCCATCCCAGGTCAGGCTCGCGGGAAGGTACTTCGAATCACCTGTCCAGCTCTTCTGCACCTTGTCGGTACTTGTCAGCTCAACCTTCCAGGACTTGATCGAATCGCCGTTTCCATACAGCACCGAGATGTCGATGCTGTTCTGGCCGGCCGCCCCGGCAGGGGAGAACCCTGATTTCTCGACCTGGATTGCGCTCTCCGCCGGGGCGACGAGCGCGGGTTTTGCCGTCTGGCATCCCAGGAGCGCCACGATGAGAACTGCGGTCCCACCGGCTCCCCACAGGAATCTCTTTTTCATGTAAACCTCCATGCTGCGACTGCTCATGCAGTGCAGTACGGATTGAACGATAGGCGCTTTCCGGGCAGTCAGGTGTCAGCGAATCGAGGAATCATTTGTCGAAAATCTATGACACGCGGCGTCATTGCATTGGTGACAGGCGCCGGCGGACTTTTTGAGCTATGATCGTGGCATGGGACGTCAATTCTCGGGCCTGATTCTCGCGGCCGCCGTGGCGGCCTCCGCGTCAGCGGCGGACCAGGGGCTTCCCGCGGGCCGGTCGATGCACCGGTTGCCGCTGCATGACCCCCTTGTCGATCATGTGAACTATCTCCTGTTCGTGCCGCCGGCCTATGCGCAGGGCTCCGCGACCGACTGGCCCCTGATCCTTTTCCTTCATGGCAGCGAACAGAGGGGGGATGATCCGTCTCTCCTGGATGACATGGCTCTTCTTGCCTTTGCCGAGGAGGAAAAGGATTTCCCCTTTGTGGCGGTCGTTCCCCAGTGCCCGCGGAACACGCACTGGACGCCGCGGATCGTGATGAAGGTTCTCGACTCCGTCGAATCAATGCTGCGGATCGACCGTGACCGGGTCTACCTCACAGGGTTCAGCATGGGAGGATACGGGACGTGGCAGACCGCCGCCGCGTTTCCCGGAACATTTGCCGCCATCGCGCCGGTCTGCGGCATGAGCGATCTCCCCGACGCACCGCGTCTCACGGGCATTCCGATCTGGGCCTTTCACGGTGCGCAGGACGTCAATGTGCCGGTCACCGAGTCGCGGAGGATGATCGATACCCTCCGGAAGTCGGGCGCCGACGCACGGCTCACCGTGTATCCCGATCTCGCGCACGACTGCTGGACAATGACCTACCGGGATTCGCGGCTGTATCTCTGGTTCCTGGATCACTCTCTGTCCGAGGGATCGCGGATCGCGGCGAGCAGCTTGTCCAGCGACGCGCTCTTGGACAGGTAGTGCACGGCTCCCGCGCTTCGCATGGCGGCGCCCTGCTCGGATTCCTCCGACATCGAGAGTCCGATGATCCGGGTGCGGGGATGCGCCGCGTGGATGGCGCGGGCCGCGTCGATTCCATTCATCCCCGGCATGTTCACGTCCATCGTCACGACATCCGGCCGCAGTGCGCGCACCAGCTCCAGGGCCGTTGCGCCGTCGGCCGCCTCCCCGACGATCTCGATGTCGGGTTGCTGAAGGAGCTGAAGAGCGATGCCGTCCCGCACGACGGCATGATCATCCACGAGGAGCACCCGGATTTTCCCCCCGGCCGCGCCGCGCGCCGCCTTTGGTGTGTGGGGCCGCTCCGCTGCGGAGGCGAGCGCCTCGGAATCGGCGGGTGCCGAGGCATCGACAGCCGCGATGACGGGAGGCCGCGAAGATCCCACGGCATCCGAGGGGTCAGCGGGCACCCACACGGTGACCCGACTCCCCCGGCCGGCGGCGCTTTCGATTCTCATCCCGCCCCCGATGACGTCCAGCCGCTCGCGGATGCTGAACAGGCCGATGCCGCCCGCGGCAAGTCCCGGCGTACGGGCTTTCTCCGGCTCGAAACCGGCCCCCTCGTCGCTCACCGTCACATGCACGGACCCGTCCGGCCCCCGGGCGAGATCTACGCCTGCTTCCTTGACCCCGGCGTGCTTCACGACGTTGAACAGCAGCTCGCGCACCGACTGCAGGAGTGTGACCCGGGTCTCCTCGACTTCGACGGTGCTGTTCTGCGTGCAGCGGACCTTCACGTCCAGGCCGTGCTTCTCCTTTACCCATGCGCCGAGCCACCCCAGGGCGGTGCACAGATCCGGCTCCGTGTAGGAGGGGTGACTGAGCTCGGACATGAGGGAGCGGGACATGGCGATGCATTCCCGCACCATCTCGCTCAGCTTCGCAGCGCTCTGCCGGTACTCGGCCGCCGGCCGCGCCTCGTGCAGGCCTTCCAGCCCGTAGAGGGTGGCGACGAGGAGCTGCTGGATCTGGTCGTGCAGGAGCTGTGCGATCCGCTGCCTCTCCCGCTGCTCGGTGCGGACGATCTCCCCGGCGAGCGCCTGGAGCTGGGTCGCTTTCAGCTCGAGGGCCTTCTGCGCCTGGTCGCGTTCGGCGCGCGCCCGAAGGGAGGTGATCCCGAATGCGAGGTCATCGGCGAGCTCCTTCAGAAGTGTGATCTGTCTCTGCTCGAAGCCGGAGAGGCTGTCGGAGGAGATGACCAGGACGCCAATCGCGTTCTTCTGCAGGTCGAGGAGAGGAAATGCGGCCACGGCCCGAAATCCGTGGGTGAGAGTCACCTCCTTCCACGTCGCCTCCTCGGCACTCTCCGCGATATCAAGGCTCACGGCGGGGGATTTTGAGCGGAGAGCGTGCCCTGCGGGTCCGCTCGAGAGCGCTCCGTCTCCTCCGGCCGCTTTCAGGCTTTCCAGGTACCCTCGCCTGTCTCCCGCGGAGGCGACGCTGCGAATGGACCCTTTTTCAATGTCTTCGACAAGCCCTACCCAGACCAGGGGGTAGCCACCCTCGTCCTGGATGATCTGGCAGATGACGCCTGTAAGCTCGCGCTCGTCGGAGATCTGTACAAGAGCCTGATCGCAGGCGCTCACCATGAGAAGGGTCCTGTTCGCCTTCTGGAGGTCGGCGGTCCGGATCTCCACTTTGTCCTCAAGTTCGTCGTGCGCCCGGCGCAGTGCCTCCTCCACCCTCTTGCGGTCGGTAATGTCGCGGTCGATCTCCAGCACGCGCTCACTGCCGTCCAGCCCGGGGCCCAGGAGCTGCCGTGAGGAGACGATCACCTCCCGTCCGCCCTTCGTCGTATGGTGGATTTCGCCGAACCACTCCCCTTGTTCACGGAGCGATTTCTCCAGTTCCCGCCAGCGATCGGGGTGAGGGGCTTTCAGCAGCTCGTGGAGGCTTCTCCCCTGAACCTCCTCCTCGGAATAGCCGTACAGCTCTTCGGCACCCCGGTTCCAGCTCTCGATTCCACCGCCGATCCGCCAGACGATGATTGGGTCGAAAGACAACTTGAGCAGCTCGGCCTGTCGGCGGAGCGCCTCCTGGGTCTCTCTTTGCGCCTGCTCCCTGTCATACGCGGCAGCCTTCTGCCTGCTGCGCCGATACAGCTCGGCGACGGTCGTAAGAAAGCCGCAGACCACCATGAAGAGGACGAGTCCGACGAAGTTCGATGTGCCGATGTGGAGGAGGGCGGGACGTCCCGGGATGAACCAGAACACGAAGATCATGGCCGATGCAACAACGATCGTCAGGAGCGCTGGCCAGAGGCCCGCGAGCAGCGCCACGATCATGACAGTGGGATAGAAGAGGAGGTATTCGGGAAAATCCGGGCCGAGCCGGGCGGTCAGTGTCTCGCGGAAAAACAACGCCAGCCCGACTGCACCGATGCTCGCCAGGTAGCGGACGAAAGGCCGCTTGAAAGAACTCTGAAGCTTCTCCAGCATTCGGTTCCTCCGTGGAACCGAGTGTACCCCTGAGCGGCGTACCCGGCCAACTATCCCGGCAGCCTGGACTGCGGAGAATCTGGGCAGCTACTTCCCCGTTCTCAGAACGACATACGCGGGATGGGGCGTCGAGGTTCCGATCCCCGCCTCTTCGATCAGGGGACGGAGGGCCGTGCTGGCAAACATGTGCTCACGCCTGTCGTGGAGGTGGTCGGTCCCGGAGGAATCCGCCTCCAACGCAATCACCTCTCCCCGCGCCACTGCGGGGAGAGCTGGGTATGCCTCCTCGCCGAAGCTTCCAGCCAGGATGGTAATGCCTCGATTCCCGGTCAACTTCTCGTAATAGCGATATACCTGGACGATGTGGGCGATTTCAGCAGCCCCGGCCTTGGGGCCTTTCTCCGCGTCGATGTGGCAGACGACGAGGTTGAAGGCGAAGCGTGATCCCGCCAGCCTGAATTGCGCTCCGTACGGGGGTCGGCCGAACTGTGATGGGCCGGGATAGGTCCCGAGCTCCCGTACGAGCGGAACCCGTTCGCTGTAGAAGAATCCGTAGAATCCTTCCCGGCTTAATGTTGCTTCCCAGCCGTCATCCATGCCCGCGAGCACTTTCTCCATGCCGCCGGCATCGCTGACTCCGTCCGCTGCGACCACGTCGAAGCGATCCACGGTGGCCGCGAGAACCGGATAGGGAACGCCGCCCTCCCCGATGCGGCTCATGTTGAGATCCGCGATGCGGATCCTCTGGCCGAAGACCGCAATCGGGGTGAATACCGTGAGGAAAGCGAGCGCCATGATCAGGCGATTTCCTCTGTGCAGCCGCGTCATCACTACGACTATCGGTATGCTCGGCGAGGGGCTGAATCCCGGGCTCGACGCACCCGCGAACAGGATGGTCGCGAGGCGGAAAAGAAAAGAAGCGGCCGGCATGGGAGACGAAACGGGTCTGCAAGGTCTCATGAAGATGGCTTCGGGAACCCCGTGCCATACGGGAAGAAGGAGTGTGTCGCCGGCCGCTCACTCTGAGGAGGGTATCCGCATGAGCGCGTCATGGCGGTCACGATGTCGATGATTCGCGTGTAGAATTTCTACGACGCCGCCGGTTTTCCGGTCTAGATATGGATCGCCCAGCCCTCCACCGCGCGCATGGACTCCCCGACCGCCTCCGAAAGGGTGGGGTGGGCGTGGATCATCGTGGCGATGTCCTCGGGCAGAAGCTCCGCGGTGCGCGCGAGAAGCAGCTCATGGATGAGCTCTGTCGCGTCGGCTCCCACGACGTGCGCGCCCAGGATCTCCTTCGTTTTCGGGTCGTAGATGATCTTCACGAATCCTTCGGTCTGTTCGACTGCCACGGACTTGCCGGCGCCGCGGTAGGGGAAGCTCGCCTTGGCAAATGCGATTCCTTTTTCCGCCGCCTTCCACTCGGGGAGGCCGAAGCTGGCAACCTGCGGCTCGCAGTAGGTCGCCCCGGGAATGGAGAGAGGGTCGATCCGTGGGGAGGGGGATTTCCCGGCGATGCGCTCGACGGCGATCTCGGCCTCCTTGAACGCCACGTGCGCGAGAAGCGGCGTGGCCACCACGTCGCCCACCGCGTAGATGCCGGGCACCTTGGTCTGGTTGTAGTCCCCGACGGGAATGAACCCCTTCTCCGGGACGATGCCGACTTTCTCCAGGCCAATGGTGTCCGTGTTGATGGCGCGGCCGACCACGACGAGGATCAGGTCCGCTTCCAGCGTCTTGCGCGCACCGGCCTTGTCCTCGATGACAACGCTCACGCCGCTGCCGCTTTTCTGCATCGAGACAGCCTTGGTCGAGGTGGACATCTGCACGCCGCGCTTCTGGAAGGCGCGCGCAAGGACCTGCACCACCTCCGCATCTTCGAGCGGGAGGATCCGCTCCATCATTTCCACGAGGTGTACCTCGACGCCGAAACTGTTCCACACGTGCGCGAACTCCACGCCGATGGCCCCGGCACCGAGGATGATCGCCTTCTTCGGCAGCTTCTTCAGCATGAGGGCGCCCGTGGAGGAGAGGACCTTCTGCTCGTCGAACTCGAAGCCCGGGATGATCCGGGGACGAGATCCCGTGGCGATGATGATGTTCTTCCCCGTGATCTTCTTCCCGTCCTTCAGCGTGACCTCGTTTTTCCCGGAGAATGCCGCGTCGCCGACGATGAGCTCGACTTTGTTCTTTTTCAGCAGGAACTGCACGCCCTTGGACAGTGTGTCCGCGGCCTTGCGGGACTTGTCGAAGACGTGGGTGTAGTCGAAACCCTTCATGTCGACGGCAAGGCCCATCTCCTTGAGGGCGGGCAGGGACCGGAAGAGCTCTGCCTGGTGGATGAGGGTCTTGGAGGGGATGCAGCCGACGTTGAGGCACACCCCGCCCACCTTGTCGCGCTCGATGACGGCCGCCTTCAGGCCGAGTTGTCCGGCCCTGATGCCCGCCACGTATCCGCCCGGGCCCGAGCCCATGATGAGAACGTCGAAGTCGAAGCCTGCCATTCGTGTGCCTCCGTGTTGTGTCTCGCGGCTATGGGCTCGCTACGGGCTCGCTCTCGGGCATCCCTGCCCTCGCTCGCCCTCGCCTTCCCTGGCTACGCGAGCGCGAGCAGCGGGTTTTCCAGCATGTCCGCGAGCTCCCTGAGGAATGCGGCGCCCACCGCGCCGTCGACGATGCGATGATCGCAGGAAAGGGTGACGCGCATCCTCTGGCGGATGACCACCGCGTCGTTCTCCACGACCGGCTCCTTGCGGACAGCCCCGACGGCGAGGATCGCGGAGCCGGGCGGGTTGATGATCGCGGTGAACTCGTCGATCCCCGCGGCGCCGAGATTGCTGATCGTGAAGGTCGCACCGGCGTATTCCGGTGGAGCGAGCTTTCCTGCCCGCGCCCGGTCGACCAGTTCCGCGAGCTCCGTGTCAATCGCCGCAATGCCCCTGCGGCCGCAGTCCCGGACGACCGGGGTGATGAGCCCGTCCGGCAGTGCTACCGCGAGCCCGATGTCGGCCGAGGGGTGCTGAAGGAGAGTCTCACCGTTCCAGGAAGAGTTCACCCGGGGGTGCCGGGCCAGGGCGCGCGCCGTAATGGCCATGAGGAAGGCGTTCACTGAGATCTTTTTCTCGCGGCCCGCGTTCAGCCTCGTGCGCGCCGCGAGGAGCTCATCCATACCCACTGCCACGGTGAGGTAGTAGTGGGGCGCCGTGAACATCGATTCGGAAAGCCGGCGGGCGATGACCTGCCGCATCCGGGAGACAGGGATGACCTCGTCTCCCGGGCCCGGTTGGAGGAGGGGAGCCGCCGCGCGTGCGGCTGAGGGAACGGCGCCTGTCCCGGGCGTCACTCCATCGAGATCGCGCCTGACAATGCGCCCACCGGGTCCCGAGCCTCTCACGGTGCGCAGATCGAGCCCTTTTGCCTGGGCGATCCTGCGCGCCAGGGGAGAGGACTTGATCCTCCCGCCGACCGGCGCTTGCGCCGCGGTTGTGGCCGGATGGGCTGCCGGTGCGGTCCGGGCCGCCGGGTGAGCCGCAGCAGCGGGAGCCTTGCCTGTCGGCTTCGCTACGGGTGAGGCGCCCTCGGCGATGAATGCGGCGATATCTTCCCCGGGCTTGCCCACGATGGCGATGGGATCTCCCACCTTCGCCTGGCCACCCTCCGGGAGCAGGATCTTCAGCAGGGTGCCTTCCGCGCTGGACTCGTAGTCCATGGTCGCCTTGTCTGTCTCCACCTCGCACAGAACGTCTCCGCTCGCGACAGCGTCCCCCTCCTTCTTGCGCCAACGCGCGAGGGTCCCGGTTTCCATGGTGGGGGACAGGGCGATCATGAGGATTCTTTCAGGCATACAGGACCCGCTTTACCGCGTCCAGGATCTTTTCGACGGACGGCTGTGCGGCGAGCTCCAAGGTGTGGTTGTACGGCATGGGCACATCCTCGCCCGAGACCAGCTCCACCGCGGCGTCCAGCTCGTCGAAGCAATTGCGCGATACCAGCCAGGCGACGTGGGAACCGACGCTGGCGAAAGGCATCGATTCGTCCACCACCACGCACCTGTTCGTGCGGGAGACGGATTCGTAGACGGTGCGTTCGTCCAGCGGCCGCAGGCTTCGCAGGTCCACGACCTCGGCCTCGATGCCTTCCGCGGCGAGCGCCTCGGCAGCCTCCAGGACCATCCGCACAGGCTTGGAGTACGAGACGATCGTCACGTCCTTCCCCGGCCGCTTCACGTCGGCGGACCCCAGGGGGACGATGTGCTCGCCGTCCGGCACCTCGCCCTTGAGGCCGTACATCATCTCCGATTCGAGGAAGAGCACCGGATTGTCGTCCCTGATGGACGCCTTCAGCAGGCCCTTGCCATCCGCCGGGGTCGAGGGGGCCACCACCTTCAGGCCCGGAAAGTGCGCGTACAGGGACTGGAGCGCCTGCGAATGCTGGGCGCCGAGGTACTCTGCCGGGCCGTTCGGGCCGCGGAACACGATGGGCACGGAGAACTGTCCGCCGGACATGTAGCGCATTTTTGCCGCATTGCTGATGACCTGGTCCATTGCCTGCAGGGAAAAATTGAACGTCATCCATTCCACCACGGGCCGGAGCCCGGCCATCGCCGCGCCAATGCCGATTCCCGTGAAGCCCTCCTCCGAGATCGGGGTGTCCATGACGCGCTCGGGCCCGTACTTCTCCAGCAGGCCCTGGCTCACCTTGTAGGCGCCGTTGTACTGGCCCACTTCCTCCCCGAGCAGGATCACCGAGTCGTCACGGGCCATCTCCTCGTCCATTGCGGCGCGCAGGGCCTCGCGGAACGTGAGCATGCTCATGCGAGGATGTCCTCGAAAAGGTCCGACGGCTCGGGCTCGGGGCTCTCCTCGGCGAACTTCACCGCGTCGTCGCACACAGCCTTGCACTCGGCGTCCAGTGCGGCGAATGCCGCCTCAGTGAGGCGCCCGGACTCTTCCATGCGCGCCCTCAGGATCAGGATGGGGTCCTGCTTCTTGTACGCTTCCAGCTCCTCCGGCGTGCGGTACTTCGCCGGATCGCTCATCGAATGGCCCCTGTAGCGATAGGTCTTGACTTCAAGGAACACGGGTGTCGACCCGGTGCGTGCCCGCTCGGCGGCCTCTCCCACGTCATGGAAGACCTCGACGACGTCCATGCCGTTCACCTGCTTGCCGGGAATGCCGTACGAGTCTCCCATGACGACGAAATCCGTGACCGAGGAGACGCGGCGGAAGTCGGTGCCCATGCCGTACTGGTTGTTCTCGCAGATGTAGATGATCGGCAGGTTCCAGATCTTCGCCATGTTGAGGCTTTCGTGGAAGGACCCCTGGTGGATCGCTCCATCGCCGAACCAGCACAGGACCACGCCGCCGTCCTTGCGGTAGCGGCACTTCAGCGCGACGCCCGTGGCCACGGGGATTTGCGCACCGACAATACCGTTGCCACCGAACATGTGCCCTGCGGCGTCGAAGAAATGCATCGACCCGCCCTTGCCCTTGGACACACCGGTGACCTTGCCAAAGAGCTCAGCCATGAGACCCTTGGGATCCATTCCGCAGGCCAGCGCGTAGCCGTGGTCGCGGTAGGCGCCCACCGTGTAGTCCCTGCTGAGATCGATGGCGGCGAGGGCCCCCACGGCGGCCGCCTCCTGCCCGATGTAGAGGTGGCAGAAGCCGCCGATCTTCTTCAGGCCGTACATCTGCGCGGCCTTCTCCTCGAACCTGCGGATGAGGAGCATCTTTCTCAGGAGGTCAACCTCGAACTGCGCGCCGAGGCGCTCCTTCTTACCGATGGCCATGCCCGGGCGCCCCCTTCAGAAACGGACGATGTCTTTCCTGCCCTGCATCGGCAGGTACCGGATCGCCTCTTCCGCAACCGTCTCCAGCACGACCAGGTCGCGCGCATCGTGCGCGAGCTTCCAGAACGTCTGCAGACGGGGGCCGAGGACTTCGAGGACTTCCGAACGGAGTGACGGATTTTCCACGATGTTGAGCGGACCGCGGAGGCTGATCACCTCGTCCAGGGTCGGGGTCTGGAACATCCACTCCACGCGCGCGTGCGCGCGAACCTGGTCGACCTTCGAGAACCGCGGAGCCGTGAGGGCATACACCGCGCCCGGGCTGTCCCGAAGCAGCGCCGGGGTGAGCCAGCGTACGTGGGGATTCCCGTCCTCATCCACGGTGGCGAGCAGTCCGGTGCCGTGGGCCTCGATGATGGCCCCGACCCTGTTCATCACCTCGCGGCTGTCCATGCGAGGAAGATAGAATAATCCGCACCCACTTTCAAGTTGGCCCAAGGGCATTCATTTCATTATACTCCGCGCCATGGTGCACGGAATTCCGTTCATCTGGGAGACCCACGGTATCCACGTCGGCACCGGCCGGGACCACGTCAAACACGGCATCGACGACCTCGACGCGGTCGTCGAACGCGCGATCGAGCTGGGCTTCCCGTCGGTGACCTTCGTCATCCACACCCCGCGGCTCACGCGCTTCCGCTACGACGCGGAGCGCGCCACGGACGTGAAGTTCATCCGGGGGGACTCCTCCTACTTCGATTTCCCGGAGCGGATGAGGAGCCTGAAGGAGCGCGCGGCGGGCCGCATCCAGGTCCGCTGCGGCGTCGAGCTGGAGTGGCTGGGAACGGGACTGGGCCTGCAGTGGAACCGCGCGAAGCTCTTCCAGGCGCACGGCGTGGATTTCGTCGTGGCCTCCGTCCACTTCGCGCCGGAGGGCATCCCGTACGACGGCACGGCAGAGGACACGCAGGAGCTGCTGCTCCTCCGCGGGGGCGTCGAGCCCTTCTGGGCGGCGTATTTCGACGAGTGCATCGAGATGGTCGACGCGAGCTGGCAGATGATCTCCGTCGTCGGCCACATCGACCTTCCCAAGCTCCATGCGCCGCTTCCGGCCTGTCTTGCCGATCTGGAAGGCGCGGACAGCGAGACTTCGCGGAGGCTGTCCACCCTCCTTGAGATGATCGCGGAGCGCAACCTCGCCCTCGACGTGAATCTGTCGGGCCTCCGCAAGGGCGTGGGCATCTATCCCCATCCCGAGATCCTGCGCCGCGCACGCGGCCTGGGAATCCCGGTAGCAATCGGCACGGACACGCATGCGCTGGGCGACCTCGGCCGCGACTACGCGGCGGGGCTGGAGGGCGTACAGGCCGCTGGGTACCGCTACTACGTTTCCTTCTCCCGCGGCATTCCCGAGAAGCGGCCGCTGCGCCACCGGGACGAGTCATCCTTTCGGGTCCTGAACCTCGGCATGGAATTGCTCAACCACCGTTTCGCCAGCGAGAAAAGGCTCGAGATCCCTCACTTGTCGTTCGGCGGCGGTTTCAAGGCCCTGGTGAAGGACTTCCCGGAATCCTCCTCCCTCGGCTCCTTCCACGCGCTTCGCGTCCGCAAGGAGGAGCGGTCCATCACCATCTCCGATCGGGTGCCGGCATGGGAGGGAGGGGAGATCGTCTGCCTCTTCTCCCATCACCGGGACCTTCCCGGAACGCTCGCCGTGCTCCTGAACACCCTCGCCTCGGAGGAGATCAACGTCGAAACCGCGTGGCTGAACTCTCTCCAAGATGGCACGGCCACCGCCTACCTCACTCTCGGCGGTCCCCGTGAGCGCATCCGGGAGGCCGTGGAGTTCGTCCTGGGCACGGCGGGTGACCGGTTCATGCGCATCGAGCCCGAGGTCCGGATGCACCTGCCGCCCCTGAAACCTGCCTCGGCATACCTCCTCGAGGTGGACGGTGTGTGGCTTCCGATTCCCATCTCCCGGCACATGATCGTCGCGGTGCACGCCAACAGGCCGGGTGTCGTGCTGGTCCTGCTCTCCGCGCTGGCCTCGCGCGGCGTGAACGTGGTGGACCTGCAGCTGGGCGCGCGGGGGGACAAGAACTTTGCAGCACTCGGCATCGAGGGGGACGAGCGCGACGTGGCGGAAGTGCTGCGGCGGCTCGGTCCCACGTACTTCGAGGCCTCACAGATCATCCTTGGGAGTGTGCCCTGATGAAACGAAACGTGAGAAGAGCATTCTCGGGCGTGGCATTGGCGATTATCGTGGCGCTTCCCGGGTCCGCACAAGCCGTGCGGCTTCCCGACGGCCTGTACGCGGAAATCAAGACCGAACGGGGGACCATTGTCTGCTTCCTCGAGTACCAGAGGGCACCCATGACGGTCTCCAACTTCGTGGGGCTCGCCGAAGGAACTTTGAAGGCCAACGGTGTGAGCGGACGCAAGTACTACGACGGGCTCACGTTCCACCGGGTGGACGCGGGGTTCGTGATCCAGGGAGGCGACCCGAAGGGTGATGGCAGAGGAGGTCCCGGGTACCAGTTCCCCACGGAGACGCGGCCGGACCTGAAGCATGACGCCCCCGGCGTTCTTGCAATGGCGAATTCAGGCCCGGACACCAACGGGAGCCAGTTCTATATCACCATGAAGCCCGCCCCATGGCTGGACGGCGGATACAACATTTTCGGCCGCGTCGTCCAGGGAATGGACGTGGTGAAGGCGATCGTGCCGGGCAATCACATGATTTCCGTGCGAATCGTGCTGGTGGGTGCCGCGGCAGGCGGGTTCAAAGTCACCCAGCAGAGCTTCGATGCCCTTGTGGCGAAAGCGAAGACCGCGAGGGATGAAAGGAAGAAGGTGGAGCGCACCGATTCCCTCGCCCAGATTGCGAAGAAATGGCCCCGGCTCACCACGACGAAGTCAGGCCTCATGTATGAGGTGCTGAAGAAAGGTTCCGGCGGGTCCCCGAGCCCCACGTCACAGGTGAGCGTGAACTACACCGGCACCCTGCTGGACGGAAAGGTCTTCGACAGCACGACCGCGAGGGGACAGCCGGCCACGTTCCAGGTGAACAGGGTCATCCCTGGATGGACGGAAGCGCTCCTGTCAATGAAGAGGGGGGAGAAGCGCCGCCTGGTGATCCCCCCCGAGCTCGGCTACGGTGAGCAGGGCTATCCCGGGGTGATTCCCCCGAACTCCTTCCTCGTATTCGAAGTGGAATTGATAGATTTCTGACTTTTTCTCTTGACAAGGGGCGAGACGGCTGTATAAATATGCCTATCATGAGCTGCAGCTTCAGGCAGTCCGTATTCGTGACGCAGAACTGGTGGTGGACCACGGGGAGGAGACTCCTGCGGTCCGCCTGAACTGACATCGCAGCTCAGGAGGCCGCGGGCGGTTTCCCTCCCCGAGTGAGAGGAACCGCCCGCGGTTTTTTATTCGTAAGACCCGGGCCCGAGGAGCCCGGGTCTTTTTTTCCGCCCCGTTGGGGCGGCCCGCCGATTCCCGCGTGCGAGCGCAGGAAGCCCGACGGAAATCGTTCGAAAGGAGTCTTCCATGCTCGATGACCGCATCTTTCAGCTCCCGACGAGGGAGATCCCCAGGAAATGGCTGAACATCCAGCCCTCTCTTCCCGAGCCGGTACCCCCGATGCTGAGCCCGGCCGACGGGAAGCCGGTTCCTCTGGAGGCATTCACGCCGCTGTTCCCCATGGGCCTGCTCGAGCAGGAGGTATCCCAGGAGAGGGAGATCGCCATACCCGATGAGGTGCTGAAGGTCTATTCTCTCTTCCGTCCGACGCCTCTCATCCGGGCGAAGTTCCTGGAGGAAGCCCTCGGCACACCCGCTCTCATCTTCTTCAAGAACGAGAGCGTGACGCCCACCGGCAGTCACAAGCCGAACACCGCTATCCCGCAGGCCTACTACAACCAGCGCGAGGGGGTGAAGAAGCTCGTCACCGAAACCGGCGCCGGCCAGTGGGGAAGCGCGCTTGCCTTTGCGGGCGCGCACTTCAATCTCGACATCAACGTGTTCATGGTCCGCGCCTCCTACGAGCAGAAGCCGTACCGCAAGATCATGATGGAGAGCTACGGTGCGAAGGTACATCCGAGCCCGTCCAAGGAGACAAAGATCGGGAAGTTGATGCTCGAGGACAAGCGGAACGCCCCCGGGTCCCTCGGGATCGCCATCAGCGAAGCGGTGGAGGTTGCCGCATCCTCGGGCGGCACGGTGAAGTATTCCCTGGGCTCGGTCCTCAATCATGTCCTCATGCACCAGACCGTGATCGGCCTGGAGGCTCGGGCGATCCTGGAGGATCTGGGCCTGATGCCCGACATCGTCATCGGCTGCCACGGGGGCGGGAGCAATTTCGCCGGGATCTGCCTCCCGTTCATGGAGGACAAGATCTCCGGCAAGAGGAACATCGAGTTCATCGCCTCGGAGCCGCTCGCCTGCCCGTCGCTCAGCAGGGGCATCTATGCATACGATTTTGGCGATGCGGGCAAGCTTATCCCCCTGGCCAAGATGTACACCCTGGGCCACGGGTTCATCCCGCCCTCCGTGCACGCCGGCGGCCTGAGGTATCACGGCGCGGCGCCCATCGTCTCGCTCCTGAACAGCAAGGGGCTGATCCGGGCAGAGGCGCTGCGGCAGAAGGAGACCTTCGAGGCCGCGGTGCTCTTCGCGCGCACGGAGGGGATCATCCCGGCCCCCGAAACGGCGCATGCCATCGCCTCCACGATCAGGGCGGCGAAGAAGTGCAAGGAAACCGGGGAGAAGAAGGTGATCCTCTTCAACCTCTCGGGCCACGGGCATTTCGACATGGCCGCGTACGAGCAGTACTTCAACGGCAAGATGGAAGACTACGAGTATCCGGAGAAGGAAATCCTGAAGGCCGAGAAGGACCTGCCGAAGGTCGGGTAAACACTCAGGGCCGCGCCGGTGCCCGGCGCGGCCCTTTCTTCACGCGGTGAATCGCGCCTGCGCCTGCTCGAACCACCTGTGGACGTTCTCGAACACGTCGAGGTAGTCCTCGTACTGGAGCTTCTCCTGGATGTGTCCGACCAGGGCTTTCGCGTCCATCCTCTTCCCCTTGAGCGTCAGGGGGCTCTCGGACTGCACCCGGTGCGCGAATTGCCGGTATTCGTCGATGACCGCGGGAGCCGCTCCGTTGCGGGCCAGCGTATCGAGGAATATCGAGTCCGCGTCGATGAGCCACAGGTACACGATGGCCATGCCGTGGATCACGCGGAACTCCTTTTCCGTAAAGATGATGTACGGCATCTCGTTGTCCACGATCCGCATCTCGCCGAAATCGAAGAGGCCATCCGGGAACAATCCCTGCGCAGGACCGGACGTGGAGCCCGCCTCCCGGGGAGCCCGGACCGCCTCGGCTTCGATATCCGCCAGCAGGGCGCGCCCGGCTTCACGCACCGTGCGGTACAGCTCCTTCTGGTCGCCCTCTCCGGTAGGAGGATACGGGAAGCGCTGGTAGAGGCGCGTGTCGGGGTCCTCGTCGTACCACGCCACGAGCGCGGCGAGCGTCTCCCGCACCCGCCGCGAGTGGAGCTCGAACGCCTTCCCCGAGCACCTCTCGTTCACCAGGGGGATCACGATTTTCAGGAGGTTCTTCACGAGGCATGCCATCTCCAGCGGATCGTGTTTCTCCCTCACGCCGTTCCAGATCTCCAGCGGCTTCACTCCCTCCACGGTTTGCATGTCGAAGTAGAGCCCGCGCACGAACTGCACGAGTCTGTTGTCCATCAGTCCTGCTCCTGTTGTGCTGCCGCGTCCCGGGTGACGATGAAGTGCGTGGTCATGCCCCTGATCCAGGCCGCCGGCGTTCCGGCGTCGCCGTCCATCGCCCTGCGCACCGGGCCGGCCTTGTCCGCGCCCGCCGCGAGGAACACGACGTGACGTGATGTTCTAAGGAAATCGGGGCAGAGGGTCAATCGCCAGCCCGGAGGCGCGCCTCCTCCTTTGATCGCAGCGGCAGGAAAGGCCACGGGCAGGCGCGGGGAGACCGGCACCTGCCGTCCATCGGGCAGGCAGGCCGTTGCTCCGGGGAAAAGGGAGGCCGTGTGACCGTCGGGACCTATCCCCAGGAGGAGGACGTCGGGGTTCGAACCTCTCATGTCCTCGCGGAGCGCCTCTCCATACCGACGGGCGCAGTCGACGGGATCGCCTCGCCCGGGCATCCATGAGTGGATGGTGCTCTCCGGGGCTGCGATGGGTCCGAGGAGTGTCTCGCGCGCCATGCATTCGTTGGACTGCGGATCCGAAGGCGGGACCCAGCGCTCATCGCCGAAGTACCAGTCGATTGACTGGACGGGAAGGGCCTGGGCGGCAATGCCCGATGCGATGAAGGAATAGGTTCTTCGCGGGGTCGAGCCGCCTGCGAGGATTACCCGCGCTCTGCTGCGCCCTGCAAGCGACTCGGCCAGGTACGAGAGCACAAGACGGCTTGCCTCCCCAGCAAGAGCCTCGAGGGTGTCAGCAACGACTATCTGGGGGGCCCCGGCCTCAGGCACTGGCGCTTCGCGCACGTGAAAGGACTTCGCCGAAGACGGCATCCCGTGAAAGAGTGTCCACTTCCTCGAGGAGGATCTCGCCGTCGGAGGGGAAGCGGTAAGCGCCTTTCTCCTCTCCACGGGAGAGGCAGCCGCCGCGCGTGCACCCGATATCCACCTCGGGTGCCCCATCGATCGTGAATGTGAGCCGGAAGCCTTCCGTGAGCGGGCCCTCCCACGCGTGATCGGCTTCCACAGGCCTGCCCAGCCGCGAGCCGAGCCACTGGAAGTACAGAGAAGCCTCCATTCGAGAGCCCCCATAGAGCCGCACGGTCTTCATGGAGGAAAGGAGCGGCCTCATCTCCAGCGGGTCGAATGCGCGCGCGGTCTGCTCTCTCAGCACCCTGCTTCGGCGCCACGAGAAATCGGAGACGAGAAACCCGTCCGCTGCTGCGTCCCGCAGGTCCTGGAGCGCGTGCATTGCGGCGGCTTCACTTGCAGGGCTTCGCGACGAATCGACGAGCAGCTTGTCGATGAGGCCTTGGGCGCCGCGCAGCGCCGGGGTCCATTCCGCGGCCGTCTCCTCCAGGCCGTCCGGCATCCACGCGAACACCGGAAGGTCACGGATGACAAGCGGCGCCCACGCCCCCGGGTCCGCGCCCACCCCGTCATCGCCGGACTCGATGCGGACTTCCTCGAAGCAGACGCCCCTGTTCCGCCTGTCGGGGAAACAGCGGCCGCTTACCCACGCCTCTGTCTGCGGCGAGCGGGCGCGGCGGAGCGTGATGATCCGCGCCGGCCTCTTGCCCAGGAGGAACTGGAGGGCGGTCTCCACGTGGTCGGCAGCTCCCGGCTCGGGGGCTGCTTCCACGCGGAACACGAGGAGCGTGAAGATGTTCGTCTTGGTACCGGAGGAGTACGGGTTGGATTCCTTTTCCCGGATCCGCGCGATCTCCTCCTCGATGACCCGGGGGTCCAGCACGACGCTCATAGCCGCCTCCAGCGTCTCTCCGGCGAGCCGAGGAGCGCGGCCGTCGTCTCGGGCCCCGCGCTGCCCGCCCGATACGGCGAGACCGCCGGCGTGCCCGTACTCTGCCACCCGCTGAGGATCTCCGTGATGAACTTCCAGGCCGAGTCCACCTCGTCCTTGCGCATGTACAGTGTTGAATCGCCCAGCATGGCGTCCAGGAGAAGCCGTTCGTATGCGTCCGGCAGCTCCTCGCCAAAGGCAGAGCCATAGGAAAAATCCATGTTCACGGTGCGCATCTCCGTCGTGGGCCCCGGAATCTTCGAGTTGAAGCTCATGGTGATGCCCTCCTGGGGCTGGATGCGGAAGGTGAGAACGTTGGGTGGGGTGGCGGCCGGCTCCTTCTCGGCGAACAGCAGGAGGGGCGGCCGCTTGAAGTGAAGGGAGATCTCCGTCGTCCTTCGCGAGAGCCGCTTGCCCGTGCGCAGGAGGAATGGAACGCCCGCCCAGCGCCACGAATCCAGGAAGACCCTGATTGCCGCGAAGGTCTCCGTGCACGAGGCAGGCGCCACCCCTTCCTCCTGCCGGTACCCGGGGGCCTCGGTCCCCTCCACGATGCCCTTCTCGTACTGGCCGCGCACCGTCTCTGTGGCCACGCGGCTGCCGGTGATCGGTGCGATGGACTTCAGGACCTTCACCTTCTCGTCATGGATGCTGTCCGGATCCAGGTCCACCGGCGGCTCCATCGCCACGAGCGAAAGGAGCTGAAGCATGTGGTTCTGCATCATGTCGCGCAGCGCCCCGGCGCTCTCGTAGTAGCGGCCCCGGGTGCCCACGCCGATCGTCTCGGCCATCGTGATCTGCACGTGGTCCACGTAGCGGTTGTTCCAGACCGGTTCGAAGATCCGGTTGCCGAACCGCATCAACATGATGTTCTGGACGGTTTCCTTGCCCAGGTAGTGGTCGATGCGGTAGATCTGCTCCTCGGGAAATGCCGTCGCGATCCGTTCGTTCAGGCTGCGCGCGCTGGCGAGGTCCCGGCCGAGCGGCTTTTCTACTATTATACGGGAGAATCCCCGGGACTGGTCCGTGAGCCCGGCGGAGCTGATCCGTTCCACGATTGTCTGGTAGGCGTCCGGAGGGGTTGCCAGGTAGAAGACCCGGTTCGACGGCTGGGCATACTCCGTGCCGATCTGCGCGTACCCATCGGGAGACTCGAAGGACGATCGGATGAAGCCGATGCCGGAGACGAAGGCGTCCTTCAACTCGGCGGAGGCCGCCGGCGCGTCATCCGAATCGAGCCATCCACGCACGAGCGAGCGGAACTTCGCCGTGTCCCACTCTCGGCGCGCGAATCCCACGATCCTGACCCCTGGGACGCTGCCCTTGAGGTACAGGGAGAAAAGAGCGGGCACGAGTTTTCTGCGAGTAAGGTCGCCGCTGGCGCCGAAAATGACGAGGCTCAGCGGCCTCGGTTCTCGGGGCAGACCCAGCCCGGCCATCAGCGGGTTCTCCTGCATAGCGTAAAATGGTACATAATCGCTGAGATGCAGACAAGCCGCGGGAGCTCGCAGCCCATGATGACGCCCTGGCCGGACGCGTTTGTGTCCTTGAAGCAGCGAACGAGCTCGACCATGGACGATGCATTGCAGCTCGCCCGGGCCGGCTGTCCGACCGGCACGGTGGCCGCGGCCGAGTATCAGGAGAAGGGGCGCGGGAGGGTCCCGGGCCGGACCTGGATATCGCCCCCCGGGGAAAGCCTCCTTGCGACTCTCGTGCTGAGGATCCCCGAGCTGGGATTCCCTCTCGAGGAGCTTCCCGCGCGTGCCGGAGTTGCCGTGGCTCTCGGCATCGAGGACGCGGCGGGCATCCCCGTGGAGATCAAGTGGCCGAACGACGTGGTGGCAGCGCCCGGCATGACACTATCGGGCAGGAAGCTCGCGGGGCTCCTCTGCGAGGCTCACGGGGACGCGGCGCTCGTCGGGTTCGGTGTCAACTGCGCCCAGGCCTCATTTCCCGACGAGATCGCGCCAACCGCCTGCTCGATCTTCCAGCTCTGCGGAAGGATCGTGCCGACTCCCCTGCTGCTCTCGGCGATCCTCGGCCGGCTGAAGGCCGCCGCGGCCCTCGAGGGGTGGCAGAGACACCTTCGTGCGCGGCTGCACCGGCGGGGACAGGCCGTCCAGCTCGACCTGCTCGGCTCGGGCAGGACTGTGCAGGGGGTTCTGCGCGATATCGACGATCGGGGTCGGCTGGTCCTCGAGCTCAGCGACGGCCGCCGGGAGATCGTGACGCAGGGCGAGCTGCTGACATCTCCCTGATCGGCCAGCCGCGGCGGCGCGCGATGCGCCGAAGTCGGAAGTCGGGGTTGACGGCGACCGGCTGTCCGATCGCCTCCAGGAGTGGAAGGTCGTAGATGCTGTCGGAGTAGAACGAGCATTCCCCTGCCGGGACGCCCTCCCCGGTGAGAAACGAGAGAACGCGCTCCCTTTTTTCCCGCCGGAACATCGGCCTGCCCTCGAAGCGACCGGTACACGTCCCGTCCTCGAACTCCAGCGCCGTGGCGAGCACTCCGTCCACGTGGAGGTGCTCCGCCAGCGGTGCCACGATGATGTCGAGCGACGAGGTGGCGAGCATCACCCGCCGTCCGCCCGAACGGAGCCGGCTCACAAGTTCCACGGCCTCCGGGAAAAGGTCCGCCTTGAGCGCGAGATCGAAGCTTTCCCGCGCGATCTGCACGAGGGTGGTCCGCGCAAGACCGCGCAAATAAGGGAAGCCCCTCTCGTATGCGCGGAGGCGGAACAATCCCAGCCGGTAGGTGAGCGAGTACCAGGGCAGGAGGAGGAGCAGGCGGCGCGGGAGCACGCTCCGCCTCATGGCAGCGGCCACAAACCTCCCGCCCGACGACCGTCGCGTCAGGGTATGGTCCACGTCGAAGAAGTCGATGCCGGTCATCGTCAGGCGTCTTCCAGCCCGAGGCGCAGGGAGAAGCGGGCATGCCGTCCGCTCACGGAGGCGCCGGGCTGGGGCGTGTAGCTGCCGAAGGGGTTTGCTTCCAGGATGCGCGTGCCGCGGACCCGGGTCACCCGGAAGGAAGGAAGTCCCCAGGCGGGGACACTGGGAGAGCCGAACTGCAACGCGACCCAGCCGCCATCCACCCTCCTGATCCGGTGCAGGGCGCCGGGCGCGAGCACGCTGCCCGTCGCCTCCGATATCTCGACCGAGGAGGTGCTGCCGTCGGGCGCGGAGACTTCTATTGTTGCCGTTTCTCCCTTTTTCAGGAGGCGCAGGGCCAGGGCAAGCGGCGCGTATTCTTCGACCTGCGTCCCCGGCGGGAGATCCGGGAACTGCATCTCCAGCCCGATCGAGAGAAGGGGCGAATCGTCTCGGAAGGAATACTCGATGCTGACCGATGAGCCCTCCCTCCCGTCGATACGCAGCTCCTCCCGGAGTCCGGTGCCATGGTCGCTTTCGAAAGAGAAGGAGCTCACGGTGCGATAGCACAGGAGGCTTCCCCCCGCGCGGACGAACGACCGTGCGGGTCGGACCGGCATCAGCTCGCTTCCCTGCCGCGTGATCCCGCTGAACCGGCCCCCCTGGAGCCGAACGTCGAAACCGCTCCCCGCAAGCGCCACTTCCCCCAGCATGTGCGCAACCAGGCGAAGCTGGCGGCGGGGGTCCACCGTGCTCTCCGGCACCGCCGCCGAACCGTCACCGATGGAACCCAGCCGGCTGAGCAGGGCGCTGTACTCCTCGTTTTTCTTCCTCTTCTTGCGGGACAATCCGGCAGTCCCGTCGAGGGCCGTACGCAGCCCGTTGAAGGAGAAGGGCGCCCAGTCCAGCCGCCCGGGGCGGCCCGCCGGCCTTGCCGGCAGCGCACCGGACGGCTCGGGGAGAGGCGAAAAGGCGCGCGTACGGCCGCCGAACGGCCCCGCGGAGTCTTCCAACAGTGTCCGCAGCGCCTCCTGGTCCGTCACGCCTGAGAGGTCGATCTGGAGGAAGACTTCAGGTGAGGAGGCGAGGAGCCGGCGCAGCCGCCTCGCTTCCGGGCTGCCCGGGGTGCACGAAGAAACGCCGATTCGGTTGAAGAAGAGACAGCCGTCAGAAGCTTCCGGAGGGCGTTCGCCTACGTCCGGAAACACGCCGATGAGCCTGAAGCCGTGGTCCCCGTACAGCTTCCATGCCTCTGGGCGCCGGAGATCGGCGACCCGTGGAATCAGTATCAGCGGTCGGATTCCCAGCAGATCCGTAATCCCGGTCCCCCACGGGTTCTTCAACCCCCAGGACACCTCCCGTTCAAGCTCGTCGATGTTGAGGAGCGGATGCGAAGCCCCTGAAAAGCCCATCGCGGTGACGGCATCTCCGCGAAGCTCGATGCGGGACCTGAGGGGTTTGAGAACGGCGGTCCTTTTCCGGAGAGGCATGTCGGCAGGGAGCGCGGGGAGGTTCCAGTGGACTTTCCGAACGTCGAGCCACGCGAACAGAGAATCCCACAGGGAAGGGACGGTGTCCCAGGAAGCGGCGTCCCACTGGAACCCCAGGCAGATCTGCCTGCCGTTCGCAGCCACCAATGCCGCGGTAACCCGCGGCTGAGGTGGCATTTCCTCCGCGTCCACCAATGCCGCGGCAATCCGCGGCTGAGGTGGCATTTCCTCCATCATCCCACCTTTTTAGCAGATGGGTCTCGAAAGTCAATCGCTCCGTTCCGGGCGCCGAAACCGTGCGAAAGGCGCTGGAAGAACACCGAATTCGCCCGGAAACCCCTTGATGAATCGCGGCTCTTTTTGTATCTTAGCAGCAAAAGCGACCGACACGCTCAAACCATATTCGCGTGACGAAACTTAACTCTGGAGAAGGAAAGGGGAGAAAAATGGCCAAACAACTCCGTTTCGACGAGGACGCACGTCAGAAGCTCCTCCGCGGCGTGGAGAAAATGTCCACCGCGGTGAAAGTGACCCTGGGACCCAAGGGCAGGAACGTCGTGCTGGACAAGAAGTTCGGCGCGCCGACCGTGACGAATGACGGAGTCACCATCGCGAAGGAGATCGAGCTCGAAGATCCCATGGAGAACATGGGCGCCCAGCTTCTGAAGGAAGTCGCGACGAAGACGAACGACGTCGCGGGCGACGGAACCACGACGGCTACGGTCCTGGCGTACTCGATGATCAAGGAAGGCCTCAAGTCGGTTGCCGCGGGGATCAATCCCATGGACATCAAGCGGGGCATTTCCCAGGCGGTGGCGATCGCCGTCGAGGACATCAAGAAGAGCGCGAAGGACATCAAGGAGAAGGACGAGATCTCGCAGGTCGCGGCCATCTCGGCCAACAACGACCACGAGATCGGCACCCTGATCGCGGACGCCATGGAGAAGGTCGGCAAGGACGGGGTCATCACGGTCGAAGAATCCAAGAGCATGGAAACCGATCTCGAGGTGGTGGAGGGGATGCAGTTCGACCGTGGCTTCACCTCCGCGTACTTCGTCACCAACCGCGACACCCAGGTGGCGGTCCTCGAGAACCCGTACATCCTGATCCACGACAAGAAGATCTCGGGCATGAAGGACCTCCTGCCCCTGCTGGAGAAGATCGCGCAGAGCGGCAAGCCGATGCTCGTGATCGCCGAAGAGGTGGAGGGCGAGGCCCTGGCCACCCTGGTCGTGAACAACCTCCGCGGCACGCTCGCCGCCTGCGCCGTGAAGGCGCCGGGCTTCGGCGACCGCAGGAAGTCAATGCTGGAGGACATCGCCATCCTCACCGGCGGCCAGGTCATCGCCGAGGAGTTGGGCCTGAAGCTGGAAAACACGGAGATCTCCATGCTCGGCCGCGCCAAGCAGGTGAAGGTGGACAAGGAAAACACCACCATCATCGAAGGCGCCGGCAAGCAGAAGGACATCAAGGACCGCATCGCGCAGATCAAGGTCCAGATCGACGAAACCACCTCCGACTACGACCGCGAGAAGCTCCAGGAGCGGCTGGCGAAGCTGGCCGGCGGCGTGGCGGTCATCAGCGTGGGCGCGGCAACGGAGGTCGAGCTCAAGGAGAAGAAGCACCGCGTGGAAGACGCCCTCTCGGCGACCCGCGCGGCGATCGAGGAAGGCATCGTGCCCGGCGGCGGGGTTACCCTCGTGCAGGCGGCCAAGGCTCTCGAGAAGACCGACATCTCCGGCTTCAGCCAGGAGGTGAAGGTCGGGTTCATGATCGTCAAGCGCGCCCTCGAAGAGCCCCTGCGCCAGATCGCGCAGAACGCGGGCATGGACGGGTCGATCATCGTCGACCGGGCCAAGAACGAGAAGAAGGGCATGGGCTTCGACGCGCAGGCCATGGAATGGACGGACATGGTGAAGGCGGGCATCATCGACCCGGCCAAGGTCACCCGTTCCGCCCTGCTGAATGCGGCCTCCATCGCGGGCATGCTCCTCACCACCGAGTGCATCGTCACCGACATCCCGGAGAAGAAAGAGGCTTCGATGCCTCCTGGAGGCGGCGGGGGCATGGGCGGCATGGGCGGAATGCCCGACTACTAGGACACGCAGACACACCACAGAAAGTGCGCCGCCCCTGCTCGAAAAGAGTGGGGGCGGCTTTTTGGGGTGCGCCCGGCAGGGCGCACTCACTTGCCTCACGGTTGACGCGGTACGCCTCCTTACGCATATTTCGTCCATCATGCACAGCGTACCCGCACGCGTTCTCGTCGCCGCTGCTGCGGCATTTGTCTTCGCCGCCGCGCACCTCAACGCGGCTGGGCCGCTCTCCCGGAGCGAGTACGTTCTCTGGACGCAGTGTACCGTCACCCTCCACGACCACACCGATCCGGCAATCCTCGACGCGGTTTTCCGCAGATTGCACGAGCTGGATTCCCGGCTGAGCGTCAACGTCCCGGGCAGCGAGCTGGATGCGGTAAGCGATGCGGCTGGCCGCGCGCCCGTGCGCGTCGGAGAGGACGTGTTCTTCGTCATCAGCAAGGGGCTGCACCTGGCGGAAATCTCCGGCGGGCTCTTCGATCCGACGGTGGGGCCGCTCATGCAGGTCTGGAAGATGAACAGCGAGGAGGCCCGGATCCCTGCTCCCGCCGATCTCGCGCGGGCGCGTGCCCTCGTGAACTGGCGTGACGTCGTGATGGACGCGAAGGCGCGCACGATCTACGCCAGGAGGCCCGGCATGAGGCTCGATGCTGGGGGACTCCTCAAAGGGTACGCAGCGGACGAAACCGTGCGCATCCTGGCGTCACGGGGAGTGAAGTCAGCAATCGTTGACCTGGGGGGTGACATTTTCGCAATGGGCTCACGGCCAGAGGGCGGGCCCTGGCGAATCGGCATCCAGAATCCCGATGCGGCCCGCGGCACGACACTGGGCGTCGTGAACGTCGTTGGAAAATCAGTGGTGAGCTCGGGGGTGTACGAGCACTTCTTCGTCCAGAACGGGAAGAAGTATCACCACATCATGGATACCCGTACCGGGTTTCCCGTCGACAACGGGCTTTCCCAAGTCACGGTCATCAGCGCGGCGTCGATCGACGCGGACGGCCTTGGACTGACCCTTTTCTGCCTGGGCCCTGCCCAGGGCCTTGCTCTCGCAGCGTCACAGGGCATCGATGCGATTTTCGTCGGCGCCGACCACCGGATCTACGCGACCGATGGCGCGCGCGGAATGCTGTCGCTCACCGACACGACTTTCACGTTCGATACCGCCTACTGAACTGCAGCTTCTTGCACAAGCACCTGCCTTCTGTCAGGATTGCCCCATGCGCAGGGAGGATTTTGTTTTCTGCATCGGCTTCGAAGGAAGCACCGCCATCATCGACGGTCGGATGCTGCGGCGCCACGGCTCCCGATCCACGCGCCAGCTCGCGGACGCAGGACTCTTCAAGCAGGCCGTCTGCTCCGCCGTGTTCAACGGGTCCCCGGGCGAGCTCGACGAGGTTCTCTCCCTGTACAACGCACGCACCCAGGCCCCGATAGGCTCGGTCGAGGAGTTGAAAAGGACCTTCGGCGTCACCGGCGTGCCCGAAGGAGTAAAAAAGGTCACGGTCGTCTGAAAGGATCGCAGTGGAGCTGACCCAGGAGGAGTTTCTCCACCGCTTGCGAATCACCCCACGGGAGCTCGAGGAATGGATGGAGCACGAGCTGATCGCTCCGCTCCCCGGCGCGGGGGACATGTTCCCTGAATCCGCCATCGAGGAAGGGGAGCTGATCCGCAAGTTCTCCTCCCTCGGGTACTCGCTGCAGGAAATCCAGAAGATCAAGCGCAGCGTGGGCCTGCCGGTCAAGGACGAGAAAGGCCGCTACGTCTCCCGCAGCGACTTCCTGACGATCGGCGAGCTCGCCGATCGCAGCGGCATCAATGTGCGCACGATCAAGTTCTGGGAGGAGAAAGGACTGATCGCTCCGCATCGCAGGACCGAGGGCGGGTTCCGCTTGTACAAGCCCGGCGAGGTGGTCCTGCTCTCCTTCATCAAGGACCTGCAGGCGTTCAACTACACCCTCGCGGAGATCGGCACCATCCTCGGGCTCGCGGGACCCGACCTCGGGATGACTGATGCCGACCTTTCCGGGATGCCGCAGGCGGACCTCGAAAAGGCCGGTGCTGCGCTGGAGTACCTCATCGAGAGGATGCGGGAGGTGCGCGACGCATCGGCACGGGTCGAAACTGTTTTTGCCCGGCGCCTGCGCGCCGTTTCCCGCGTCATCCGCTCCCGAAAGCGGCAATAAAGCATGGGCTCGCTGCCGTGCATCCCCTTCCGCGCTTGCGCGGAGTTGCACTCGGGCTCTCGCTGTCTCGCTTCGCGAGCCAGCTGCCGCCCTAGGCTCGCCCTCGCCATCCGTGGCTACGGTTGACGCTCTCTCCGGCTTTATGGTATGTTTGCGCGGTTATTCATCTTCAACCTAAGGATACCATATGACAGGAATTAGCAGCTTTCTCCCCCTGATGCTCGGTGCGCCCGAAGCGGCGGGTTCCGGCGGGACATCGGGCGGCGGCGGGACGCAGCTGGTCACGATGCTGGTGACATTCGGGCTCATCATCGTGGTCTTCTATTTTCTCGTGATCCGGCCGCAGAACAAGAAGCAGAAGGACGCGAAGAAGATGCTGGCAAGCATCCGCAGGGGCGACCGCGTTGTGACGATCGGCGGGATGCACGGCTTCGTGGAATCCGTGAAGGATGACGCGGTGGTGCTCAGGATCGACGACAATGTGAAGGTCAAGTTCTCCAAGAGCGCCGTCTCCCAGGTACTCGAGCGCAAGGACGATTCGGGAGATTCCAAGGAGTAGCATCTTCCATGAAGAAGCGGTACCGATTTCTCATTATCCTGGCGGTCCTCGCCGTCGGGTTCTATTTCGTCTGGCCGTCGATCAGGTGGTATTTCCTCACGGCGCAGACGGACAAGGACATGGCGGAAAGCTCGCGCAACCAGATCAAGGTCTACGCGCAGGAACGGGCAGATACGGCCATCAAGAACCTCCTGGCCCTGAATGCCTCGAACCCGCTGCCCGTGGAATACTCGTTCCTGGTCTCGAAGGCGAGGGCGCGCTACAAGACGGCCGGCAAGAGCACGCCGCCGGCGTGGACCGTGCAGAACGTGCTGCAGGCGTACACCAGCCGCACGGACATCATGACGGACGCCGAGGCCTGGTACCGCGACCAGATGTTCGCCCTGAAGGACCTGAAGAACCAGACCATGCAGCTCGGTCTGGACCTTCGAGGAGGGATGTACGTCACCATCCAGGTCGACTATGCGTCCTTCGAGCAGACCAACAAGACGACCCTGAACGCCTCCCAGCGCAAGGACAAGATGGCTCAGACGCTGGAGGTACTGCGGAATAAGATCGACCAGTTCGGTCTCTCCGATCCGTCCATCCGTACCCAGGGCGATGACCGGATCATCATCGAGATCCCCGGTACCTCGGACCCCGAGAACGTACGCCGCTTCATCATGGGAAAGGGATCGCTCACCTTCCACATCGTGGATGAAGACGCCGTGGCCAAGGTGAAGGACTACACCGCCGCCAACCCTGGCGTCCTCCTCGATGCCGCGGGAAACGTGAAGGACACGGCAGTGCTCGCCGTCATCCCCAAGGGCGATGTGCTGCGAGGCGTGTTCGCCAAGGACCCCTACGGCCTGGACGAGCTGAAGGGCTACACCGTTCTGCACGAGGAGATCGGGCTGAACGGAACGGAAATCACCAATGCGCAGGTGGGCCGTGACCCCCTCACGGGCGAGCCGACTGTCAACTTCATCCTCACATCGGCCGGTGGAGAGACCTTCTACAAGCTGACCAGCGCGAACGTGGGCAAAAGGCTTGCCGTTGCCCTGGACAACAAGGTGAAGGCGCAGGCGACGATCCAGGAACCCATCCGCGACCAGGTCAGGGTGAACGGGTTCACTGTCGCCGAGGCCACCGACCTCGCCCTCACACTCCGCACCGGGTCCCTTCCCGTGCCGCTGGAGATCACAAGCCAGCAGGCCACGGGGGCTTCGCTGGGACAGGATGCCATCAACCAGGGAATCCGGGCGAGCGCGCTCGGGCTGGCACTCGTGTTCGTGTTCATGCTGTTCTATTACCGGCGGGCGGGCCTGAACGCCGTCCTCGCCAACATTCTCAACCTCTACCTGATCGTCGCGGTCCTCTCGGTCTTCGGCTTCACGCTCACCCTGGCGGCCATCGCGGGGCTCGTGTTGAACGTGGGCATGGCCGTGGATGCCAGCGTGCTGATCTTCGAAAGAATGAAGGAGGAAGCGCGGCTGGGCAAGACCACGCACGCCGTGGTGGCCTCGGGATTCACCCGCGCATTCAGTGCGATCTTGGACTCCAACCTCACGACCATCATCGCGGCGGTCGTGCTGATGCAGCTCGCCAAGGGCAGCATCCAGGGATTCGCCACAACCCTGCTGATCGGCAACCTCGCGACCCTGTTCTCCGCGGTATTCGTTTCCCGTTTGATCTTCGATTTCGAGGTCGACGTGCTCAGGGCGAAGAGGATCCTGCTCACCTGGAGAAAGCTGGCATGAAGAGAGTCATACGGTTTTCGCGCGCCCGCTATTTTTTCTTCGGGTTTTCCGCGCTCCTGATCCTCATCGGCGTCGTCGGATACGTGGTCAATCGGGGCTTCAACCTCGGCGTCGATTTCAAGGCTGGAATCGCATTCCAGTTCCAGGTCGCCCCGGCCAGCTTCACGGTCCAGTACACGGGACCCGACAAGGCGGAGATTTCCATCCCCGCAGGCGAAGCGGCCCTCACCTCTCCCGGCGACATCATCTTCACGATCACCAGCGCCAGGGACGGGAGCAAGACCGACTACCCGTTCCGCTATTCCAATTACACGACCGTTCGCGACCTCACCGAAGCAATTTCACGGGGAGTTGCGGGTGTCAGCGTGGATGTCAAGGGAGATCCCGCCTCGTCTCCGTCGGAGCTGGAGCCGTTGCCCCGGCCCGCGGACATCACGAACGCTCCGTACACCATCAACCGCACGCCGGGCCCCGGCCGCGGAGCCGAGACCAACATCGCAGAGGTCAGGGCGCTTCTCGCCCCGCTGGGCGACTTCTCGCTCCAGGCCGTCGGTTCCCCGACAGGCCAGGAGTTCATCACTCGCGTTCCCGTCACGTCCGGCACGAGTGAGCAGACCTTCCAGCTCGACACCCAGAAGTCCCTGATGCAGACCCTTGAAGGCAAGTTCGGCGCGGGCCAGGTGATCCTCAAGAGCACGGATTTCGTCGGCGCCCGCATGGCACAAGGCCTCGCCTCCCAGACGATCTGGCTCGTGCTGATCGCGGTGCTTGGAATCTTCGTCTACATGTTCTTCAGATTCCACCCCTGGATCTACGGAGCCGCGGGAGTGATCGGCATCATGCACGACGCTCTGATGATGCTCTCCTTTGATGCCGTCTTCAAGGTCGAGATCGACGCAGCCACGATCGCGGCAATCCTCACGATCCTCGGGTATTCGATCAACGACACGATCGTCAACTTCGACCGGGCCCGCGAGAACAACTCCCTCATGAGGGGAGAGTCCCTGCGGACCATCCTGGACACCAGCGTGACGCAGACGCTGAGCAGGACATTCATCACCTCGGGTGCGACGCTGCTCACCGTCATCGCCCTGTTCATCCTCACCAGCGGCTCGATCCGCAACTTCGCGCTGAACATGATCGTCGGTATCGTGGAGGGCACCTATTCAACCTTCATCTCCGCCTTCATCGTGATCGAGTGGACGAGGTGGCGGGAAGGAAAGCGCAAGACCGGAGAGCTGAAGAAGTACGGATTCGGCGGCTCAGAAAAGCCGCTGCTCGATGCGGTCGTCGAGGACGAGGTTGCAGCCGAAGAGCCGGAGCCGGAGATGGAAGAGGCGCCTGCTGGATTCGTTCCCGGCCAGCTCGCTGCCGAGACTCCCGGCGGAGGGGTGCCTGTCGCCGCCGGCCAGGCGCCGCAGCCCGCGGCTGCGGTGCCGGCAGCTCCGCGCATAGCGACGCCGATGAACGTCCCATTTCCGGGCCAGACGGGAAGCCGCAAGCACAAGAAGCACAGGCGGCGCCACCACTAGACGACCATGAGGCTCCTCTGCCTTTCTGACATCCATGGAGAGGCCGCGGGGCTCGAGGAATTGCTGTCCGGCCCCGAACGAGCGGACGCGGTCATCGTGGCGGGCGACATCACCCACCTCGGCGGCCGCGCAGAGGCGCAGGCGGTCCTCGCGCCGATCCTGTCATCCCGGATGCGGCTGTTCGCCGTGGCCGGAAACATGGATCGCGAGGCGGCCAGGAGCTATCTCGGAGAGCTGGGCGTCGACCTGCACGCGCGGGGGATGGTGGTCGAGGGCGTGGGATTCATGGGACTCGGCGGCGGGACTCCGTCTCCGTTCGGGACTCCGTGGGAGCTCGACGACGAAGAAGCGCGGCGGTGCCTCGAAGCAGGTTTCACCCAGATCAACGGCGCGTCATTCAGGGTCCTCATATCGCACCCGCCCCCGCGCGGCACCGAGCTGGACAGGGGATTCGCACGGCAGCACGTCGGATCAGGCCCTGTGCGGGACTTCCTCCTCGCCGGATCGGTGAACCTCTGCATCTGCGGTCACATCCACGAGTCGGCAGGGGAGGACACGTTGGGCGGGGCCCAGTGCGTAAACCTGGGCCCCTTCAAGAATGGCAACTATGCCCTTGTCACCATCGACGACGGCAAGGCTTTCGTGACACGGAGGACGAGATGAATATTCCAGCGCTCCAGGCGGTCGCCAACAGTGTTCGTTCCCTTACCATCGATGCTGTGGAAAAAGCGAAATCCGGTCACCCGGGCCTTCCCATGGGATGCGCCGAGCTGGGGGCGGTTGTCTACGGCGAGCTGCTCAACCACTGGCCGCAGGATCCGCAGTGGGCGAACCGCGACCGGTTCGTGCTCTCCGCGGGCCACGGCTGCATGCTGCTGTATTCGCTCCTCCACCTCTCGGGCTACGACCTGAGCCTGGACGACATCAGGAGCTTCCGACAGCTCGGATCCCGCACCCCGGGGCACCCCGAGTGGGGCATTACCCCGGGCGTGGAGGCCACGGGCGGCCCCCTTGGCCAGGGAATTTCCAACGGCGTGGGCATGGCCATTGCGGAGCGCATCCTTGCCTCGAAGTTCAACACACCGCCCCGTGCCGTCATCGACCATTTCACCTACGTCCTGGCAAGCGACGGCGACATGATGGAGGGGGTGGCATCCGAAGCATGCTCCCTCGCGGGGCACCTCGGCCTCGGGAAGCTCATCGTGTTCTACGATTCGAACCGGATTACGATCGAGGGATCGACCGACCTGGCGTTCTCCGAGAACGTGCTGAAGCGCTTCGAGGGATACGGCTGGCAGACCCTCTCCGGCGACATGTACGACATGCCGGGAATCATGGGCCTGGTCGACCAGGCGAAGAAGGAGGCTGACAGGCCGTCGATCATCCTCCTGAAATCGGTCATCGGCAAAGGCGCGCCCACCCGTGCGGGAACCGCGAAGGTGCACGGAGAACCGCTGGGGCCCGAGGAGGCCGGGGGGGCGAAGAAGGCGATCGGCGTTCCTGACGGCAGCCAGTTCTACGTGTTCCCCGAGGCACCCGCCTACTTCAAGGAGAAGCAGTCGTCGTGGAAGGCGCGCTACGATGCGTGGAAGAAGACGCTGAGCGAATGGAAGGCGGAGAATCCCGAGCTCGCGCGTGAGTGGGACTCTTTCTTTCGCGCTGGTGTGGATCTTTCCTCCGCGGCGCTGCCTTCGTTCAAGCAGGGTGAGAGCCTTGCCACCCGGGCCGCCAGCGGCCAGGTTCTGAACGCCCTCGCGAAGCTCCTGCCCAACCTGCTTGGCGGCTCGGCCGATCTTGCCCCGTCGAACAACACGAATCTCAAGGACATGGGCGACTTCGGAAAAGCGAATCCCAACGGGCGCAATTTCCATTTCGGCATCCGCGAGCACGGCATGGCCGCCATCTGCAATGGCATTGCCTACCACGGCGGCCTGCGGCCCTTCTGCGCCACCTTCATGGTATTTTCCGACTACATGCGGCCGGCCATCCGTGTTGCCGCCGTTGCGAAGCTGCCGGTGATCTACGTGCTTACGCATGACTCAGTCTTCGTGGGGGAGGACGGCCCCACGCACGAGCCGGTGGAGCACCTGGCCGCGCTGCGCGCCATCCCGAACCTCCTCCTCCTGCGCCCTGGCGATGCGGAGGAGACCGAGATGGCGTGGAGAATCGCCATCGAGCGGCGTGACGGCCCCACTGCGCTTGCATTGACCCGGCAGGGGATCGCGGTCTATCCGAAGGCCGATCCGCAGTGGCGGGCGTCCATCAGGCGCGGAGCGTACGTCGCGAAAGACTGTGACGGGACGCCCGACGTCGTGATCGTGGCTACCGGCTCCGAAGTCTCCGTGGCCCTGCAGGCGGCGGCGGCACTCACCGATCGGAAGGTCCGGGTCGTGTCGATGCTTTCCCGCGCGCTCTTCGATGCCCAATCCATGGATATTCAGCGATCACTCGTGCCGGCGGCGGCAAAGAAGGTCGTGTTCGAGGCGGGGGTCTCGTTCGGCTGGAAGGGTCTTGCTGACGACTCGACGCTGGTCGTGGGAATCGACAGGTTCGGCGAATCAGGGCCGTACCAGAAGATTGCCGAGCACCTGGGGATTACTGCTGCATCGCTGGAGAAACGGATCAGGGCCGGGAAGTAGGCAGTGAGCCCGAGCGGCGGGGGCGCGGACGAGGCCCTCCTGATGAGGGAACGCCGACCGCCCGAATGCCACCTCCGCCACCGGGTACGGTGGCTGCGGTGGCCGCGGCCTTCCGTGCGGCCGCCCTTCCGCGAGATGCGCGCTTGCGCGTGAGCTTTGCGCGGCGCTCCGCGGTTGCCCGCTTGAACCGCTTCACGTTTTCCGACGCCTCGATCCTGCGTGTGAGCGCCTCACCCTCGGCCACCACGCGATCCCTGAACTTTTTCAGTGCGTCGGCCATAGGGCGCTTCCTCGGCGGGCGCTTCTGACGGGCCAGCCCGGCCAGAAAATCGCAGATCTCCGGCGCGCCCGACCGCAGGTTCATGGCCTTGATGTTGGCCTGGTAGCGTTTCAGCACCGACGGCTGCACGGCCAGCCGCTGCAGAAGCGCGGCGAGGTGAGCCGGAGAACGGGTGAGCCATCCCAGCTTGTTGCCGATGACCCAGCTCGTCGTTTCCTTTTCATTCGCAAGGAAGCTGGAGATGACGATGGGACGGCATTGCAGGAGGGTCTCGAACACCTGGTTGGGCCCTGATTTGCCCACGACCACGTCGGAGGCCGCGATGTAGTCGGCAAGGTTGTTCACGTATCCCCGCACTTGTATCTGCACCGAACCGGTCTTGCCCATGGCGAGATTCTCGATGTCCGCCTTCAGCTTTTCGTTCCTCCCGCAGATGACCACCGCTTGCAGCGCGATCCCCCGTTCGACGAGAACCGAAATGAACTTCTTTACGGGCCCCACGCCCTCTGCGCCGAAGAAGAAGAGCACCGTGAACGGCTTTTTCGCGAGTCCGAGGCGTCCGCGGAGCGTCGCAGGGCTCTGCGTGCGCCGGGCGAAGCTGGGCTTGATCGGGAACGGGAACAGCTTCACCTTCTGGCGCGCGATGCCCTTTTCCACGATCTCGTCCCGGGACTTCCGGGAGAACACCATGCTCCAGTCGAAGACGGGTGAGAACCAGATGTAGTGCGAATCGAAGGGTTCGGGGTTGAGAACCACGGTGACCGCATCGAGCTGGCCTACCCGTTTCAGCATTTCCAGGTAGTGGGTGAACGTGAAATACGTGGAAACGACAAGGTCGGGCTTCTCCCTTTCCAGGTAGCCGACGAATCTCGGCAGGATCGTGATGCCGAGGATCCGATCGATGATCTTCATCAGGAAGGGGTTGTCGGCCCCCCGGTAGAACGCATTTATAAGGGGCGGATAGCGCAGAGCCTTGTCCCAGTAGAACTTGTAGAGGAACCGTAGGAACGTCGCCGGAAGCGTGATCCCGAGGTTCACGACCCGCACGTCGAGATCCTTGTATCCCAGGATGTCGAACTGCTGTTTGAGTGCCTGTGCAGGGGCGATGTGTCCGCCGCCGATGTCGATCGTGTAGATGTCGATGCGCCGCCGTATTTCGGCGGATTCATTGCGCTTCATCAAAAAGAAAGTGTAGACCCCGCTGCCGGGCGGTGTCAATCAAAACCAAGGCTGCCGAGGTACTCAGCCCCTTGACTTTGGCGCGTTTTTCTCTCGATACTTCCGGAAACGCTGTGACGGAGACGAGTAGGCGGCAGCGCCGAAAACCACTCCCGAGCGGAGGCCGGAAAGATCGATGGGCCATGGGGCCCCGGTCGAGTATGCGCCATCCGGAAGCTCCCCGTGAGAGAGCATACGAAGCGCGCGCGGCACGGTGATGATGCGGGCTGCGCGAATCAAGGTGGAACCGCGGGAAGCCCTGAACGGCTTTTCGTCCTTGGATGCGCGGCTGAGCCGCGCCCAAAATCAGGACGAAGCAGCCGCACGGGGCTTTGTCGTTTGGAGGCATGAGATGGAAGAGACGAGGAAGCCAGGGCTCCTGGAGATCCGGCACTCCTTCGCCCACGTGATGGCGGAAGCGGTGCTCCAGATGTTTCCGCAGGCGAAGCTGGCGATCGGTCCAGCGATCGACGACGGCTTCTACTATGATTTCGACCTGCCCCGCGCAGTGGCGACAGAGGATCTTGCCGTCATCGAGGAGAAGATGCGTGCGATCGTGGCGGGCAATCATCGATTCTCTCGGGCAGTGGTGAGCCCCGCCGAGGCCGAGCGCCTGTTCAAGGACCAGCCCTACAAGCTGGAGCTCATCAGGGAGCTGCCCGCGGGGGAGGAGATCTCCACGTACACGCAGGACACTTTCACTGATCTCTGCCGCGGTCCCCACGTGAAGGACACGGGGGCGCTTCGCGCCGATGCGTTCAAGCTCACCTCCGTCGCGGGAGCCTATTGGCGCGGGGACGAGAAGAACCGGATGCTGCAGCGGATCTACGGCACTGCGTGGGAGTCGAAGGCGGACCTGGATGCGCACCTGAAACGCCTGGAGGAGATCGAGAAGCGGGATCACCGCAGGCTGGGCAGGGAGCTCGACCTGTACTCCACCCACGAAGAGGCCGGCGCAGGGCTCATCTACTGGCACCCCAAGGGCGCCCGGGTGCGCCTTGCCATCGAGGACTTCTGGCGATCAGAGCACCTGAAGAACGGGTACGAGCTTCTCTACACCCCGCATATCGGCAAGTCCTGGCTGTGGGAGACCTCCGGTCACCTCGGCTTCTACAAGCAGAACATGTACGCGCCTTTGTCGATCGACGACGTGGATTACTTCCTGAAGCCGATGAACTGTCCGTTTCACCTGATGATCTACAAAAACCAGCAGCGATCCTACCGTGACCTGCCGCTGCGCTGGGCCGAGCTGGGCACCGTGTACCGCTATGAGAAGTCCGGCGTCATGCACGGACTCCTGCGCGTCCGCGGGTTCACGCAGGACGACGCGCACATCATCTGCACCCCGGAGCAGATCGACGACGAGATCCTCGAAGTCCTTCGCTTCTCCCTGAAGATCTGGAAGGCATTCGGGTTCACTGACATCAAGGCGTACCTTGCTACGAAGCCTGCCGATGGAATCGGCGACGATGCCACCTGGGACAAGGCCATCGCCGTCCTGAAGCGTGCGGCCGAAACGGAGAAGTTGGACATCGTGATGGACGAGGGCGGGGGGGCTTTCTATGGCCCGAAGATCGACCTGAAGATCAAGGATGCACTCGGACGCGAGTGGCAGATGACCACGATCCAGTTCGACTGGAACGAGCCCGAGCGGTTCGGCATCACGTACGTGGCCTCCGACAACACCCAGAAGAGGCCGTTCATGGTGCATCGCGCCCTGCTCGGATCCCTGGAGAGGTTCTTCGGGGTGCTCGTGGAGCACTACGGCGGCGCCTTCCCCCCGTGGCTCGCGCCGGTGCAGGCGGTGGCTATCCCCGTGACCCCGGCCTTCGCCGCCTACAGCGAGGAGGTGGTGCGGGCCCTGAAGGGCCGCGGCGTGCGCGCCGAGCTGGACAAGGGCGATGAGCGGATGAACGCCAAGATCCGCAAGGCACAGAACCAGAAGATCCCCTTCATGCTGATCCTCGGGGAGAAGGAGCAGGCCGGCCGAGCCGTGTCGCTGCGCACCCGAAGCGGCGAGCAGAAGAACATGATCCCGCTGGACGAGTACCTGACCCAGGTCGAGGCCGAGGTGAGGCCGAAGACCCTGGAGTGAGCGAGGGCGCGGACAGGCAGGGAGGGAAGGGGGAGCCGGTGCCCGAGATGATCGTCAAGCGTGACGGCAGGGCGGTTCCCTTCAGGAGGGAGAAGATCTCCTCTGCCGTCTACAGGGCCGCCATCGCGTGCGGAGGCCGGGACCTCGTGGAGGCCGAGCGCGTGACTGACGACGTGCTCGCCCTGCTTGCCCGCCGGCAGGGGACGGGCTCCTTGCCGACCGTGGAAGAGGTGCAGGATCTCGTGGAGAAAGCCCTGATCGAGCGGGGCCACGCGCGCACGGCCAAGGCCTACATCGTCTATCGCTACGAGCACGCCCTGAAACGCGCGGGCCGGGAGAGTCTCACCTACTCGGAGGAGAACATCCCCTATCGCAAGCTGTGGGAAGCGCTCTCCTGGGCGACCGATCACGACTGCGTCACGCTGGAACAGCTCGCGCGGCTCATCGCCGACGGAGGCTATCCGGCGCTGATCGAGGCGGCGGATTCCTTCTATGAAAGGGAGCTCGACGCGGCAGCGGAGAAGATCGCGGCGCGGCGTGACGAGCTTCGCGCGGTGATCGTCGCCGGGCCCTCGTCGTCGGGAAAATCGACGACCACCCTCAAGCTCCGCGAACGGCTCTCCGCGGCGGGGATCGCGACGGTCCCGCTGACGGTGGACAACTACTTCTTCGACCTCGAGGTGCACCCGAAGATCGGGAAAGAGGACCACGATTTCGAGACGCCGCAGGCGCTGGACGTTGCACTGATCAACGAGCACTTGTCGGCCCTGGTTGCGGGACACAGCGTGGTGGTTCCGCGCTACGATTTCAAGACGGGCAGGCGGACGGGCGACGCGGGGACCGTGTCGCTCCCGCCGGGCGCGATCCTCCTCCTCGACTCTCTGCACGGTCTCTTTCCCGAGATGACCGCGAGCCTGCAGGAAGAGATGAAGTTCCGCCTGTACGTGGAGACCCTGTCGCAGCTGAAGGCCGCAGACGGGCGCTACATCCGGTGGGCCGACGTTCGCATGCTGCGCCGCATTGTGCGTGACATGCAGTTCAGGAACTACTCCCCGCGATCGACGATCGTGCACTGGCCGCTCGTCCGGCGCTCGGAGCTTCGCTACATCGTTCCGGAGCTGCGCCGGGCTCACGCGCTCGTGAACAGTTACCTGCCCTATGAGCTTCCGATCATGAAAGCGCGGCTTCAGGCAGCGCTTTCGCCGCTGATCGATGAGTTCAGGGCAGGTTCCGAGGACACGCAGGAGGCGTTCGAGAGGGCAACGCGCGTGCAGGGACTCTTCGACCAGATCCCTGCTGTAAGCGATGAGAGCGTGGTGCCGACTCGCTCCCTGCTGCGCGAGTTCATCGGGGGCAGTGCCTATGACTATCACTAAACGTGCGACGGGGAGGGATACATGAATCCGCTTGCACACCTTGCTCTCCTTCTCCAGAGCCCTCTGCCCTGGGTGATCCTGGGGGGGCTGTTCGCGGGCGCCGCGCTGAGCCAAGCCACCCGGCGCACGCGGAACAGGAAGAATCCCGAGCGCGCCGCCATTCGAAAGTGGGTCTTGGCATGCATGTATTTCTCCATTGCCGTGATCATCGGGCTCCTGGCGCTTTTTGTGCCCGGGCCCGCGCGGATTCTCGATCCCCGGCTGGCGTGGGCCGGCGGCATCGCCGCCGCCGCCGCCTTCGCTGCCCTGCGGTTCAAGAAGGCAATGGGAATCCCCGTAGTGGTCCTGGCCATTGCGCTCGCGGCGGCCATCGGGCTGTTCCTCCAGAGCATCCACGCATTCACCGGCGAGACCGAGATTGCATCGCTCCGTGCGATCGGCGTGGATTCCGACTCGATGCGGCTGGAGCTCGTCCCCCGGGGAAACGCGCCGGTTCTCCTGACCATGAAAGGCAGCTATTTCTCGCCCATCGTAAAGGTCGTGATCTTCAGCGACCTGCTCGTCTTCCTGGGGGCGCGCACGTGGTACAGGTTCGAAGGAATGACCTCCTTCGATCAGAACCTGCGCCAGCAGGATACGGATTTCCGCTTCGCGCGTCCTGCCGGCATTTCGGAACGCCTCTGGAAGCTGTTCGAGGAGAACGAAACACGGATCCCGGGCGTGAAGACCGCCCAGATCGAGTTGATCGTGAAGAAGGCGAAGGAGTTCGCCACCTACGGCATCATGGTGCAGAACGACGGGGGAGTGGAGGTCGTTCAGAAGCCGGGCTGAGCCCGGCCCCCCACTCCGACCCGTCAGCCCCGGGGCGCACGACCCCGCCGCGGCGCCTGGCCCTGTGACGCGGCAACGGCAGACACCGCCGCCGTCCGGGAGAATCTCCTCCCGAGGAAGACAGCCTTGTCGACGAGAGAGGCGACCACGATCGCCGCAACGACCCAGGAAACGATCCGGACCACAATCTCGTCCCCGATCCAGGGGACGGAGAACAGCCGCGCGATTTCCATCGCATAGAGCACCATCAGCGAGAAGATGGACGCCTTGCCCATGAACGTCGAGAGCGGGTTGGCTTTCCCCTCACGCAGGGCGAGCAGGGCCATGCCGACGGCGAAGAGCACGAGGCGCGCGAGCACGAGGATGAGGAACCACAGCGGCAGAAGCCCGTAGTAGTACAGGACGATTGTCACCGCGATGATCGTCAGGTAATCGCTCCCCGAATCGAGGTACCTCCCCACGAATGTGATCTCGCCCCGCCGGCGTGCCGTGATCCCGTCCAGGAAATCGGTGGCAAAAACGGCGCATATGAACGGCAGGATCACCGCCAGTGTCCCGGGGAAGTCCGCCGCCTCGAGCACGAGGAAGAGGATCGTCGGGAGCGAGCTCAGCCGGATGTAGGTCAGTGTGTTCGAGAGATTGACGCGAGAGAGGAGAAGCCCCGACCCCTCGATGCGGAAATCCTCCTGGCGGAGCAGGAGCACCAGGGTCAGGAAGGCATGAAAGACCAGCGAGACCGCCAGGAAGAGGGCCATGCGCGCAAGGCCCATTCCGTATGCGAGCGTCACAACGACGATCACGGCGCCCTGCGCGAGGAAAAAGAGCGCACCGTGAAGTACGATGCTCCTCGCGAGTGATTTCCATTCCGGCATCATGGCGAATCTATGGCCCGCCGGTACCCCTGTCAAGGGAGAGCGGACCGGAAAGCCCCCTGTTAGGACCACTCCTTCAGGTTGACGAACTCTCTGCCAGCACTATGATGCGGGAATGACCCTTCCGATGACTCTCACGGCAGGAAGACTCGTCCTTGCGCCGGTTTTCTTCCTTCTGTATGAACTTGCAGCACATGGATCACCATACATGCTGATAGGGGTCTGTCTTGTTTTCATCCTCATCGAGGTTTCCGATCTCCTGGACGGTCATGCGGCGCGAAGCCTCAATCAGGAGTCGGAGTTGGGTAAAGTTCTCGACCCATTCGCCGATTCCTTGAGCAGGCTCACATATTTCGTCGCCTTTGCCGGTTCGGGAATCCTTCCCTTGTGGATCCTGCTCATCCTGATCTATCGTGACGTCTCGGTGGCATATATCAGAGTGATGGTTGCCACACAAAAGGTTCTTATGTCGGCGCGGTTGAGCGGAAAGGTCAAGGCCTGGATCTATGCGTTTGCCGGGATCGGGGGGCTCGTTGACTTTGCTCTCGGCCGGCTCGGATGGATCCCCGAGAGTCAGGGCAGCATTCATGTCGTGGTATTTGTGTTCTTTGTACTTGCTGCGGCGGTGGCGGTCTGGTCGCTGGCCGACTACGCGGTGTTTTTTCTGAAGAAATTCGGGAAAAGCAGTTGACATGTTGGACTGCAAGTGGCTATATTGACACTTGCCTCAAGGGAAGTGCACGCCACGGCAATCCGTGGATTCTAACCTCCGACCTGAATGCGAGGGGGGAGTGCCGTCTCTGGGGCAACGTGCGTGCAGGGCCCGGAAGGGCGGCGCGGACGTAGTGCGAATGACGCGGAGTACCGCGTCGAGATCTTTGACAGTGAAGGGAAGGGGAGAATGAGGTGAG
>Ga0315279_10000519_pt1 | contig 76003 bp, 65 predicted proteins | sample YL17G06_20_MG_FD_203694 | JGI IMG/M metagenome (GOLD analysis project Ga0315279, IMG submission 203694) | Sediment microbial communities from Yellowstone Lake, YNP, Wyoming, USA - YL17G06_20 | ecosystem: Environmental > Aquatic > Freshwater > Lake > Sediment | place: USA: Wyoming | collected...
GAAAAGTCTGCATGGTCGTTGATGGACAGACCTGCGGGACTTGTCTGTTGGCCTTTTCGGAGGAAAGCAATGCCCAAAGATGCCATCACCTGGGCAAGCATGAAAAGCCGCATCGGGACGATCCGGTTGGCAGCCACGTCGCGCGGCGTGTGCAAGATCGCGCTGGGCAAAGAGACCGCCGAGGATTTCTTCGGCTGGCTGGAACGTCGCGTCGGTCACGCGCCCCGCAAGCCAGAACGCAACGGAAGCGTGGCGCTGGCGCTGAATCAGATCACCGAGTACCTTGACGGCCAACGCCGTGATTTTGATTTGCCGCTTGACGTGCGAGGAACCGACTTTCAGCGCCGGATGTGGGCCGCTGTGGCCGGCATCCCATACGGAGAGACGCGCACCTACGCAGAGATCGCGTTTGCCATTGGCAAGCCGAAGGCGGTGCGCGCAGTGGGCGCGGCCAATGGGGCAAACCCCTTGCCGCTCGTCGTGCCGTGCCATCGCGTCGTCGGCTCCGATGGCAGCCTCGCGGGCTATGGCGGCGGGCTGGATGTGAAGCGCAAACTGTTGGAAATGGAACATCTGTAGACCTGACAGGTTTTGAAAACCTGTCAGGTCTGCTATTCCACCCAGCTTACGGTGTATTCCGTCAGCCTGTCGGGCTTTTCGATTTCAGGTTCTTGGATGACCCATTGGCCGCTCAAACCAAGCTCACTGGCCGTAAGCTGGAAGTGACTCATGGCAATGCCCATATCCACGCGCTGCAAATCCGCCAGCCGCAAGAGTTTGAAGGCGAGGCCATCGCCATAGCCCCGTGTTCGCTGCAGGTAAAAGTGCCAGGCGTTCCCATCCTGGATGATTCTCCACGGCTGCTTGTTTGAAGCCGATGGTCCCAACCGCACCATTTCGAGCGGCACAGCATACGCGCTGGCTTCCTCCGGCGAAAGGGGTTCTCCAAACCTCTTTTGGAAAAATAGGTTCTCCCAGGGCTGCCGACTATCTGATCTCGCACGCTGACGAATCCAATCCTCCGAGCGGCTCTCGTCCGCAATGTATCCGATGGACGTGACCGCCGGCACCAGCTCCCCATCTGTGGCCGCGATCTTTTTGGCAAAGCTGCTCTGGGTGAAACTTCCTCCCAGCCAACACGTGCCCAACTCAAGGTCCGTGGCAAACAGAATGGCGCGCTCCATTCCATAGCCATAATCTTCCAGATTCTTTTCAAAAGGCCTCACCGCGCCCACGATAAATCCCGTCGCGCCCTTGATAAATCCATACGTCCCCAATCCCCTCAGTGAGCTTCGATCTTGCTTGGTCGCGGCGACTAACGCGAAACGCGTCGGTGCTCCCAGAGGTCCGATCTTGATCGAGGAGATGAATTCGGCCAGCCGTTGCCGCTTTTCGTCTGCGATGGGTGTGTCGAGATACGTCCGGCAAGAAAAGCGCTGCTTAATGATGTCGGTCACAGGTTTACTGTAGAACATGACTCGTCTCCACTCGTTCGGTTAGAACGCGTCGGAAAAACTGAAAGGCAGCTTCCATTCTGCTCACCGATTTTCAAACTGACTCACAAACAAGGGCGACGCACTGTGTGTCGCACTTGTTCTTCTCGGTCGGTGGCGGTGTAATGGATTTGCACACAGCGCTGTTTGAACTCGCGCGCCGATCATCAACTTGAGCAATTGCTGCGCCCAATGTTGAAACCATGCCTTGAACGATTCAAATGCCGGTCCGAGCCACATACTACATCGTCTCGATTTAATGTGGGGCAAGTTTAATGTACTCCCTTCACAAAGTCAAATGTGAATTGAACTTGACATCCCTTCCTTCTGTGGTAAAATGCCGCCCGTCAACTATTCATCATCTTACGAAGGGAGGCGCATTTCATGGTCAAGGCAGTTTGCATCATCCGCTTTTACCGCGTCCGAATGGGCGATGGTAGCGTTGGTGCTTTGCCTTGTCGGAGTGTGCCTGGTGCCGGATAGACATAAACGTTAGTAAAAAGGCCGTGGGTGCGCTCTAGCCCACGGCCTTTTTGTTTCTTGTTCGTATTGCTTATGGCCATGGGGATCCACCTGCGGCCTTTTTTGTTTCATGCAGGCCCTTGAGGTTGCTTTGAGAGACGCCCGCAAGCAGGAGTAAGGGCAAGCCTTACCTCTACTGGAGGAGAAAACATGTACGACTCGATTGCGCTTGACGTTCAATCCGCTCTCAAGACATTTGGTGGGAACGGCGCTATCCACCTGCCGTGGAAGCGTGCTAACGCAAATGGGAACGGCAAGACCATTGCCGTCAACAGCGTGAGCTTTGCCGTTCGGCGCGGCGAGATCTTTGGCGTGCTCGGCCCCAACGGCAGCGGCAAGTCAACCCTCATCCGGCTGATCGCCACACTGCTCGTCCCCGATGATGGGCACATCACAGTGTTTGGGCATGATGTCGCGAAAGAGCCGATGGCCGTCCGGCGGCTGATCAATCGGGTGTCGGTCGAAGCGTCGTTTTTCAAAAAGCTGTCGCCCATGGAGAACCTGATGTACGGCGCTCGGCTTTATGGTGTGCAAGCGCAAGAGGCCCGCGCGCAGGTCAAGGCCATTCTCACGCGGCTGGGGCTGGAAGAAAAGAACATCCACCGCCCGATGGAGGAAATGTCGCGCGGGATGCAGCAAAAAGTTGCCATCGCCCGTGCGTTTCTCAGCCGGCCCAGCCTGCTGTTGCTCGATGAGCCGACGACGGGACTTGACCCGCGCTCCAAGCACGAGGTGCAGGCGTTCGTCCGCGAATTGCGCGACCGGCATGACACGACCATCCTGCTGACGACGCACGACATGCTCGAAGCCGATACGCTGTGCGACCGGATCGCCATCATTGACGGCGGCAGTATCGTCGCGCTTGACACGCCGGAGAACCTGAAGAAACTCATCCCGTCGAACGGCCATGAGCCATCTCTCGAAGACGTGTTCTTGCAGTTGACGGGCAAGCAGCTCATGACCGAAGATCAAGCGGAATAGACAGACCTGACAGGTTTGGCAAACCTGTCAGGTCGCATGGAGAGTCCATCATGAACACTCAACTTTTCGAAGGTGAACTGATCCGCCTGACGCAGCCTGACCCGGATCGTGACGCCGAGATCGAATCCAAGTGGACCCACGACGTGGAATACATGCGCCTGCTGAGCGCCGACCCGGTGCGGCCTCTTTCGCCCACCCTCATCAAGAAAAAGCACGAAGAGGCGGAAAAAGAAAAGGCGGCCCATCGCTATTACTTTGCCATCCGCACACGCGCCGACGACCGGCTGGTGGGCTTTGTCCGGCTCGACCACATCGAGTGGAACAACGGCGCCAGCCAGGTGACGCTGGGCATCGGCGACCCGAACGACCGGGGACATGGTTACGGCGCTGAGGCGCTCAAGCTGATTCTGCACTATGCCTTTGCCGAGCTAAACCTGCATCGAGTGACGGCGGACACACCCGCATACAACGAGCGCGCGTTGCGCTTTCTCGAACGGGCCGGGTTCGTCGTCGAGGTGCGGAGGCGGCAGGCCGTTCATCGTGTCGGGCGGCGCTGGGATGTGATCAAGCTGGGGTTGTTGCGGGAGGAATATAAACCATGAACACTTTACTTCAAGGTGAACTCGTCCGCCTCGTCGCCGCGAACGCGGAAAAGGATGCCGAACTCTTAGCTCGGTGGTCGCGCGATTCGGAATATGCGCGCCAACTCGATTCGGATCCGGCTCGCCCGCAATCGGTCAAGCACGCCAAAGAGGATATCCAAAAGTGGATGGAGAACGAATCGCCGGATAACTTTGGGTTCATGATTCGGACGCTGGCCGACGACCGTCTGATCGGCTTTATCGGGCTGGATGGTATCCGCTGGACGCACGGCGACACCTTCGTGGGCATCGGCATCGGCGACCCGGAGTATCGCGGCAACGGTTATGGCACCGACGCAATGCGCGTCATTCTGCACTTCGCCTTTACCGAGTTGAACCTGCATCGCGTCTCACTCGATGTGTTCGAGTACAACCCGCGCGCGATTCGGTCCTATGAAAAGGCAGGGTTCGTCGTCGAAGGGCGGCAACGCCAGGCATTGAACCGCGACGGTCGGCGCTGGGATGTGATCTACATGGGCATCCTGCGCGAAGACTGGGAACGGCAACAGGGGCGATGAGCATGGAAATCGAGATTCGCGCGGCAAATGAATTATCGGAAGCCGAACGTCAGCAAATTCAGGACTTGGATCGCCAGGCCTTTCCCTCGCCTGATCCACACGGCTACATGGAGTGGTCCGCCACTCACTGGCACGTGCTGGTCAAGGTGGATGGCCAATATGTCAGCCAGGTAGGAATCGTCGAGCGCACGGGCACAGTCAACGGGCAGCCGGTCAAGCTCGGCGGCATTGGCGGCGTGGGGACGTTGCCGGGATGGCAGCGGCGCGGCCTGGCGCAGAGTGCCATGGAAAGGGCAGCACAATTCTTGCGAGGTGAATTGGCCGTCGAGTTCGGCTTGTTGGTCTGCGATCAGCACATGCTGCCGTATTACCGCAAGTTGGGCTGGCAAGTTGTGGAAGGGCCGCTGACATTTGACCAGCCGCAGGGCAAGGTCACATTCACGGATGTGACAATGATCTTGCCGTGTACGAAAAAGGATTGGCCGCCGGGAGTGATTGACCTGTGCGGCTTGCCGTGGTGAGGCCCCCTCCCTCACCCTCCCCCGTCCCGCGAAAAGCGCGGGACGGGGGAGGGCCGGGGTGGGGGTAACAAAGGAGCGTTTCAAAATGTCTGCTGCAATGTACGAATTGAAAGCTAGTTACGCTTTCATCGAGCGCAACATCAACATCGTCAAACGTTACTGGGCGTGGGAAGTGGTGTGGCTGGTCTATTCCATCGTCAACTCGCTGTCGGTGAGCTATATCGGCGTGGGGATGGAAAAGCTCGGCGGGCAAGGCGTGGACAGTCACTTTCTCGTCCTGTACCTGGCGATCGGCACCATCGTCTGGCGCTACCTGACGGTGATCTTTTACTGGGTCACGGACGTGATCGGCATCGAGCGGTGGGAAGGCACGATCGAGTATACGCTGATGGCGCCCATCCAGCGCATCACACACATGCTGGGGCAAACGTCGTTCGCCGTGGTCTATGGCCTGATTCACACCGGCGTGATCCTGGCGGCGACCGCTCTCTTTTTCAACTTGAGCCTGGCGCGTGCGAACCTGCTGGGCGCGACGGTGATGCTGATCGCCGGCAGTTTTTCGTTCATCGGCATCAGTGTCGTGGGCGCAGTGCTGCCGCTGCTCTTTCCGGAGCGCGGCTCGCAGATGACGCACATCATCATCGCGCTGCTCTTGCTCGTGTCGGGCGTGTATTATCCGGTGCAAGTGCTGCCTGATTGGTTGCAGGCGCTCTCGCGACTTTCGCCTGCCACCTACGTGCTTGAAGGCGTGCGCGCAACGTTAGTGGAGGGCGTGTCCACGCTCACGCTCTGGCCGTATCTGTGGCCGCTGCTCGTCATCGGCGCAATCACCATCCCAACCGGGATGCGCATCTTTTACTGGGCCGAGCAGTACGCCAAGCGCACCGGCAAGCTGCATCGGAATGGCTAAGCGCTTATCGCCAATCGCGTATCGCCACACCGCTGCGAACAAGCGAAAGGCGACACGCGATTTGCGACGCGGGGAGAAATCCCATGACGGACAATATCCTATTCTGCCGGCTGGCAACGCCCGATGATTTGGGACCGGTGTATGAGGTCTATCGCGGCGTGTGCTTGTGGTTGAACGATGTGCGCGGCATCACCGATCAATGGGAGCGTGATCTCCCGAAACAAGAGATCGAAAAGCTGGTCAACTCCGGGCAGTTGTACATTGTCCTGCTGCAAGGTGAGGTGGCCGGTGGATTCAAGCTGAACGAGCAAGATCATCATTGGGATAATGACGGCACGGCGCTGTATGTTCACGCCTTTGCCGTCAACCGCAAATTCAAAGGACAAGGCATAGGCCGTGTGATGCTGGACTGGGCCGTTGGCGAGGCGCGCAGGCGAGGCAAACAGTACGTGCGCCTGGACTGCATGAACGAAAACCCCCGGCTCAAGCAAGTCTATGCCGACGCAGGGTTCGAGTTTTGGGGCATTGACCCGCAACACACGTGGTCGGCCCTGTTCGAAAAGAAGGTGGAAAAAGAAATGTTTACACAAACGCTTCAACACAAAACCTTGATCGCGGCTCCGGCGGGCTATACCTGGCGGCCCTATCGCCGCGAGGACGTTCCCGCGCTATATCCGATGTTGCCGGCTGCGGATCGCGCCGACGAGCGCCAGTCGAACATGACGCTGGAAGATATGAAACGGCAATTCGACGACCCGTGGTCAAACCCGGAGACAGACTCACTGCTGGCTTTCACCGCCAGTGGACAAGTGGCTGCGATGGCGCGGGTTTTCGTAAATCCCAAGCCCGAAGCAGAATGTCGCGCTCATCTCTGGGGACAAGTCCACCCGGAACATCGTGGACGCGGGCTGGGCGAGGCCGTCTTGACCTGGATGGAAGAGCGAGGCTGCCAGCGACTAGAAGAAATGCCCGCCGACCTGCCGCGCCTTCTGCGCACCAACTGCCAGGATAACGTGCGCGACAGCATCGCCTTGTTCGAGCAGCACGGTTTCCGGCCTGTGCGTTTCGCCTACCGGATGCGTCGTGACCTGAGCCGACCCATCCCCGATGCGCCAATGCCCGAGGGACTGACTCTGCATCCCTACAGCCGCGCGTTTGACCATTCCATGCTGGAAGCGCTCAACGAGTCGTTTCGAGATCACTGGGGCTTTGAGTGGGCCTCCGAGGAGGATTGGCAAATGTTTTTCGTCGGGCGCACGACCTTCCGCCCGGACATGACTTTTCTGGCCGTGGAGGGCGATCAAGTCATGGGGCTTTGCTTCACCAACGTCAATTCTGAAGCAAACGAACGCCACGGGATCAAGGAAGGCTGGATTGACGATCTAGGCGTGCGCCGTCCGTGGCGGAAGCGCGGCGTCGCTTCTGCCCTCATGTGCCAATCCATGCGAGCCATGAAAGCGGACGGGCTTGACTATGCTACGCTGAGTGTGGACACGCAAAATCCCACCGGCGCGCTGGGCCTTTACGAGCGACTGGGGTTCGTCGCCGTCAAACGCATGATCAACTTTGAAAAACCAATTGGCGGATCGCCGGTGACAGATGCCTGATCGCAGAAAGGCGACGACAATGACCACACAACGTCGAAAGTACAAACCAGACCAGGATTTCTTGCGAGTGCGTGACTTGCTCGTGAACACCTAGCCGGCTTTTGAGAAACCCGTCAACTGGCGCATCGAGAGGTGGAACTATGCGCGGTATCTCGTCGCACCGTTCTTGGGTCCCGGTAGGACGACAAATCACACACCTGAGGACAGCCTCGAGAGCATCCATCTCTGGGAGGATGCCATCAGTGTCTGGGAGAACGACGAGAACGACGTCGTGGGGTCGTGAGTGTCGAGCACCCGTGGCCGGGGGAGGTTTTTTTCCAACGCCATCCTCACTATGATTGGCTCCTGGACGAGATGATCTGTTACGCCGAAGAAACCTTGACCGACAAGAAAAACAACACCCTCGGCGTCGAAATCTACGACCATGATGAGCCGCTCCAAGCGTTGGCCCAACAGCGTGGCTATCGGCAAGACGTGCAGCACCCTGAATACGATTCGGAATTCATTATCAACGAGTTGCCGGAGCCTCGGTTGCCGGAGGGGTATGTCATTCGATCCATGGCCGACGAGAACAACCTCGAATTGCGGCGCAAAATCTATGGGCTGGGATTCAACCACCGGGATCCATCAGAATGGGCCAGCGTTTTCGCCTACCAAGAGCTGCAAAAAGCGCCGGATTACCGTAAGGATTTGGATCTCGTTGTCGTCGGCCCGGACGGCGAGTATATCTCCTGCTGCATCGTCTGGTACGATGAACGCAATCGGATGGGCATTTTCGAACATGTAGCAACCCATCTCGATTTCAGACGGAGGGGATTTGGCAAAGCCGTGATGGTGGAAGGTCTCCGGCGGATAGCCGCCCTCGGCGCGACAAGGGCCTGGGTTGGCTCAGGCCAAGAGTTCTATGCAGCGATCGGATTCCGGAAGAAATACGTCTGCTACAACTGGATAAAAGAATTCTAGGCGACGTGCGAGGATGACAAAAGATGATCTACACGCTAGATAAAATAGAGTATGAAAAGGTGCGCCCGCTGTTCCGGGTGCTGGAATATCACCTGACCAGTGCCGCCGTGCTTGACGGGAACAATCCCGGCCTGGTATTTGTGGATGACTCGGCCAGACCGCAGTCGGCGTTCATGTTTTCGCCGGAGGGATGCTACCTGGCAGGAAATTCAGACCATGACACTTTCAACCGCGCCCTGAACGAAGCCTTACACGGCAAGCGACTCTTTGACGAGCCAATTGAGGCACTGTGCTTCATCTGTGCCTCAGAAAGTTGGGAGAAGCAATTGGCAGTCGTGCTCTATCCCCATCGGCCGGTCCAGATACCCCGGCGACATTACATCTGCCGCAAGCTGAATTACGACTGGCGGGCCAACGTCCCGGCAGGCTTTGCCGTGCGCCGAATTGACGAGGTGCTTCTCAATCGCCCGGGGCTGGAAATTCCTCGTCACATCATGGGCTGGATGGTAAACAATTGGGGTGCGACCGTCGACTTTATGCAGAGAGGCTTTGGATTTGTCACACTCCATGATGAGGTCGGTAGCGTCACGCAGGTGGTGTCCTGGTCATTGGCGGATTGTTGCAGTAGGGATGCGTGCGAGATCGGCATCCACACGGCAGAGCAATTCCGACGGCGCGGGCTGGCAACTCTCACGGCTGCAGCGACCGTGGAGCATGCCCTGTCGAGCGGGTTCTCGACGATCGGCTGGCAGTGCTCTGAGGATAACCTCGGCTCCATCGGCACAGCGGAAAAGGTTGGGTTCGAGCAAGAGCGCGACTATACCCTATGGTACGCGGCTCTGAATGAGACTCGGTAGAACTAAATTCTTTCGTCAGCAAAAGGAGTTTTAGAATACCATGGACATTTTCTTTGAGCTTCACCAAGACCTTCCCAGAGAAGGTCCAGGCGATAACCTATCTACCCGCAAGGCTCTCGCGCTCCTGGCGAATTTGCCGCCACGGCCCTTGATTCTAGACATCGGCTGTGGCCCAGGGATGCAAACTGTCGAGCTTGCCCGATGCACGAACGGCACAATCATTGCGATAGATACCCATCAGCCCTTTCTGGAAAAGTTGAAACAGCGGGCACAGGCAGAGGGCCTATCGGACAAGATAACGGCCATCAACATGTCCATGTTCACTTTGGAATTTGAAGCCGAGAGTTTTGATGCCATCTGGTCGGAAGGCGCCATTTACATCATGGGCTTTGAACAAGGGCTGCGGGCCTGTCAGCCACTCCTCAAGTCTGGAGGCTACGTGGCCGTTACGGAAATCTCTTGGTTACGTCCCCAGCCGCCTGCGGAGGCCCAGACCTTTTGGGCAGCTAATTATCCCGGTATGCGAACCGTCGAAGAGAACCTGGAAATCGTACGGGCTGCTGGCTACCGTGAAATCGGGCATTTTGTGTTGCCCCCTTCCGCATGGTGGGAAGGTTACTATACACCCCAGGAGGCACGGATCGCCATGCTGCGTGACAAGTATCGAGACGATGTCGAAGCTATTCAGTTGTTGGACGAGTCGCAACTTGAGATAGATCTTTACCGGAAATACTCGGACTGGTATGGGTATGTCTTTTGCATCATGCAGAAACCATAGGAGCTACAATGTCTCATTACAAGAAACTGGTGGGCGACCAGTGTTACCTTTCGCCCGTGAGTTCGGAAGACGCGGCCAGGATGACGCAATGGCTCAACGATCTGCAAGTGATGATCCCGCTGGGCGACGAAGCCTATACACCCACGTCGCTGGAAAAGACGCAAGAGTTCATCGGCGAGGACATCAAAAAACAGCGGCATATCTTTAGCATCGTTGACCTGGCAACCGACGCTCATATCGGGTGGTGCTTGCTGTTTGATGTGGATCACATCAATCGCAGTGCCATGCAGGGCATCGCCATCGGCGACAAGGACTATTGGGGCAAAGGCTACGGCCAGGAGGCGATCCGGCTGCTGCTCGATTATGGCTTCAACCTGCTCAACCTCAATAACATCAACATCATGCTGGGCGTGTTCGCGTTCAACGAGCGCGCTATCCACTGCTACCAAAAGGTGGGCTTTCGCGAGATCGGCAGGCGGCGACAAGCCCGCATCATCGGCGGCATCAAGTACGACGCGGTGTTGATGGATATTCTGGCTGAGGAATTTCAGCCCGTCTATGTGAACACCTTCATCGAATTGTCTAGGCTGGCAGGAGGTTCATGATTACGATAAGGCAAATGTCCAAGGACCAAGTTCATCGGCTCGGCGAGCTGGACGTATCGGAAAGCGGCGACATGGTCTACAAATGGACCGAAGGGCGCGTGGAAGCGACGCACCAAGAGTGGCATCGCCCGCGCTGGAATGCCGCTGCGATCCGGCAACACAGCGAAATGGTGACAAATGCGCTAGCGCGCGGAGGCGTCATGCTGGGCGCGCTGGATGGCGAGTTGCTGGTGGGCTTTGCCGCTCTGCGCTACAAGCTGACCGACGACATGGCGCAGTTGGCCGGCCTCTGGGTGAGCCGAGACTATCGCCGGCATAAAGTCGCCGCCGGGCTGGTGCAAGAGATCGTCCGGCTGGCCAAAGAGAATGGCGCGCGGGCGCTTTACGTGTCGGCCACGCCCTCCAGGTCGGCGGTGGGGTTTTACCAGAGTCAGGGCTTTCAACCTACTCGACAGGTGAACCAGGAACTGTACGAGCTGGAACCTGAAGACATTCACATGATCAAGGAACTATGATGGAAAAGCGAATCAAGGACAGATACAACGACGCCATTTTGCAGGAAGCGATGCGGCGTCATGGCATCGCAGAGGATCGAATCCATCTGCTGGATGGGTTCGAGAGCTTTATGTACGAGTTCGAGCGCAGCCAGGGCGAGTATATCCTGCGCATCGGCCATAGCCTGCGTCGCAGCGTGCCCATGATCCAGGGCGAGGTCAACTGGATTAATTACCTCTCCGACGGCGGCGTGTCCGTGGCCCGCGCGATTCAGTCGCAGAACGACCGGCTGGTGGAGCTGATTGACGATGGGCAAGGCGAGCATTTTCTCACCACCGTTTTCGTCAAGGCGCGAGGCGGGCATCCGGAAAAAGCCAACTGGAATCCGCGCTTTTACGAAACGTACGGCGCGCTGCTGGGCCGGATGCATGCGCTCTCCCAAAAATACATGCCCGCCCCCTCCACGTGGCGGCCTCACTGGGACGATCCCATCATGCTGGAAGTAGAGCGGTTCCTGCCGCCGTCGGAAGCGATCACGGTCGAGAAATATCGCGCGCTGACGGAATACCTGCGCACCCTGCCCAGGGACAATGCATCGTATGGCATGATCCACCAAGACGCGCACACGGGCAATCTGTTCGTGGACGAGGCGGGCAACATCACGCTGTTTGACTTTGACGACTGCGTCTATGGCCCGTTCGTCTACGACATCGCCATGGTGCTGTTCTATGCCGTGCCCATTAACGGCATCGGCGCGGCCGAGTTTGCGCGCGAGTTCATGCCCCATTTCCTGCGCGGCTATGGGGGCGAGAATCACCTGGATGCTGCGTGGCTGAGAGAAATTCCGCATTTTCTCAAGCTGCGTGAGATTGACCTGTATGGCATCATCTACGGGAGCTTTGATGTGAACGACCTGCAAGATCCCTGGGTAGCTGACTTTATGAATGGACGCAAGCACAAGATCGAAAACGACGTGCCATACATTGACTTTGATTTCGAGTCGCTGGCCGGGTGTTTGTAAGTGCCAGTCTCGACAGGAGGGAAAGTGATAATACGAGCTATGTTTTTTGACATCGGGGGCGTGCTGGTTCGCACGGAGAACCACGACAAGCGGCACGAGTGGGAAGCGCGCCTGGGCGTGCCCAGAGAGTACTTGACGCGCCTGGTTTTCGATTCAGAGATTGCAGCGCGCGCCATGACCGGCGAGGTTCCCGAAGAGGCCATCTGGAAATATGTCGCCGAGACGTTGGGGCTGAGCGACGAGCAGTTACCCCAATTCCATAGCGACTTTTGGGCAGGCGACCGGCTCGATACCGACCTGGCGCAGTTCATGCAGACACTACGTCCGCGCTACAAAGTCGGCATCATCAGCAATGCTTGGTCGAGCGCGCGCTCTGCCATGAACCGCAAGTTCAATCTGGGCAGCTATGTGGATGACGCCATCTACTCGGCTGAAGTCAAACTCGCCAAACCGGACGCGCGCATCTTTCGACTCGCGCTTGAGCGGCTGGGCGTTCGAGCTGAAGAGGCCGTGTTCGTGGACGATGTGCTGGAAAACTTGCAGGCCGCGCAATCGCTCGGCATGAAAGGGGTGCAGTTCAAAAGCACCGAACAAACCATCCATGATGTAAAGAGGTATCTCAATGAACACCCTACAACTTGATGCAATACTCAAACCACAACTGACGGTCGCAGACGCCGCGCGCAGCCTTCCTCGCGACCTGGGCGATGGACTCGTCCCTCGCTTTGCCACGCCCGCCGACGCGGAAGCGCTGGCGCAATTCAATGGGTGCATCCACGGGCAAGAGCGCCCCGATCACTTTGATCCGATGGTCGCCGCGTGGACGCGCGACTTTTGTTCCGAATCGCACCCCACGTGCGGCCCGTCGAACGTCACGCTCGTCGAGGACACACGCGCGGGCACGCTTCGCGTCGTTTCGAGTATATGCCTGATCCCGCAGACATGGACGTACGCCGGGATTCCGTTCGGCGTTGGGCGACCGGAAGCGGTGGGGACCGATCCCGATTACCGGCGGCGCGGGTTAGTGCGCTTGCAATTCGACGTGCTGCACGCCAAGAGCGCGGCGATGGGCCATCTTGTCCAGGGCATCACCGGCATCCCGTGGTACTATCGCCAGTTCGGGTACGAGTACGCGCTCGATCTGGACGGCGGGCGCATGACATACTGGGAAAGCATTCCGGCGTTGAAAGAAGGGGAAATCGAGCCGTATCGCCTGCGCCCCATGATGTCGCCGACGTTAAAAGATGACCTGCCGTTCGTCAAGGCGCTGTACGAACAAGATTGCGCCCGCTCGCTCGTCGCGTGTCCGCGGCCCGACTGGTTGTGGCAGGCGATCTTTGCGTGGTACTCGCCCGACTCGTTCGAGCGGCGGCCGTTCTACATCATCGAAAAGGCTGACGGGCAAGCTGTGGGCTACCTGGTGGCTGACCGCGAAATGTGGGATGACATGTTCATGATTGATGAGTTGGTCGTCGTGGAGGGGCAATCGCTCCGTGCGGTCATGCCGTCTGTGCTGCGCGCGCTCAGGCCGCTGGCCCAAGCCCAGGCCGCCGCGCGAAAGGTCAACCTAAAATCGCTGTACTGGAGATTGGGGCGCGAGCACCCTGTTTTCGAAGCCATTCCTGAACTGTTGCCCAAGTCGCGCCCGCCTTACGGCTGGTATATTCGCGTGGCCGATGTGCCTGGCTTTTTGCGGCACATTGCCCCGGCACTCGAAGCGCGGTTGGCTCGCTCGCCACTGGCCGGTCACACTGGCGAACTCAAAATCACCGAATACCGGCGTGGGTTCCGCATAGCGTTTGAAAACGGCAAGCTCACCGCAGTCGAGCCGTGGCAAAGTATGGATAGCGAAGGCGGAAATGCCAACGCCGCTTTCCCACCGCTTGTGTTCCTGCAACTGCTCTTTGGTCGCCGCTCTCTGTCTGACCTTCGCGCAGCCTTTCCCGATTGTTGGGCACAGGACGAAGCCACTGCGCTGCTGAATGTGCTGTTTCCAAGCCAGAGTTCGTATGTGATGCCGGTGGGCTGATGACCATTCAGACCTCCGAGGTTTCCCGACGAGCCTCGGAGGTCCTGGCTTTCGCGGTGGCGAGTTTGGGGCTATAATACCGCCGTCTGCGTGGCATCGCGCGACCTACCCAGACGACTCGCTATGGAAAGAACCGCTCCGCCACACTATCCCGTTGACCCGCCCACCGATGTCGAAAAACCGACGGTGGCAGATTCTCGATCTCTATCTTCAGGAGATCAGAAGAAGGCCGCCCCCACCGTGCCATCTCAACCCTTACCCTCAACGGGCGAACGAGGTGTGCCGCCCTATCCCTCCCCGCGCACATTGGCGCGTTGGCTGCTGGTCGTGTCGGCGCTTGTGGCGGTTGGCGGGTTGCTCTGGAACGCCCGGACGGCGTTATCGCCGTTCGCCATGGGCCTGGTGCTGGCTTATCTTTTTCTGCCGATTGTCAACGCGCTCGCCCGACACATGCCGCGCCCTCTGGCGATCCTGATTGTCTATGTGGGCGGTATTGCGCTGGTCATTGGCGCGATTGCCTACGTCGTGCCGCCGGTCGTGACCCAGATTCAACAACTCATCGCCGGCATTCCATCGGCAGACAGGCTGCAAGAAATAGGCAACCATCTCTTGCAACAGTATCAAAGCCGGGTTCCCGATGTCATCCAGCAGCCCATCAATGAGGGCCTGAACAACACACTGCGTGATGCCCAGGCTCACCTCACGCTCTACATTCAACAAGTCGGGGGATTTCTTTTAGGCCAGGCGCTCCAGGTGCTCAATGTCGTGTCGTTCCTGGTCGGCTTTTTGATCGTTCCCATCTGGCTGTTCTACTTGCTCAACGATGTGACCCAGGGGCACCTGTTCATTGACCAGATGCTCCACCCTCGCCTGCGAGCCGATTTTTGGAACGTCTGGGACATCGTCAACCAAGTGTGGAGCGACTATGTGCGCGGGCAGCTTATCCTCGGCGCTGCAGTGGGGGTGATGGTTGGCGTCGGGTTGCTCATCCTGGAACTGCTGGGTTTTCACATTGGGTTCATCCTGCTTCTGGCAATCTTTGCCGCAGCCATGGAACTGGTGCCGATCGTCGGTCCATGGCTCGGCGCAATCCCCGGCGTGCTGCTGGCATCTTTTATCTCGCCGACGACTGCGATTGCCGTGGCGGCAGTCTATGTAGTCGTTCAGCAAATCGAAAACAACATCTTGATCCCGCGCATCATCGGTCAAAGTATTGGGATTCATCCGGCCATCCTCATGGTGGTCCTGATCGCGATGGGTTACAGCTTCGGACTACCCGGCATCATCCTGGCTGCGCCACTTTCGGCCATCTCGCGCGACCTGTTCATCTACGTTCACCGCCGGCTGGATGGGGTCTCGGCAGTTGAAGCAGAAATACGCCTGACCGCCACACCTCACAAGACCCGCCGTCGGGCTTGATGTATCCTCAGTTTATCCCAAGCCGTATGTCATCACGGCGCGCGCGGGTTGATCCGCGTATCCGAATGGAAGACATACTCGTCGCACGGCGAGCGGGGGAAATGTTGTATCGAGTCAAGAAACAAGAAGCAGGATAAAACGCACACTTCGCGGCAGGTGACCCAAATGGCAAGCAATTACGATCAAGTTCTCACGGAACTCGTCAAGAGTTTCGGGGACTGGTTTGGCGATGAGAAAACGCTCGAATACGCCCGGATGACGCGGGAGCTTTACCCCTACACGCATCTCTTTTCGCCCATCCAGGTGAACAGTGTCAAGATCAAGAACCGCATCGTCATGGGGCCGATGGGCAACATCCAGATGGCGGACGAGCTGGGCCGGCCCAGCAACAAGATGATGTGCTACTTTGCAGAGCGCGCCAAGGGCGGCGTCGGGCTGATCACGTCCGGCATCGTGCCGGTGAGTCAATACGTTGACCCGTCGGTCACAGAACCGGGAGATCGCACCTACCTGCCGAGGATTGACACGCGGACGGTCTTTACCGGTTGGCGTGACCTGGCCGGCAGCGTCCACGCGCACGGCTGCAAGTTCTTTATCCAACTCACGCCCGGCCTGGGGCGCGTCGGCTCGCCAGAGTGCTTGCTCACCAAACACCAGTTGCCGGTGTCGGCCTCGTGGAATCCAAACTTTTACATGCCCAGCATTCCGTGCCGCCCGCTGACCGATGGCGAGTGTGGCAAGATCATCCGGGCCGCCGGTCAAGCGGCTGCCGACGCCAAGGCGATGCTGATTGACGGCGTGTACCTGCACGGGCACGAAGGCTACTTGCTGGAGCAGATGACCAACCCCGCCTTCAACCGCAGAAAGCTGGGCCGGTTCGCAGATTGGCAAGCCTTTGGCCTGGAGCTGGTCCGAGAGATCAGGAACCGGGTCGGCGGTCAATACCCCATCATGTACCGCATAGACCTTTCACTGGCGCTGAACGCGACCTACCGCGAAAAGATGGACACGGTCGGGGCGCTCAAGAAATTCAAGAACGAAAGAACCATCCAGATGACGCTGGATTATATGACGAACCTGGTCAAAGCCGGCGTGGATTTGTTCGACGTTGACCTGGGCTGCTACGATAACTGGTGGCTGCCGCATCCCCCTACCCCTATGCCGCCGGGCTGTTACCTGGCGATTGCCAAGATCGTCAAAGAACACCTGACCCGGAACGACATCAAATCGAACGCAGGGCTGCCAGTGCCCGTCGTCGCGGTCGGCAAGCTGGGCTATCCCGACCTGGCCGAAAAAGCGTTGCGCGACGAAATGTGCGACATGGTCATGCTGGCCCGGCCTCTGCTGGCCGACCCGCACTGGCCCAACAAGGCCTACGCCGGAAAGGTCAATGAGATTGTCCCTTGCATCGGCGACCAGGAAGCGTGCCTGAATGAACTGATTGAAGGTGGGCATCTGCAATGCGCCGTCAATCCGCGCGCGGGCTTTGAGGACGTGTTCGAGGCCGATCTGATTCCGGCGCTCAAGGCCAAAAAAGTGGCCGTCGTTGGTGGAGGACCGGCGGGGATCACGTGCGCCTGCACCGCCGCCCGCCGTGGTCATGTGGTGACTTTGTTCGAGCGGCATGACCGGGTCGGCGGCATGTTGATTCCGGGTTCCGTCCCCAAAATCAAATTCGACATTGCCAACTATGTCGCCTTCCTGACCGACACGCTGAACCGATGCTCCAACGAACACACATTGACCGTCCGACTCAACACGGAAGCCACGCCGGACGTGTTGGCACGAGAAAAATTTGATGCCATCGTCATCTGCGCCGGAACCAGGCCGTGCGTTCCGCCCGTCGAAGGGATTGACCTGCCCCACGTCGTGCAGGCCATTGATCTACTCCGCAATCCCTCGGTCGCGGACGAGGTCAATCGAGTGCTCATCGTGGGCGGGGGCAGCGTCGGTTGCGAGACGGCCTATTACCTGGCTTACGAAAAAGGCAAAACCGTCACCGTTGTCGAAATGCTTCCGGTGTTCATGCAAGGCGTCTGCACCGCCACGCGCGGCTATCTGATTCATTATCTCGAAGCGAAAGGCGTCCAGCTCTTGAATGGCACGCGGCTCAAGAGTATCCAGGCCAAAAGCGTCACCCTCGTTCGAAATGTCTCCAACACGGTTCCCAATCCTTACGTGACCTGGACGCCGCTGTTGCCGGAGAACATCAAAAACCCGCTTGCGCGGCCCATCCAAGTCGAAGAAAGCGAAATGTCTTTGGAAGCCGATCTCGTCGTGCTGGCCACGGGCGTCAAGCCGGATGACAGCCTGTACGAAACCTGCCTGGCAAAGCAGGCCGCGCCGCAAGTGTGCAACATTGGCGACTCGTTTGCCGCTGGGCGAGTGTTCGAAGCCGTCAAGGCCGGCTACGCGGTGGGCAGAACGCTGTGAGCATCTCGGCCGGCGCGATAAAAGAGTGAGGCGACGCGCTCCGCAACGGGCGTTTGACAAAAGCTACCCTCACAGGTATACTCCCGCCTGCGTTGGCTGGGCGAAATGGGTGTGGTATAATAGCCCCGCGCCGACGTAGCTCAGCCGGCAGAGCAAGCGCCTTGTAAGCGCAAGGTCGCGGGTTCAAGTCCCGCCGTCGGCTTGCGGCACATTTACAACCTGGGCAGTTACCCAAGTGGCCAAAGGGGGCTGACTGTAAATTATTGCAGCCCTACAGAGGAATCTGTAGGTGAACACTCCTCAAATTCGGTGAAACCTTCGGGAGATGGCAACGCCGAGCCAAGCCCTACGGGGAAGGTGTAGAGACTTGACGGGGAGCATCCAGACCGGATGAAGACAAAGTCCAGCCCGCAAACAGCGTAAGCTGGCAGCAAAAGCTGTAGCGGGATGAAATCAGCTGGCGAAGCCTTCGGAGGTTCGAATCCTTCACTGCCCACCACCGAAATGATCCCGGACGACGGGATCATTTTGTTTAATCTGGCCGCTGAGAGGATAGCGATCTTTACCGTTGACAAAGTGAGCGAGGCAAGTTATGATTACTCATGATGAGGCAGAGATTGGCTTCCCGCTCGAACTTGACGTTGGCGCTGATGGCGATGGCGCTTGGCTTGGTGCTGGCCTGGCAGCTCAAAGGCCCGCGCGCCTCGCCGCCGGTCGGCTATGCGCCGGGCGACCCGCGAGATCGCGCCGTCAACGCGATCAAGCAATTGGAAGATGAGCAAGCCGCGCTCAAAGCCAGCATTGCCCGTTTGCGGGTCGAGCTGGCCGCCTCGCAATCTCAGATGGCCGCCGACACGGATCGTTTGCAGCGATTCGCCGCCGACCTCGACGCGCAGCGAGTCGCCGCCGGCCTGACCGCCGTGCGCGGACCCGGCGTTGCCGTGACATTAGATGACAGCAGTGTACGGAATGTTCCCGCCTCCTCCGACCCGAACGCCCTTATCATTCACGATTACGACTTGCGTGACGTGATCAATGTTCTGTGGTTGGCTGGTGCGGAAGCGATCTCTGTCAACGACGAACGGATCGTCGGCAACACTTCGGTGTATTGTGTGGGCAGCACGGTGATGGTCAACACCACACGGCTCTCGCCGCCCTATTTCATCCGGGCCCTCGGCGAGCCGGACACCCTGGCCGAGACGCTGCGCAACCCGGCCTACCTGGTCATGCTCCGCCAGAAGGTCGAACGCTACGGTATCAAGTTGCAGGTCGCGCAGGTTCCCAAGTTGACGCTGCCGACGTATACCGGCGGATTTTCGGTACGGCATGGCAATCTTCCATGAACACACGGGCATCTCAATTCTCAATCGCACTGGTGACCTTTTTCCTGGGCGTGCTGTTGATGGCGCAGTTCACCACGCAGCAGCGCATGGACGTGAGCCGCGCGTCGGCGTCCAGCGCGGACGGGGCGCTGCTCATCAGCAACTTGGTGGAAGGAAATGCGCGATTGCGGCTCGAGGTTGCCGAGCTGGAAGCGCAGTGGACCACTTCACGTGGCGCGACGAATCAGGCGCGCCTGCAAGCGATGACAGACGAGCTGACCCGCCTCAAGATGTTCAACGGCGAAGTAGAAGTGATCGGGCCGGGCGTTCAGGTGACGCTCGACGGTCCGGTCAGCGTGCTGGACCTGCAGGACCTGCTCAATGAGTTGCGCAATGCAGGAGCCGAGTCACTGGCGCTTAACGGGCGGCGCATGATCGCATCGTCTAGCATCGTGCCGTCCGCCGATGGCAGCCTCGCCGTGGACAATGTCGCCATACGTCGGCCGTATGTTTTTGCGGCCATTGGCGATCCGGACACACTGGAAACGGCTTTGTTGCGACCGGGAGGCCTTTTGACGGTTTTTTCCAACAGCCGTGAGGGGTTGGCCGTGCACGTGCAGCGGCAGGACCGTCTCACCGTCCCCGCTCATGCGCCGTCTCAAGTGTTCCAATATGCCATGCCGGTGAAATAAAAAAAAGACCTCCGAGGCCCGTCGGGAAACCTCGGAGGTCTGCTGATGACCTCAGTGCGCCCCACACGAGGAGCACGAACCCCCACCGCACGAAGCGCAGCCTCCGCCACCTCCTGCGCCAGAAACCGCCTTGCCTCCACTGTGCGCGGCAAACACACTGAGCACCCGCCGAGTGTGTTTCCCCTCGCACTGCTTGCACGCGATGGGTGCATCGGCCTTGCTCATCGGGCGCAGAGCCTCAAACTGTTTTCTACAATCTTTGCAGTAATACTCATAGACCGGCATCGTCTCACTCCCAGGTTGGGATCCAACAGTATTCTACCCTTGTTTTCACCCCGCGTCAACGCGCTTTGATATTTGGGTTTTTAGATCAGGCCGATCTCTTTGCCCACTTTTTCAAAGACGGCCAACACGCGATCCAGTTGCTCATCGGTGTGAGTCGCCATGTAGCTGGTGCGCAGCAGCGATTTGTTGGGCGGCACGGCGGGCGGGAGGACCGTGTTCGTGTAAACGCCCGCCTGGAACAGCGCATTCCAGGCAAAGACCGTCTTCATGTCGTCGCCGATCATGATCGGGATGACGGGCGTCGTGCTTGCGCCAATGTCGAAGCCCAATGTCTTGAACCCGGCGCGCATTTTTTCCGAGTTGTGCCACAACTTTTGGATGCGCTCCGGCTCGTTCTCCATAATATCCAGTGCGGCCAGCACGGCGGCAACGTTGGCCGCCGGCATCGAGGCGCTGAACATGAAACTGCGCGCATGATGCTGGACATAGTGCATCACGTCGTCAGCGCCGGCGATAAAGCCACCTAACGATGCGAACGACTTGCTGAATGTGCCCATGATGAGGTCCACCTGGTCGGTCAGGCCAAAGTGATTCGCCGTGCCGCGTCCGTGGTCACCCAGCACGCCGATCGAGTGCGCGTCGTCCACCATCAGCCGCGCGCCGTATTTTTTGCACAGCGCCGCGATCTCGGGCAGCGGCGCAATGTCGCCGCCCATTGAAAATATGCCGTCCACGATGACGAGCCGACCCGCACTATCCGGGCATGCTTTCAACACTCTTTCCAGCGAGGCCATGTTGTTGTGAATAAAGCGCTTCACCTCGCCCTCAGCCAATCGGCAGCCATCCACGATGCTGGCGTGATCTTCTTTGTCAATGATGACCACGTCGCCGTTACCCACCAGTGCGCTGATCGTGCCGAGGTTGGTCTGGAAGCCGGTGGAAAATACCAAGGCCGCTTCCTTGCCGACGAACTGGGCCAGCCGCCGCTCGGCTTCGACGTGCAACTCGAGCGTGCCGTTGAGAAAACGGCTACCGGTGCAGCTCGTGCCGTACTTTTGGATCGCGTCAATCGCCGCCTGGCGCACGCGCATGTCTGTGGTCAGCCCCAGGTAATTGTTGGAGCCGATCATGATGACCTTGCGCCCCCGGATGACGACTTCGGTGCCCTCGCTGTTGTCGTCGAGCACCGTAAAGTAAGGATAATAACCGGCCGCTATCGCCTCCCTGGCGATGGTGAACTGACGACACTTTTCAAACAGGTCCATGACTATCTCCTTTGGAAAAATGGGATTATGGAAAACAAATCGCAGTAGAGCAATTGCCCAAAATGGGAATGTGCGATGTCTCGATAGACAGTGCCCCCTTTCCTCTCAAAGAAAAAGTTCGGCGCAGCATTGCGACTGGGGCTTGCGAGGCCGACATTTGCGATGATTCATTCCTGGAGAAAGAATTCAACCAGGCCATTGTAGTCGCGCTTGGGAGATTGGTCAAGTCACGGTGAGACAGAGTACGCCGCAAAAGTGTCGGTGCTGCAGGTAGGACAAGATGCCATCTTGTCCACCGCCCGACAGTTTTGCGTTATACTCGGTGAGACACGCTCCGCCGAGCCAGAAGCTTGGCAGAAGCAGAAACAGATCGCGGGGTAATTGTTCAGCCCTCCCCACTTCGAATTAATAGTCGCAGAAAGAAACGAAAAGTAAGGGGCTAAACAAAAACCCGTACCACGGTACGGGTTGTAGAGAATGTCCCGGTACGTCAACGGCTGGCGAACGCCAAACGGCAGACCGCACGGTAAACCGGAATGACATCCCTGAGCAGGCTCTCAACCTTCGCAAGGTTTGCGATAGCAGCATTATGTGCCAGACGACCGGCGCTCCAACGCCCAGAACAATCCCCATGCCACCAACCAAATCACGATGCCGATTATGCCGGCTTCCGGGCCGGCTACGCCTCCTGTCAGTAGATCGCCTGTGGCCCGAACGAGCAACAATCCTTCCACTATTTTACCGCCGACAGGCAGCGAAAACACCAGGCCAGTCACCAGCGCCCAACCCAGATGCAAGCCAATGGGTGCCCACAGTGACTTGCTCAACCGCCACGCCCAAACGAGCGCAAGCCCCGACACGATTGTGCTCAGGCCAACCAGGATCAGTGTGCCAGCATCCTGCATGCCAGTGTCACTCATCAGCCGCCAGGCGACCACGCGATACAGCCCATACAACACCGCCGATGCGAGTGGCGCAATCCGCTCCGCATCCGTGAACGCCCAACGGATGTAACCTCGAAAGATCAATTCGTCTGTGAGCACCATGAACAGGAGCAGCGGCGTAAAGCCGATGAGGTCAACCAGTAGCACATCGGCCAGCGATTCCTTTTCCCACGCCCAGCCCATCACAGTGAACCCACCCACAGCAGCCGCTACAGCAACTGTGAGCGCGGCCATCCCTATGCCCAGTAGAAGCGCAAGCAGCAAGCTGCGCCCCGGCCACCGCAGCCCCAACTCAGCCAGACTGCCGCGCCGGTCGAGCAGGCGTATCCAGGCTGCCGTCAACGCCAGCGCCACCAAGAATTGGCCCACTCCCATCAAGGTGTTGAGATACAGGAGCGCGTCTTCCAGGTGAAGCGTGATTTCTTCCAGCTCGTCGCCTTGTAGGAAGCGAAAAGCAAAATAACCCAGTCCCACCGGCAACGCCAGCGCCAACGTCGCTAACAGGAATGCGGCAAGGTAGAGCAACGAGCGCCAGGCTGCGGTGCTCCAAGATGGGCGGAGTGATTGGACGGAAACTTGTGCACTCATCTCAACCCTCCCGCGGATTGTTGCTGCTGTGGCAGCCCGAGCCGGTGCAATCGTGCTGCATGAACACGCCGGTGCGGTGACAGCGGTCACATGTGAGCGGACGTTCACCGAACGGAATGTGCTCGCCCACCTGCGAATGAGTAAAGTTTGCCGGTTTGAATCCTTGCGGCGTGTGGCACGTGTCGCACGTCGCCGTCATCCCGGCGTGCGACGCGGGCGGCTTGTGGCACGCCGCGCAACTTGTACTGGCCGGTCTGGTGAATGGGTCGCCGTGGCATTTGACGCACGCCACCTGTTGATGCTGGCCGACCAGTGGAAAGTTGGTCTTGCTGTGGTCAACTTTCGCCGGCTTCCAGCCGTCCGGCGAGTGGCACGCCTGGCAGTTTGTGTTCCCGCCGGGATGATTGGCCGGAGGTGGCTTGTGGCATGCTTCGCACAGCGTCGAAGTAGGCTTGGTGAAGGGATCGCCGTGACACTTTTGACAGGCCACTTGCTGATGCTGGCCCACCAGCGGGAACCGGGTCTGGTTGTGATCCACCGTGGCCGGTTTCCAGCCTTCCGGCGAGTGGCACGCCTGGCAGTTTGTGTTCCCGCCGGGGTGATTAGCCGCAGGTGGCTTGTGGCAAGATTCGCACAGCGCCGAGGCGGGCTTGGTGAATGGATCGCCATGACATTTTTGACACGCCACTTGCTGATGCTTGCCGGTGAGCGGAAGCTTGGTCTGGTTGTGGTCCACCTTGGCCGGTGTCCAGCCTTCCGGCGAATGGCACACCTGGCAGTTTGTGTTCCCGCCAGGATGATTTGCTGCGGGCGGCTTGTGGCAAGATTCGCACTGGGACGACGTGCCGCCATATTTTCCACCCGGATGGCACTGGGCGCAATCGGCTGTTGCGTGTTTGCCCACCAAGAGCGGAAAATCGGCGTGTCTCTTGTGGCAGCTTTCGCACTTGTCGAGCGCCACGACCTTGGGTTGGTTCTTGGCAGCGTCGGCGTGGATGATGCGGCTGTGGCAATCTGCACACAGCACTTGCTTCTGCAAGTGGACGGCGTGATTGGCGGTGCGGCTCTGATCGCGGATGGCGGCCGGATTCGGATGACAGGCGATACACTGAGCGTTCTTGACCCGGATGAGGATTCGGATGGGGAGTGGATAGTTGCCGCGAAAGTGCGCGATCACCTGCTCGGCCCCGCGCACTTTTTCCTCGATGAACCCCGCGACGCCCGGCTCGGCGTGGCAGTCCAGGCATTTGGCGCTGGAGGCGTGCTGCGAGGTTTGCCACGTCCGGTAATAAAAGTTCATCTCGTGGCACGAGTTGCAAAACCAGGGCTGGCTGTTGATGTATTGGAAGCCAGCGCCGCCGGCAGCAAACAGGATAAAGCCGACCGCGAAAACGGGGAAAAGCCACACCCAACAGCCTTGTCTTTTCATTGGCACATACTCATCATGCGAATGTATTGGGGCGGCCTGGCAGCAGATCGCTCGGCGTCAATCCCGCGTGCTGACCTGGCGTAGTACAACCGGCAGATAGATGAATCGGCTAGGCGTCCACTCGTCCGCACCCAGGTCATAACGCTTGCCATACGGCCGATGGTCGCCGTCAATGTCGTCTGTGATGCCCGCCTCCACCCCGCGATCAATCGCCGCCGAGCTTGATCTCAGGTGAAACCCATCGGGGGCGAAGGCCGGGTCGCCCATGTATTCGTTTTCTACCACACCAGTCGCCGTAGCCTCTTTTGAAACGGTGAGGGGCGTCGCGTACCAGAGAACGCTATTGACCGTGGCCGTATTCCCGCCAGTGACCTTGATACCGACCGTGTGGCTGACCAGGATGACGTTGGTCAGGGCAGCCGTGCTGGGAGAATAGTTCTCCACGTCTCCTTCGCCGGTGATATAAAGCCCGCTGCCGTCGCCGCCATGGTTTCGGGCCACGGTGGTGTGCACAAGCCGGGAAGAAGAGTGCACGATTAGCCCGCTGCCGGCGCCGCTAGCCTGATTATCGGCGACAACACTATTGACCAATGTCGCATCGCTCCCATACAAATACAGCCCGCCGCCACTATCACTCGTTGTGTTAGAGAGCACCGTAGTCCGGCTGAGAGTGACGCTGCTCTCGTCCACATACAACCCGCCGCCCAGGCCGGCCGCTGTGTTGCCGGAGATTGAATTAGTGTTCACCACAGCAGCGCCGGCTGCCACGCAGAGTCCACCGCCGTAGCCGCCGGCCGTGTTGGCCCCTATCGTGTTGCCATTCAGTGTGGCGGAGCCGGAATTCAAAGACAGCCCGCCGCAGTTGAGGCCAGTGGTGTTGGAAAGGATAACATTCGCATCGAGCGTAATGTTGTTGCTGTCCTGCACCCAAATTCCACCCCCTCCATCAGCACTGACACTACCGTTCGCCGTGTTGGAGAGGATCGTGTTTCCGGCAAGACCCGCATTAGCACTATAGTCCAGATACAATCCGCCGCCGCGTCCCCCCGCCGTGTTGGCAGAGAGAGTATTTGCATTCAATGTGGCAGAGCTCGATCCGACGTATAGCCCGCCGCCGTAGCCGCCGGCTACGTTGGCGGTAAAGTCATTCCCGCTCACGGCGGCATCACTGCCCAACAAGTATACACCCCCGCCTGAGTATCGAGCAAGGTTGCCCGACAGGGTGTTGCTGCCGAATGAAACAGAGCTGGCCGATACATACAGTCCGCCGCCATGGCCGCCACTAGCCATGTTGTCTGAGAAAATGTTCCCGTTCAAGTCAGCGGTGCTGTTCTCCATATAGAGGCCGCCGCCATCGTAGAGGTTCGCTATGTTGGTGGAGATACTATTCCCACTCATTATGGACCGGCTGCCGTACAAGTATAGCCCACCGCCAGTTGCGGCCGTGTTACTAAAGATCGTGTTGTTACTCAAAGTTACTGTGGCCGTAATAGCGTACACTCCGCCGCCGGCATCATGAGCCGATCCACCCAAATTGACCGTGCCATCCAACCCGACCGCATTTCCACCCGTGATCCGCAGCCCAGCCAGCGTCGGGCTGATGTTACCTGCGATGTAGACGACACGCCCGCTGCCCTGAGCATCTAGTGTGGTCGGCTGGGTGATGGGGTAAGCAGTAGACCAGTCGGTGAGAGTGTATCCTCCCTGAATCGTAATGCTCTTGTTGATGTAGACGACCTGGGTGCTCCCGGAGCGAACGCTGACGCCAGTATACGTGCCCGCCGCCACCTTGATGACATCCCCATCGTTGGCCGCATCCACGGCATCCTGGATCGTGTTATAGTCACAGCCGCTCATGCAGACCGTGGTGACTGCGGCAAGCGGCATGGAGACTCGTTCGTTTTCTGAGACCAACCCAGCCTGGGTCACGGATGCCGCTTTCCCGAACAACCCCAGCAGGAAAACAATGCCAGCCAGCGCAACCAGGCAGGCCGAAAAAGTGCTTGACGGAAATCTATGAATATTCATTGCAAACACATCATCTGGGTTGACGGATATACGAAACTATCACACCGGCTGTTATAACGATAGACATGACCAGGACAAGCCCCAGGGCGGCTGCGATAAGCAAAATGCCCACCATCGGGTCGCTAAAATCACCCGTCTCCGGAGACTGTGGCACAACGAGCTTCGTTCCAGGCCGTGCAGGTGGAATTGCGGTGCGAGTTGCCGTCGGTGAAGACACGCTCGTCACCGAAAGTTGCGCGGCCGGTTCGAGGGTCCGAACTGTCGTTGCTGAAGGTATGCTGGCCGGTGGAAACTGTCCAGATGGAATTGGCGTCCCCATTGGCGCCGACGATGACATTATCGTTGGCGACGGCTGCCTGGTCGGGACAAAGGTCTGAGTTTGCACAGGCAAGGATGAGGCTGCTTGTGAAGCCTGTGTGGTTGGGCTTGCAGTCCAGACTGGCACTAATAAGGAGGGAGAGGACGGCGCCGGCGAGGTTTGAAAAGTTGGCTGGGGCGTCCGGCTGGGTGTGGGCGCAGGTTGGCTGGACGAGGTCGGCGTCAGCGTTGGCGTCGGCGAGGTTTGAAAAGTTGGCTGGGGTGTCTGGCCGGTTGTCGGCGAAGGCAGAATAACAGGCCCCGGCGTCTGGGTAGGCGACTGGTCGGGTGAAATCGTCGGCATCAATGTGGGCGGAACCCCAGAGGCAAGTAGCGTCAGGTCCACTTGGACGCTCGTCCCGCTGTGCCAGGTACCCGCCTGGTCAGCCAACACGCCGCCCAACTCGAATTGAACCGTATCGCCTTCACGGCCTCCCTCGCGCTCCGGTGTGTCGGGATCATCTCCCGGCACCTCCAGACTGTAGGCCGAGTTTCCCTGGTCGGTCTGGGTGTAACTCGAGGCGTAGGCCTCACCATTGATCCAGGCAACGACGAGGAGGCCGTCCGGCAGATTCTCGCCATTGACCCTGATGGCGCCGTGAAAGCTCGACGCGGGAGATGGAATGGCGAAAGCGTGCGCAGTCGCCAGCAGGGCGACCAAGCACGCGATTAGCACTGGGGCGAGCATAATCTTGAGTTGCATCAACGCAACGCCGGCTTATATCTGATGATTGACGATGACACCGCTTGCCATCTCGATGGCCCGAGTGCCATACGAGACGAGCTGACTCGTATGAGTCACCAGCACGACCGTAACCCCGGTCTGGGTGTGTATGTCCCGGAACAGGTCCATGATCTCGTGTTCCGTCTGTTCGTCCAGGTTGCTCGTTGGCTCATCGGCCAACAAAACCTCCGGCGGGCCGATGAGCGCCCGAGCAATCACCACTCGTTGCTGCTGCCCGGCTGAAAGCTGCCGTGGATAGGCCGATAGCTTATCCGATAGCCCCACCATGTCCAGCAACTCGGCCGCTCGCTCATACGGGTCTTGGCCCCTGTGATTGGTTCCGAAAATGGTCGGAAGGGCCACATTCTCCAGAACGGTCAGCGAGGGAAGCAGGCTGGGAAACTGGAAGACAAAACCGATCTTGCGATTGCGGAGCAAAGACTGCTCTCGATCCGCCAGGCTCCAGAGATTGACGTCTCCCAAGCACACCTCGCCTGAAGTGGGCTTGACCAGGCCCGCGGCCAGGTTGAGCACGGTCGTCTTGCCTGAACCGGAGCGTCCCGTGACGATGACAAACTCGCCCCGTTCCACGTTCAGGCTTACGCCACGCACTGCCATGACGGCGATCTCTTTGCTGACCTGGTAAGTCTTGGTGACATTGCGCAGTGCAATCATGTTCATTCCCTCATCGCCAACGCGGGATCCTGGCGACTGATCTTGAAAGCCGGGATCAAGGCGGCCAGAGTGACACCGCTCAAGGCCAAAACGAGTCCGCCTCCAATCAGCGTGACCAGCGAAGGCAGCGATGGAAGCAGAAACGGTATCCCTAGCGAACGCACGAGCAGATCCCTAAAGAGAAAAGTCGCCAGACAAGCCAGTGCGATCCCGACGGCTCCCCCATCCACGGCCAGCATGACCGCTTCGGCCAGGATAGATTGGAACACAAAACCGCGCGTTGCCCCCAGCGCACGCAGGACGCCCAGCTCGCGCCGGCGCTCGTTAGCCGCCATCGAAAAGATCAGGCTGATGAGCACCAGGGACAGCACCAGGGTGATGCTCAGAATGAGCAGCATCCCTCGCAGCAAGCCCATGATCTGCTGGCGGAATGTCTGAAACATATTCGGGCTTTCGATGGGAGTCACGCCGGGCACCTTTTGCATGATGTCCAAGGCCACCGACCGGGGATCACTGCCCGGCTGCACCTTGACCAGCGCAGCCGAGATGCTGTTGGCCGGAATCTCTAGCGGACGCTCGGCCCGCGTCTTGGAAATCCTGGCGACATCCTGGGCGGTCTCAAAAGTCAAGAACATGGTCTGGTCAAGGCCGGTGCCGGTAGACGTCAGGTTGCCTTTCAGCGTGATAAAGTAACCATACAGCTTGATGTTCTCTTCGCCCTCCGGGGTGAACACGTTGCTCCCGCCGACGGATTCGCCCAGGCGCAACTCGTGTCCCAGTTTTTGCTTGAGCCACGGCTCGATGGTGAAATCGGTCTTGGGGTCAAAGGCGACCATGAACATCTCGGACACGGAACAGCATGAGGCGTTCGAGAGGGACGAAAGATAGAGCTGTGGAGAAGCCACGGCCACCCCTGGGATGCGCGCGATCTTGTCCAGGTTCTCTTGCGGCATCCAAACCTTGACCGGCTTGCCCATCAGCAAGGCGGTCTCGACTTTGGTCTCCGCTCCCTCGGGGACGACGATGATGTCTGCTCCAAGCCGGTTGAGCGCCAGCCTCAGACTATCTTCAGCGCCGCGAATGATCATGACGGCAGACAAGGAAAATCCCGCCACCACCATGGCGCACAGAAACACGACCCAACTTCGGAACGCGTTTCCCTTGATATTTCTCCAGGCCAATTGACCAAGATTCATGCGAATTGCTCCGGTTGTCTTTCAGATATAATCAGGGTCGCGATACTGATCGCAATGATCACGATGCCGCTGAGAATCAACGTGGGCTTCATGACCGAGTTGCAGAGCATATCTGCGCTCGCGCAGACGCCGATGAGCCGCGTGGGGAACAGGATCACAAAGATACCCAGGAGCGCGCCGAGGCCCGCAATGATCCGGCAGCTTTCCTTGCGCTTGCTCACGCCCATGACGGTTCCCACGCCCACAAGTGGAACTGCCATTCCAATTTCCGCGATGGCCGTCCAATGACACTTCATCGGAACAGTCTTGCCGTTTTGCAGAGCAAGGGCTCGCCCCTGCGATTGGCAATCGGTGAATTGCGGAAGGATGCCAATCACGAGGGCCAGCACTACGATGATAGCAGCAGCGATCTTGAACATTTTGATCTCCTATGTTTGGAATGAATGTCTTGGACTTGCCCGTCTTCCTATTGCACCGTGACGTGCTGTTGTGAAAAGTCGCCCAAGACTACGGTTACGATAGCGCCGGAACGCAGCTCCGACGGAGCGTTCACGAACATCACATAGCCAATCTGATCTTCGTCCTTGGGACGCCCAAACAACGGGCCGACCACTGGCAAAACCGGGATTTCATTGTAAATAGCCCCCGTCGTTTCATCAACGACGTAGACGATGCCCTGTTGCCACTTGCGCGCGACGGACGGATTTGCTTTGAACTGCACAAGGATTAGACCACTCTCTGTGCCGATACTCACTCCCACCAGCCGGACCTGGGCTGTGGCAGCTCCTTGCGGTGTGCCCCCTCCGACCAAACGAGATGGCGACGGCAAAGCAGTGCTGTCTGGCGAGGGTGTCGGCTTGAGAGTAGGGAGCGGCACGGCGGTCGGCGCTGGCGTTGCCCCGACGGCCCCCGCGTTTTGCACCAGCGCAGTGGCCATCGCTTGCGCCCGCAGCACCATCGCGGTAGCTTCGGCGCTCTGGATCATGGCTGTCGCTTGCGCGGCTGCCTTTTCCACAGGATTAGGCTCAGGGGAAGACGCCGGGGAAGATGCACCCGTCGGCGCCGCCGGCGAGCAGCCAACCAGCCAGGCCGAAACGAAAATCAAAACAAGTGGAATCAGCCAGTATCCAGGTTTCACTCTTGCACCGTCATTCCCTGACCGTCAATCCTTGACCGTCAATCCTTGACCGTCATTCCTTGACCGTCAATCCTTGACCGTCATTCCTTGACCGTCATTCCTTGACCGTCATAATGCCGCGATACATCTGATGGGAGCAATGAAACTCGAACTCGCCAACCTGTTGCGGCGTAAATTCTAGGACTTGCTTGTCTTGCGGTGATTTCAGTCTGAGTTCGCTCGGACTGCTTGGGTTGGCCGGAAAGATCAACTCGTTGCCGCAACCCACCTGGCCCAACTGGCGAAAGATCAGTCGGACCGGCACGCCCTTTTTCACCGCAAAGCGGAGGGGCGAGTATCCGCCCGGCGTGACGACCAGTGTGAGTTCCTGCACGCCCTGGTCGTTGATCTTGATTTCCATCGGCGGCGAAGGCGCCATCTCTTTAATCACCGGCTTTTCGACGACGAAAGAGAAGACCTGCCGGTTCGAGGCGGGGCCTAGGCTCTCGGCCATCCCCAGGATTTGCTCTTTGGTCAGCACATCCAAGTTGTGGCTGTAGATAGCCGTGCGCAGCGGACCGACGTCTACCCATACCGTAGCCAGGCTCTGGCCCTGTGAGAGCAGCCAACCCCGGCCCCACTTGGTCTGGATGGGCCGCGAAGCTGCCAAGATTTCCATGTCGGGATTGACAGGCACCCACTCGCGCACAAACAGCATGGCGCCACCCCCGGTTCGATAAGTGAGCTGTATCATCGGCTCGCCGCCAGGGCCGGCCCCGTCAACCTTGACCTCCACCCCGGCCCGGTCAAACTCGCCGGGCAAGTAGGCGGGAATAAGGATTTGGAACGGCATGTGCGCCTGGACGCTGAGGATTTTGTTGGCCTCAGGCGCTTCGGCAGACACCGGCTTGCTGCCGGCGATCAGCCAGATACCCAAAGCGAATAGGCCCAGGACCAAAAGCCCGCCCAGCCAGAGCCACCCTTGATGCTGAACAACAAGCTTGCTCTTTTTAGTTTGCATGTTTTTCACGACTGCTCGCTCCTTGTAGCCTAGCGCAGTCCCAATCTTTTGTCAGATAACGAGAGAAAACTTGTTTTTTCGGCGGGCGCGGGGCGCCCGCCGAAAAAACCGCGATCACTGACGATCTTGTCTCAGGGCCATCGCCTATTACGGAAGTGGCATCAGTACTGTGAACATGCCGCCCGGATAGACGCCATTGTTCGTCGCCTTGTAGTCGTCGTGGTTATGGAACGGGAACAACTGGCCTTGTGTCGGTATGCCCACTGCACCTGTCACAGTAGGTCCGGCGACATAGGGTGTGCCGTCGGGAGCCGGGATGGCAGGGTACGTGGTGGTCGGCACCTTGGTGTTGCTCACGGGTAGGTTATTAGCAGAATTGTACCTCGACTGCGTACCGCCGGGGAATGGGAATTGGGTGGGGTCTGTGTTGGCGCTACCCGCTGAGTACGTCGAGGCCACGCTCTGCTGGCCAAAGTCAACCAGCCAGTCATAGGTCTCGCCCGAACCGATCGTCAGCGTGTTCTTTTCCATCCCCAGGCCAAACGGCGTGAGGCCGGGCGTGTTCGCCCAGTACCAGGCCCTCTGGTCGGAGCCGATGACCTTGCCGTGGAAGCCGTGCATGTGCATCGGCTGGGTCTCGTAACCCATGTTGATCATCCGGATCAGGACCTTGTCACCCTTGGTGACAATTGTATGCGGATGGGCCTTGCTGACACTGCCCGTGATGAACGGGTCATAGCCCGGGTGCGCGGCGATCCAGTCCGCCCATCCATTCGCCCCAGGCAACCCCACGTGGATGGTATTCGGGAAGGAGAGACCGTTGAGGAACCAATACGCCGGGTGATAGTCCACCGGGTTATAGGTTCCGCTGGTCTCCTCGGAGGTATGCTGCGCTGTGCCAACCTCGGATTCGAGCAGCACGTAATCCTTGTCGTACTTCCAGCCGTACAGCGTGCCGCCATTGCCTGAGCCGGGGCCATAGGTCGCCGCTGCGTCGCCTCGGTTATAGACCACCAGCGCCCCATACATGCCCATCTGCACGTGGATGTCCGCTTCCTGATGGCAGTGGTACATGTACGTGCCAGCAAACTTGGGTGAGAACATATAGACGACGACGTTGCCCGCGCCCGGCGCAGGGGTATCGCAGCTGTCCCCTGGGTCTGCTGTTGACCCGTCGGCGCACAGGTTAGCCGGGATGGCTCCGATCGAAGTCTCGGGGACGCCGTCATTAGCCGCTTCAACGTCCAGGCCGTGCAGGTGGATGCTGTGCGGATCGTTCGGCGCGGTGGGAAGCGTCGTGCCCAGGTTCTTGAGGCGGATTTCCACCACGTCCCCCACAGCAGCATAGATCAGGGGCGCGGGGAACTGGGCGTTGCCTTGCAACGCGCTCTCTGCTGCAGTGACCGCCCCGCCCGTGGGCGCCGGAGCGCCGGTTGGGATGCTGCCGTTTCCATTGTACGTGTAAGTAATGGGCAGACCAGTTTCGAGGTCGCGGTTATCACTCGGCGTCACGCTCTTCTGGTAGGTGAGCGGCGCCACGCCCTGCCGCCCGCCCACGAAACCATAGTTATAAACCGCGCTGCCATCTGCCAGTGGAATGTAGGCATCCGTGGCATACAGATTATAGATAATTGTGCCGCCTGCCGCTTGCACCGGAGATGCAGTCACTGGCGCGAAGGCCAGCACACTCAACAGCCCGGCGAGGGCCAACAATGTCATCAATTTTTTGATTCGGTACATGCAGATTCTCCTCTCGTTGTGCGTCATACGACGTTCAACCGTGTGGTCAACTAGTCCAGCGATAAGCAATGTTCGGATAAGATAGGTTCGATAGCCACCTCCTTTCCGAGATCCTTGGATTGAGTGAGGTCAAGCGTTGCGTCTCGCTAACACTCGCCACTGCGCCCCAAGCCAGATGCCCGACCCCACTCAACCAAGAATCTTTCCTCCATCCTGACTGCAACCTCACCGCAGAAATGATGCTAAGACGCGCAGAGATCATGCCAAGCGTGCGCTTTCCGGAATGACCTCAGATGCTTTCGCCTCTCCCTGGGCAATAGACACTGCGGGCAAGGTAAAGCTGAACATGCTTCCGTGTCCCTTGGCGCGGACGTGATCGAGTCGCATAAAAGGCTTGAACAACTAGGCCTGGTCCTCAAGCGCGATGCCCGGACCGTGATCTCGTACCCAAAAACATACCAGGCCGTCGAGTTGCGTCGCCGCGTTCAGCTCCGCGTGAGGCGGCCAACCGCCGTACTTGATTGCATGACTGAGATAGTTGACCCACGTGCCGCGTTCCTGCGCTACCGACCCGGCGGCAGGTACAACAATCTCGGCCTGAGAATCTTGGAGCATGGGAGCCAGGCGTGCTTGAGCTTCGGCCACAATGGCTGCCATGTCTAAGAGTTCCGTCTCTATCTCGGCCTCGCACACCTCCGCCAACAGGAGCAGCTCGTCAACAATATTGCCCATCTTGCGTGCGATAAAAGTCATATCCTTCAAGAACGTTTGTTGCTTCTCAACGGACATCTGGGCATATTCTTCCTGCAATATAGTAACAAGGCAAGCCATCGTGCCCAAGGGATCCTTGAGGTCGTGGGCCACAGTGAGGGCATAGGTGTGCAGCTCCGCATTCCGCGCTTGGAGTTCACGGATCTGTTGTTGCATGGCGTTTTGATCTTGCAGGCTGCTCAGTAAAGGATCAGGATGTACCCGTTGGCGGTTCAGCGAAACGCGGCTCTGCTCAAGCGTCTGGTGGAACATGTGTTGGACAAGCTCCTAGTATTATGAATCATAGTATTATGAATCATAAGGGTGATCCGGCCTCTATCGGGCAACCGCCTGCCGAATCGTCGCCAACAACACCTTGGCCGGCATGGATTTGGGAACAAAAGCCGCCGCGCCCGCGTGTTCAGCGCGCTCGCGTGTGTGAGCATCGTCGTGGATGCTCAGCATGATCACCGCCACGTGCGGACAGGCAGTGCGCAGTGCTTGGGTCGTCGCGATCCCGTCTGCACGGGGCATCTCGACATCCATCAGCACAACATCGGGGTTTAGCGTTCGAGCCAGGCTCAATGCAACCTCTCCATCGGACGCTTCACCCACCACCTGAAAATCCGGTTCTGCTGTGAGCAGCATGTGCAACCCCTGACGCACGGCCGATTGATCGTCAACGATCAAAAGTCGTATCATCTCTACTTCCGTGGTCAGTTGGATTTGTTTTGCGAGTCTAGGTGCCAAAGATGGGTCACTGGATTTGTCTTGCTTAGCATCTTGCGTCCCTACGATAAAGTCGGAGCCGGTGAGTGCCCTTGCCGCACTCTAACTCGGTCAGCCTAAATGCCCTGGAACAAGTCATTCCACAGGCGACGGTTGAAGCTGTTATCACTCGACTTTTGCGATGGCGCACTGTGGAGAGCCACCGAGCCAACCTGATGGGCAAGTTGGAACTGCGCAGTCGGGTGAAGTGGGTCCGTTATGCTATGGAACATGGCCTGTTTGAGTGATGTGAATTCTGAGCTTTTGGCTAGTTTCCTTCTACCGGCCCCGTAGTTTTTACGGAGCCGATATATTTCGCCTCCGTTATTCCCCATTACTCGCACTATCCAAAATCCAGACCTTTTACGCTTCACAGTTCATCACTCTACATCTATACTAATCCAGACCGCGAGAGTCTCGTATGGCGCCAGACTGCCCTACCTGAAGCTGATTGCTGCTAGTATGGTATAATTTTCGTCAGCGTCATGCGAAAGGGCACTGGGCAGTCACCCAACATGCAGATGCCTTGTTGTGTTCCAGTATAAGCCATACAGGGCGATGTTCGCATCGTGATAGCGAGTGATTTTTCTTTCGGCTTCAGAGTGATGACGCTCTCCCCCAAAAGTATGAGGAAAACCGGATGTCAATTCGAATCCTGATCGCCGACGACCACGGCATCGTCCGCCAGGGATTGCGCATGTACCTGGGATCGGATCCAGAGATCGAGATCATTGGCGAGGCGCGCAACGGCGCTGAAGCGCTCAAGCTGGCACACCAACTCCATCCCGATGTAGTTCTGATGGACTTGTTGATGCCGGTCATGGATGGCATCGCGGCCACGTCCGCTATCCGGCGCGAGCTGCCGGATACGGAAGTGGTGGCATTGACGAGCGTGTTGGAGGATGCCGCGGTCGTCGAAGCGATCCGCGCCGGAGCGATTGGCTATCTGCTCAAAGACACGGAAGCTCACGAGCTGCGCCGGGCCATCAAAGCTGCGGCGGCGGGCCAAGTGCAACTTTCGCCCCAGGCTGCTGCGCGGCTGATTCGCGAGGTACGAACGCCGGAGAACAGCAAAGCAGCGCTGACCGAACGTGAGACCGAGGTGTTGCGGTTGTTGGCGCAAGGTCTTTCGAATAAAGAGATTGCCCAGAGTTTGAATGTGGGCGAGCAGACGGTCAAGACGCATGTCAGCCACATTCTCGAAAAGCTGGCTGTGCCCAGCCGCACTCAAGCGGCCCTGTACGCCATGCGAACCGGATTGGTGCCTCCCAACTGACGAATCTTTCAAGCTGCCCCGCACAGCTTTCTCCTCACGTCACCCACAAGGCAATGGCAGCCACACAAGGACATGTGCCATGAAGAACCCGGTGTTTCGAATCGCACTCCTGTATGCCGTTTTGGCCGGAGGATTCATCCTGCTCGACCTGACCCTGGATCGCTTGACCGGCGGCCCGCCTGGACTTGGCCTGCCGCACCTCATTCTTGCAGCCATCGTTGTGCTGTCCTCGTTTGTTCTCCTGAGCCGGGCGCTGGAAGCGCGCAACCGTGCGGAGGCCGTGTTGCGTCAGGCGCATGACGAGCTGGAAATCCGGGTGCACGAACGCACCGCAGGGCTGGTGCGCGCTAATGAGGCCTTGCAGGCCGAAATCGCCGAGCGCAAGCGGGTAGAACAAGCCCTGCAGGAAAGTGAAGAGACCTTGCGAGCATTGATGAACGCCTCGCCCGAGTCTGCCATGCTGTTCGATATGCAGGGACTGATCCTGGCGGCCAATGAAACAGCCGCTCAAAGACTCGGCGTCACCGTTGACCGGATGATGGGTTCCTCCGTGTTCGATTCCTTTTCGTGGCAGGTGGCAGATAGAAGAAGAGCCTACCTGGACCAGGTCTTGCGCACAGGCCGGCCTGCTTTCTTTGAAGACGAGCGAGACGGGAGGCTATTCGACATCTACGCTCATCCGGTGTGCGATGCAGACGGCAAAACAATCAAGATCGCCGTGTTTGGTCACGATGTGACCGAGCGCAAGCAGGCCGAGGAGGCGCTGCGCGAGGACGAGCGCCGTCTACAGCAATCGCTGGTGCTACTGGAAGCGGTGACGAAAGGAACAGACGTGATTATCGCGGCCCAGGATACGAGCCTGCGTTACACCTTCTTCAACAAAGCGTATCAGGAGGAAATGAAGCGGCTGACCGGCAAGGATATCCACATCGGCACGAGCATGGCCGAAGTGTTCGCGGACTTGCCGGAACAGCACCAGAGCGCTGTCAAGGAATGGAGCCTGTCACTGCGGGGCCAGAGTACAAACAAGACGATAGAGTTCGGCGATCCCGGTCGCTACCGTCGAGTCTACAACGTGCTCCACACTCCTATCCGGGATGCCGCAGGCAACGTGGTGGGAGCGGGGGAGGTAGCAAGAGATGTCACCGAACAGGTGCGGACACAACAGGCGCTGCGCGAAAGCGAGGAGCGCTACCGCTCCCTGTTCAACGGCATGACCGAGGGCTTTGCCCTGCACGAGATCATTTGCGACGAAAACGGCAAGCCGTGCGACTATCGCTTCCTCGAGATCAACCCGTCCTTTGAGCGGCTGACGGGCCTCAAGCGGGAGGACGTGGTCGGCAAGCTCAAGAGCGAGGTCTTGCCCAACGATGCCCCCTACTGGGTCGAGATATATGGCGCCGTGGCGCTGACCGGCCAGCCGATCCATTTTGAAAACTATTCGTCGGCGCTCAACCGGCACTATGACGTGTTTGCCCATTGCCCTGCGCCGCACCAGTTTGCGGTGCTGTTCATGAACATCACCGAGCGCAAGCAGGCGGAAGAGCGCCTAGCCTATCAGGCCCATCTGCTGAAGAATGTGCACGATGCCATCATCGCCACCGACGAGCGGCTCGTCATCACAGCCTGGAATCGGGGAGCCGAGGAGACGTATGGCTGGAAGGCCCAAGAGGCTCTCGGCCGGTCGGTGATAGAGATGCTGCGCACAGAACTCACCGGCGACCAACGCTCTAAATCGCTTCGAGAGGTAGCCGAGGTCGGGCACTATTACTCCCAAGGCATCCACCACCACAAGGACGGCCGGCCGATCTACGTGGAGGCACACACCATCGCCCTGCGGGACGCGAATGGACGAATCACGGGCTATGTGAGCACGAACCGCGACACTACCGATCGCCAGCAGGCGGAAGAGGCGCTGCGGCAGTCCGAAGAGAAATACCGCACGTTGTTTGAAACCATGGTGCAAGGAGTCGTCTACCAGGATGCCGCCGGCAAGATCATCTCGGCCAACCCTGCCGCCGAAAGAATTTTGGGGCTGACCTTCGATCAGATGCAAGGTCGAACATTCATGGATCCTCGCTGGAGAGCTATCCACGAAGATGACTCGGATTTTCCCGGGGAGATACACCCCGCAATGGTGGCTTTACAGATGGGAGCGCCGGTCAAGAACGTCATCATGGGAGTTCTCGATCCACAGGCACAAGAATGCCGTTGGATCAATATTAATGCTGTGCCGCAATTCAAGCCGGGAGAAAAGAGGCCCTACCAGGTGTATGCCACCCTTGAGAACATCACCGAGCGCAAGCAGGCCGAGGAGGAGCTTCGAGAGACACGTGACTATTTGGAGAACCTGTTCAACTATGCCAACGCGCCCATCATCGTCTGGGACGCCGAGTTTAGGATCACTCGCTTTAACCACGCATTTGAGCGTTTGACAGGCCGCGGCGCGGCTGAGGTCTTGGGCCAACAACTCGACATCCTCTTCCCGGCGGGTCGGCGCGACGAAGCGTTAGATCATATCCGGCGAACGGTCGCGGGAGAACGCTGGGAGGTGGTCGAGATCCCCATTTTGCGTGTGGATGACACAGTGCGCACCGTCCTGTGGAACTCGGCCACGCTCTATGCCCCCGACGGCACGACGGCCGTTGCCACCATCGCTCAGGGACAAGACATCACCGAGCGCAAGCGCGCCGAGGAGGAGCTGCGACAGGCACTCGAAGAATCACGACAACGCCAGGCGGAGGTCTCGGCGCTGCTGGCAGGCTCCCGCGCGGTTTTGGAGCACCGTGAATTAAAGGATGCCGCTCAGGCCATTTTCGATGCCTGCGAAAATTTGCTGGGAGCCACAGCTGGATACGTCTCTCTACTCAGCGAGGACGGAACCCGGAATGAACCCCTGTTGTTGGATCCCGGCAATCTCCCTTGCACGGTTGATCCAGCCTTGCCCATGCCCATCCGCGGTCTGCGTGAGCAAGTATATCGCACCGGCCAGGCCGTCTATGACAACGACTTTTCCAGCAGCGAGTGGACACCGCTTTTGCCGGATGGGCACGTCTGCCTCGACAACGTTCTGTTCGCGCCGCTTGCCATCAAAGGGATCGTCGTCGGCCTGATCGGCCTTGCCAACAAACCGGGCGGTTTCACGGATAATGATGCGCGCCTGGCTTCGGCTTTTGGCGAACTGGCGGCCATCGCTCTCCTTAACCGGCGGACTAGGGAAATGTTGGAGAACAGCGAGGAACGTTTCCGCTCCGTGGCGCAATCGGCCAACGATGCCATCATCACCCTTAACAGCCAGGGGAATATCGTGTTCTGGAATCGCGCGGCAGAAACGATCTTTGGCTACCCGGCGGCCGAGATGATAGGCAAGCCGTTTACGTGCATCATGCCCTGGCAAGTCAGTGAAGCACGCGAAGATCAGGTACGACGCGCATTGGCCACGGGCTGGTCCGCGCTGATCGGCAAGACGATTGAGGCGACGGGGTTGAGAAAAGATGGGGGGGAATGTCCGATCGAGCTTTCATTTGCGAATTGGGAAACCAAAGAAGGCATCTTTTTCACCAGCACGATTCGTGACATCACCGAGCGAAAACAGTCAGAGGCGGCGTTGCGCCAGGCGCAGGAGGAGTTGGCCCGGCGAGTACGGGAACGAACCGCGATGGAAGAACGGCAGCGTTTGGCGCGCGAGCTGCACGACTCGGTCTCGCAGGCGCTGTATGGCATCTCGCTGGGCACGCACACGGCCCTCACCCTGTTTGACACGGACCGGGCCAAGGTGCTTGAAGCATTGAACTATGTTCTCTCGTTGACCCAGGCTGGACTGACCGAGATGAGAGCGCTGATCTTTGAGTTGCGGCCCGAATCGCTCGCGATCGAGGGACTGGTAGTCGCGCTCGGCAAGCATGCGGCGGCCCTGCGTGCCCGTCACGGCATCGAGGTCGAATTGGCTTTGTGTGATGAGCCGGATGCGCCGCTGCCCGTCAAAGAAGCTATCTACCGGATCGCCCAAGAGGCGCTGCAAAATGCTGTCAAGCACGCTCGCTCCGAGCGACTGGATGTGCGTTTGCGTTGTGGGGAGGAGAGCATCGGGCTGGAAGTGTGTGACAACGGCGTGGGCTTTGACCCGCTGGCCTCTTATCCAGGCCACCTGGGCTTGCGCTCGATGCGCGAGCGCGCGTCTAGCGTGGGTGGCACTCTGGAGATAGAGAGCGTGCCCGGCTGTGGCACTCGCATCCGCGCGCACGTACCGATTCGCGCCGTCGAGCTTGCACCGTCACTCTGACATTCGCCCGCAGCGCCAACGCAGCAAGGCGCGGCGTGTGCTGGCGAAGGCCAGGTCATTCGGAAGGTCGTCCGGCGAAAAGAATTTTGCTTCGGATGCGTCATCGCCGGGCCGGAGTGCGCCGCCTATGGGAATAGCACGGTAAATCAAAATGACGCCCAGGCCGCGCGGATCGGAGCGGACGTGGTACGCGGCTAACAGTCCTGTGACGCGAATGGCCAGGCCGGTTTCTTCGCGCACTTCGCGGAGGACTGCCGCCACCGGCCCCTCGTCGTATTCCACATATCCGGCCGGCAGACACCAAGAGCCGAGCTTGGGGTCCACTGCGCGCCGCACGAGCAACACTTTGCCATCCTGCTCCACAAGCGCGCCCGCTGCAAGTTTAGGCTCACGGAAAAAGACAAAGCCACATCCCGTGCAGGTGCGGCGCGTCCGGCCAAACACAAAACGGTCCGCCATCGGCGAACCGCAGTTGGGGCAAAAGTTCAACTCCAGCGGCTTCATCGGTTGCGCCTGCGAGCGATCCAGGCAGCCATGCCCAGCATAACAACGGCGATAGCCAGCGTGCCTTCTGCGATGCGCAGAGGATTGACAACCGGGCGTTGAATCTGGTGCGCGCCTCCTCGCTCAGGGGCAGTTGGCGGCTGCGGCGCAAGGACACGCGCGACCTCGGTCGGAGCAGCGAGTGGCGTCGAGGTCGGTTGAGGGGTAACGGCTTCATTGGCCTGCCCTGCCAGTGCGCGCGTTGGCGCAACTGCCGCAATGCCAGGGGCTTGCCCCACTCCGGCCGCTCCACCACCCAGGCCGCTCGCACCCATGGGCTGCTCGGTGGGCGGCTCAACCGGTGTCTCTGGTGGAACCGCTTTGGCTGCGGCGCTCGGCGCCTCCGTGCCCGGCACTGCCGCAAGGTCTAATGCCGTCACGGCAGTCGTCGCCGGTGCAGGCGTCGCAGCAGCTTGCCTCGCGCCACTCGCGGTTGTCACAGGAGCAAGAGGCGCAGCCGCTTGCGGCGCGGGTGCGGGAGGAGGTTGCTCCAAAGTCCGTGACGCTTCAGGCGCGGTCGTCTGTGGCGCGGATTCCTGCGCCGACGTCGCAGCGGCTTGCATTGCAATCAAAGTAGGCGGCAGCGCGGCAGGCGCGGCCATCGGCGCAAAAGTGGAAAATAGCGTGAAGCGAGTGTACAGATCACCGGCAACCACAAGGACAAACAAAAAGGCGGCGAAGGCGGTGGCCGTGCGCAACAAGGGATACAGCCAGGGAGTGGAACGCGGCTGTTTTGCCATCGAGCGCGGCAGGGCGAACGAACGTGGCGCGCGGACATGCGGCATCGTTCGGACTGCGGCCACCGTCGCCCGAAGCGATGCCAGGTTGCGCTCACAGTTGGCGCACGACTTGAGATGACGCTCAACCAGCGCGCGTTCGGCCTGGCTTGCGCGACCATCCAGATACGTCGAAAGCAACGCTCTTACCCGTTCGTGTTCATTCGCCCGTCTCAACCCTCTCGCCATGCCCTATACTCCCTCATTTTGTAGACGATACCCGACAGGCAAAAGTTCCCCGTGCTCCAATAACAGATCGCGCAGCCGCGCCCGCGCGCGGGAGAGGCGTGACTTGACCGTGCCCAGGTTCGCGCCGGTCGCCTCGGCGATTTCTTCATAGCTCATGCCCTGAACATCGGAAAGGACGAGCACAATGCGCTGATCGGGCGGCAGTTGCTCGATGCCGGCCTGAATGGCGCGGTTCAACTCGCGGCGCTGCGTAAAAGCTTCGGGCGATTCGAGCTGGCTGGGGGGTAGCTCGGCATCGGGCGTGGGGTCTTCTACGTAGAGCGACTCGAGCGAACTGGAGGGTCGCCGCTTGATTCGGCGCAGCTCGTCGTAGCAGGCGTTCGTCACAATGCGCAGCAGCCACGACTTGCACGACCCGCCACGAAATCCCCCGATGTGACGCCACGCCGAAATGAATGCCTCTTGCGTCGCGTCGGATGCGGAAGCACCGTCGCCCATGATCCGGTAGGCGAGGTTGTAGACTTGATGCTGATAGGTCAGCACCAGCGTGTTAAAAGAATCCAGGTCGCCTTTTTGCGCGGCGGAGATGAGCGCGGATTCGTCCATCGCCCGTCATTGTATCAGACCCAGCCGGAAGACACAACTTGCGTCCCCACCCCCCAGCCCCTCCCCGTCGCAAGCGACAGGAGAGGGGGGCACTACTTGACGATTTGGGTGCTTGGCGTTATGCTTGTGTCTGCACGGGGGTGGTTGGGGCCTGGTGGCTTCCCCGGTCTTCAAAACCGGTGGCCGGTCGTAGAACGAGCGGCGGTGGGTTCGACTCCCATCCATCCCCGCCTTGTTTTCTAAATCGTTCCACGTTCCATGAGGCCATGATTCTCCGTCGGCCTTTAGCCCCATGCAATCAAAGGTGAACCATCAAGATCCTACCCCTTTTCAGTCACCCCGGAATATGCTACAATCGTCGCCAATCGCAGAATGCAGAACCTGACACGGCAGGCGACACGCAATAGGTAGAAAGCGTCATGGCGACGGATTATACTTCCCGCTTGAAGGCGATTCCGCTGTTTGCTTCGTTGAAGGAAGCGGAACTGGACTATATCAACAGCATTGTCGGATCGGCCAGCTACTCGACCGACCAAGTTATCTTTACCGTCGGCGAAAAGAGCGACAAGCTCTGTATCATAGATACCGGCTTGGTGCGCGTGCGGCGGCGCGACTCATCCGGCGCAGAAACCATCACTCGCTTCTTGGGGCCGGGACAGTCTATTGGCGAAGTCGGGTTGCTACGTGACGAGCCGCGCAACGCGACGGTCGAAGCCGTTGTAGATACGACGCTCTTTACCATCAACAAAGATGACTTTCAGGCGATGCTGGCGCGGTTTCCCAGCATCGGTGCGCGACTGGAGGAGGCCGCGAGCAGCCGCGAAGTCCCTTTGAGTCGCTTCGACTGGCAAGAGCCTGACGAAGTGGCTGTGTGGGTGGCGTACCGCAATGTCATACCCTTCATTTTTGAGTCGCTGCCTGGGCTGACTTTGAGGCTGGGGATCGCTGTGGTGATTGCGGTGCTTGCCTTCTATCTCGCGGGACGGGGTATCCTCTCGCCTGGATACCAGGTGCTGATGATTGCCGCCGCCGTGGCATTGTTCGGCCTCACGTGGGCCTGGTACATTGTGGATTGGACGAACGACTACCTGGTCGTGACGAACCGACGCATCGTCCATGTCGAACGCTATGGTCTCATTCGCGAGATACGTGAAGAGATTCCTGTCCAGGTCGTCCAAGATGTGGTGCTGCAACGCAGCGGGCCGTTGGAGGCCATGCTGGGATTGGCTGACATCACTGTTGCGTCGATCGGCGGCAAACTGAGTTTTACGCACGCTCCCCGACCAGAACACATTCAGCAGTTGATACTCGATCAGCGAACTCGCATCCAGCACGAATCGCGGCGCGAAGAGCGCAAGGCCATTCGGCAAGAGCTCCTAAAGGTTATGGTGCCTACGGCGCTGGTCCAGCCGCCCGAGTTGGATCAACTCGTCCCAAGCGCACAAGGCGCGCTGGTCTTGGTGCCCGCACCCGAGGCCCAGCCGGCCGAGCCTCCGCCCGCTCCTCCGGCAGCCCCTGCTGTCGCCACATCCCAGTCTGCGGCGCAGGGCTGGCGGCGCAGGCTGCGCCCCGCGATTCGCCCCGAGACGCCGGATGATCTCATCTGGCGCAAGCACTGGCTGGTTCTGGCCAGGCGCTTCATCGGCCCCACTATTATTCTGCTGGTGATCCTGGCAGCATCAATTACCTTGTGGCTGGGACGTGCGCAGGACAAGCGCCTATTCAGCTATCCACCCAGCGCCGCGCTATGGCCGCTGCTTTTCATCTTGCCAGACATGGTGTATTTTTGGTGGGAATACGGCGTATGGAATGGCGATGTCTATATCCTGTCCACTAACCGCCTCATTGATATCGAGCGACTTCCGTTGGGCTTGAGGTCACTGCGGCGCGAAAGCACACTCGATCGCATCCAGGATATTGACGTGGTAATTCCGAATTTGATCGCCACGTTATTTGATATGGGCAACGTCACCATCAAAACGGCGGCTGGCGGCGCCGATTTCACTTTTGCCTCGGTCCCCCATCCGCATACGATTCAACGTGACATTTTCCATCGGCTGGCCGAATTTCGCCGTAAAGAGCAAGAGCAAGAGCGTCGCCAGCGTTTTGAAGAGATGGCTAAATGGCTGAAAGTGTATAATGAGTTGACGACCCAAGTCCCAGTGCAAAGAAATACCGAGAGTCTAGAATAGGTAAGGTAGGGGTATAGCGATGGCAGTGCGAGAGATTATCACGAGCGAGAACTCTGTATTGCGACGCAAGGCGAAAAAGGTAAACAAGATCACTCCGCAGTTGCAGACATTGGTAGACGATATGGTCGAAACCCTGCACGCTGCGGACGGCCTCGGGTTGGCCGCGCCGCAAGTGGCTGTCTCGGAGCGGCTGTTCGTGGCCGAGATCGAAGAAAGCGAAGAACACCCCGGCAGCGGCAAACTCTACGTCGTCTTTAACCCCGAGTATGTCTTCCGGTCCAACGAGAAGGTGGATGGCCCAGAAGGATGTCTATCCATTCCCGGCTGGGCCGGCGAAGTGTCGCGCCACCACCAGGTCGTCATCAAAGGACTTGACCGGCACGGGAAGCGTATCCGCATCGAAGCGCAAGGGCTGCTGGCCCGCGTGTTCCAACACGAAATGGATCACCTGGACGGCGTGCTCTTTACCGATCGCATCACCGACCCGGAGAAAATTTGGGAGATCAAGCCCGGCGAAGAGGAGGCCGCCGAGAAGAGACACGCCGCCGCACCGGCTGTGTGAGATGCTCTATTCATCCTTCATCCCTCCATCTCGCAGGTCAAGAACATCTGGGCAAGGAGAGATACCATGCTGTGGATAACCCGTTCGCACGTTCACGTGGATCGCGTGGCCTGCCCGTGGCTCATTGCGCGGTTCGTAGATTCGGACGCTGAGTTCCTGTTCGTGCCCAAGAGCCAGATTGACAAGGTGGTTCAGGCAACCGGCGCGATTCCGTTTGACGCGCCCGGCGTCGAGTTGGGCCACCACGACGGCAAATGCTCCTTCGAGGCCATCCTCGAAAAGTATGGGCTCACCGAGCCGGGGCTGCTGATCCTGGCCCAGATCGTCCACGGCGCGGACACGAATGACCCCGAATCGCACCCGGCAGCTTTTGGACTGGACGCCCTCGCCAGCGGATTCAGCCTGCTCTTTCCCGACGACGAAGAGAATCTGGCGAATCAGTTCACCGTATACGACGCTTTGTACGCCTGGTGCCGGCTGGAAGCAGCACGGCAGGACAAATAAAGAGACCTCCGAGGTTTCTGGCGAACCAAAGGTTCGCACAACCTCAGAGGTCTGGGCCTCTTGCCCCGTGTTGCCAAAGGGTTTATAATGCCAGGCGGTAGAGGGGGTAAGCCCGATGACAACGGTTCAACTGTCCGCGCATACTTACGAAATGCTGGCCCGACGCGCCCGGCAAATCAACCGCTCGCCGGACGCGCTGGCCGAAGAGGTGCTTCACCGCGAGCTTCAACCGATACACCCTTACATTCGGATCGAGGCATCCCGGTGGGGCGATCGAGCGCTCGTAAAAGACACGGGCACGCCGGTGAGCGTCATCGCCGGCTACATCCAGTTGGGCCTTGTGCCGGACGATTTTGCCGAGGAGGTTCACCCTGCGCTCACACCGGCCCATGTTCACGACGCGCTGAGCTACTATTACGATCACCGCGAAGAAATTGATCGTGAGATAGCCGAGAATACCGAAGAAACTCTCCGGATGAGACTTGCCTCGCAGATGCGTTCCGAGCAAGACCTTCAAAAGATCACCGGTCGGCGGGAATGAGAGTTGGCGAGCGATACGACACCACCGCTCTATGTTCGGCTCTACATAGATGAGCACGTCTGGCGCAAGCTGGCGGTCGAATTGCGCGAGCGTGGTTTTGACGCAGTGAATGTCTACGAGGTTGATCGGGGCGGACTAGATGATGAAGAGCAATGGGCTTATGCGGCAGATCAAGAGCGAGCGATTCTGACGTTTGACAAAGACGGAGGCCGATTCATCAATCTGGCCTCCGAGTGGTTTTACGCAGGCCGGACCCATTGTGGCCTGATTATCTCTGGACAACTGGAACGCGGCGAGTTGATCCGCCGCGTACTCGGACTGCTGAACTCGGTCACTGCCGACGAAATGATGAACACCGTTCGCTTCCTGGAAGAGTGGAAGTAAAAAGGCCTGTGAGGTCCCCGAGACCTCGCAGGTTTTTCATCTCACGACGGAAAACACTTCCGCCGCCGTGTCGAACCGCCCGAACGGCGGCATCACATAAGCGCCCGCCGCGAGGTCGCGCAATTCCAGCAACAGTTCTTGCGCGATCTTGATTCCTTCCCGCCTCCCTTCGCCGCCCGCCAGCCGCATCCGGTCGAGCGCCACGTCGGTGAGCGTGATGCCGGGGACTTCGTTGTGCAGGAACTCGGCATGACGCGCGCTGGCGAGCGGCAGCAGCCCCATGAGCAACGGCAGCTTGAGCGGGCCGTGCAATTCTTCGTATCGCTTGAGAAATGCGCGCACTACGCCAGGGTCGAACACCGGTTGAGTGAGCGCAAAATCCGCGCCCGCCTCGATCTTTTTGCGCAGCGTCTTGATCTCGCGGTTTACGTCCGATGCGCCGGGGTCGAGCGCCACGCCCACAGTGAACGAACATGGCCGGCCGATGGATGCGCCCGCGCCGTCGGTCCCCCGGTTGAAATTCTGCTGGATGAGCTTGACCAAGCCGGAGGGAACCACGTCATAGTTATCGGTCGCTTCGGGATAGTCGCCGATGGCGGGCGGGTCGCCCATCACGACGAACAGGTTGCGGATGTGCAACGCGTGCGCGGCGAGCAAATCACCCTGGACGCGCAAGAGATTCCGCCCGCGCGTGGGAAAATGCAGCACCGTCTCCAGGCCCACCTCGGTCTGCACCAGATGCGCCACCGCCCACGCGCTCATCCGCATCCGCGCGCGCGGCGTGTCCGCAATGTTGACCACGTCCGCGCCTTCCTGCTTGAGCATCAGCGCGCCCGAAAGCACACCGCCTACATCAAACCCTTTGGGCGGACTCATCTCCACGCTTACGACAAACTTGCCCGCTTCCAGTTTCTTTGCCAACTCTGTGGGCGGCTCGGGTGGAAGCAGTTTTTCCTCTTGAGGCTTGGGCGCGACGACGGCAACGCGCACAGGGCGACTCGGCGCGAGCGCCAGCGCATTCAGCGTCAGGCGCATGGCGCGGATGTGATCGGGTGTGGTGCCACAGCAGCCGCCGACGAGGGTGGCTCCGGCGACGATGAGCCGCCGTGCATAGTCACCGAAATACTCTGGCGTGGCCGGATACATGATACGTCCTGCCGCCGCTTCGGGCCAGCCGGCATTGGGCTGCGCGGAAAGATAGGGCAGACCTCCGAGGTCTTGAAGACCTCGGAGGTCTAACGCAGCGCGCATCGCTTCGATTACCGGCAGCACGCGCGCCGGACCGACGGAACAGTTCGCGCCGATGGCTGCCACGCCCATCTCGGACAGCGCAAGCGCTACAACATCCGGCGTGTGGCCTAAGGGTGTCCGTCCGTCAATCGTGAACGTCATTTGCGCGATGATGGGCAAATTGCACGTCGCTTGCGCCGCGCGGATAGCTGTCTGAATCTCGGCCAGGTCGCCGAATGTTTCCAGGATCAGGGCGTCGGCGCCGGCCTGGCAAAGCGCGGTGACTTGCTCGCGGAACGCAGCGTGCGCTTCTTCGGGTGTGAGCGGCCCGGTGGGCGCAAGCCGCACGCCCAGCGGCCCGATGGAACCGGCGACAAACGCTGTCCGGCCTGCCGATTCGATGGCCTGCCGCGCCAACTGCACGCCCGCCGCGTTGATCTCCGCTACCTGCGCGGCCAGATTGTGCTCGGCCAGCTTGAAGCGGTTCGCGCCGAACGTGTTGGTCTCGATGATGTCCGCCCCGGCGGCCAGGTAGGCGCGGTGTATATCCGACACTAAATCGGGGCGCGTGAGATTGAGCGCCTCGAAGGATGATTCGAATGACACGCCGCGCGCATACAGTTGTGTGCCCATTGCCCCGTCGCACAAGATGGGGCCGCGGGCGAGACGGTCGAGGATGGCTTGCTTGGTCACAGAGAACTCCTTGGATGTAAAATGTGTGGCATAGAGTGTACTGTCACGCAAGGGGGTGCGGCAGGCACGAGGGCCAACAGACTGTTCCACTGGCAGATTATTTCAAGCCGAACAGTACCAAAAGTCGGTCGTTGACCTGAGCCTGCATCCGTGGGGATAGATTGCCCAACTCGCGCCGGATCAATGTTGCCGTGGCGGTCATCATGCGGTGCAACTGGAGCGTGGATGAAACGCGCAATCCCGTGGCCGCGAAATCGGCGTCGCTTGAATCCATCACCAGATCAGTCGCCAACGGGCTGGTCGGAACGCTGCTGGTGATAAAAGCGAGAATCACATGGCGATGCGGCCCAACGGGATCGGTGAGGCAAACAGCCGGCCTGACTTTGCTGCTGGAAAGATCGTCGAAAGGGAAAGGAATGAGAACGACTTTATGCTTCGTCACGGAAAGGCTCTCCGTCAGTCACCAAGTAAACGTCTTCCGCAGCCTCCTTCAAGTAGTCGAAGGCTGGATTACGAGCCGCTGCTCGTAGCCACTCGGTCTCATTCCATTCGTCGGCGAGCGGATAAAGAACGATAACGCGGACGCGCGTCGGGCCAGGGATGGGCAACGCGCCGTCCAACTGCAATTGGTGACGCTCGTCTACTGTTCCGGTCATTTCGATTGCGGTCAGTGTGGCTTCCATTGGCTCTACCTCCCCCGTCAAATCTGCAACTGTGCCTGCTTCCAGTTATCAGTATACCCCTTTTGGGAGCAAGTTGCTGGCGCAAGAGATCATCTGCCACCTGATTGGGTGTTCGAGCAGTTTCGTGAGCCTTGAGTTGCAACCATTGATCAATTGCGGGTGAAACCATTACGGCACTCATTGAACACCTCGCCCTTTCCGGTGTGTATTATACTCGGAAGCTGCTTCGTTTGCACCCAATTCAACGGTTCGAGTGGGACGGGCTATCCTGCCTGCGCTCTCATCAATTGCTCCACGCGGCTTCCCCCGATGGCAAAGTACCGCGCGTCGGGATGATGCACCACAACCGCCGCCGTGCTCTGCTCCGGCACAAGCTGGAACGCCGACGTGAGGCTCATGCCCAACGCGCGCTCGGCGGGCAGCAGCTTGAACACCTGCGCGTGATCTTGCAGGTCGGGGCACGCGCCATAGCCCCACGAATACCGCTTGCCCCGGTCGCCTAGCCCCAGTTCTTTTTTGATGCGGCGATGCAACCATTCCGCCGTCGCCTCGGCAGTCTGGACAGCCAGGCCATGCGTGTAATACGCCTCGCTGTAATCGCCGGCCGCTTGCAGCGCGTCAAAGCGCTCCGTCGCGCCGTGCCCCACCGTTACGACTTGCAGCGCCACCACGTCCACCACGCCTGAATCTTTCGGCGCAAAGTAATCCGCCACGCTCAACCGCTCTTGCCCTTCTTGCCGTGGAAACGCGAACCGCGCAATCGGGCCGCCATTGGGATAGCGGCCTACCGCATCTTCTTGTCTACTGGTTTCCCCCGCAGGGCCTACTTGGTTGTCTAGTGGTTCATAGACCAGCAACACATCTCCCTCGGAATTACAGGGGAAATATCCATATACCGCCTGGGGACACAACCAATCCTCATGCTGCGCGCGCGACTGCATCCGGCTCAATCGCTCCTCGAACTCGGCGCGCAGTTTTTCCCATTCCGCCCCGTGCGCGTTCTTGGCTCCCCACGAGAGCCGGAAGAGTTCATCCTTGTCCAGGTACGGGAATACTTCAGAGAGCGGGATGCTCGAAAGAATGCGCGGCCCCCCAAACGGCGGCGTTGGAATTTCGACGGGCTTCCAGTTCAAAGTAACCGGCTGCGGCGCAGCCTTTTCGATGGATGCGCCGGCTATTTCTTGTTCAGCCTCTTGGCGGATGCGAGCAAGGAAGGTGGGTTTCTTTTCGCTATCCGTGAGTGTCTCCAGCGTCTCGAGTCCCTCGAACGCATCCTTGCAGTAAAAGACGCCCGGCTCGTAGACGTGGCCGTCCACGAACAGGATGCGCCGCCCAAAGCGCCGGTTGATCGCCGCGCCGCCGATAAGGACGGGCAAGTTCAGCCCGCGCCGGTCGAGTTCCTGCACGATGAGGGGCATTTGCTTGCTCGTGCTCACCAGCAGCGCCGAAAGCCCGATGACATTCGCTCCCACCTCCACCGCCTTGTCAATGATGACGTTGGCGGGCGTCTGTTTGCCCAGATCGTACACGGTGTACCCGTTGTTGGAAAGGATCGTGCCAACCAGGTTCTTGCCAATGTCGTGGACGTCGCCATACACCGTCGCCAGCACGATCTTGCCCTTCGTCACGCCCTCCTTCTTTTCGAGGAACTGTTCCAGGTGCGAGACGGATTTCTTCATCACCTCGGCCGATTGAAGCACGTAGGGTAAAATCAATTCGCCCGCGCCGAATTTATCCCCCACCTCTTTCATCGCCGGGAGCAGGACGTTGTTAAGCACCCACACCGCCTGGTTGCGCGTGAGGCAATCGTCAATCAGCGCCTCGACGCCTTCCTTGCGGCGGTGAACAATCTGCCAATGCAGTTTTTGTTCTGCCGTCATACCGGCCGTTGGATCGGCGGCGCCTGTTTGCTCCACGCCCGCCGCCTTGTGCTCTTCAAAGTACGCGATGTAACGCGGCAGCGCGTCTGACCGGCGATTGAAAATCAAATCCTCAGCCAGCTCGCGCACCGCCGGTTGAATTTCGGCATACGGCACCGCCTGCTTGGGACTGACAATCGCCATGTCAAGACCTGCGGCGACGGCATGATACAAAAACACAGCATTGAGCGGCCCACGCGCTGCGCCGCTCAGCCCGAACGAAAGATTGCTCACGCCCAGGCTGCACAACACACCGGGCAGCTCCCGTTTGATCGCGCGGATACCTTCGAGCGTCTCGATGGCGCTGTCCGCGAACTCGGCATCGCCCGTGGCGAGCGTGAACGTGAGCGCGTCAAAGATCAGCGCGTCGGGCCGCAGGCCATACTCGCTCACGGCGATGTCGTAAATGCGGTTGGCGATTCCGAGCTTGCGTTGCGCGGTCTTGGCCATGCCCGCTTCGTCAATCGTCAGCGCGATGACCGCCGCGCCGTAATCGCGGCAGAGCGGCAACACCGCTTCGCACCGCTTGCGGCCATTCTCCAGGTTGATCGAGTTGACGATGGGCCGTCCGGGGCAGACCTCCAACGCGGCGCGCAGAACGTCGGCCTCGGTTGAGTCAATCACCAGAGGCAGCTCGACCGACTGCGACAGCAGCTTGACGACCTTAATCATCTGCGCGGCTTCGTCGGCGCGCTCGGTCAGCGCCACGCAAACATCCAACGTGTGCGCGCCGCCTTCGACTTGATCGCGCGCGATTTTCAGAATGCCTTCATAATCTTCAGCCAGCAGCAGTTGCTTGGCGGCTTTGCTGCCCTGTGTGTTGATCCGCTCGCCGATGAGGTGCGGCGGCGGTTCTTGATGCAACGGCGTGGCGCGCATGGCAGAAGCAACGTGAGGCGACTCGTCAATCTGTGGAGCGTGGAGTGTTGAGCGTGGAGCGAGTTGGCGAATACACTCCACAAGCAACTTGAGGTGATCGGGCGTCGTGCCGCAGCAGCCGCCCACTACACTGACGCCTAACTCGGTCACAAATTCAGCCAGCGTGTCGGCCATCGGCCCCGGCTCCATCGGGTAGCACGCCACGCCGTCCACGTTGATCGGCAGCCCGGCGTTGGGGATGACGCTGATGGGCTTGCGCGTGTGCGAGGTGAGATAGCGCACCGGCTCACGCATATAGTCCGGGCCGGTCGAGCAGTTCAGCCCGATCACATCCACCGGCAGCGCCTCCAAAATCGCCAGCACAGCGGCGATGTCGGTGCCCAAGAGCATCCGCCCGGTCGTGTCGAGCGTCACCTGCGCCTGGAGGGGGATGCGCACGCCTGCGCTTTTAAAATACTTGGCGATGCCATACACGGCCGCTTTGACTTCGAGAATGTCTTGCTGCGTTTCGAGCACGAGCACGTCCGCGCCGCCTTCGACCAACCCCCGCGCCTGCTCGGCAAATACATCGGCCAATTCCTGAAACGTGATGTTGGAAAGTTGCGGGTCAGACGACGAGGGCAGCATCCCGGTCGGCCCCATCGAACCGGCGACGAAGCGCGGCACGCCGGTCTCTTGAGCAAAGCGGTCGCAGACGCGCCGCGCCAACTGCGCCGCCGCCCGGTTGATCTCGACGATGCGCTCCTGCAAGCCATACTCGCGCAGCGTGATGCGATTCGAGCGGAACGTGCAGGTCTCGATCCCCTCGCAGCCCACCGCCAGGAACGAAGCGTGAATATCCTCGATCACGTTCGGCTTGCTGATGACGAGGACATCGTTGCAGCCCCACAGCTTTTCGCCGCCGAAATCGGCGGCGCTCAGGTTGAGCTTTTGAATGTTCGTGCCCATCGCGCCGTCGAACACGACGACGTGATCGGCTACTGCGTCCAGGTAGCGGCGGTTGGTATAGGCAAGCGGCATTTAGATTTCTCCATCCTGGCGAGGGGCGTCGTCCACATTAACCGTCAAGGACACAAAGGGCTGTATGCCCTCTGTGTCCTTGCAATTCAGGCGGGCGCTGTCTCATTCCCACGCGGGCGTCAAGGCGCCTTGCGCGTCACGCCAATAAGGCGCCCACACCAGCGCGCACAACTGCACATTGATGTTGGCTTTTTTCGGTTTGATCGTGATGGTCTCTAGCTCTTCCTTCAGCGGATCGGCGCTTGATTGCAGCTCGGCGACCTGCGCCTCGATTTCGGCGTTGAGCTCGGCCCGCAGCTTCTGCAAGGCCTCGACCGTGTCCTCGGCGCGGCCAATATCCTGGCTCTCTTTCATCGAACGGCTCACGCCGCGGGCGGCGGTCGTCGCACGGCCCAATGTCGAAGCACTGACCGCCTTGCGACCCATAAAGGCGGTCAACAGCGTCGTGCCCATCGAGATGACCGTCTGCATTTTAGCCTGGTCGGCCTGCGCCTTTTCCCGCGCGACGGCTTCCTGCGCTTTGCGGCTGCGCTCTTGCAGCACGGCGTCTTTGGACGCGTATTGCTTCCGCAGCTGGTCCACCTGGTCATCACGCCTCTCGCGCGCCGTGTGCTGTATACGGATGCGAAAGTCGCCCTTGGATTCGCCCGGATTGGAAATCGCTTGGGTGCTGGGACTGCTGTACAGCTCGATCTTTTGCGCGCCGTACAGCCACGTGACCAAATCTTTCTGCCAGGCGGCATAGCTCTTGGCCTTGGCCGCCGCGGCGGGCAGATCGGCAAACTGCGCGCCGGCGGACGGCGATTTTTCCAGATCGGAGGCGGGCACCTCAACCTCTTTCGCATTCTCCCACGCGACGGGGATCGCATCATCGGTCACCGGCGTCGTGACGGCGATGTCTTGCGAGACGTCAATCTTGGTCTTGGTGTCCACAAAGTTCACACTCGCTGCGCCATAGATCGCGGGCTGATACAACACACGGCTGCCACTCGGCGCACCGCCGCGCGTGGGCAAAAAGAATTGGGGAATCTCGGCCGCGACCATCGGGCGTTGACCGGTGGGCACGCTTGACACAAGTGCCGCCGCCGAGGCAGCCGTTGCCACGGGAGCAGCAACCGACGCTGCCGAGGCAGAAACGGATGGGGCCGGCGACGGCTGCGCGGCCTTGGTCGGATCCATCAGCGTCTTGATCTGGTTGCGCGTGAGCGGCCCGCGCATATACGACAGCGCCCAGCGCGTCTGCAAGATCACCGGTGCGTCTTCGTGCGTGTTGTTCATCAAAAAGATGCGGTTGCCCAGCCCCGCCAAAATCTGCTCCATCCTTTGCCGGTCGAATCCGCTGCTGGCCGAGGCGGCTGCGCCTTCCAGCCCGTCGAGCACACGCTGCTTGTCGCGGTCGGTCTGCAAGCGCCCGATGAACCACGTGCCCGCGTTCGACAGGCCCTTGTAATCGAGGTCCACCGGGTTCTGCGTGGCGAGCACGACGCCGAGTCCGAACGCGCGAGCCTGCTTGAGCAGCGTGAGCAGCGGCTGCTTGGAAGGCGGATTGGCCGTGGGCGGGAAATAGCCAAAGATCTCGTCCATGTACAAGATCGCGCGCAGGCTGGTCGTGCCCGATTGCTGCCGCATCCAGCCCAGCACTTGATTGAGCAACAGCGATACAAAGAACATGCGCTCGGCATCGCTCAGGTGCGCGATGGATAGAATCGAGAGGCGCGGCTTGCCCGACGGCGAGTGCAGCATCTGCCCGACGTCCAGCGGCTCGCCTTCCATCCACGCGCTGAAACCGGGCGCGGCCAGCATATTGTTGAGCGCCATCACCAGACCAAAGCGATCTTTGGAAGGATAAAACGATTCGAGGTCGAGCACGCCGATCTTTTTCATCGGCGGCTGCTGGATCAGTTGAATCAGCGCGGCCAGGTCAACGTCCTGGCCCTCTTTCCAGGCGTAATCGAGGAGGTTGGAGATTAGAATGTGCTCGCGGCTTTGGATCGGGTCGGCCTCGATGCCCAGCAGGCCGAGCAAGCTGGTCGCGGTGGTATTGATGCGTTCGCGCAGCAGCTCACCGTCTTGGAGCACTGCTTCGTCCGGCGCAGCGAACGACTTGAGGATCGAGACGGAGAGGCCGGCGTTGCTGCCGGGCGTATAGATCGCCAGGTCAACGGCATCGCGAAAACGCTGAATTCGCTCGGGCGACTGCCCCCAATCGGCCAGGCCCTTTTTCCACAGCTCAGCCTGCTGATTGGCATAGTCCTGCGGCGAGAGGCCCTTCTTGGTTGCATCCTCCGGATTGATCCACGGCGCAAAATCCTCGCCGCGCAGCTGCGGGAAAGTCAACAGCAGGTTCGACAGGTCGCCCTTGGGGTCAATGATGAGGGCGGGTATATTGTCAATCGCCGCCTCTTCCAGCAGCGCCAGGCACAGGCCGGTCTTGCCGCTGCCCGTCATGCCCACGCACACCGCGTGGGTGACCAGGTCCTTGGAGTCATACAGCAGCAAGGCTTCCTTTGGCTTTTGCGCCGCCAGGTCGTACTCGCGACCCAGATAGAACACACCGAGTTTTTCATAGTCTTGCATAGCCTAGCCTCCTTTTTGGATTCAATGCAAAATGGATAGGGACATGCCACCCCGGATACATGTCACTTTTTGCTCTTGGCTTGATTGTACACGCGCTGAAACTCGGCGCTATAGGCTTGCGCCAGTCCCGCGTCGTCCACGATCAGCAGATTCTCGTCGTTGTCGTGATCCGCGTTCTGCGAAAAGTTGAACGACCCCAAGATCACCGTTTGTCCATCCACGATAAATACTTTGTGGTGCATCAAGTACGGATTCCCGTCCTGCCACACGTCAAGTTGGGCCTGCTTCATCCGGCCATACTCGCTAAAGCGAGTCTCAGAGCCGGAGGTTTCAAACACGCCGCGCACCTTGACGCCGGCGCCCGCCCGCTCGCTCACCACGCTGCCAATGTTGTCGTCGGTGAACGAAAAGGCCATAAAGTCAATCGTCTGTCGGGCCTGTTGGAGACGGGCGATGATTTTTTCTGACACGCGGTCTTCGGGCGCAAAATAGTTTTCCACCGTCGCGCCGCCGACCGTGAGCTTGGGCGTCGTCCCGCCGGGCTTGCGCTGCGGTCCAAATTGGTTGTCCTTGAACATCTTGTCGAACGTGACGGCATAGTTGCGAGCCAGCGCCACGGACCGGACCAGCAGGCCATTGTTGTTATAGCGGTATGTGTCGTTCGTCGTGAAATTCCACGAGCCGGTCCAGACAGCCTGTCCATCCACCACGACGAACTTGTTGTGCATGATGGCATCGGCGTTGCCGCCCACCACCGGGATGCCAGCGTTTTCCAACTGCTTGAACGATGCATTCTCCGTCGGATCGTTGAGGATGTCCAGGCTGGTGACGACGCGCACCTTGGCGCCGCGTTTTTGGGCGTTCAGCAACGCCAGCGTCACGTCGGGCAGATCGAGCTGATAGATTGCCATGTCTACGCTGGACTGGGCCGTGTTGATGAACGCCGTCAGCTTTTCATCCAGGCCGCCTGTGTGGTCCGCCACTTTGTCGGGATACCTGGGCGCAGTAAAGTAGACCTGGTACCCCTCGCTGCCGGGCGTGAGTGGAGCAGGCGTCAAAGGAACATTACAGGCAGCCTGGCTCATCAGCAGCAGCGCGACGAACAGCGCCGACCCGAATTTGCTCATCAAGGCTTCCACTTTTGGCTCAATTGTGCCACCTGCCGGCGGATAAAGTTTTGGCGAGGAGTGGAGGCAGCGTCCTCGGGCGCAGGCGCGTGCTCTGAAGAGGAGACATCAAACGACGTGAAATCGGGCAGGGCTGTGCCATCCGACAGCGCGCGGTTGATCTGCTGCATCGCCGGGCGCAAGCGAGCGATCTCGGCCTGGGCCACCTGGCGGGCGGACGCCTCATCGGGTGCCTGCGCCACGCGGACGTCCAGCCACTCGACCGCCCAGTTGATAAAAATGTTGACTTCGTCGTCGCTGAGGTTGCCGCGCAGTCGCTCGTCCGCCAGCAGTTTTTCCACTGCGCCCTGTACGACACTTTCAAACTTGCTCATGGTCGCCTCCTTTGTCTCTGCTTATTGACGCGCGCTCGTGTAGAACGTGTTGCGTACACCGTTTGAGATTTGAAATCGGATTTACCCGCCGTAATTCCAGCCCGTATCGCGCAGCGCCAACGACAGCAATTTGCTCTGGACGCCCGCTTCGACGACCTCGGCGATGAACAGCGGGTGGTCGCCGCGGTCTACGAGCTCAATCACCTTGCATTCAAGATAGCCTGGCAGTCCGGCCAGAATCGGCGCGCCGGTCACGCCCACGGTGAACGGCCTGCCCCCGATTTTGCCGTTCTCGATGCCGACGTGCTTGAAAAACAGTGATGCCACTTCTTGTTGCCCCGCGCCGATCACGTGAATAGCAAACGCCCCGGCAGCCTTGACCATGTCGAACGTGCGCGTGCCGCGCTTGATCGCCACCGCCACCAGCGGCGGATCGAACGAGCATTGCATCAGCCACGTCACGGTCGAGGCCACGCCGGCGCCCTCATGCTGTGCCGTCACCACAGCCAACCCATACGTGAACATCCGCAACACCGTGGTCTTGGCGTCCTTATTCATTTCTCTCCTCCGCACCCGATCGAATCGCTAGCGATGATACCACACTTTGCACCAGGATGCAGCCTATCACGACTGCGCTAAACCAAAACGGGGCGCACCGTACCGGTCGCCCCGCTTATTTCCATGCTCCGCGCCCCTCAACGCACCAAGGTGATTTTCCCCAAGACCATCAGGGCCAGGCATCCCAGCACGCTGACGTTGAGGAACACCATCAACGCCAGGACAAACCGCTGGAACGGCGACAGGTCGCTGACGATGGGAATCACACGCGGCGGCTCTTCCTCAACCACCGGCTCGGCGCTCGCTCTTTCGCGCAAGGCATCGAACTCGCTTGCGCCGCCCGCCTGCGTCACCGGCGCGCCTTCGCCCGCCGGCTCGGCCACCGGCTCGGCAGGCTGTGACGGGGCCGGCCCCATTTGCTGATCGCGCAATTGTCTGAGCCAATCGGGCAGGTTTTCGTTTTCGGCCATGCTCACCTCCTCAGAAGATGTGGATGCTATCGCGCTAACCGGCTACGCCCCGCTGTGGCTTGCTCGCAGCCGTTCGACAAACGCGGCGTGTTCGGGCGCGGCCAGTCCCTTTTGCAGCTCGGCCAGCACGCCCGCCAAATCTCCATCCAACAGCGACTCGACCGCCAGGCAGAGACCGGGAAAAACCTGGCTGCGAATCACGCCCGCTTCATCCGGCGACAGGGGCTCGTAGGCGCCTTCGCTCAACCGGAACCAATCCAGGCGCTCGTCAAGAACCTGCCACACCACGTACTCTTGCACGCCGTTGCGGCGATAGATGTGCAGTTTGTCGTGCAAGTCATAGGCGGCGCTGCTGGAGGCGATCTCTACAATCAACTCAGGCGCGCCTTCTATGTAATCGTCGGCGCTGATCCGGGAATGTCCTCCGGCCTCCGGCTCCAGGCGCAGCAGCGCATCCGGCTGCACTTCGTTGTCCAGGTCCAGGCGAACCGTGGCGTTGTCGGCCATACGAACACCGCGAGCCGCCGCACAATAGGCTCCCAGCCAGGCTATGACATGTCCCTGTGATTCACTATGGCTGACGCTCACCGGTGACGGCATGCGCACTACTCCTTCGATCAGTTCGGCTTTCTTGACACGCGGCATAGCGTTATACCGCCGCTCGAACTCGCGCCGCGTCAGCCGGTCGCCGTTTTCTAGCAGCGGGATACGAACCGCCACCTCGGCCCGCTGCGCGCGCCGAATGGGGCGCGCCCGCTTTTCAACCTCCGCAACAGATTGCACTGCCATTTGCCGTTCCTTCTAGCCGTACACCGTCCCGGGCTCCGGTCAAATCGTATGATGGAGCCGGGAGATGACGCTTTGATTATGCCCCATCCTAAAGCATCTGTCAAACGCGCGGGGTTTTCGGTTGGCTCGACCGCGCCTGCTCGAACAGCGCGGCGATCAGTCCAAGCACCATCCAGAACAGGATGCCGGGCTTGGCACCCAGGGCAACAGCGCCGGTGAGGCTATAGATCATGTGAGCGAACACTATGACACCACTTGATCCGCCACCGTCGCTCCATCTGGCACCACTGACTCGCTCAAGAGGACGGCGTTGCGGAGGGTCACGCCATCGCCGATGCGGCACTCGCGTTCGATGTAGACGTTAGGCCCGATGACACAGTTCGCGCCGATGACGGTTCCGCTTTCGATGCGCAGCGGCGTGACAAGCTGCGTGCCCGGCCCGACGGTCTGCGGCGTGATCTGCGGGCGGTCGCTGCCGCTCGTCAAATAATGCTGATTGATCGCCAGCAGGTCGGCGGCGTTGGTCAGCGTGAGCCGCCGTTTGCACATCACGCTGCCCACACGCCCTTCGCGCTCGACGAGCATCTGGATCGCGTCTTGCAGCTCATATTCACCGCGCGACGAGGGGCGCACTTGCAGCACGTAATCCAGGATGCCCGGCGAAAAACAGTATAGCGGCAGGCTGGAAATATTGGACGGAGCTTCTTTCGGCTGCGGCTTTTCGACGATGCGCTTGACCCACGGCCCTTCCATCTCCACAATGCCGACACTGCTGATCCGATCCGGCTCGACCGGCATCAGGGTCAATAGCGCATTAGGTTTGGACGGCCATTGCCAGGCGTCTATCATCCGCCCCACGTGCTCTGCCGAGACAAGGTTATCGCACGCCGAGAGGATAAAATCGCTGGCGATGAGCGGCGCGGCGCAAGCCAGCGCATTCGCCATGCCTAATCGCTGCGGCTGGTACACAAAGCGCACGTCCGCCTTGATATCCGACTCGCGGCGAAAGTAATGCGTGATGTAACGGTCGTCGGGGCTGACGACGAGGATGAAATCTTCTACGCCGTTGGCGACCAGGTCGAGCATCACCCGTTCGACCATCGGCTTGCCCAGAATAGGCAGCATGGCCTTGGAGCGCCTGAGCGTAATGTGTTGCAGGCGCGAGCCTTTGCCCGCCGCCAGAATGACACCTTGCATGATTTCACCTCCGCTGATTGGCAGAGCGGCGCGCTTCGCGCCAAGCCGCCTGCCCCACATAGGGATGCGGGGCATACAAAAAACGAGAACGATACCCGGCTTTATTCTGCCTGCACCTTCAAGCCTTGACGCGAGATGTGCAAGCGATAGACTCGCGCGGACGTGAGGCCCGCTTCCATAGCCGTCCGCTTCCAAATCTCTATGAGCCGCTCTTCCTGGCCGGGCCTGACGAGCGCAAAAACCGATCCGCCGCCGCCTGCCCCGGTCAGCTTGGCGCCCAACGCACCGTTCTTGAGGGCGGTTTCGATGCAGAGATTATTGGCCCAGCCGGCGCCATCGCCAAAGCCGCAATAGGCCATCATGTCGTTAACCAGGCGATGATTCTGGTTCATCAACACGCCCAAAGTCTCCCAGTCACGTTCCAGCAGCGCGATCTTGCCGCGCCAGGCCGTCTCCCACGCGCTCGACATGTAACGCACCATTCGTGGCATGGCGCCGCGCGTATCGTACCATTCGGCGTGCTCTTGCAGATAACGCGGGCGCATCCGGCCGTGCACGTCGCCGGAATCGCGCACCACGCCGGTCGAGATGGCGACGAGCGGCAGGTCGTCCACCCAGGCATCCAGGCGCTCGTAAGTGACATAGGGTTCCTGGCCAATGTTGCGATGGTGCAGCTTGCCCCGGTAATCCACGTAAGCAATGCCGCCAAAGAGCGGCACGTACCGATCGGCAAAGCCGCACGTGATGCCTAATTCTTTGGCCTCGACCCGCTGCGTCAACTCGGCCAGGACATAGTCGTTGTGCGCGCGGCGATCCAGATCATAATATTCGCGCAGACCCGCCAACGCCAGCAGGACAAACAGCGACGATCCGCCCAGGCCGCTCTGGCGCGGCACGTCCGTCCAGGTGGCGATACGCACGCCGCGCTGCGCGAACTTGGTCCGGAATTCGGGGCTGTGCCGATACAAACGGTTGACCGCGCCCTTGAGCAAATCCAGTTCGCCGTCGTACGGCAGGGGCAACGGATCGCGCGGAAACTCGCGGCGCAGATCGCTGACCCAGCCGCCGTTGTTCCGGCGCAGCGATTCCAGGCTCAAGTCCTGGGCCGGTTCGATCATCGCGCCCGCGCGGATGTCCACCGCCGCCGAGATCGTGGCGAAATCGCCCTCGTTCGCGTCGGACGGATTGCCCAAGATGTTGATACGGGCGGGGAGGGTAAGGGTGTAGCGCATGATTGCTCCGTGGTACGTGGCGCGTATTGCCGTACTCTGTATTGAGTGATTGGCGATAGACGATAGGCCATCGAGCGATTTGCTTCAAAGCGCGCTCGATAAAGCCTAACGTCAGTTCCGTCGCTTGCTCTCATTCTTGATCCAGGATAACGCAGTGAGTCGGGCAACTTGCCGTAATCCCAGCCCAATTGGCGCGCCATCCCACGCAAGGTCAAGTTACCGGCCAGATATTGCCGATGCAGGTTTTATAGCTTGAATTCGTACCACTCGTTCAGCAGATCGGCAACCCATTCCGAGGGGGAGCTGTGTTGGATGGTCTGTTGGGTTTCGACATACCGACCGATTTTGTCGTCAAGCACAACAGAGACTTGCGCCCTCATGCTATCAGCATAGCATATCGGCATGGTTTCGACAAGGGCATAATCGGCAGTTCAAGTGAAGGGCTTGCATCGCCCCATTGAAATGCGTCTTGCGACCTGCGACGGGATGCGTCGGATGACAACAGCGGCGTAGCCGACATGCGCTTTAGCGGTGTGCCCACGATGACGCTCGTGGCATAGCAGCCGTATACTGACACAACCGATTGAGTATTGACCGGCCATACGGTCTACGCCCAGTTCCGCGACCGAGCCGGGAACGAGTCGCTCGTCTACGGCAGCGACGGAAGCATAGACAATCCGAACCTAAAGCGCGTCTATTTTCTGCTGATCATGTTTCCGCTGATCATGCGGGGCGAACCGCCAGCCTGAGATCCAGGCTTACCGTAGGAACCCGGCGTCACTTGGCAATTCTGTGATAGAATCAGATCAAATTTAAAATGCCAAATATCAAATCTCAAATCTCAAAAAGCGCCCTTTGAAATTTGAAGACATGCGCAAACGAATCCTGATTTTGCTTCTCGTCCTGGCAGTCCTCCTTGCAGCAGCCTGGGGCATCCGCGCCTGGCTGTTCGTTGACCTGCCGGAGCTTTCCACACTTGCCTCGAACCTGGCCGCGCCCTCGACCAAGATTTTAGATCGTTACGGTCGCCTGCTTTACACCATCTCCGATCCGCACGCTGGACGCCACACGCCTGTCGCGCTGAATGAGATTCCGCTGGCCTGCCGCCAGGCGACCATCGCCACGGAGGATGCCAACTTTTACTCCAATCCCGGCGTGGACGTGGTCGCCATCTTGCGCGCCGTGTGGATCAATGCGCGCGGCGGCGAGGTGCTCTCCGGCGGCTCGACGATCACGCAACAACTCGCGCGCAACTTGCTGCTTTCACCCAAAGAGCGCACTCAACGCACCCTGGCGCGCAAGCTGCGCGAAAGCATCCTGGCCTGGCGACTGGCGCGCGCCTACACCAAAGACCAGGTTCTCCAGCTCTATCTCAACGAAGCGAACTATGGCAACCTGGCTTACGGCATCGAGGCGGCGGCGCAGACGTATTTCAGCAAGCACGCGGGCGAGCTTGATCTTTCCGAGTGCGCGCTGCTGGGTGGATTGCCGCAATTGCCCGCTGCTTACGATCCACTGGCGAACCCGCAAGCCGCACGCGACCGCCAGGTGGTCGTGCTCGACCTGATGACCAAGCAAGGCTACATCGGCGCCGAGGACGCGCGGCTGGCCAAGGCCGAAACGCTTCACTTTGCGGCGGTGCCGTTCCCGATACAAGCGCCGCATTGGGTGATGTACGTCCGCGCGTGGCTGGAAGACCACTTTACGCCGGAAGAGATCTACCGCGAAGGGCTCGTCGTCACGACGACGCTCGACCTGGACTGGCAGAACGCTGCGCAAGACATCGTCCGTCGTCGCCTGGACGAGCTGCGGCATCCCGACGACAATGCTCCTTCGCGCAACGTGAACAACGCCGCCGTCATCGCGCTCGACCCGCGCACCGGCGAAATTCTCACGATGCTGGGCAGCCCCGATTACTTTGATTTAAACATCAGCGGCGCGGTCAATGCGACGTTAGCGCTGCGCCAGCCCGGCTCGTCCCTCAAGCCCATCACCTACGCTGCTGCGTTCGATCCGCGCCGCGACGATGTCTTTACGCCCGCGACGATGATCCTCGACGTTCGCACGAGCTTTACGACCAAAGAGGGCGAGCCGTACGTCCCGCGCAATTACGACTTGCGCTATCACGGCCCGGTGCTGGTGCGCGAGGCACTCGCCAGTTCCTACAACCTGCCCGCCGTCAAGACGTTGGATCACATCGGCGTGGACACGCTGATTCGCCTGGCGCGGCAGATGGGCATCAGCACGTTCAGCGACAGCGGCCGCTATGGATTGGCGCTCACGTTGGGCGGAGGCGAGGTGCGGCTGCTCGACATGGCAACCGCTTACGGCGCGTTCGCCAACGGTGGGCTGCGCGTCGAGCCGGTCGCCGTGACGCGCGTGACCGATGCGCGCGGGCAACTGCGTTACCAATGGGTCTTTCACTCTGGCGACCGCGTGCTCGACGAGCGCGTGGCGTATCTCATCACCAGCATCTTGAGCGACGACAAGGCGCGTGCGCCCGCGTTCGGCGAAGGGAGTGTGCTCAAGATTGATCGGCCCGCCGCGGCCAAGACCGGCACCACGTCCGACTGGCGCGATAACTGGACGCTGGGCTATACGCCGGATTTGGTCGTGGGCGTGTGGGTGGGCAATGCCGATAACCAGCCAATGGAGAACGTCTCCGGCATCACGGGCGCGGGGCCGATCTGGCACGAGTTTATCCAGACAGCGCTGCTCGGTCGCCCGGCGACGGATTTCCGGGAGCCGCCGGGGCTGACGCGCGAGCAGGTCTGCGCGATGTCGGGCCTGCCGCCCAACCCGGATGCGCCCTGCCCGCACACGCGCACCGAGTTGTTCATAAAAGGCACACAGCCGACGGAGACCGACACGTTCTATCGCCGCTTCAAAATTGACATGACCACTGGGCAACTGGCCGACGCGAACACGCCGCCGGATCGCATCCTGGAGCGCGTGATGCTGGTGCTACCCGCCGAGGCGATGGAGTGGGCGCGCGAAAACGAGATTGAGACGGCGAATGCTTTGCCGGTGACGACGGATGACGAAGGACGAAGGACGAACGACCAAAGACAGACGACAAGCGAGCTAGAGTTGACGCATCCTGACGCGGGAACTGTCTACCAAATTTCGCCCGTGACGCCGCGAGAGACACAGCGCATTGCCGTGTCCGCGTTGGCAGGTGAGGGCGTCCAGCTTGTTTCGCTTTCGTTGTGGGCCGACGATCAAATCATCGCCACGCTCACCGAGCCGCCGTATAGGTCGCTGTGGACGCTTCAGCCTGGTGCGCACACGTTCGTCGCGCGCGGCGTGGATCACAGTGGGCGCGAACTGGTCAGCCCATCGGTCACGGTCACGGTGTTGCCATAGTTGGACGGGAGCGTAGAGCATGAGATGATCTGCGATGATACGCGAGAGGCGGTGCAACTACTCAACCTGTCATTGCGAGCGAAGCGAAGCAATCTCCTGCTTCGGTGATTGAGATTGCTTCGTCGCTTTGCTCCTCGCAATGACAAGGGGGCTGAGCAGTTATGAGGCGGTATGCAATCTACCTGGTGTCACTTTGAGAGGCTCTAATCGCTGCAAGCGCTCGTTCAGTTCGTCCAAGCGCCTCTCGATACCGGTGAACTCGGGTTTCATGCCGCTTCCCTTGGAGGATGTCTTGCCGTTGCTGTCGCAAGATGGGCACGTAATCGCCATAGCGGCTCAAGACACTAGCTTCGAACTCGACCCGCGCCGCCAGGTTCCGTTGGTAAAGCAGCCGTCCCTGGGCAATGACGGCGTAGGCGAGTTCCACGGGCGCTTCGTTCAGGAGTACCAGGTCAACCCGGCCAGTGTCCATCAACCGGCCTGCGTTGTGGCACAGGCGATAGCGCAGTTCGGCAGAGGGACGCTCGACCAGCACGCCGAGGTCGTAATCGCTCAAAGGGCCGACAGTGCCATCGGCCTGCGATCCAAAGAGATACGCCAGGCTGACTTTTGGCTCACTAGCCAGATAATTGCACAGGGATTCAAACTTGTCCATTGTCCGTTGACTATTGTTGCTTGCGAAACAAAAAAGATTCGATACCAACTCTGCGTTGAATGATAGCATACCCTGCTTGAAAAGCCAAGCCTTTGAGCAAGGGCGCGCCTTGCTTCTGAAGGGAAGCGATATGCGATACGCGACAAGCGTTCCGAAATCCGCAATCTACAATCTAAAATCAACAATCCAAAATCGAGTGAACCTTTTCCCGGTATCCGGCATGTAATACCATAGAACCAGCCGGCATACCGACCCTCACGAAAGGGGGAACCCATGACCGTAACCACTGAAGACCTCATACGCCGCCATCAACGCGGACAGCCGGGGGCGATTGACGCCCTGTTCAACCGTTACAAAGACTATGTCTACCGCGTTGCCTTTTTCATGACCCGCAATAGCGGCGACGCCGAGGAGGTCGTCCAGGAGACCTTTATTGATCTCCTGCGGGCGCTCCCTCGCTATGACGTGAACGGGCCGGCGCGCTTTGAGACGTGGCTCTACCGCGTCACCATCAACCGCTGCCAGATGCGGCTGCGCCGCCAGCATTTCCCCTCGGCGGACTGGGACGAGGTGGCCGAACAGGTCGAGCGCATCGTCAACGGCCACACGAATCACAACCCGGAAGCCGCCACGCTGCGTCGCGAGCAGGCCGCCGCGCTCTGGCGTGCGGTGGACGCCATTCCCGACACTCACCGCGAAGTCATCATCCTGCGTTACCAGGCCGGCCTCTCGTATGCCGAGATCGCCGACGTTCTCAAGCTGGATCAGGGGACGGTGAAATCGCGCCTTTATAACGCGCACAAAAAGCTCGAGGCGCTGCTGACGCAGACCGAAGCCGCAAGGCAACCCGCGGCCCTCAACGCCGGCCTTTCGAGTCCGGCGTGAGAAGGAGGGATACCATGAGCGAACGACACGTTACTCTAGATTTGTTGGCTTACCTGGATGGCGAGCTGGACTTTGCAGACACGCATCGGGTGAAGGCTCACCTTGAAGTTGAAAAATGTGAGGCGTGCCTGGCCGAGCTGGAACGCCTGCGCGCCGTGCGTCAAGACTTGCAGACGACGGTGCATCGGGCGATGGATCCGGTGCGCCTTCCCCGCGCCGCCGACGAGCGCATCCGCGAGCAGTTGGAGCGTCATAAGCAGGGCGCGTGGTGGGCGTCCATCACCATGCCGTTCGACGTCGGGAGGCGCATGTGGCGCTGGCGAGCGGCGGCGGCGTATGCTGTCCTCGCGCTCCTCATCGTTGCGTTCATTGTCCCAACGTGGCAGGCGGCGCATCTGCCGACCGTCGGCCCGCGCCAAGAGACGCTGGTGCTGGGTCAGACGACGCTGACGCCCGGAACGCAGGCCGCGCTGCGCGTGCTGGTGCGCGACCCCGATACCGCCCAACCCACGCCCAACGCCGAGGTCGCCATCAGCCTTGCGCCCAAGGGCGGGAAATCGCCTGGCCTGGCCAGCCCCGTGTGGCGAGGCCGCACTGATAAGTTGGGCACGGCACAGGTCGCGTTCACCGTGCCCGACCAAGCCGAAGGCGAGGCTGAGTTGGTGGTCGAGACGCGCTCCGACATGGGCACGAGCACAGTCAGCCAGGCGATCACGATCAAGCGCAGCTTCAAGCTCTACCTTTCCAGCGACAAGCCGCTGTATCAGCCGGGGCAGACGATCCATATGCGCGCGCTGGCTTTGGGCGCGGCGGATTCGAAACCGGCCGCCGGTCAACAAATCGAGTTCATCATCACCGATGCAGCGGGCAACAAGATTTATCGCCGCAAGTTTACGGCGTCCAACTTTGGCATCGCCTCGACGGACTTGCCGCTGGCCTCCGAGTTGATCCAGGGCGATTACAAGCTGGAAGCTCGCCTGGGCGACACGACTTCCACCAAAACAGTTCAGGTCAAGCCTTACGTGCTGCCCAAGTTCAAAGTGACGCTCGAGACCGACCGCCAGTTTTACCGGCCCGCCGAAAAAGTGACCGGCAAGCTGCAGGCCGACTACTTTTTCGGCAAGCCCACCTCCGAGGCGCAGGTGACGCTCAAGGGTTTCGTGCGCGACGTGGGCCGCACCCAGGTCATCAACCTCACCGGCCAGACCGATGCGGAAGGCCGCTTTGAGTTCGAGTTCAATGCGCCCGACTACATGGTGGCGCCTTCAGCGCGCAAGGCGTTGGCCTACCTGGAATTGGAAGCCGAGGTGATTGACCAGGCCAAGCACACCGAGAGCGCTTTCTCGTCACTGCCCGTCACCGATCAGGCGATCCTGATTGACGCGGTGCCGGAGAGCGGCGTCATCAAGCCGGGCGTGGAAAACATCCTCTACCTGCTCGCGAGTTACCCCGATGGCCGCCCGGCGCAAGCGACGCTGCACATCGAGGCCGCCGGCTCGGCCTATGTCGTAGACACCGGCGAGTATGGCCTGGGCGAACTGCGCTTCACGCCGCCTGCCGGACAACTGGCGCTAAAGGTCACGGCACGCGATGCGGCCGGCATGACGGGCGATGCGGCGCTTTCACTCAAGTCCGATGCGGCTGCGGAGACGATTTTGCTGCGCGTCGAGCGAGCGGCTTATCGCGTGGGCGACACGCTCAAGCTCGAAGTCCTCACGGCGGGCACGCTTCGCGGCGGCGCGGTCTACCTGGATGTGGTGAAAGAAGGCCAGACGCTCGCCACGCACGCGCTGCCGGTAGACAAGGGACGCGGGACGTTGGCGATTGACCTGGACGCAAATTACCTGGGCACGCTCGAACTCAACGCTTACCGCGTCCTGCCCAAGGGCGACATCGTGCGGGACACGCGACTGGTCGTGGTAGACGCCTCCAATCAATTGGACATCGCCGTCACATCCGACCGCGAAGTCTACCGGCCCGGCGATCAAGCATCGGTCGCCATCACCACTTCGGTTGCTTCGAGGGGCGTACAGAGCGCGTTGGGCATCGGCGTCGTGGACGAATCGGTCTACGCGCTGGCCGAGCAACAACCGGGCTTTGAGCGCCTGTACTTTTTGCTGGAACAAGAATTGCTCGACCCAAAGACCGAAGTCCACGGCTTTGACGTGCCCACGCTCATGTCGCCGCAGACGCCGCCCGAGGTCCGAGACGCGCAAGACAGGTCGGCGCAGGCGGCCTGGGCCGGCTTGCCCGGCACCCAGTTCAGCCTGCAACTCAAGGCGCTTTTGGACCGCGCCAAAGACTATCTCAAGGCTAAGTTAGATCGCTTCAACCAGATCGGCGGCTGGCTGGCTCGCGCCATCGTCGTCCTGCCGCTGTTGCTGGCTATCGTCGTCATCTGGGGACTGCGCCCCACCGGCGTCCTGGGCAAAGCCACGCGCCGGACCGCCACCATCATCGGCGCACTGATCTTGACCTCGCCCATCTCGCTGCCCGCCATCGCCCTGGCGTTGTGGATCGTGGGCAGGGCACTAGGGCCGTCGGCGTTCGGGCTGGCGCTGATCGCCTGGCTGACGACCTGGGCGCTGTTGACGTTTTACGCCTGGCAGCGCGATGACCCGCGCGCGCAACTGACGGTCGGGCTGATGGCGGCTTATGTGGTGTTGGGCGGAGTGCTCGTCTTTGTCACCGAAACCGGCGCGGTTCTTTCGACCACGACGATCGTGTGGATTGTCTTGGCCTTCGCGCTGGCCGTGCTGATGCTCGCGGTTCTGGGGCAAGGCTTTTTGCTGGAAGGCGCTCCCCGGCCCGGCTGGGCCACGCTGGCCTTGAGCGCCTTGCTCATCCCTGTCACTTTTTACATGGCGACCTTGCCGGGGACGCACTCGCCGCTCGTCCGCACATTGGGTGATGCGCGCTTCTACGCGGCGGCGGGCAATCTGCTGACCAGTTGCGCGCCTGCTGCCATGCCGACTGCCGCGCCAGCGGAAAAAGCCGCTGCGGCAACTTCCGTGCCTGCCGGCATACCGGCCCAGGCAACAGCGGCTCCTGCGCCGACCAGTGCGCCTGCGGCAACTAAAGCCCCCGAGGCGGCCAAGCCCGGTGCTCCAACGGCAACTCCCGCAGCGGGCAAGGAACCCGGCCCGGCGGCTCAAGCGGAAAAGCCGCGCCTGCGCCAGTTCTTTCCCGAGACGCTCTACTGGCTGCCGGAAGCGGTCACGGATCAAAAGGGGCAACTGAAGCTTCAAGTGCCGATGGCCGACTCGATCACCACGTGGCGGCTCACCGCCATCGCCAACACGCAGGACGGGCGCATCGGCGCGACGACGCACGGCATGCGCGTGTTCCAGGATTTCTTCATTGACCTCGACTTGCCTGTGGCGCTGACGCAGGGCGACGAAGTGCGCGTGCCGGTGGCGGTCTATAACTATCTGACAGAGACTCAGCAAGTCAAGCTGGTCGTGGAACCGGACTCGTGGTTCACGCTCGAGGGCAATTCGACGCAGCAGTTGACCGTTGCCGCGAACGACATTACGGTCGCTTACTTTTCCATCAAGGTCAACGAACATGGCCGCTGGCGCTTGACCATCACTGCCTGGGGCACGCGCATGTCCGATGCGATTGCCAAAGAAGTGCGCGTGGTTCCGAACGGCACCGAAAAGCGCGAGGGCGTCTCGAATCGCCTGGGCGAAGGAGCGACCGTCCCCGTGCAAGTACCCGACACTATCGTGCCCGGCACCGTGCGCGTCCAGGTCAAGCTCTATCCTGGCGCGGCCTCGCAGATTGTCGAAGGATTGGATGGGCTGTTGCGGATGCCCGGCGGCTGCTTTGAGCAGACTTCTTCAATGCTTTACCCGGACATCCTGGTGCTGGACTATCTCAAGCAGACGGGGCAGCTCGAGGCCAAGCCGCAGTTGGCGATGCAGGCCGAGCAGTACATCGCCACGGGCTATCAACGGCTGCTCACCTTTGAGGTGAAGGAATCGCCCGGCGGCTTTTCGCTCTTTGGCCAGCCGCCCGCCAGCCTGATGCACACGGCCTATGGATTGATGGAATTCGCGGATATGTCCCGCGTCTACTCCGTGGATCCGGCGCTCATTGATCGCATCGCACGCTGGCTGCTCAGCCAGCAATCGCCCGATGGCTCGTGGGATACTTATGCGCTGGGCTTCAGTCACTTTGAGACGTGGCAGAAACTCGCCAATGCCAAGATGCCTATGACGGCTTACCTCACCTGGGCGCTGGTGGAAGCCGGTTACGGCAAAGAGCCGGGCGTCTCCCGTGCGCGCGCCTACCTGGCCAATCACTTGAACGAAGCCGATGATCCTTACGTGTTGGCGCTCGTGGCAAACGCACTGGTGGCGGCGGATGCTCGCAGCAGCGAAGCGCAGATGGCGCTGACCAAACTGGCCCAGGCGGCCGTGGTAGACAAAGATACGGCCACCTGGCCGAGCAGCGTCGCTTCGTACACGGGTGCGCAGGGTCGCACCGCCAGCCTGGAGACGACGTCAATGGCGGTCTATGCGCTGTTGCGCGGTGGCGGCCAAACCGAGCGGGCGCAGCAAGGGCTCGACGGCTTGATCCAGGCCAAGGACACCTTTGGCACGTGGGAGACGACGCAGGCCACCGTGCTGGCGCTCAAGGCATTCTTGCTTTCGACCCAGGTGGCGGGCGAGACGCCGGTGCAAGCTACCGTTGCCGCGTCGCTGGATGGACGGGCGGCGCAGCCGGTCACCTTCGATCAGGACAACGCCGGCGTCGTGCAGACCATCTTTTTCGACGATGTCGCGCCCGGACAGCACACGGTCAACCTCAAGACCAGCGGCCAGGCTCCGGCACTGCTTTATCAGGTAACAACGGCTTACTATGTGCCCTGGAAAGAGTCGCCGGTTCCTACCACGACGCAAGCCTTGAACATCCAGGTGAGCTACGACCGGAGCACGCTGGCGGTGGATGATACGGTCGGCGTCGAGGCGGAAGTGACGTTCAATCAGCCCGGCGCGGCCCAGTGGGTGATTGTGGACCTGGGCGTGCCGCCCGGCTTTAACGTCTTGACCGAGGACCTGGACGAGTTGATCACGCAATCGGCCAGCCTCAAGACGCACATCAAGCGATACGAGATGACGGGGCGCTCGGTCATCCTCTACCTGGAAAACATGACCGGGACGATCCACTTCAACTACCGGATGAAGGCGCGGCTGGCCGTCAAGGCTCAGACGCCCGCCTCGACTGTCTATGATTACTACAATCCCGAAGTGCAGTCGGTGCAGCAACCGGGGCAAGTCGTGGTAAATCCATAATTGACCCTCATCCCCCAGCCCTTCTCTCTGGCAAGAAGGGAGTATATGCTCCCTCGCCCTTTGGGAGAGGGTTGGGGAGAGGGGCACCCGAAGGAGGAGAAGAAGAAATGAACGCCCGAACACAAATTGTCATCGCAAGTCTGTTGATTGTTCTCGTCTTGTTCGTGTCGGCGTGTAGCCCGGCGGCTCCCGCTCCGGCGAAAGTTATGAGTGGTGCATCGTCGGGAGCGCCGGCAGCAGCGCCGACTATGGCGCCTGCGCCAACGAAAGCACCAGCGCCAACGCAAGCGGCGCTCGCCAAGCCGGGCGCGGTCAGCCAGTCGGGCGTCAGCGATGTTAGCGCATCGCCATACCGGGCCAACCAGATGATCATCAAGAACGGCGAGATGAACCTCCTGGTGGCCGACGTTGACGCGGCGCTGGATCGAGCGACATCCATCGCCGTCGAGCTCGGCGGCTATTTGCTCAACGGCAAGTCGTGGATGCAGGACGGCTGGAAGTATTCGTCGCTCACGGTGGGCGTGCCGGTAGACCAGTTCGAGACAGCCCAGCGCCGGATGCGCGCGTTGGCAGTGCAAGTCTTGAACGACACGGCATCCGGCCAGGATGTGAGCACCGAGTTCGTGGACGTGCAATCGCGCGTGACCAACCTGGAAGCGACGGCGGCGCGCATCCGAGAATTCTTGAAGCAAGCGAAAGACGTGAACGAAGCGCTAACAGTCAATGCCAAGCTGGCCGAAGTTGAGGCAGAGATCGAGCAGGCCAAAGGCCGGATGAATTATCTAAGAGACCGCGCGGCCTATTCGACCCTCACCGTCAACCTTGAGCCGCAGCGTCCCACCCCAACGCCGACCCCGACCCCGACGGCGACTCCGATCCCTCCGACCCCCACGCCGAACGTGTGGCGGCCCGATAGGACGCTCAACGCGGCCTCCGAGGTGCTGACGGGATTGCTGCGCGTGATCGGCGACGTGGTGATCTGGTTCTGCGTGGTCATTGCGCCGTTCGCGCTGCCGGTGGTCATCATCTGGACGCTTTGGCGGCGCGCGCAGCGCGCACAGCGCGAGAAGGTCAAACGCGCCGCGCTGCCAGATGAAAGCACGCCTGTGTTGCCGGAGGAGAGCACGCCAGCGGCGCAATAATCATCAAGCCTCCCGCAGGCTCCAAGCCAGCGGGAGGTTTCTTAAAAGACAACGAGGCTGCCGGATGAATCCGGAGCCTCGTGCCTTGCGCCCCCCCATGGCGTCTGTCTCAGCGCCTGCCCAAGCACCGGGACAGCACGCTCAGCGCACAAAGATTGTAGGGGTTAGGCTTGCCCTGACCCATGCCCCTGACCGGAGAGATCTGCCTTGAGAGCGCAGGCGACCCGCAGGGTCACCCGCCTGTAGCGTTGGTCCGGTGGGGTGGCCACGAGGCTCCGAGTCATCTCAGAGCCTCGTGCCTTGCGCCCCCCATGGCGTCGGCCCCAGCGCCTGCCCAAGCACTAGAGCTACGCTCAGCGCACAGATTTGTAGGGGTAGGACTTGTCCCTACCCATGCCCCTGACCGGAGAGACCTACCTTGATAGCGCGGATGGCCTGCGTGGTCACCCGCCTATAGCTTTGATCCGGCGGAGCGACGACCGCGAGAAGAAAATCCTCACCGTCGTGCGTAAAGTATCGGCACACCAATCGCTTGCCGTCGCCTCCGATGAGGCTGACCTCGTCCACTTTGGCCAGATGCAACTGGTGATACACTCGGTTGATGAGAGCGCGCACCAGTGAGACCATAGCCGTGGTCGTGTCTGCGTCGAACGATGATGGCACGCTGGCAATCGGCAACCCGTCCATGGTCGCCAGTACGGCGGACTGGAAGCGCCCCTTTTGGTTCATCGCTCGGAGCGTCTGCTCAAAGCGAGTTCGTGACGTCTCGACTGTTTGGAGACTGTTCATGCGAGATCGGGCCATTGATTTCATGCTGGCATCTGCACTTTCGTTATCGCCAAATTGATAACGGCTTTGAGCGTATCGAACACTCCCGCACCTTGTGTTGCCACTGCCTCGAACGGCGGCGCGCCGTTGCAATTCAACTCCCGTCTGATCAAACTGTCCCCAATACGGCATTGAGCTTGTTCGAAAGCGAGGCGCTGAACTCGGACGGCAACGCGTCGGGCGTTGCCGGCGTCTCGTCGCCGGCCACCAGCGGCAACAGCGCCTGGATGGCGCGCTTGGCGTAAAGCCACACCATGCTGATGCGGCTGGCTCCCATCCGCCGGTCAAAGATGAGCGTGATGAAAAGCTGGTCGCCCACGTTGACGGCATAAATGTCGTACCGCACGCCCTCGTGATAGCGCAAGTTGAACGAGCGATCCTCGCGCATCTGGCGGGCCAGCTCAAACTCGGCGGCAAAGCTGCCGCCAAAGAGCGCGACGAGCGCGGACGGCGATACGCCTTCCGTCACACCGACTTCGGCCATGAGCTGGCCGGTGATGTCGGCGAGCAAGACGCACTGCGCGCCGACCTCGTGTCGCAAGGTGTTGAGCCGCTGCGTGAGCCGGTCGAGGCGTTCGCCCGAAAGCACCAGCAGCCCCGGCGCGCTGCCGGCGCCCTCGCGCAGCGCTTCTTGGACGGCGGCGGTCAGGTCTTGGATGCGGAACGGCTTGGTAAAGTACCGATAGGCTTGCAGGCGGCGCATCTCGGCTTCCACTTCTTCGGAGCCGTAGGCGGTGATGAGGATGGTGCGAGTCTGGGGATGCTTATCGCGCACGCGCTGCATCAATTCCAGGCCGCTGATGCCGGGCATCCGCAAGTCAGTGATGACGACGCCAAACGGCGCATGTTCTATCTCGGCTAGTGCGGCTTCGCCCGAAGCCGCGCTCACCACCTCATAATTGTGTCCTAACGATTCGAGGCTTTCCTGCAAAAAGAAAGCGACCTTCGGCTCATCGTCTACAATCAGAATGCGTCTAGTCTCGGTCATTCTCTTTGCCCTGGGGCTTGATGTCCTTTATCCACTGGCAATCAGGATAACACAAAACCCGCCGGGAGCGGGTTTCGATTCGGTTACGGCCAGGTTACGAGTTCGGGGGCCGTTTTGCCGCTTACCGCTCGGCAAGCACTCGTGGTACAATTCACTACAATCCCAATCGCACACCCAAGCGAAGGTTCCACAACCTTCGCTTGGGTTGCCCCCTGAGAGGCTGTCTGGAAAGTCGGTTTCCGTAGCTCCGCACCCCTGTGCGGAGCGGACGACATAGGGATGTCGCCCTACTTTTCAGACAGGCTCTGAGACAAGGAGTGAGGCGCTATGCTACGAGCGTTGTTCATTTATCTTTCCAAGCTGCGCTGGATGCGCAACCTGATCTTGAAACTAAGCCCTACGCGCAAAGCCAGCCGCCGCTTTGTGGCCGGTGAAACAGCGCCAGAAGCCGTCGAGGTCGTCCACCACCTCAACCGGCAGAACATCTTGGCGACGCTGGATCACCTGGGCGAGGACGTTCATACCGAGGCGGACGCTCGCAGCGCTCGTGATGATTACGTGCGCAGCCTGGATCTGATCCAGCAGGGCGGCGTCCAGTCGCACGTTTCGCTCAAGCTCACCCAGTTCGGGCTGGACGTGAGCGGAGACGTGTGCCGCGAGCTGGTGGCATCCGTCATCGAAAAAGCGGCGCAGGTGGGCACGTTCGTGCGGATTGACATGGAGGGCGCGCCGCACACCGAGCGGACACTGGCGGTGTACCGCGATATGCACAAGATTTATTCCAACGTCGGCATCGTGCTCCAGGCGTATCTGTATCGCACCGAAGACGACGTCAAACGATTGGTCGGCGAAGGCATGGCCCACGTGCGCCTGTGCAAGGGCGCGTACAAGGAACCGGCCAGCCTCGCCTTTCCGCGCAAGGCCGACGTGGACGCGAACATGGTCAAGCTGATGCAATTCATGCTTGGCGATGAAGCTAAAGCGCACGGCGCGTACCTGGCCATGGCGACGCACGATGTGAAGATGATCGAGGCGACGAAAAAGTTTGTGGCCGAGCACAACATCTCAAGGGACGCTTTCGAGTTTCAAATGCTGTATGGCATCCGGCGTGACTTGCAACAACAGCTTGCCGCCGAAGGCTACAAGCTGCGCGTATATATCCCATACGGAATGGAGTGGTATCCGTACTTTATGCGCCGCCTGGCCGAGCGTCCGGCAAATGTGTGGTTCGTGCTGTCGAATTTCTTCAAGCCGTAGGTCGCAAGTCAGAAATCAGAGGTCGGAACTGGGGGAACTCGTGAGAGCTTTCCCCGGTTCTTTGGGCACACTTGGGTTAATCCAATAACCTGAAAAAGTCCATTCCAGGACCCCCGAATAGCCCTGTAAGGCGAGCGCGTTTCGCGTTGGGGGCCGTTTCCACGTTCAGGAGTCAAGGCTTCAGCCCTGATCTTTACCCACATTTTTGGATTCGTCCGACATATGGCATAATCATCGCAGCAGCCTTTGCGCAGGAGGCAACGATGACGCTCTCCGCCAGCGAAT
>Ga0315279_10000520_pt1 | contig 75764 bp, 73 predicted proteins | sample YL17G06_20_MG_FD_203694 | JGI IMG/M metagenome (GOLD analysis project Ga0315279, IMG submission 203694) | Sediment microbial communities from Yellowstone Lake, YNP, Wyoming, USA - YL17G06_20 | ecosystem: Environmental > Aquatic > Freshwater > Lake > Sediment | place: USA: Wyoming | collected...
TCCTGCGGCTCTTCCTTCTTTGGCTCTTCCGACTGTTTCGGAGGCTCTATCACGGGCTCTTCTTTGACTTCAGGCATCGGTTCGGGTTTGGGTTCGGTCTCTTTCTTCTTTGGTGTTCTCGGCTCGCGCTTTTTCTCTTCTTGTTTTTCTTCCTTCGGCTTCTCGGTTGGTTTTTCGACTGATTTCTCTGGTGGCGTGTATGCAAAAATAGATTGGAGGCGGAGGCCTTTGTGGTCTCCGAGCTTCAGGTATTCCCATTCGAAGAGATCGATTCGTATGCCTTTCATGCTCTCGACGGCGCGTCGCAGAGCGTCCGAGAAGCTTGGTGCAATGAGCATGAGTCTTGGTTTTTCTTTGTCGTCGATCTTGTGCTTGCTGTAGGTCGCCTTTAGGAATGACTTGAATTTGTCAACGTAATCCAAGCTTTGTATTCCCTGCAGCAGCATGACGTCGTCTTCGTTGACGTTCATCTGCACTATGACGAGTTGCCCATTGTTGTCATGGCATAAGACATCCACAGTCGTTTTGTCATTTACTGGAATGTTGTTGCAGATCAAAGTCAGATCCTTCTCGATCATGTTAAGATCTTTCGTTAGCAGTTGCTCCAGTTCCTGTTGGCTTTCTATCTTGATCTTCTCAATTGACAAACGAATTCACCTTTATGGTTAGCATTCAATCGAGCACTATTAATAAATAAATTATGAATCCACAATCCGAATCTAGTCTAATTCTGCCCAACGGCTACTTGGGCAGACAGCAAATCAGAAATAATGAATGAACCGATAAAGGATGAGGAAGAGGAAGACACTTTGACAGACATTGTTTTCGTGTTCGAAGTACATCAACCACACCGACTGAAAAGAAATTTCTTCTGGGAAAACAGCCTTTTCAAACGCAAGAAAAAACAAGAACTCTTTGACTACTATCTTGATCATGCAGTAAACCGAGAGGTCTTTGAAAGAGCCTGCAAGAAGTGCTATTTTCCATCAAACGGCATACTGCTTGAGCAGATTGACAAACACAAGAGAGAGAAGAAACACGTCAAAGTCTCCTTCAGTCTTTCCGGCGTTTTCTTGGAACAATGTGAAATGTTCAACAAAGATCTACTGGAATCATTCAAGCAGCTTGCACAAACCGGCTGCGTGGAATTCCTGAATCAAACCTATTACCACTCACTTGCCAGTCTTTATCCCGATAGAGAGGAGTTTATTGAACAAGTAGACATGCATCACCAACGCATCAGGGATCTACTCGACTACTCACCCAACGTTTTTGAGAATACCGAGCTGCTATACAATAATGCTGTCGCGAGAACCGTTGAAAAGATGGGATATAAGGGTATCTTTACAGAAGGCGTTGAAAGGATATTGCATGGAAAATCCCCGAACCATCTGTACTCCCCCAAAGACTGCAAGACACTCAAGATATTACTGCGGAACTACAAGCTGACTGACGACATTGGTTTCAGGTTTTCGGCAAGATGGTGGAACGAATGGCCGCTAACTGCAGACAAGTATGCAACCTGGCTGGCAGGAACACAGGGCAACTGCGTAAACATCTTTCCAGACTACGAAACCTTCGGCGAGCACCACTGGCCAGAAACGGGCATACATGATTTTCTGAGGCACTTGCCAAATGAAATCCTGAAATGGTGGCATCTGCACATGGCTACGCCATCGGAAGTTGTTGACAAATACACGTCTGCAGGAGAGATTGATGTCCCTGAGCTGGGCGGAACAGTTTCATGGGCTGACCTAGAAAGGGATGCTAGCTGCTGGATCGGCAATACGATGCAGTGGGCTTACTACACGAATGTTCATAGGATCGAACCGATCGTCAAAGAAACAGGTGACAAGGAATTTCTGAAGATGTGGAGATATTTCCAAATAAGCGATCACCTCTATTACATGTTTACTGCCGGCGGAGCCCCGGGCGAGGTGCATTCCTATTTCAGTCCGTTCGGCACGCCAATTGATGCTTATGTGAATGGACAGGCAGCGATATTTGACTTCGAGAACAGAGTAAGGCTTGAAGCAGTCGCCGCAGACGAGCCGTTTCTATTTTACACTGGCGAAGAGGAAAAACACTACACGGGCGTGATGTCTTGGACAATGAAAGGAATGGCAAAAGCCTTACAAAAGGTCAGTGCAAAATCCTTAGAGTTTCACAACAGTCGAGGCGACTTTGAGAAGTGGGCCGAGAAATCCCTCAGAGACAAAACTCTGGCAGGTCAGTTGAAGAAGCTGAGGCTTTCTAAGCTTAAAGGAGAACCTCTCGCAAAAGCCTTGGCTAGAGCTGTAAAGGAGAGATTCGAGGAACTGAACGCACAGATAGAGACGTCAACGAGATATTTCTGAGAACGCTTTTATCCTATCAACCTGTTTTCGTATACCATGAAAAGCCAAGAGTCCCTTCGTCATGTAGCCTATTGCGGCTTGTTCTGCGGACTTTGTGCACAACGCAGTCGCATCCCACAGGAGGCGCGGCAGCTTCAGAAGAGTCTCCACAAAGAAGGCTACGATAATTGGTATCAGTTTGTGCCAAACTTGAAGGACACTTTTCAACCGTTCTGGCGATTTCTTCAAGGACTGGCTGATTCAGACTGCACATGCAGAACTGGCGGTGGACCGCCAGATTGCAGGATACGCGAATGCGCTAGGCACAAAGCCATGGACGTTTGCGTGGAGTGTAAAGAGTACCCGTGTAAGTTGATTCAAGACTTGGCGGAGCATTATCCGACCTTGATTCAAGACGGCAAACGCCTTCAGAAAATCGGTTTGGAAAAGTGGCTTCGAGAACAAGAGGAAAGAACTGGGCGCGGCGTGGTGTACGCCGACATACGTTGTCCCTGAAACGTGTGAGTGCCGTCTCCGGTTTTGTGCATGTCTTTATAAGAAGATTGTGTTAAGACTAGTTTCGAACGACACATAAGGTGAGAGATATTGCGAGAGGAACTTCCACTTTCGGAAAAGATCTTGCAGACTTTGCATAATCTGTGCGCGACGGCCCCAGACTTGGCCCGAAGAAGCGAGGAGCTTTCTCAGGTAATGCAGATTGACTTGGGTGAAGTTGAAAGAGTTCTCGACGGTTACAAGACTGATGGGTTTGCAGAGAGTTTTTCTGACAATGAAGGAAAGAAACGGTACTATTTGACTGGTCGCGGAATCATAAAGGTTTGTGCACTTTTCACGTAGTGAGCGCTTGATGAATGTCATACTCTTTTCATGGGAGTATCCGCCGAGAGTTGTCGGTCAGCTTGCTGATTATGTCAAGACGCTTGCTGGACAGCTTGTCAAGAACAGTGTGCAGACGTACGTTGTTACTTATCACGATTACCTGACTGGAGGCCACGATGATTCTGACGGCGTCAGGACTGTGAGAGTGACCAACCAAGTTCGAACGCACATTGGAGTCTTGACTTGGGTTCTCACTTTGAACCAGGAAGTTGAGAGAGTAGCTGCAAACGTCTACTACGATTTGGGCAAGAAGGTTGAACTGATAGATGCACACGACTGGCATTTCATCCCCGCCGCAGTCACTTTGAAAAAGGCGTTTGATTTGCCGTTTGTCTATTCTATCGACAGTCTGGAGGAGCATCGTTCGCATGGTGCAAATTCGCCGTTTAACATGGCGATTAAGAGTATTGAGTGGCTGGGGATGTATGAGGCCAAGAAGCTGCTTGTTAAGTCGGAGTGGATGCGGGATGAAGTTGTAAGAGTGTACAAGGTGCCTGTTGAGAAGATAGGGGTTATCCCAAAGGAATCGGCAACGTGGATCAAAGACGTTCTAGAAGCCTACAAGACTGTTGCGGGAGGCGAAGGCTCCAGATGAGTCAAGACTTGTCTGTGATGATGCTTACGTGGGAGTTTCCGCCCAGAATCATCGGCGGGATTTCGCCGCACGTTTATTATTTGTCAAAGAGTCTGGCAAAGAATGGAACCAAGGTTTACGTGGTTACTTGTGATTTTCCCGGCGCTCCAGCGCATGAAGTTGTTGATGGCGTTGAGGTCTATAGGATTGATTCTTACAAGAATCCTTCGCCTGATTTTGCGACTTGGGTTTACTTGATGAACGTGAATATGCAGAAGGAGGCCGCTGCGTTAATCCGCAGTTTGGGCGGAAAGGTTGACGTTGTTCATGCTCACGATTGGCTTGTGGCTACGGCTGGCATTGGCTTGAAGCATGTGTTTAGAAGACCGTTTTTTGCTACAATGCACAGCACGGAGATCGGGCGTAGAAATGGGATTCATTTTGATTATGAGCGGATGATTCATGAGACCGAGGCTTGGTTGACGTACGAAGCGTGGAAGGTGATTTGCTGCAGTGATTATATGATTGGGCATGTCCAGTGGGCGTTTGGTTTGCCGTGGGATAAGATGGTTATGATTCCCAATGGTGTGAATTATGAAGTTTATGGGAAGTATGATGGCGAGGATTTGAGCCAATTCAGAAGAAGGTTCGCCCTTCCCGAAGAGAAGATCGTGCTTTTTGTGGGTAGGCTTGTTTACGAGAAGGGTGTGCATGTGCTGGTTAATGCAATGCCGAAAGTTTTGGACAAGGTGAATACGAAGCTGGTGATTGTGGGGAACGGGTACATGAAGGATCAGCTTTCGGGCTTGGTCAAGGGAATGGGGATTGCGGGGAAGGTTATGTTTACCGGGTTTGTGGACGATGACACGTTGAGGCGGCTGCAGAGATGCGCAGATGTTTCGGTTGTGCCGTCGCTGTTTGAGCCGTTTGGGATTGTGGCCTTGGAAGCTATGGCGGCTGGGAGTCCTGTCGTGGTTTCTGATACAGGCGGACTGTCTGAGATTGTGGAGCATGATGTTAGTGGGGTTAAGGTTTACATGAATAATCCTGAGTCACTGGCGTGGGGAATAACGAAGGTTCTGACGGATGATGGATATGCGAATTGGCTGAGAAACAACGCATACAAACGAATACAAGAAAAATACGACTGGGAAAAAATAGCACGACAAACAAAAACAATATACAACAACGTACTAGGCGAATACTCAAAAAGCTTCTGGGCTCAACCAATCGCTTGAAGCTCATGATAAGGTATTGAAATAACCGATATTTCGACAGCACGCTTCTCCTGTACTGTGAGGTAAAGTTTTATCCAACCAACTACAACGGGCTGGATAGATGCGGATCACCCATCCCCCCTGCCCCTTCCCTCAAGGGGTGCTAGAGTGCGTGAGGGTGCGTGCGAAACCGTAAGACACTATACTAAAGAACGTGAAGAGTGCGAACTGAATGGCTGAAAACGCAAAATGAGAGAACCATTGCCTCTTAGATTGATTTTTGACCTTCCATAGCAGTTGAAGTTTAAGCTTTTATATAAGCCCCCAACTAATCAACGGCTAGGTATCTTTAATGAGCGAAAAATCTGACCCGACACTGAGGAAACTGGATGCATTGGTTGAGAGAATCGACACGTTGGCTATGGTTATTGCATGCAAGCCAAATGGTGAACAGATAAACAGGCTCTTTAAGAATAAGAGTCAAAAGGAACAGATTCGCATCCTCAAAGAATGGAATTTTCCAAACGAAATAGCGGCGTTAATAATCGGCACTACTCCCGAAACCGTTAGAGTCACCTTGGCAAAAATGAAAGCTGAAGAGAAGAAAGTTAAAAAACCTGAACCAGAGAAGGTCGAGGGACAATGAGCAATGACCAGAATAAGCTTCTTAAGCGGCTTGATACTTTAAACAAAAACATCGAGATTCTTGGGAAAATCATTGCTGTCAATGTCGGGAAAGAAGTTCTCTTTAAGGAGAAGAAGCAAAAAGAGCAAATCGCATTTCTCTCTAAACTAGGGCTTCCACGGAATATTATCGCATCGATGCTTGGAACAACACTCGGAACTGTTAGCGTCACGAAAAGCAAACAGAAACCAAAGAAGAAAACCGATGCAGACAAAGAGAAAACCAAAAAAGAAAATGCGGAGAAGACTGCTGAGAATTGAGCAAAGTATTTCAACTGATATGTAAGAAAACATGGAAAACTGAACCGAGAACATCAAGGAGCACTATTTACCACAGAATTCAGGCGTTTCAGAAAAAACACAACATTCTTTCAAAACCGTTGGCACAGAACGCATACGCTTATGTTAAAATGGGCATTAGTATTCAAAAACTTAGATTGAGAGAGAAAGAAGTCGAAAAACTGCAAAACTGGTTGGATAAGAGAACCCAGCCAGTTGTTCCAGAACCAAAACAAGAGAGAAAGGAAGCCAAAACTCTGAAAATCAGCAAGAAGATTGTTGATATCTCTGGTCTTCCTGCGAATCTTGTGGACGAAGCAAAGAGAATGGCTGAAATCTATCCAGACTTGTATGTTTTGGAAAATCTGGTAAGATACGTAGTGATGAGCGTCTTGGAAAGTAAATATGGTAGTGATTGGTGGACCAATCGTAACGTTGTTTCAGGTAAGATTGCAGAGAAAGTCGAGGAACGTAAGCATTTTGAAAGAGAAAACAGGTGGGTTGCTAAGAGAAGAACGCACGAGATTTTCTATACAGATCTTCGTAACCTTAGCAAAATTATAACAACAAATTCCAGAGATTTCCAAAAAATCTTCGCAAACTTGGAAATCGAAGCTGAATTGAGAAAGTTAGAACCCTCAAGGAACATCATTGCTCATAACAACCCCTTACCGCTTAAAGAATTCGACAGAATAAAGATGTGTCTTGATGACTTGAAAAAGCAGTTGAAGGACTACGCAGAAAAAAAGAGAGGTAATCCTTAAGGTGTGGCTCTTGGCTGAGGTTCAGAGGAATCTGAAATGGTAAGTTATTATATCTGTCCGATTTGCAAGAAGCGCGCGCCAAGACGAAATCAAGCAATTGCTCAAGGAAATCCTAAGGCAACTTCAAGAAGCAAATCGTCACTTGTCAGCTATCGAAAGCTACACGGGCACAAGTGCCCAAGTTTTCACTTTTCTATCTTTCTTTTTTTAGTTAGAAAATGAAAAAGAAAGCTTAAAAAAGGAATAATACGAGACTGAACTTGATGTGAATGAACAGCGAAAGTAGTGCTCGAAAATGGGACAAGGGGTTCATAGTAAGCGTCTTGAGTTTGATTACTGCCATTGCTTCTTCAAGCTACGGTTTCATACTTACTCTCCAAGCCAACGAGTTAACAGAGAAGAACCTTGCATTACAGAACATGCTTTCAAACTTCACTTCTGTCATAACTGCGAAACCACAAGTCGGTTTTCTTTACTCAAACACGTTCGAGAATGCAAGCAACCTAATCACAGTCAACCATTATGGTCATCTGAACGTAAGTCTTGAAGTAATAACGCCCCATTATGGAAAAATAAGTATTGAAGTAAAGAATCTCACCGATATAGACCCGCAAAGGATGATGAACACAAACATGAAGAATCAGACGACGGTTTCTTACGTTTGGGAAGACGAAAAGTTTGAAAGAACAGTTGTCATGGTCTGAATTCTTTTACTGCTGACCTTGAATTGAAAGCTACAACGTATCCAGACTATCAGCAATTACCAGCTAAAGGCGAGAATATTACGTTTCCGATAGGACGTTTGCTTCTTGAAGCACGATTGCTTGACCTCAACGACAACAGGACGGTCACAACAAAGGAATTCAATGCTTCGATTGCAGTCACAATCTTTGTTCCTTGGTCCTAACCTCATTATATCCTCTTCTTTTTCTTTACTGCCATGATTCCGAGAATACCTCTGGTTAGCAGACAGGGGAGCGTGGCACTTTCGATTTAACTATTTGTGGGAACGTGGGGGAGTGCGCGTAGAGAGCGACGAAGAAGAAGAAGAAAATATTTATGTTTTATGAGAACTGCGTATTATTCTTTTGAAGGTGTTGAAATGAGTTTAGCGGATTGGCAGATATCTCTCATTAGCGCTTCTGTCGGAACAGCGATTCCTTTAGTCTTGGTTATTGTGAGGGAAATGCATCTCGAAAAGAAACGAAAACAAGAGGTGAGGAATGTTTTGTGTTCGGAACTTCTTCTCGCTAGAGAGGCTTTAGCAGAATCTTTGAAAACTGGGAAACTTGATGAAAAGAATACTAACCGATTATTCGTTTCTGCAGAGTTACCCATCCATGAGAGTTTTCCACTTGACACCACTTTCTACGATGACATTGCTATAGAAACACTGGCTAAGAGCGTTAATATGGAAGCATTGAAGAATCTGCAGATGTCTTACAACACGATTTACCGTTTTAACAATAAAAGGTTGAGGGTAATAGGCGGATTTTGGACAGAGAAACAAACCGTAACCAATCTAATAAGCAACATTGAAAAAACTATTAGACTCATAACGGACTGTTGAAAACCATTGGTGATTCGTATGCCCCGTTCTCAGAAAAAGAGAATATCAGACATGCTTGACCTGATAGAAAGCGACGAAATACTTCAGCATAGATTTGCAGAGTTAGTGCTATCCGTAGTGGAGTATGACCTTAGTCTAAAGGACAAATTGACTGATATTGTTAGCAGAGAACTTGCCAACAGAATGAGAGCATATGGCTTATAACAGACTGCGGAAAGTTATAGGCTGAACCGAAAGACCGCATTTGATGGAAGTGTGGATTATTTGCCAACAAGAAGGGGTCATCTGAAGTTTGATGAATACCTCAGAGAGCATGGAGTAATTCGTGAAGATACGAATACAGATGCTGTTCACAATAGAATGGATAAAGACCTTCAAGTCTATGGGCATTGGAATCATCAGTATGAAGACTATTATCATCATCCTAACGGCATTAGAGATTGGATTAGAAAGTGGTCTCATCTGGGTTATCAAGACACTCTGACCGATTACGTCAGAGCCGCTTTAGGGCATCTAGTTCTTGATGAAATGTGGTCTAAATATAAGTTTGAAAGTGAAGAGGAGTTGATGAAAACAGCCTACAGAAGCTTATGCTCAAAGAGGCTTTGGGAGATGCTGTTTCAAAGAATGAAAGCTCTGGAACTAACTTCTATCAGTCTTTTTAAGACAGTTTGACCATCTATTCCTAGAAGAAAACGGTCATGTGATGGTGGAGTTCGGGAGATATCTCCACTACGCTAGGTCAGACCTACAATTCTGGGATTCCACGATTGCCTCTCGTTCCTTAAGTACTTGGCAAACAGCAGAGCCTCTTAACTAATCGGAGTTTCCAATTCTTGTTTCTGGCCCATTCTGCGCCTTCGGAATCTTCATTTCAGTCATGTAACATTCGTAGAGGCTTTTCACAAAACCTCCAGCCGTACAGAACGAAGAGATTAAGAAATAGCCCATTCATTATATACCAACCTCAAACGCCAATCAAGGGACATTACATGGAGTCAAAAGACCAAAACCAGATAAAGAAAATTCTGGATCATTCGCCAAGAAGCACCATGCGAATGTACGAACTCCTCGACCCACTCGAAGAGGAAGAGGTCCACTGCTACGTGAACAACTCAGCCGTTCTTCTCGTCGCTTGGGCAGTCATGCTCTGGGCAGAAAAAGAAGAAGACCTAATCCCCCTGCTCAAATTCATCCCTACAAACCAGCCAGAAACGGAACTGTTCTGCGTAGAAAACAAGTTCATACCCCTTCTGGAAAAGCACGTTGCCCCTGTCATGGTCTCCGCTGACTGCTACATCTGGACACTAGACAAGCTGCTAGAAGAAGTTCCAACTCTCCACTCCCTCACAGCCGAAGATGCACCATTCGTGAATGACCATTGGGACTACAAATTCGACCAATCCTTAGAATTCATTCAACACTGCATCCAAACAATGCCCACCTCCTGCATCCGAAACAAAGAAGGCCAACCCATCGCCATGGCATTCTGTTACGGACAGTCTCCTCACCACATCAACATGGGCGGATTCAAAGTGCTCCCTGAACACCGAAAACAAGGACTAGGGAAAAAAGTCCACTTAGACATGTGCAAAAAAGTCCTAGCCCAAAACCGCAAACCCCTTGTACACATCAAAACCGACAACACGGTTTCACAGCATATCTGTCAAAGCACAAACTTCAGACGCTACGAACGAGTATTCTGGGGAAAATTCGACTTCCAAAGACCAAACATTGATCCAACTAGACAACCGCAAGCAAACACCATCTAGTTGATGGATAGTCTTTGAAGAGTTGGTTCAAGCCATATTCATTTGAGCTGCAAATCCCATCAAGAAATCAAACAGCCGAGACCCGCCCTTTCTTAGTCCACACTAGAAGAACAAACATCTACGCAGAGATGAATTGGTTGAACCACCATCACGTCACCGCATAATGCTTATCTCGCCGGCCTCAATCATTCAGAACGTGATATCGTCAGACAATGAGGATCTGGAATAATGTCTGAAATGATCGCCTATTGTGGATTGGACTGCAACGAATGCAGAGCGTTCAAAGCGACTCAAACGAAAGACCCTGAATGGAAAGGGCAGATAGCCAAACAATGGACTGAAGGACTCAAGATTGAGTTCAAACCGGAAGACATTGACTGCCGCGGATGCAAGTCTGACACGATTTCCGGTTGGTGCCGAAAGATCTGCAAGATAAGACCCTGCGCCGAAGAAAAGAACGTCAGAACATGTGCCCACTGCAACAATTACCCATGCGACAGATTGAAGGAATTCCTGTCAAACGAGCCAGTAGCTACAAAAAACCTTGAAAGAATCCGGAACGGACTTCAAGTCTGAGAACAGGCGCCCAAAACGAATCTGATTCCTCAAAAAGAAGCCCCCCCATATCTTCCACATATTGCAGTAATCAGTTAGTACATGATCTCGCGCACTGTCGAAAGCCTTTTATTGTTAGCATGAGGGACAACAAAAGACTGTGTCACCTATGGATTTTCCTGATGAGCTAAAGGTTAATCCAGCGAACTACGCCACACGACTGAAATCACCTATTGGCATCTACCTGCGAAGAGAGGCTTTCAAAGAAGAAGCCAAGGCTGATACTGCGCTTAAACGAAAACTGCACGACAAGGCGATGACTACCCAAGATGAAGACGGAAGCTGGAGCCAACTCTTCGTCGAAACTGCTAACCACGTCTGGGATCTTGCCCTTCTGGGGTACGATGCCAAAGACCCAGCAGTCAGGAAAGGGTTAGATTGGGTCCTATCGATCCAAGACCAAAAGTACAGAGGCTATGCGGGATTTTTCTGTTCGAGCAACCGAAGAGACCCAAGCCTAATGCGCTCAACGCTGTACGGAGAATTCGGACCAGGCTGCACTATCTTCTATCAAACAACCTACGCAGCCCACCTGCTACACATGTTAGGGTTCGATCGCGACAAGCCAGTTCAAACAACAATCAGATCCTATCTTCAGTTCTGGACACCAACGTGGTGCTCTGCATGGTGCACAATCAACGTTCTGCGCATGCTGCTAGAGCATCCATTAAGCAAAGAATCAAGACAAGTTCAAGCAGGCTTAGAACGCCTAGCGAAGCTGCAGACACTGACTGGAGCGTGGAAGGGGTTCCCATTCTATCACACTTTTCACGCTTTATCCAGGGCGAAAAACGCTATAGCAAGAGAGCAGCTGCAAAAAGCAACCCCGTCGATCATCAGAAGGCAGAACAAAGATGGAAGTTGGGGCGGAAAAACGCGGGAGACTGACACGTTTCTAGTTTTAGACGCCCTCAAGAATGTCGGCTTCAGATTGAAGCCTTGAACAGGAAAGACCAGCCAAACTGGACGAGCAGCGCGCGAGAAGTCGTGACTGAATTGGAAGCCTATTTAGATCTGTGAACAGGTTGCTTGAAGCAAGAAAACGTGAACCTAATAGCTATAGGGTCTAAATCCGTGGGACACACGCACGCTCAGAACTCTTGAGAAGCGCATCAGAGCAGTCTTTATGGGTATCTAAGTTTGATTGCATGGTCTTTACATGCGTCTGCACATTTCATGCAGTAGATGCATTCAGGGTGGCTGAACTTCTCCCATGGCAGATCGGTTATCGGCACACGCATCGGACAGGCTTCAACGCACATGCCACATCCGCCCTTGGCGCATTTCACCGGGTCTCTGCGCAAACCCAGAAAACTGAACCTGTTCAAAACTGCCATGATAGCTCCGTGAGGGCATAGGTATCTACACCAACTTCGCGGAACCAAAACCGCAAACGCCAAAACCAAAACCATGATAACGAATTGCGCCCAGAAAAGCACAGGCAAACTCGCAAGTCCGGCGATGACTTCCATCGCCGGCTTCTCAAACGCGGCGTAACGAAAACCCAAAATCATTCTCGGCAAGGCCCCAAACAGCGTTTCACCAGGACTTATTGCGGTGAACGGTGCCTTCGTGAATAGGCCTAACGCCGACTCGTAATTCTTGCTTAATCCCAAGATCTTCGTAACGGCGAACGTGCTGCTGATGAACAGAGCTAGACCTAGGATAAGGTATTTCCCGTAAAGGAAAGTCTCATGGTTTCTCGGCGAAAAATCCCTCTTCTTGCGTTTAATAAAACCCATCAAATCTTGAACGAAACCGAAAGGACAAACCCAGCCGCAAAGGGCTTTGCCGATAAACACGCCTGCAAGCAAGAATGAGGAAAAAGCAAGCCATGGAAATGCAGTGTCATATAGCGCGAACTGTATCGCCGTGAAGGCATCTCCAACAGTGTTTTGGGGAAGACCCCACGTCCACAGAACCGGAAGCGCTAGCGGCAAAGCGCCAAGATTGAAGACGATCGCGCTGAGAAATATGAAAGAGAGTAGTTGGACTATTCTGCGGGGCGTGTTGTACTTAAGCAAGTACTCTTTGATGCTGCCTTTCGCCAAACCTTTCGCCTCTTCCAAGCCATTAACTGAAGTCTACGTTATTTATTTTCCTATGACTTTAACGTTTTCCACGAGCACCCAAGGGGCAACAAGCAGGTCAAGCTTTCGCTCATTGTTAGCCAACGCTGAAACGTTCTTAAGCATCTGAAAAACGTTGCCGACCAACATCACGCCTTTCGCGGCAAAAGTCCTCTCGCCTTTCTCAATCTTCCAAGCTGGAGCAGCAACGACAGAAAAATCACCGCTCGCGGGGTTGCTGCTGTGAGCACCCTGCAGTAGATGCACGATGAGCCCATCGTCAACCTCCTCGATGAGCCTTTCAGGCGATCTCTCTTCGCCCGTTATGCGGAAGTTCGTAGCTTCAACTGTCGGGGTCGAAAAATACCCTGCCCTCGTGGCATTGCCCGTGCTTTCTCGGCCTTCCTTCTTGGCAGTATAGTTGTCATAGATGAAGTTTCGAAGAACACCCTTTTCAATTATCAGAGTCTTCTGATGTGGAACGCCTTCAGCGTCAAACTTGCCGCTTCGAAGACCACCATCAAGTAAGCCGTCGTCATAAATGGTCACGTGTTCAGATGCAATCATATCGCCTATCTTGCCCTTGAAAACTGACTGATTCCTCTGCACTGAGTCCGCCCTGACTGCATTAATCAGAGTGAAATACAGAAGCTCCTGCAACGCAGTCTGAGTGAATATAACTTGGTTCGTTTTCGTTTCAATAGTCTTGGCTTTGAGCGCCGAAACGGCCAGCCGCACCGCTTCTTTACCCACTCGTTCAGGATCAATCGCATATGTTCTCTCAAAGTCAAAATCGAAACAAACAGGCGTCACGTCATCTGCATCATTGCCTACGGTTGCTAAGCTACAACCAACGATTGTCCCAATGTCAGAACCCAGAACCCCATTCGAGTTTGCTACTACAAAAAAGCTGCATGAGGCATTCGCGCCTCCCTCTACAGGGTTTGCTCGACCGTCGGTTCTCGCTGCAGCATCCAGCATAATTGAGGCAATCTCAACGAGATCCTCAGATTCAAGGTTGGCGATTCTTTTGTCGTAAGTGTTATTTGGAGAAGAAGGTATTTTCCCGGCTGGCAAGCTCTTCCAGTCTTTGTATGGTTTGCTGGCTCTGGCCAAACCTAAAGACTTTCGAACGGTGTTTTCAACTGCCGTTCTGCTGCTCAGAACATTCGTGTACGCGAAGCCAACTGCCTTGCTTATGATAGTTCTCATGCCCAGTCCAAGATCAAGTGTTCTAGATGTTTTGACAATTTGCCCTCGCTCAATGCCCGCAGAAGTAGTTGATTCCTGAAATACCGCAGCTTCGGCCTCATCAGCCCCCTTCCTCAATGCAGAATTGACTGCACTCTCTGCTAGTTCAAGCAGTTCCTCTTGTCTAAGTGCTGCCACCGACAAGCATCTCCTTCACTCTGATATGTGGACCGCCATCGCAAATGAAAGCCGTCTGCCCCTTTCCACATCTGCCAGGCGACAATTCAAGGTCTTTTCCAACAGCGTCCACTTTGTGCAGGGTTTCAAGAGTGTTGCCACTAATGGAAACATCACGCAAAGGCTTACGCACTTCGCCATTAACTATCTCATATGCCTCCTCAATGCCAACCTGAAATGTGCCATCCACATTTGCCTGACCGCCTCTAATACTCTTGAGATAATAACCAGACTCTATTCCTTCCACCAATTCCTCAAATTGGTAATCCTTCAGCTCCATGAACGTATTGCGCATACGTATGATAGGCTCAACGCGAAAGTCCTCAGCTCTTGCGTTGCCGGTTGGTTTGACATTGAATTTGTACGCGGTTTCAAGATTATGCATCAAACCAACAACTACGCCGTCCCTGATGAGCTGAGTCTTCTGAGCTGGAATCCCCTCATCATCATACTTGAAAGAGCCGAACGCGCCAGCTATAGTGCCATCATCATAAAGGGTGACCATTTCCGAAGCTATTTTCTTTCCAAGCTTGCCATCCAAAACAGAACCGCTTAATGTCAGATCCGCTTCGGCCAAGTGACCAAAAGCCTCATGAGCAAAAGTGCCAACTACCCGCGGGCCGAGAACCACAGGAAACACTCCTCCCCTGGGATGTTTTGCCTTCAACTGTTCAACCGCACGCCGGGCAACTCCTTCGCTGACTTTCACTGGGGATTCGACATCAAAAATCTCGTAGCCAGCAGTGGAACCTATTTCTTCTCGACCGAACGTGAAAACACCCGCTTCTAAGGCGGTGGCCGTGATTCTTGTCCAAACGTATAGTTTGTCTTGCTCAATGTATGTGCCAAGATTGTTCATCAGAAAGCTGGTTCCGCTCAAATCAAGATAGTCGATCGTGCAATTCCTGATGCGCTCATCATAACTCATAACGCTGTTGCTCGCGGCCAATGTGGTTTCTATTTTGTCCTCTACGGATATTTCCGATGGATTCTTCCGCGGCTTCAGCACAATTCTGTCTTGAACTGCTTTGGCCTGAGCAAGTCTCACTGGATCTTTCAGTCTTGAGCTGGCGGCTTTCGCCATTTTGCAGGAGCTTGAAGCCGCCTTGGTCAAGGTTCCAGCATTTGGCGCCCCAATCGACGCGAAACCCCAAGAACCCTTCACCAGTACTCGTACCGCAACGCCTTCCTCGATGCCCTGTTTCGCTGCTTCAACCCTGTCTTCTTTAAGCGCCAGCATGGTCATGAAAAGTCTCTGAGCACGAGCCTCCACATACTCTGCGCCAGATTTCACTCCGGCATCTACGGCTTTGCCTAGAATATCTTTCAAGTCTGCCCTCTTCTGACGTGCAAGTTTTGGATTGAAGTCTAACCCGAATGGTTTTATAAAATCATTATGGTCTCGCCAACGTAGCACTTACTCTGAGGAAAAATGACGTACTTGCCAACAGAAATAGAGAGGAATAGCAGGGGATGAGGGGAGATCAGGCTCTTTCCATGATTGATTTTATTTGGCCGACGAAATCCGAGCCGTCTTGACACTTTTCCAGCTCGAGCCTTCGCAACAAACCATAGCTTGAGTAAATGTCTTCCAGAATCTTTCGCTCAACGACATAAGCGCCAGAATTCAGGAAATCTTCAAGTCCTTTGGCGAAAACGTCTATTCTTTCGGCTACTTGGTTTGGCTTCAGTGAATAGTTGTGCTCCAAATGCTTCAATATGAGATGAGTAGCCTCTTCGCCAAACACCTGCTTCAGGACACGGTTTATGATTCGCGAGATTTTTCCGTCGTTGCTGCCGTATTGTTGCTGTAGTAGAGCTTGCATTATGTTCCCCTGCAGACTAGTATCTTGCATATTACGACTTAATAAGGCTTGTCGTAGATCTGCTTAACAGAACTACACTTCAAAACCCATGAAAGCCATCATCACATAAAATCAGAAAGGTTCAGCTGTTGAACTCTTTCAGAAACAGGTTTCACATCAGACTCAGGCTCTGACAGCACCAGTTGCCCGTAGACCCCGTCATACCCCGGCGTAACCTTAAACCTTCCTTCCCTAACCCTGATGATTGCATCGGCAACCGCTTCATCAACGACAGCGCCCAAGGCTTCCTTCGTAACATCCATCAATACGCTATATTCGTCGCCGAACTTTTCAATCAACTGATTATAGATAACCCACACCCTTTGAATGGCTGGAGAGTCAACACCGAGCACCGTTGAAATGATCTCGGACAACGGAAGCAGCCGTCTGAAACCTATGCTGTTCTCGGGAACGAAATCCGCTGGTCGATCCGCCAGCTCCTCAACGCGTTGTTCAACGCCTTTGGTAAGCTTTCGGCGGCAGACAGGACAGATGTTTCCAAATTTGATGGCCTCTCTCGGAGAATATGAAATCTTGCAGTTTCTGTGTCCAGTCCAATGATACTTGCCGTATGCAGGATCAGTCTCAATCGTGAACTTGAAACAGCTTGCATCCTTCGAGCGAATAGCGTCCACAACACCGCGATAGTTTGGTCTCTCAAGCTCAAACGCGTTGGCTTCTCTGCCCATGCGCCAAGGCCAGAAACTGTGGCTGTCACTGTTGGAAACTAGAGTATAACGGTCAAGCTTGCTCAAACGCCAGTTCATCGGCGGATCTGAGGAAAGCCCAGTCTCCAATGCGTGAATATGCTTCGTCATGTCCTGATAGCAGTCTTCAACACTGTCAAACCCGCTGAAGGCACCGAAGATGCTGAACCATGGCGTCCAAGCATGAGCGGGAAAAACCATGTTCTCCTTTGAAACTTCCATGACTTCCTCAACCAAGTGCGGCGCACTCATGCTCAGCGTTGGTCTGCCATCGGAAGCCAGATCACCGTATCGAGCAAGTCTGTCATTGATCTGAGCAGCGGCTTCCAGACTTGGCGCCATGATGACATGGTGAACCTTTTTGACCTCAACCTCAAAGGTGAATATCGTGCTAACCTCAGTTGTCGCCATGAAATGAACGGGCAACTCTGTGTTCTTGGCAAGCTTGTACAGACCTGTATCCGAGTCCAGAACGAGATCGCGTTTCAACTCCTGCAACCACTTGGGATGTGTGAAATCGCCGGTTCCCACAAGATTCAGGCCTTTGATTTTTGCAAAGCGCGCGATTTCCTCAGTGCACATTCTTTCGCTAGTCGCTCGACTATATCGACTATGAATATGCAAATCAGCGATAATCCGCATATCACGCCGGATCTCCAAGTATCTTGTGATTGTTCTGTCAGATTGAGTATTTTAACTTAAGACGACCCTTAGTCATCTTCGATGCAAGAGCGGTAGATGTCGGTCCTTCAAACAAAACAAAGAAAACCGTTCAAGCGATTTTTCTCTTCAAAACCTTCTCGGCCAGCTTTACTACGTCCACCTTCAACAACAGTACAGTGATAGCGATAGTGAGAACGATTGACATGACTATCAAAGCTTCCTGAGTTAGCCAAGGCGCAAGTAACGCTTCACCGGTCTTGGCAAAGTAAGCGCCAGCGACGGTTATCGAGAGCTTTCCTGCAAAGAACGCCAAAAAGAACTTAATTGGATTATACTTCAGAAGGCCTAGTGGTATGACAACGGGTTCGTCGGGAAGCGGTGTAGCCGCTACTACGAAGAGTGCCAAAGAAGCCCACCGCCCATACTTCGATCCCACAGCATCAAGGCGTTCTCTGCGCTCTTTGCCGATGTGTCCACTAATGAAGAAGGTGACTACGTAATGAATGAACTTCGCAGCGGCTGAACCCAAGGCCACAAGAAACCCTATCGTAAAAGGATCAGAATCGATGAGCAAGGCAGCGCTCGATGCGATGAGCAAGTTTGAGGGACCCGCAAAAGGTATGAGGTTCAGAATAAAAGAAGAAGCCAGAAGACTTAGAAGCTCATACCACATTGCCAATCCAGCAATCCCAACCTGAAAGTTGCACGCCAATCTTACCACAATCTGTCAACCAATGCTTAAAGGCATTATCGTAATCATCATCAGATTTAAATCCAAGAAAACCTAAGGAAAAGCCACAACGTTTTGAGAGGCGCTTAGGGTTGTCAGCCAAAAAAGAGCCAATTTGGATTGCAAGAGAGCTTTCTCGATGCAGTGGATGCAGAAAATGCGAAATCGCGTGCTCACTTGCCCATGAAAAGCGCATATGGCCAGAAGCCTCAAGAGTCAGGGTTTTCATGCTTGTACCAGGCCTTGAGTTTCCCCATCTATGCGCTCAATGTGAGGACTATCCATGCGTTGAAGCATGCCCCGAAAAGGCCTTGTCAATAAACAAGAAAACAGGCGCTGTCGCAGTGAAGACTGCAGCCTGCATATCTTGCGGAAAATGCATAACCACCTGTCCCGGAAGAATCCCGCATATGCACCCAACTGAAAAGTATGCTCTGATTTGCGACCTGTGCAAAGGTGATCCGCAGTGTGTCAAAGTCTGTCAAGAAGGAAAATGGAATGCGCTAACGAAGGTCGCCAGAAGAAACATTTCGTTCAAACTTTATGCTCGCACACCAGAGGAATTGACGAAAGACTTGGCTGCTAAGCTCTACGGCGAGCAAGGGGAGGAATACTTGTGATTTTGGGTTATGCGGGAAAATTCTTGGAAGTCGACCTTTCAACAAGGAAAATCAGAGACGTGAAGTTTGATGATGCGATTCTAAAAGATTACGTTGGCGGCCGAGGTTTGGCAGCGAAAATCCTCTGGGACAGACTTGGCCACAAATGGGAGAAAGTTGACCCGCTGGGATCAGAAAACGTACTTCTGTTCCTAACTGGCCCCTTAACAGGATATTTTCCAGGAGGAAGAATCTGCGTTTCTGGCAAGTCCCCACAGAGCAATGGCATCGTGGGTTCGACTGTAGGTGGAGAGTTTGGTGTCGAGCTAAGATGTGCTGGCTACGACGGGATAATAGTGACTGGTGAATCAGAGAAGCCTGTTTACTTGCTCATCAAGGATTATGATATCGAGTTGAGAGACGCAAGCCACATCTGGGGCAGGGATGCGAAGCAGACGGTTAAGGTGCTCACGAAAGAATGCAGAGAACTCTTCAAGAAGCGCTATCCCCTGTATGGCGAATGGAAAGAACCTGCACTCTTGTACATTGGCCCTGCCGGGGAGAACAAGGTGCGGACAGCCGCTGTTACCGCAAAGTGGACTCATGCAGCAGGCTATGGCGGCTACGGTGCTGTTATGGGTTCCAAGAAGCTCAAAGCAGTAGCCGTAAAAGGAACTGGACCGCTTCCAGAAGCTGCTGACATCAGAAAAGTGAAACGCCTGATCAAAGTAGTGAATGATAATGCTTATGAAAACGAATTGTGGAGGCGCTGGGGAACCGGCTCAGCTGGCTACGAAGTTGGCGCAAGATTCAGCTCTGAACCCGTGCGCAACTGGCAGGACGAGTGGCATAACGAGAGAAGCTTCGGGGTCGACAAGTTCGAGGACAGGGTCTGGGTCAAGCAATCTTGGAGCGATTTCGGTTGCCCAACATGCTGCCTCAAGGTTGCAATGGTCAAAACTGGAAAATTCAAAGGCGCCATAACGGATAACCCAGACTACGAGCTGCAAGCATATCTGGGTCCGAATCTCGGAGTCTTCACGCCTGAAGAAAACGTGTATCTGGCATCGGTTATCGACGATCTGGGTTTGTGCGGAATACAGACGGGAAACGTGCTAGGCTTCGCCGCTGAGCTTTACCAAAGAGAAATACTTACAGAGAAAGATCTAGATGGCATAGATCTCAAATGGGGCAACACCGCCGCTTTTGCCGCCTTGGCAAAGAAAATCGCGTACAGAGAAGGCATTGGAGACCTGTTGGCGGAAGGAACCTACCGAGCTGCACTGAAGCTTGGCGAAACGAAAAAGACGGATCTGCTCAAGTACGCCGTTCAAGCCAAAGGAATAAGCATCGGCGCACACGGAATCCGCAGTGAAAAAGACTATCCGGAAAGAATCTCCTACGCATGCTCAGTGCAAGGCGGAGATCACACGTCAACAACCGGCTTGCCGATTGACGGGTCTGGAAGCGAAGTGTGGGAAATCTTCAACGACTCAGGCGTCTACTGCAACTTCAACAGCTTCGGAATATCACGCAAAGTAAGATTCGACTTCTACAAAGCAGTGACAGGCGTCGAACTGATACCGGAGGACTGGGCAAAGACCAAAGCCTTTAGGATACTACAGCTGCAGAGGGCAATGCTACTGCTTGGCGGACCAGACGCAACATGGGAACCAAAAGAACATGACGCCAATCCGCCCAGATTCTATGAGCCGTTGCCTAATGGACCATACAAAGGAAAAGCTGCAGACAAAACCAAGGTTCACGAAGATATCAAGAAATATTACCAAGAAGCAGGATGGGACAAAAACGGCGTGCCAAAAACCGAAACACTCAGAAATCTCGGGCTGAAGGATGTTGACAAGTCTCTGGAAAGACTACGCCATTGAGAATCTGCTGGGAAAGTTTTCCAAGAAGTTAGCATAGCAGTGAATTACTCGCGCGCTATTGGCACTCGTAGCTTCTGCAACAGCAACCATAGACATTCGAAGGATCAGAAAAAACCCGCGCCTCACATCAAACGCTCGCTAAGCAACGAAGACTATAATGTTTAAATAACGAAACTTTCTACTCTATACGACATTCGCACTAGGAAGTGTCAGGATTTGAGTGAACAGAAAAAGTGGGCTGAAAAACTAAGCTCCCAATGCGGCATGAGCTCGAAATATCTGGCATCCGCACTGGAAGAACTAAGCGAAAGCTGCCACGGCGACGCAAGAACCTCCAAAGAAGTCATCGAAGAACTCGTAACAAGCTGCAGCTTCACTAAGGACGACTTGCAAAGACTCATCGAAAAAGTCTCCAAAAACTGCCCCTTCGACATAAAAAAACTCAAAAAGGACGTTCTCTCTGCAAAGGGAAACAAAGACACAATTTTCGAATCAGTCGGAGAAAGACCAATAAGCGACAGAGGCGGCCTCCGCTAGCACAATTCTACGCACTCCAACTTTTCAGAAAAAGCCAAACCCAAAAAGGCCAAAGAACAAGGCCATAGAAAACCACTGGCGATACCAGCCTCGAGTAGAATTCAAGTCTCCTTGGAATAGGAACAATTCGCCTTTTTGCCACTTGGTACATTGCGACGAGGTCAAAAAGAAGAAGACGGAAAACAAGAGAAGGCTAGACTATGTGCAGTTCTTTCCCGATCTTCTCGAATGCACCAATTGCGAAGTCCAAGTCTTCTTTCTTCAAAGCAGCGTTCATTATAGTTCTGATGCGCGCCTTGTCCCTTGCAACCATCGGGAACACTATGGGCAACGCGAACACGCCTTTCTCGAAAAGCCTTGCGCTCAGCTTCTTTGCCACTCCACTCTCGCCTACTATTACAGGGGTGATAGGAGTAGTGCTGTTGCCAATGTTGAATCCTAGGTCTTTCATAGCCTTCTTGAAGTAACCCGTGTTCTCCCACAGTTTTCGCACGTGCTGGGGCTCCTTTTCCAAAACGTCAACCGCCGCCAGACATGCGGCAGCAACTGCCGGCGGATGAGAACCACTCAGAAGCCATGTTCGAGACTTGTTGTAGGCAAAGTTGACCAGATCTTGAGAGCCTGAAACGTGCCCGCCGACCACACCGAACGCCTTTGAGAACGTTCCCATTTCCACATGCACCTTATCTCGGCTCAGCTTGAAATGCGTAACTATACCTCTTCCGCCTTCGCCTAGGACTCCTTCGCCGTGAGCGTCGTCCACGTAGACCATGGCGCCATGTTCCGCTGCTGCCTCTGCAACCCCATCAAGAGGTGCTACGTCGCCGTCCATTGAAAAAACACCGTCGGTTATTATCAAGATCCGCCTATAAGGTGGGTTGTGCTTTTCTGCTTCATCAAGAACACGATGCAAGTCGCCAACGTCCGAATGCTTGTAGACAGCTCTTTCGGCGTGTGCAAGCCTTACGCCGTCAATTATACTACCATGGTTAAGCTCGTCGCTTATTATCAAATCCTCCTTGCCTGCCAGCTGGGGAATCAACCCCGCGTTGGCAGCAAAACCCGTCTGGTAAATCAGCGAAGCCTCAGCATGCTTGAACTTTGCCAACCTTTTCTCAAGTTCCATGTGAATGTCCATGGTTCCAGCTATCGGACGCACTGATCCAGAGCCAGCACCGTGAGTTTCAACCGCCTTGGCCGCCGCCTCTTTGAGTCTGGGATGATTACTCAACCCAAGATAATTGTTAGAACAGAACATGAGAACCTTCTTTCCATCAACGACACACCATGGAGTGCTCGGTCCTTGGAGAATCCGAAGCTTCCAATCAAGCTCGCTCTTCACAAGTTCCTGATACTCATTTCGTAAGAATGACGTGGGATTCCGCACTTTTACCATACCTCTCTTTCCCTAGAAACTAGCTCACTCTTTTAAATCCTTTCCCGCAAAGGATAAGAAAGACAAACGCGAGAAATCTACAGCTTACCTTCCGCGTGGCGTCTTGACAGCTTTTCCAGCATATCCTTGGTCATCGCAGCCAAGTCATAGGTGGGTTTCCAACCCCATTCTTTTCTGGCTACACCGTCATCTATCGTCATCGGCCATGAATCTGCGATCTTCTGTCTGAAATCAGGTTTGTACTCGCACCTGAACTCTGGAACATGCTTCTTTATCTCTGCAACCAATTGGCCCGCGGAGAAGCTTATCGCAGCCAAATTGTAGCTTGTACGACACTTGATGTTCGCGGAATCAGCCGCCATCAAGTCAACGGTCGCCTTTAGACAATCAGGCATATACATCATCGGCAAAGTCGTGTCTTCCCTCAAGAAACAACTGTAACTCTTCTTCCTGATAGCGTCATAAAAGATCTCAACAGCATAATCAGTCGTCCCTCCGCCTGGCGGCGTCTCGCTACTTATAATCCCAGGATATCGAACACTTCGAACATCAACACCGAACTTCAAATAATAGTAGTTGCACAACAACTCCCCTGCAACCTTTGTAACGCCATACATCGTTCCAGGGATCAAAATCGTGTTTTGAGGCGTGTCAACGCGCGGTGATGTCGGCCCAAACACGGCGATGGAACTTGGCCAGAAGACGCTCTCAAGCTTTTTCTCTCGAGCTATCTCAAGCACATAATAAAGGCTGTTCATATTCACATTCCAAGCAAGCTGAGGATTCTGTTCCCCTGTCGCGGAAAGAAGAGCGGCCAAGTGGTAAATCGTGTCAATACTGTGCTCCTTGGCGACCCTCTCAATGCTCGCCTTGTCTGAAACATCAACCGACTCGAAAGGACCAGACTTCAGAAGCCTTTCATCGGGTTTTCGGCTGTGCCCAACAGCAACAACGTTTTCGCCGCCATATTTTTCTCGCAGTGCCATTACAAGCTCAGAACCAATTTGCCCAGTGGCTCCAGTCACCATGATTTTCTTCATTCTTCCCGTCGGCATAAAATACACCCTTCAGTTGAGAAGCAGAATTTTGGCTTTGGAATATAAGAGTTTTCGAAGATGAATCACCTTTGGAAAGTTGTCTTCACAAGAGCTGCAACTTTTCTGCATCAACATACGGACAAAGCTAACTGAAACGGTTAATAGCCAAACTGGCAAATTCTGTCAATGAACGGAACATGAAACTTGGCTTTATCGTCAACCCAATTGCAGGCATGGGAGGAAAAGTCGGACTCAAGGGAACAGACAACATCCTAGACGAGGCATTGGCCAAAGGAGCAAGGCCAATAGCTCCAGCGAGGGCAACGGAATTCCTCAAGAAGCTAAAGGAGAACACAGGCAATATACAAATCGAAATATTAACGTGCCCTGGAGCAATGGGTGAAGAAGAAGCCAAGATCGCAGACTTCCCTGTCAGAGCTTTGCACATGGGAATCGGAAAGAAAACAAGTGCAGAAGACACCAAGAACGCAGTTAAACTGCTTACGGCAGCCAAGGTGGATTTGCTTGTTTTTGTCGGTGGAGATGGCACGGCCAAAGACATTTTCGATGCAATGGAAAACAATCAGAAAGTGCCCGTTCTAGGGGTCCCTTCAGGCGTGAAAATGTACAGCGGCATTTTCGCCGTCAGCCCAACGGATGCTGTCGACGTAATTGCAGCCTTTGCGGAAGGCAAAGCTGAAACGACAGAGTCTGAAATAATAGATGCAGATGAGAATGCTATCAGGAACGATGCCTTCGCAGTAAAGCTTCACGGCTACCTAGAAGGACCATATTTGCCTGCGCATATTCAGGGAAGCAAGCAGGTAAGCCCTGAGACCATCGATGAGAAGGACAATCAGATGGCAATCGCAAAATTCGTGGTTGAAACAATGCCACAAAACGCGACATGGATTCTGGGACCCGGAACGACCGTCAAGTGCGTCACGGACTTACTGGGCATAGGCAAAACCGTACTAGGCGTCGATATTTACAGAAATGGAAAAGTTGTTCTCGATGTCGATGAAGGGAAAATTCTGGAGGAAGTTGACGACTGGGAGAACACGTGGATCGTGCTTTCGCCGATTGGGCACCAAGGAATCTTGTTAGGCAGAGGAAATCAGCAGATAAGTCCAGAAGTCATAAAGCACGTCGGCAGAGAAAGGATACTTGTTGTGGCAACAAAAGGCAAGCTTCAAAATATCGAAGGCAACGTGTTGAGGGTTGACACCGGCGATGCGAAGACAGACGAGATGCTGAGAGGTTATGGCAGAGTGGTTACAGACTACAGAGAATGGCGCCTTGTGCTAGTTCAATAGAAATCTAGGCTCCGAACATGGTTGTCCTGCCAAGCAGATTCATAAGAATGGGCATCAGGTCTGAGCCTTTTATCCTGTTCAATCCGCCTTTCGCACAGGATCTTTCATCGAACTTTTCCACGCCATCTCGACGAACAAACGGCCCTGTTATGACTATTGGAACAGGGTCACCTTCATGATTTCCGGTAGCCAAGGACGTAGTATGATCTGCGGTTACAGCAAGATACGATTTGTCTGGATCAATCTTGCTCATCAGATAGCCAAGTGCACTGTCGATCTTCTCAATTATCTCAACCTTTAGCTTTGGGTTTCTATCGTGGCTCGCGACATCTGTCGCCTTTATGTGCAGGAGTATAAAATCATACGACTCCAGTGCGCGGATAACCGCCTTAGCTTTGGCCACGTAATCGGTCTGAGGAGTCCCAGTTGCTCCTTTAACCTCTATCAGATCCATCCCAGCCACCTTGCAGACTCCTTTGACTAACGGAGTGGCACCCACGCACGCAGCCTTGATCTGATAGATTTGCGAAAGAGGTCTAACTTTCGGAATTGTGCCAGCTCCTCTGCACAAGATCATGTTTGCTGGTAAAAGCCCACGCTTGATCCTTTTCTTGTTGACTGGGGCATCCTTCAAAACCTTATGAAACTCGAGCAACAATTTATTGACTATTTCAGCCGTCCGTTTAGATTCATGCTTATTGTCCAGTGACTTGACAGCCAACACCTTCTCCCCGACTCTTCCAGGGTCAGAGTCGCTGACGAGCGCCGATAACTTGGAACCACGAATGCACAGAACCCCCCGATGCTGAATTGTGTTCTCAAAGATGAAATCGAAGCCTAAAGCCCCCTCAATTTGAATTCTGCTGATGTTCTTAGCCAGTTCTGTGGCATCTTCATTGGAAATTCTGCCTGCCCGCCTGTCTACAACAACGAGATTTTCGTCCACGGTAGCAAAGTTGCACCTGAAAGCAACATCACACGGCAAGATTTCAGTCCCAGAACCCAGTGCCTCCAAAGCGCCTCTTCCAGAATAGACTCTCAAAGCATCATAGCCAAGTAGCGCAAACGTGGCCGTGTCGCTTCCAGGGGGTATTCCAGGAGATATTGGGTCCAGTATGCCGGAGACTCCTGTTTTGGCCATTTGATCCAAAAAAGGCTTGCGAGCCGTCTCCAACGGTGTCCTCCAGTCTAATTCTCTTACTGGACGATCAGCCATTCCATCAGCAATAACCAAAATTGCCTTCAAAGCTGACTCACGCCGATTGCATCAAATCTAATACATCCAAGTAGCTTTGGGGAGGTTAAAATACTTCCTATGCAGATGCGCCGAACCAGACATGAGGAGATTCATCGAGAGGGAAAAAGCCGAGACTGCGCCAGTTCTTATCTGGACAATCGGTTTTGCCACAACGACTAAGGGTCATCCTGCCTTGTGAATCAGCTCTGGATAAGCTTGGGGAGGAGGTTAGTCAGACAGTCTGACATGCTTGTCAAGTTGCTTTGCAACATCTTCCAATCCCAGATTTTTCAGTTTGGCCTTGGTCGGTATTCCGCGTTCGTCCCAGCCTCTTCGCATGTAATACGTCTGCAGCATCATATTGTATTCTTTCCGGTCGAGTTTCGAGCCTTTCAGAGGACCCTTCGTCGTAGGTTCCTCAAACCATCTCGTCGGAGGAACGTCCAAGTCGCTAGTCCAGTCTCTACCGCTTTCTCTAACCCAGAAGGCACGAGTCAGGTTGAAAATGCGATCCGCAATGGTATACAAAGCATCCCAATTCATTTCAAGGCTTGTTGCTGCATGCAAGAGTCTCGTGTACCACTCAAGCTCGAAACCGACTTCAACCCATGGAAGCCTGCAGACAGTCAAAGACTCAAAGATCCCTGCACGAATGCGTTGCAGGTCAATTATTTTATCAACCTTTTCCACACCGTAGCCTTTGCGTCCAGTCTTAACTTCCCAAGAGATTACCCACGCGTCCTTGTGATGGGCGCCAATTGAACTCGTTGCATAGGCCAGCGCCATACCAGGAGTTGTGTGACAATCATAAGCCGAAATCTCCAAGCCCTTGACGTGCATAGCCCATCGGTTAGAGTCATGACCGATCTTCTCAGCTGCTGACTGAACCCCGTCAGCCAGAACGTTACCGAGACCCCGTCTGAAGGCAATGTCTCCAATCAAAGCCTTCGTGGACTTAAACGCGCCCCAAGGAACCTTCTCCTTAATTAAACCCTTTTCAGAAGCTTCCATCGCAAAACCGATAACGTTGCCAAGCGAAATAGTGTCCAAGCCCAACTCGTCAGCAGCTCTGTTGAGGGCGGCAACCTGTTTCAGATCGCCCAAGCCTATGTTTGACCCAAGCATAGCGACATTCTCGTAGTCAAGCTCTGACTCCTTTCTATCAGAGCCTTTGACGATGTTACCGCAAGTCATATTGCATTGCGGGCAACCGCGATTGCCAGTTTTTATTTTTTCCATCGCAAAGCCGCCGATGGCTTCTGCTTTGTCGAAAACGCCTTCGCTGTAATTGAGCGTAGGAAGCACACTGTGCTCCTGACTCCACTCAACCGTCATCATCGTGCCTTGCCGCTTCCAAAAAGCATAATTCGGTTTAGTCATGACTTCTCTGTAACCATCGGCGCCCAGCTCTTTCAACTCTTTCGGATAGGCCGGAGACAATTCGCCAGACCCGATGAAGACCGTGGCTTTCAGGTTCTTTGACCCCATAACTGCGCCCATGCCAGGTCTGCCTCCAGCACGCCCCTCCTGACTTACAATGTTCGCAAACCTGACAAGGTTCTCTCCGCCCTGTCCGATGACAAGGATGCCAGAAGTAGGCCCGTATTGAGACCGCAATCTCTTCTCTGCCTCAAAAGAGGATAAGCCCCAAAGCTCTTTGGCGTCAAGGAACTCGATTGTCTTGTCCTGGACAAGCAGAACTGTCGGCCTTTCAGCTATCCCTTCCACGATTACAGCATCATAGCCAGCATTTCTCATTTGAACAGCCGCATAGGAACCTATATTGCCATCACCATATCCGCCAGTCAATGGGCTCTTCGCTGCCAAAACAAGTTTGCCACTACTCGGCAATGCGAAACCAGTCAGAGGGCCAGCGGCGAAGACAAGTTTATTATCAGATGAAAGCGGGTCTATCCCGGGCTTGAGTTCATCCCATAGGATCTTCACCGCAAATCCTCGGCCTCCGAGGAAATTCCTGGCAAGAGATCCTTCGTACCTGTCTGCAACCGCCCTGCTCTTGCTTAGATTAATGCGTAGGAATTTGCCTGTCCAACCATACATAGCCCTACCACTCCAAGACAAACATGCAGTTATCTGTTTGTGAGTAAATAAACCTAATCAATAAGGAAGACTAGATCACTAGTTTCTCAGGCTCTATATTACGGTTTTTCACGCCTAAGTCGCTTACCTTGAACTTCTGGTCACCATAGAGCAGCGCGTACTCTGCTCCTTTATACAGCGCTGCCGCGATTCTGCCGATAGCATCAGCCTTCAAGATGCCACTTCCACTTGCACCGCCGACAAGCATCAAGTCGTTCTCTTCAAAAACCAGCGGCTGCCCATCAATAGTGTTAATCTCATACAGGCCCGCGAACGCGGAGAACGGTTGGCAGTCAATGAATTGAGGGAAGTACTTGGTGAAAACTTGGTACAATCCATACTGGTAATAATTCTCTTCTGGTTCAGGATCATCTTCGATCCTGAATGCTCTTGGAAACTCGTCAGCATAAGCTAACCACAGAGCATCCTCTTCAGGTGCAGGTCGAACATAAGCTGACGGCTTCGGAAGAATAGTAAATGGTAAGCAGCCAGCATCAGTGAAATCCTTGCAGAATAGCAACTTTCTGAGCGCTTCGGACTTCGCCTTTATCGAGAAAACCTGTCTCTTCTTGGCTTTGATGAAACATTCGATCCCAAGGGGATCCAAGAGTTGAGACGCCCAAGCTCCCGTGGCGATTATAGTCTTCTTGGCTCTTATGGTTCCTCTGTTCGTTCTTGCTCCTGTTATGTGGACGTCTTGCCAGAAGTAGGGTTCGCCAGGCATGCCTAAAGGCTGGCGTGGTTCAACGACAATTTCCTTTACCTCAGTGTTATATTGAATCTTTCCTCCAACTCTCAGGTATTCAGATTCATAGAACTTGACCAGCGAATCGACATCAATTAGGCCCGCTTTGGGAATGAGTATACCTTTGTGCACATTTCCTAAGCCCATCATCTGAGCTTCTTCATCTTTGTCGAAGCTTGTTCTCATATAAAGTTTCTTAGCCAAGTCAGCCTCATCGTACTCAACGTGCTTGAAGCCCCTATTCGACAAATCCTTCAAAACCGGCGACATCTTGCGGTATCCAGCCTCATCAAAAAACCATAGATAACCAGCCCACCGCAGTTTCAAATCAAAACCGATGCTTTCTTGCACATGTCTGTAGAATTCAGCAGATGAGTCAGCTAATGCGAAATTCGTGCGAGAAGTGAACAGGCAACGGAATGCCGCGGCGCTCTTAGCTGTGCTACCTTGCCCTGCGGCGCCCAATCGGTCTACGATCAGAATGTTCAACTGTGGGGTCTGGCTCTTGAGATGATAAGCGGTTGACAAGCCTATGATTCCTGCGCCGACCACGAGCACATCATATTCTTCCATGACTTCGTCCTTCCGGTTTTGACAGTGATACTAAGAAAATCGAATTTAAACTTAGCTGTCTCCTTGGAGCAAACGCGTACGAGACAATACTTGCCCACACAATGAGGTGAAGACACGCAATCTTCTTCAGCGTGCCCCCGAGATCCATTCACTAACTGTCAGTCCGCGCACAAATGAAAGAAGAAAAGAATTTTCTCCGAACCTCCTCAACACCAAGAAGCCTTAGTCAGCATACGCCCAGAGCTTTTGCCCTTGCGCAATAGTTCCGTGGTCCCACTTAGGTCATTTTACAATCTTCAGAACTCTCAATTTCCATTTCTATCCGCAGAGCGAGTTTTCATTTCACCCAGAACTGGAAGATGATGATGAGACCTGTTCCGCGTAGCCATCATCTAATAGCCACGTTTCAATTGACTTCAATTCGCTTCGTCGTGCTAACCGCAGATGAGACACAAGGACGTGGAGAGTCAGATTTTAGATCTGCCCATTAAATCGATGGTGCAATGCTTTTGCGAAGACGTAAAGAGAGCATGATGGATACATGCAGCAGACACTGAAAACTAGGTAGAGAATGCTTATTTACTTCTTAGAAATATGTTGTACACCGATCGCGAAAAACCGAGGGAGAAAATTTGCGCATTAAACAGGATGTAAGAGCGATTTCACCCCTTATTCTGATCTTGTTGTTGCTTTGCTCTGTGATATTCGGGGCTTTGATTGCCTACGTTTGGACCATGTCCAACTTCTATCTTGAACCCAACGCCCTTCAGTTAGTCATTACAGACGTTAGCTTTCCAGTCGATCATGCGGACTTTTTCAACGTGACGATTATGAACCCCTCGCATTCGGCTTCTGGAACAAACGTCACGCAGATTTACTTCACGGTTCAGGACAACGCGACAGTATTCAACGTGGTAAACACAGCCCCTCAAGAACTCCCATTCGTGCTTGAAAAAGCCGCCTACGTGACAATAAAATGCAATTACAACTGGGGCGAGTTCGCTGGAAAATGGATCACGGTGCATGTTTCGGGAAACGAGGCAATTGGTTCAGTAAAAGCTGTGCAGACCCCATTCGTAAAACTCGGTCTAGAGGCCTTCCTTAACGCTTCAATAAGCAGCAAGAAATTCAACGTGACCGTTGACAATAGCCCGCAGTCGGAAATAAACCTGAGCGTGAGCAGCATCCTGATTGATCGAGAACCAATCACGGACTTGAAAACGCTGAATGGAACATCAATAGCTCTGCCGTTCAACTTGACAGTCGGAGAACGAATCCCGATCCAATGTGCTTATGATTGGGAAAATAAGGAAAACCCCGTTATTCGGGTGGAAACAAGCGAGGGATACTATGCTGAGAAAGCAGCAAACGTGAAAGCACGCTTGAGCTGGTTCTTGACACAAGCGATGTGCAACGAAATGAGCCCAGAAGAGATAAACATCACAGTTTTCAACTCAGTAGCCTCAGACACATTTGTTGACATAAACCTCATCACCCTCACATTCGCCAACGCGTCAGAATACTTCATAAATGGAAGCCTTACAAACCCGCCGATCATCTCATCACCCGAAACACCATACTATAGACTTGATCCGAACAAAACAATCACATTCAGCCACTGCATCTGGAACTGGAGAGATTACCCAGACCAAAATGTTACCGCAAACGTCTACAACATTCAAGGCTTCAAAGCCGCTTCAAGACTTATCAATATACCACCATCAGTGATCTACACAATAAGCGGACTTGACTTCAACATCACCAACACAGGCTACTTTTCCATTAACATCACAAACCTGCCAGCCTCAACCCATGAAATCGGTATATCCAAGATTCTGATAAATGACAACGCAGTAGCCTTCGAAAATCAAACGATACCCATAGGCGAACCGAGACGATTTAAATGCACGTATGATTGGTCAAGTCTGAGAGGCCAAACGATCACGATTACGGTCAACACAACTGATGGGTTCACAGAATACAAAGCCGCAACTTTGGAATCTGTGGACTTGAGAATATCAGACGCAATAGCTTTCAACACGACCACAGAAGGAACACCATACCTCAACGTCACAGTGCTTAACACGGCGTTCTCGATAAGAAATGTAACAATTACGCAAATTGTTCTTGCCACTGCAAACTCGACTTATACTGTCGACGGGACAACAAGCCCGCAACTGTCTCCAAACGGCTATCTGCTAGTCACGGACTCAAACATAACAATCGTTTGTCCATGGAACTGGAACCGATACACAGGCGAAAGCTTGACAGTCACGGTGCGAACAACAGAAGGATTCACTGCATCACAAACATTCCAAATCCCCTAATCGAACCCACAAGCTTTATTTTTTCTCGACGCGAAAGCGTTGACTCCCAGAAGGACTAGGCATTGACTAGCGTGAACCCCACTGAAAGAGTACGAACAATCGAATATGCGATCCGAGACATTATAGTGTACGCCAAACAGGTGGCAAAGACAGGCAAGAAAATATACTATCTCAACATAGGAGACCCAGTTGCATTTGACTTTGACACGCCTAAGCACATCAGACAGGCTCTGATCAAAGCTGTCGAGGAAGGAGCGAACGCATACTCACCCTCTGAAGGTTTGCCGGAACTGAGGCAGGCAATAAGCCAGAAGGAGAAAAGAGTCAACAACATCGACATCAACCCTGAAGACGTGATTGTCACCGAGGGCATCTCTGAAGGCATCCAGATGGTCATGGCAGCGCTCATCAACTCAGGAGACGAGATCCTTCTTCCGGGGCCTACTTATCCGCCTTACATTTCCTACGCCAAGTTCTTCGGTGGAAAGCCAGTCACATACGAGACAATTGAGGGCACTGGCTGGCAACCAAACATAGATGACTTGAGAAGCAAAATCTCAAAGAAGACCAAAGGCATTGTAATCATAAATCCAAACAATCCGACTGGCGCACTTTACGATGAGAAAGCCGTGAAGCAGATAGTGGATTTGGCAGGCGAGCATGATTTGCCAGTCTTTTCAGATGAGATATATGACCAGATAGTTTTTGGGAAAAGACTTGTTAGCACGGCTTACTTGGCAAGGGATGTCCCAGTTATTGGGTTGAACGGTTTTTCAAAGGCTTACTTGATTACTGGATGGAGACTCGGTTATGTCTATTTCCACGATCAACAAGGGCGATTGCAGGAATTCAAACAGTGTATAGAAAAAGAAGCAAGAATAAGACTGTGCGCAAACACACCGGTCCAGAAAGCAGGAGTCGCTGCCTTGAATGGCCCCCAAGATCATATCAAGGAAACCGTCAGAAAGCTTCAGGAAAGAAGAGACTACGCGTGGAAGAGACTGAACGAGACGGAAGGAATAAGCTGCGCAAAGCCAGAAGCGGCATTCTATGTCTTCCCGAAAATCCACGACGTAGGATCAAGATGGAAGACAGACATGGAATTCGCTCTCGATCTCTTAAAGGAAACTGGCGTACTATTCGTACACGGATCAGGATTTGACCCAACCTACGGAGCCGGACACGTGAGAGGAGTCATTCTCCCGCCAATTGAGACACTGGAGCAAGCTCTCAACGAGCTTGAGAAGTTCATGAAGAAGAAAAACTAGGAATGCGACTTCGGTCTTGAAAAGCGTCTACTTGTAGACAGGTACTCCTTGGCTTGGATCATGAACCAGCTTTGAGAACTCTCCCATAAGTCTCATTGTTATTGGACCAGGTTTCCCGCTGTCTATCGTTCTCTTGTTTATCTCCCTGACAGGCACAACTTCAGCCGCTGTTCCTGTGAAGAAAACTTCTTCAGCATTGAACAGTTCATAGGGCGTTATGTTCTTCTCCTTCACGTCGTATCCCAACTTTTGAGCAAGCTTCGCCACTTCTTGAGCCGTTATTCCATGCAAGGCGCCAGTATAGCTTGGCGGAGTGTACAGCTTTCCGTTCTTAACTATGAATATATTCTCCGCTACCCCTTCGCAAATGAAACCGCTCTTGTCCAGACATATGGCTTCATCGACGCCTGCTATGTTGGCTTCAATCTTTGCCAGTATACTGTTGAGGTAGTTGAGCGACTTTATCTCATGCGACGTGGCATCAACAGGGTCTCTCTTGACCCATGAAAGCATAGCTGTGACCCCGTCTTCCTTGGCGCCTCCCTTATGCAGCGCGATAGTGTCAGTAATCACGATTATGGTAGGCTGCGGACACTTCTTCGGGTTCAGCCCCAAGTCTCCTACTCCGCGCGTGACGACCAAGCGGATATATGAATCTTTTAATCCGTTCTTGCGCAAGGTCTCCAGAACCGTCTCTATCATCTTCTCTTTTGACATTATGGATGTAACGTCAAGCATTATCATGTGAGCTGAACGATAGAGCCTATCAACATGCTCCTTCAACTTGAAAACTGAGCCATCGTAAGCACGGATTCCCTCAAAGATCCCGTCACCATACAGAAGACCATGATCAAAAACTGAAACCTTTGCCTGCGACTTCGGATAATATGCGCCGTCTATGTAAACCTGCAATTCCTTTTCCAATTCGTTACCCCCAAACAGAGAAGATAATCTATGAAAACAAGGTTTGATATAGTTTTTGCAAAGAACAGACTTATTCTGTCCGTATCTAACCGTAGAACTGAGGTCTCTTCGAGACAAGTTTCGGTAAGGGCAAAGGCTTAAACGGCTTACCGCTCACCGCTTTTTCCATTTCTCCCAACAGTTCATCGAGCTTTAGTTTGCGAAGTTCTCCGGTTTTCCTGTCTCGTACCGCGAGCAGGCCAGAGTCAATTTCCCTTTTGCCCACGACAACGATATACGGTACCCACTCCATTTCCGCCTCTCGAATCCTTTTCTGCAAAGTCATAGAACGATCATCAATGTCCACACGCACACAATGCCTTTCAATGTCTTCACTCAGTTTTTCGACGTCTTTGAAGAAATCATCCGACATCGGGATTAAACGTACTTGCGTCGGCGACAGCCACAATGGAAGCATCGGCGGTCTGCCACTCTGTTGATCCTTGTAGGCTTTCTCAAGCAAGGCGTAAACATCTCTTTCAATGGCGCCACTCGGCGAGCAGTGCAGAATCAGCGGATGATGCTTTTCGCCCTTCTCATCAACGTAGTTTATGTCGTATCGCTTCGCATTTTCAACGTCAATCTGGTCTGTTGAAAGGGCTGCGGCCTTGTTTTGATTGTCAACGAAGTCAAAGTCCCATTTGAGCATAAAATAGAAGAAACGCTCCTTCCACATCTCGACCAACACAGGCTTGCCGAAGGTCTTGGCCAGAGAAGCCACGAAGTCCCCGTTTTCTTCATAAAACTCCTTAGTGAAACGTATCGCCGCTTCATAATCGTCTTTTGATAGACCTATATCTGCCAGAATCTGCGCCGAAAGCTTGAATCGTATCACAAACTCCTTCTTGGCTTGTTCCAGATTGGTGCAGAATGCGTGGCAATCTGGCATGCTGAAAGCTCTCAGACGTCTTAGACCGACGACTTCACCGCTCTTTTCGCGCCTGAAACTGTAGCGGGTCAGCTCGTAAACCTTCAAAGGCATGTGCTTATAGGAGAACTGGGCATCATGAACCATCAGGAACTGGCCGAAACATGCAGCGAACCGCAGAAACAGCTCCTTGTCTTCCGACTTCAAGACGTATTGCCTGGCGGGGAAACGATTTAGGTAGTCAGCTAGGCTCGGATGGTTAAAGTCATACATTATGGGTGTCTCGACTTCCATTGCGCCGTACTCGCTCATCTTAGCAGTCACGAATTGCTCCAGCAGCGATTTGATTAGACGACCTTTTGGGTACCAGCGAATGTTGCCTGGGTCGCTTCCCATCTCATAGTCAGCTATTTCCAACCTCTTCATCAATGGCACATGGGGCGGCATCTGTTGACTGGCCCTGACCTTTGAAATCTCGTATTTTGCGAATCTCTCAAGGTTCTCGAAGCCTTTGAAGTTGAATTCTTCAGCAGGCACCATTTTCCCGTCCGGCTGAAGGATGTACCAGAATGACTCGAGCTTTTCCTCGGCTTTGGCAGCCTCCGAGACTTTCTCTTCCTTTTCCTCCTTCTCCTCTTTCTCAGCGGCCAGATAAGCACGGGACTGTTCTGCGAGTGGATGCCCCTTGACGGAAATCGTGAACTGCTTGTTCCAACCAAAAGGCGCACGGAATGTTTCTATGCCTTTCTCTTTGGCATAGGCCTCCATTGCCTTGACTACTTTCAGAGCTTCGATGGGTTTGGCGAGATTGCCGCTCAAGTGAGCATACGGGTAGATTATTATACGGTTCACTTTGAGCTTTTCAAGGAAAGCATAGACTTCGTCCATGGCTTTCTGTCCCACTGCTTTGTTGTCACCTTCTTCCACCGCCGTGAACAGAACCACAATTTCTTCCAAGCGCACGGGCTTCTTCTCAGCTTCCTCAGCCATCGCGATTTCTTTCTGAACAGGTTTGTACTCAATATAATCAGAATGAAGTTGCAAAATTCGCATAGAAAACCGCCATCTTCTTTCTAGGCGCTGAACCGCCATTTCTCAAGCTGCTTGTCTTTCTTTGTCTTCTTCTTGTATTCTTTATAATGCTCCTTACAAAGATAAGCGCGCTTTTCGGCGCTCCCAACTTTTAGCCCAGCTTGCCTGACCTTGTCAGCCGAAAGTGAACGAACAGGCTCTCTACTACAGCCAAAAATGCTACATTTTACGCCTTTCTCAATTCGACCCAACAGTCTACGCCTCTCTCACGTACAATATACGTTATTCCTTAATTTCCTTTTCATAAAGCAAACGCGCTCTCTGATAAATCGTTTCTTTATCACCAAAGAAAGTCGGTCCCATACCCTCAACAACCAGCGACGCAACCGCAGACCCCACGCATGCACATCTGCAGAGGTTCTCACCATTGACGTACTCAGCTAAGAAGCCGCCGACAAAAGCATCTCCCGCACCCGTAGGATCTATAACCTTGTCAGATTTGCACACGGGGATGCTATACTTTCTTCCTTCAGACGACAAAACAGCTCCTTTTGCGCCCAACGTGACGAGAACTACCTCGACGCCATGATCATGGACTGCTTTAATAGCTGGATCAATCTCCGACAAACCCGTCACGACCTGAATTTCAGCCAAGGAAGACTTGTAAATCTTGAAAAGCTCCAACAATCGTTTGTCATCTAATGGACGAAGCGCAACGTTACCGTTTTCGTCGAAACTGCGCACCAGCCCTTGTGGATCCAGAGACATTACATCTGCGCAGCTCTTGAGCTTGTCAGCCACTTCGTACGTGATTTCACCCGCTATGGGCGCAACGTGAATCACGCCTGCTCTCAGGGGCATGGATATATCATCAACGGTAATGACTTGAGCTCTGCTCGCCAATCTCAGATTTCGCTCAGACAAGTCCCTACCGTATCTAAGCTCAAAACGCGTGGTCTGAGCTTTTTCGACCTTGGTCATCCGTGACAGGTCAATGCCTTCTTGGCTAAGCCACCACTTGTACGCTTCTGGAAAGTCACTGCCCACCTTGGAAATGACTGCAACTCTTGACTCTAAACGCCTAGCGGCGAGAGAAGCATAAGCCACAGAACCGCCCAAGACAACAAATGGCGATTGCTTGCCAGGCAGGAAAATCGAGTCTATGCTGAGATACCCTACCGAGACGATGTCAAACACTTTCTGGTTTAGCCCCCGGTAGCAGTATTACTTGAAACTTGCTTAAAACCAACGGAGAACCAACGCCTGGTTTGGAAGAATATGCAAGATTCTTTGCTGCCTAACAGTTCATTCTTCGTGGCGCCTATGCATGGAAGCAACTCAAACGGAAAACTCTTGATTATCAGAAGCTTCATACAAATGGTGCCGTATGAAAGGGAATCTCTCGCCCTCAATGGACTGCCCTTACGACTGGAGCAAGAGAATCGCTTTTGCCAGGTCTCCCCCACTTTCTTCCAGCGCTTTTCTGGCGTCTTCCAAGCTCTTCCCCGTCTGATCCGCCACAAGCCTAACGTCTTCCTCTGCTACGGTTGGTGCCTTGCGTTCTGGCGCTTTCTCAGTAATCTGCCCGCCGACTACTTGGAACATTTTTTGTCCCTGAACGTTAAGTATCGCAACTTCTGGTTCTTTGATGATTATTTCTTTGCTGCTGGTCTTGACAATTACCTCTTCTACGTCTTCAACTTGTTCCATGTTTAAGCCCATGCGTTGCATCATTCGTCTTGCTTCGCGTGGATTCATGTGTTTGCTCATACTGATTCGCCTTCCGCCAAATATCTACTCTGCAGACTTGATATACTTAACTTTCTTCCTTGGCACCGTGTCTCACTTTGACAGCAACGCCTGTCTTGAAAGATCGCATCTCCTCGCTGCATAAAGCTGCCCGCCCGACCGCTAGCACTTTCCCATCCTCGTCCAAGACTATGATCTCGTCTTTGGCTCGAATTTCATCGTCAGCTTTAACAACGTGCACGGCAAAAACGTCTCCGCCCTCAGCGATGAACCTTGAGACATCATTGCGCACAGTGACAAAGCATCTAGCAGAGCTTGTGTTGTCAGCAATACGTCTTGCTCCTACTATGCTCAAAGAGAACAATCCATCTGTGGGCCGCAGGGTTGCCAGTCTCTTTCCATCAACATAGATGTATCTGATCCTGCCTGTTCCCTTTGAATATTCGATTTGCACGTTATCCGGAAAAAGGGTCACGCCTACACACTTTCCGAATTGGTAGTCGGCGACGCTTCTGATTCTTTTCAAATCATCGCCCAATCTTTTTGCACCTTTCGCCAGCGTTTGTTTAATTCGACAAGTATAAAGAACAGCGCAAATATTAATAGAGCAATTCAGGTGCGTGCCAACACTTGCGATGCGAAGTCTGTGGACGCAAAATCTTCGGCCAACCCTACAAGGTCGTGATCGAAGGAGCAAGGCTCACAGTGTGCACTGACTGCTCCAAGCATGGAAAGCTTGCATGGGAAGAAGAGCCGAAGCCAAAAGCCGAGACAAAACCGAAAGGACCAAGAATGCCTGTGCACGTTCAAATTCAGAAACCAGCAGCGCCTAGCGTCGACACCAGTCTGGAGCTGGTGCAGGATTTCCATGAGCTAATAAGAGAAGGACGAGAGAAGCTCGGTTTGTCCCATGAGGATCTGGGCAAGAAGCTAAACGAAAAGGTATCCCTGCTAAGGAAAATCGAAACTGGGAAAATGGCGCCTAACAATAATCTTGCTACGAGATTGGAGCATGTTTTGAAAATAAAGCTTATCGTTCCCGCAACAGAGGAAAAGGTTCCTGAAGCCAAGATTCCGAAGGTTCCAAGCCGCGAACTGACTTTGGGGGATTTGATCAAGATAGAAGACAAGGGCAAGGAGAAGAAGGAGGAGCCCACCGGACGAAAGCGGTCATAGTGCAGCGCAGGCGAAACATTGAACCGTCAAGCCTAGAAGAGCTCAAAAGCCTCGCGGAGACGGCTGGATACACAGTCGTCGGTCAGATGGAACAAACCAGAATACCAGATCCCCGCTACCAGATTGGCGCAGGAAAAGTTGAAGAGCTTGCCAGAATGGTCAAAGAGAAAAACGCGGAAAAGGTTATTTTTGACAACTCACTGAGACCAATTCAATCCTACAATTTGGCGAAAGCGACAGACGTTGAAAACATTGATCGTTTTCAGCTTATTCTCGAGATTTTCACAAGAAGAGCCACAACGAGCGAAGCGCAGCATCAGATTAAGCTTGCAAAACTACAATATGATTTGGCACAAGCGAAAGAAAGAGTGAGACTCGCGAAAAAGGGAGAGCAGCCTGGATTTATGGGGCTTGGAACCTATGAGGTGGACATATACTACGAAAGTGTCAAGAAAGAAGTCCACGCAATACGCAGGAAATTGAAGAAGTTTCAGGGAAAACGAGCCCTGCATCGTGAAAGGAGAACAGAACTTGATTTTCTGTCGATTTCGCTGGCGGGATACACGAAGGCAGGCAAGAGTTCGCTTTTCAATGCCCTCACCGAAGCTGAGGTCGCTGTTGACAGATCCCTGTTTACAACGCTTTCAACGACAACACGCCTTGTCGAATTCTCGAAAAAGAAGTTCCTTTTGACCGACACTGTGGGCTTTATTGACCGCTTGCCCTTGACCTTGATAGATGCGTTTCATTCAACACTTGAAGAAACCATCTACTCGGACCTGATACTGCTCTTAGTCGACATAAGCGAACCGGTAGGCACTATTGAGAAGAAACTTTCAATCTGTCTGGAAACAATAGATCGTATAGGCGCCTCGGCTGTCCCAATAATAACGATCCTGAACAAAATCGACTTGATACCAGAAACTGACATCATTCTAAAACTGGAGGCGCTGAAAAGAAAAGCGCCGAACCCCGTGTCCATATCAGCCCTGTACAAAACCAATCTGGAGAAGCTCAAAGAGGAAGTATTGAAAATACTGAAAAACTACGTTCGTGCCTCCTTCACGATACCAGTCACAAACGAGTCTATGCCCTTCATCTCGTGGCTCTTCAAAGCTGCGGACGTAAAAACGATCAGTTATATAGAGAATTCGGCCAAGGTTGTTTTCGAATCCAACCCGGAACTTGCGGAGAAAATAAGAAGCCGAGTGGAAGGATTTCAAGGTAAATTTGAGAAACTCTAGAAGGGAATCGAACATGCCCGCGGTGGTTATTCTAAGGTGGGGCCATAGACCTCTTCGAGACGTAAGACTCACCACTCATGTCGCATTGACGTCCCGAGCACTGGGAGCCTCGGGCATAATACTTTCAGACGTTAATGACGAAAAAATCAAGCAGACGATCCAAAAAGTCACCCGCAGCTGGGGCGGCGACTTCTTTTTCGAAATGGGAACTCCATGGAAAAAGGCAGCTAAGAATTGGAGAGCTAAGGGAGGAATAGTGGTTCACTTGACCGTTTATGGAGAGAACGTAGAAACGAGCGATGTATTGGATAGGATCAAGGCTTCAGACAAGGATGTTATGATCATCGTTGGAAGCCAAAAGGTGCCAGGAGCGTTCTATTCTGAAGATGTTTCAGATTTCAATGTAGCGATCGGGAATCAACCTCATTCTGAGTGTGCAAGCCTTGCCGTTTTCTTGGATCGGTTCTTTCAAGGAAAGGAGTTGGCGAGAGACTTTGAAGGCGCGAAAATTAAGGTGATGCCTCAGAAGAGGGGCAAAATCGTCTCCTAGAACCAATAAAACCTGCTCTGATTCTGTAAAGAGATTTAAATTAAAGTGCGTGGCAGTATAGTATAGAGAACTGTCTAAGGTTAGCTGAAAAAAGGATCGTTATGATGTCGAACGTGGACGATGCGACGTTGATGCGAGTGGCTCAAGCCCTAGGCGAAGAGGACGCGGTCAAATTGATAGGGATTCTCAAGGGCGCCAATGAAATCACTGATGATGAGATCGCGAACAAGACCAGCATAAGATTGAACTTGGTTCGCAAGATACTTTACAAGTTTTATGATCACTCACTTGTGAGTCTAAGGAGAACGAGGGATCCGAAGACTGGATGGTTCATATTCCATTGGAGGCTACAGCCAGATCAGCTTGAAGGTTTCATACTTACCCAGAAGCGTCAAGTTCTCCAAAAACTCGATATCCGCCTTGAATATGAGAAAAACCACGATTTCTATTACTGCTATACGCCTGGCTGCAAGCGCATTCCATTCGAAGAAGCCGTAGAACTGGTTTTCAAGTGCCCAACGTGTGGCAAGCCTCTTATGCATTATGCCAATGAGAAGATTCTGAACGCTTTGACTAAGAAGGTCGAAATACTAAGGAAGGAGCTTGGTGAGTGAAAAGCTCCCATCGAGAGAAGAAGCAATCCACATTTTGCTACAAACTGGTTGCAAAGAGAACGTTGTAAGACACTGTGAAGCAGTGGCCGAACTTGCCTTGGAAATTGCGAAAGTCTGCAGGCAAAAGGGTTTAGACGTTGATCTGAAGTTGGTGCAAGCTGGAGCGCTCTTGCACGATATTGGACGTTCAAAGACTCACAGCGTCCATCATGCGGTCGCCGGAGCCGAACTAGCGAAGAGCTTAGGCTTGCCAGAACCTGTTATCTCAATAATCAAAAGACACGTCGGCGGCGGAATAAGCCACGCGGAAGCTCATGAACTCGGATGGCCAAAGGATATATACATTCCGCAATCGCTAGAAGAGAAGATAGTGTCTTATGCGGACAAGCTGATTGAAGGCTCAAAACGGGTGCCAATAGACTTCACCATAGAGAAATTCTCCGAGGAACTGCCACCTTCAGCTGTCGAAAGAGTACGAAAGCTCCATGAAGAAATGACTGCTTTAGTCGGCGACTGCAAATGCCTACCGTGACGTTGTCTGCAAAGGTTTACAACAGTTCTCAACTAAAAGACGTTGAATCAAACCTGAAGGCTACACTTAAAGGACTAAACGTTCAGATCAAGACTCTTGGCACCATCGCGCATAGTTGGCCTCAAATATCCGTTTCTGGCGAAGATGAAACGGTGGCAACGCGCTATCTCACAAATGAAGTTGGCGTCTGTTCCGTGAGTTTAGACCCATTGGAAAGATTTTCGACGATCAGGGGATACGTCAGTGCCCTAGGCAAAAACATGAATGAGCTCTGCTTGGACATCGGGGTTTTCGAGCCGGCCAATGTGTGTGCTATGATTCCTCTGCAGAGCTTGCAGGCTCAGCTTGCTGATGGAAGAAAAGTGGCACTTAGAAAACTTGCCGAACTCTATGGTCTTCATGAAAACCTTCCACTGACGATAAAGATCACCGACATAGATAGGGAAAGTCACCGCGTTGAAGCCATGTTGTCGGAAGCCCAGCTCAAAAGGTACAAGGATTGGACGAAGTCCCTCTTGGATAGGTTGCTTGTTTTAGGCGCCTCTCTTTATGACGTTGAGGGGGCTCTCAAGAAGGCTGACTGCAACCGCGAAGTGATTCGCATTGAGCCTTTGGGGTTGCTTGAGCATGCTATCGTGTGCAAACTGGGCACTGATGCGCCCGGATTGATTCCCAAAATCGGCAGAAATCTGCGGAAAGTGGCTCTGGGCGTTTTCAATCCGAGAAGAATCATCGAGTTTTTAGGTTCTGATTTTTCCTTGCTCGCCGCTGAGTGACCAGATAGACACCTGCAAAAATCAGCAGACCGCCTGCGATGGTGAAAGGGTTCAAGGTTTCTCCAACAAACGATACCGCGAACGTGACTGTGACCAGAGGCTCTGCAAACAAAAATGAGCTCACGATCGCTGCATCAACTCGTTTGAGTGTGTAAAACCAGATGTAGTATCCCAGCACGGAACAGGTGACGGCCAGAAAGAGGATTGCCAACCACTCGTAGAGACTTAGCGTGAGTATGAGAAAAAGGGAGTTTTCAGCCAGTGAAAATGGAATTAGACATAGTCCGCCCAGCGCATTCACGTATGCGACGATGAGAAAAGCATCGTATTTCTCCATTATCTTCTTCCCGACAAGGGTGTACGTGGCCCAAAGAAACGGTGTGGAAAGCAGGATTAGGATTCCTGTTAGAAAGCTTGCGTTTGTTTGAAAGCCTAGGGTGCCGCCTGTCACAACTGTCAAGGTGCCAACTGCAGCTATTCCGATCCCGAGAATCTGTATATTCTTCAAATGCTCGTTGAATATTCTGGCAGACAAGACGCTGATGAGAATCGGGGAAAGCAGACAGACCAATATTGCAGCAATTGAAGCTCCTGCCATCTGAATCCCAGTGTATTGCGCGGTGAAGAATATCGTGACGCCTGTCAGGGCTAGGAGCAGAATCTTGAGGATGTCCATTCTTTCAATGGCAAGTTTGTAGTCGCTTTTTCTATTCTTCTTGAAAAGGATCACAATAAGAAAGAGTCCGCCTGCAACGAGAAAACGAAAGGTTGCTATGGCAATCGGAGTCAAGCCTTCCCTCAGCGCGATCTTGACGACTACGAAAGAACTGCCCCAAAAAAGAATGAGCACCAACAGTAATAATACGCTAGATCTGCCAATTGTCTCGATTTTCGTATGAGACCACGCCCTTCAATTCCAAGAAGCCTTAAAGTCTTCTGAAGTGGAAAGTGTACTTAAAACCCAGTATTTGTTGATTGCGGATTGACCATCTCACTGACTCGAACAACTGGACAAACTAAGACGAGAACCTATAGTGGGCCGGACCGGACTTGAACCGGCGACCTTTGGCTCGTAAAGCCAATGTCCTAACCAAGCTAGACGACCGGCCCTCTTCTTCCTTGATAAACAGAACTCAAATTAAAGTCTTCTACTGCAGACTGCTGCAGCAGTTATTGGCATATTCTCCATACTCCATTATCGTATAATCCAAGCAAAATTCTGGTTTCACGATTCTCGAATCGTTCCAAGAGGCCAATCAGAATCGCAACAAAGAAAAGAAGACCATAGAGCCTGCAAAACGGAATAGGCAAGGACTTAGTCGCAGGGTCGCTAGCCAAAGTGAAGCTGCCCTCCGCATTGAACTAACGAGGCTTGGGATTGAAGTTGTTGTTGAGTCAAAAATTGCTTCAACAACAACTTCCAAGGAGAATCAGAATGATATTATGACTTCTGAAGGTTATATGAATCCACTAAAGACATGGGCTCACTGATGTGCCTTCTTGATTGGTCAAGCAAAATCCAAGCTCATTTTTCCGAGAATGAATATAAACTGGTTGACCTTATAGTGCAGAGCAAAATGAAGCAAAGATGCCTACGATTCGTGGAATGACTGGAAACGTGATCTGATGAAAAGGATCCTAGCAACCGGTGCAGGTGGACCTGCTGGCATAAATTTCGTCAAGTCGCTTCAAATAGCACCTGAAGAACTGTTCATTGTGGGAACCGAAGCCGACGAATACTTCATTCATCAGGTTCCCACAGACAAGAAATACCTGGTTCCCAAGGCAAAAGAACCCGAGTACATAGACAAGATAAACGAAATCATACACAAAGAACACATCGAATTCCTCCACCCACAAACAGACATCGAAGTGGAAGTCGTCTCAGAACACCGCGAAAAACTGGAAGCACCTGTTTTCCTACCCTCAAAGAATACCGTCCGTGCCTGCCAAGACAAGCTAGAATCATCGAAGCTGTGGGAAAAGAAGAACATCGCTGTAGCAAGATCCATGGAGATTGACAAGGAATCAGACATCAAGAAAGCATTCGAAGATTTTGGAACCCCAATCTGGATCAGAGCCACACATGGCGCAGGCGGAATCGGAAGCACTCCAGCCCCTAACGAAGAAGCCGCCATCGCATGGATCAAATACTGGAAAGCGCGAAAAGTGGATTGGAGATTCATCGCTCAGGAGCATTTGCCTGGAAGAAACATCGCTTTCCACAGCATATGGAAAGACGGCGAACTCGTCACATCCATGACCAGAGAACGCCTCGAATACATCTATCCGCACTTAGCACCCTCAGGCATCACAGGCACACCGGCAGTGCAGAAAACAGTCCACAACGAAACCATAAACAAAATCGGAACCGAAGCAGTCCTAGCGATTGACCCAAGATTCAACGGGATCGCTTGCGTTGACCTAAAAGCCAACGAGAAAGGCGTGCCCTGCGTCACCGAGATTAACCCGGGAAGAATGTTCACGACATCCTTCTTCTTTTCTTACGCAAGCAAAATGCTGCGCAACGACTACTATGCAAATATACCCTATATCTATGTCAAGCTGGGCTTCAAAGAAACCCTCCCAAGCATTCCAAAATACAACATTCTCCCAGAAAACGTCTACTGGATACGTCACATCGACGCCCCAGCAAAAATGGTCAAAGACGGAAAGGTAATCGGAGAAATGTATCATTGATCGAAGCGGCCATATTCGACCTAGACGGCACGCTAATCGATCTGCCCATGGACTATGAAAGACTCTTCAAAAAAATCCGAAGAACCATGAAAGTGAAAGACGTACGCCCACTGCTGAAAACCGTGGCGAAAGCAAACGAGCAACAGAAAAAAGAGATATTCGCGGAATGGGATAGGATCGAGCTTGAAGCACTCCCAAAAATAACCCTGAAGGACAAAGGAATGGCAATCTACAAGCAATATTCCGAAAAACCAAAAGTCCTCGTAACCATGCAAGGCAAAAAACTGGTGAAAGCCGTTCTCGAACGCTTTTCCCTATCCTTCAAAGCCACGATCGCAAGAGAAAACGGCCTCGACAGAGCCAAACACCTCATCGTCGCTCTGAACAACCTCGAATTAAAGCCTCATAACGTCTTGTTCGTGGGAAACGAAGATCATGATCAGACTGCAGCTGGAAAAGTCGGCTGTCAATTCCTGAGGATCTGACAATGAAAGTCTGGTATGACGCACTGACTGGAAAACAGGTAAGATACGCAGCGGCGATTGCAGGACGCCTCAGAAGCTCAGGACATGAAGTCGTTCTGACTACGAGAAAACATCCAGACACTCTTCAACTGGCAGACTTCTTGCACGAAAAATTCATCGTAGCGGGAAAGTATGACCCTAAATCCTTGATGACCAGACTGAAAAGCGGCGTATGCCGACAACTTTTCTTCTGTAAACTATTCCGCCAGAACGAACCTCAACTCGCAATTTCCCACGGCTCAGCAGATCTTTGCCGAGTCGCTTTCGGACTGGGAAAGCCAATCATCACAACTGTCGACACACCCTATGCCGAGGCTGTGCACAAACTCACTCTTCCACTTTCAAACTACATCGTCACCTCGAAAGCGATCCTCAACAACATCCTACGACTCTACAATGCCAGAGCAGAAATGATCGGTTTTGACAGTGTAGACGAAGCCGCATGGATCAAAGGCTTCAAACCTATGATAAAATATGATTTCGGAAAACCGCTAATCGTCGTAAGACAACTTGAAGAAAAAGCCGTCTACGCAAACAATGCTGCAAACATGAGCACCTTGGCCAAAAAACTCACCAAACTCGGAAAAGTCGTTTTTCTCTCGCGATACCACCGAAAGAAGATCAAGAAACTGATAGTTCCAAAAGGATTCATTGACTCCGCAAGCCTTGCTGCCCAAGCAGACCTATTCGTAGGCGTTGGTGGAACCATTACGCGGGAAGCTGCGTTACAGGGGACGCCTGCTATAATTGTAGACGTGTTCAAAGATCAACATGTGAACGACTTCTTGGCTGAAAAAGGCTTTCCAATCTTCAAACCCAAACCCTCAGAAGTCATGACTCTAGCTGAGAGACTGGTGGGCAGGAAGTACAAGGTCAAACACCTACTTGATAAACTTGAAAACCCCGTTGATGCAATCGAGGAAATCGTAAACAGGAAAATAGAGAAAAGCTGAAGAAAGAATAACTACTGACTCAGAGACGCTGCTCGAAGGTTCAAGTTTATATTCCTCTTTAGACGCTTTTGTTTTTTCCGAGGCATTGATGACTTTGAAGGAGCAAGTTCTAATAGTCGGCCTAGGCGAAGTTGGACATCCACTGTACGACATCGTCAAGAGCAGCGCAAAGTTTGACGTCTACGGATCCGACATTGACAAAAAAAGACTACAAGAAATAACCGGCAAGACAGAACAACCCAAGACGGTTGACGTGATGCACATTTGCTATCCCTGCACACAGCAAGACAAGTTCGTCCAAACAACCATAGACTACATCAGAGCAATCAAACCTAAACTCACGATAATCGAAAGCACAGTGCCGCCAGGCACTACCCAGAAAATCCATGCCCTCTCCAAATCTGCAGTCGCCAATTCTCCAATACGGGGCATGCACAAATCTCTAGAAACAATGAAGAGAGACATGTTATACTGGACAAAATACGTGGGCGGAACAACAGAAGAGTCAGCTGATGCTGCCCGAAAACACTTTGAGAAACTCAGCTTGAAAGTGAAAGTCCTCAAAGGTTCCGCTGAAGCAGAACTTGCAAAACTGTTCGAAACGACCTACAGAGCATGGATGGTCGCCTGTTTCCAAGAAATGCACCGCATATCAAGACATTTCGGAGCAGACTTCGACGATGTCGTGGACATGCTTGAGGACATCCATCGCGTACGGTTCAACAAGCCCCTGCACTTCCCCGGCGTCATCGGCGGCCATTGCCTGATTCCGAACGTTGAATTACTCCTTAGCGTCTATGATTCAGAATTCCTGCATTTAATCCTGGAGTCAAACGAAAAACGCAAAGAAGAAATCAAAGACAAAACAGTCGCCAAAGAAATCGTAAAAGTTGAGAAAAGAACCAAAGCCCTCGAAGAGGATCTGAAGAAACTGGCTCCAGAAACCTGAGACACGAGTTGCCAAGACTCAAAAAGGCGAAGCGACTCAACCTAGGCTGTGTTTCGAAAGGATTTAAGGACGAAATATCGCTCTTAACATAAAGGTGCTACAATGAAAGTTGTGATGATCAACGACTGCGCCTTCGTAGGCGAAACCCTGCTCAAGTACATGCCAGCGGATATTGAAAAGCAGCACATCAAACGCACCCGAGGCGCATGGAGCAAAACCTTCGGTCTTGTCTACAATATTTGGAGGACAAAAGGTGACATTTTCCATGCACATTATCTTCTTCAGGATTGCTACATTGTAGCACGGTTGGGAAAAAGACCGCTGATTGGGCATGCTCATGGTAGTGACTTGAGGAAAAGCCTAGACCATCCTCTCTGGCGTAGAGTAGTTAAGCATAATCTGAAAAACTGTGATAGGATCTTGGTCAGCACCCCGGACGTTCTGGGCATTGCTAGGAAATTCAGAGAAGACGCAGAATATTTTCCCAATGTCGTTCACGGCGAATACTTTTATCCAAAGCCGTTCATTAAGCATGGCGGAAAGAAAAAAGTGTTGATTGCAAGCGATTCCAACTGGGGCGTAAAAGGTACCGACATAGCCATAAAAGCCCTGAGCAAAATCAAGGACGAAGTCAACGTAAGCATTGTTAAATATGGCGTGGACTTTGACAAGACGATGACTTTGGCATCTTCGGTTGGGCTAAACTTGAACGTTCTGCCCAAGGTTCCACATGAAAGACTCAAGGAATACTATTGGAACGCCGATGTAGTTATTGACCGCTTCAAGTTGGGTTCTTTAGGATTGATTTCTCTGGAGGCTATAGCCTGCGGTAGGTCAGTCGTAACTTGGGTTTCCTCCGAGTTTCCAGAATATGCCACTTTTCCCTTGAAAGATGTCGATACAGAAGAGAAGGCCGTTGACAGCATCAGAAAAGCAGACAGCAAATTATGGGAAAAGCAACATGCTTACTTTATGGCAGAGCATGAGGTGACTAGGATTGTGGAAAGATTGCTGAAGCTCTATGCAGCTTTGGGTGTCCATTAAATGAAAGTGCTTCTCACATCCACAGACAACCCCTACGTAACTCATCTGGGGGGTAAACACATCCACCTGCTACTGCTAGAACAAGGGCTGAAGAAACTTGGCTTAGAAGTCACCACACTTTACTACGACCCGAAAAGCCCGAAAGAACTCGCCAAGAGAAGTCTTCTGCAAGTGTTTTCTGAAAAACGCAAGTACGAGACAAAACTCAACTGGATGACAAACTACTTGCGAAAACGGATACCGAGCAAAAAGTTTGACATTATCCACGCACACGATGTTTTGTCAATATCAGCCGTGGATTTAATGCCTCAAAAGAAAGTCTTAACCCTCCACGGCTATTTTGCAAGAGAAAACATAGAATTCATAAAAAGTGAAAAAGACCGCAAAACAATCTACCCTCTCCTTTTCCAAATAGAGAAGATCGCAATGAAAACTGCCGATTATTTGATAACTGTGGATCGTAGACTGAAAGAATACGTAATCGCAGAATTTGACCTCCCGCCAAACATAATCACCGTTATGCACAACGCAGTGGATACAAGCAAATTTGCACCAATATCAAAAGAGAACCAGCGAGAACTGAAAAAGAACATGGGAATCGATCCTAATCACTTTGTCATATTGGTTCCAAGAAGACTTGTAGAGAAAAACGGCGTGATATTTGCGGTTCGCGCCATGAAGCACATAGAAAACAAGAGCCTAAAAATGGTAATAGCTGGCGATGGCCCCGAAAAAGAAAACATAATAAAAGAAGCTGAGGGAGACACGAGAATACAGCTTGTTGGAACCATTCCTCATGATAAGATAAATCAATACTACAAGACAGCAGACATTATTCTGATACCATCAATAACGTCTCATGGAGTGCAAGAGGCTTCATCGATCGCGATGCTCGAGGGCATGGCTTGTAGCAAGGTTGCAATTTGCTCAGCTATAGGTGGCATGAACGAGATCATTCAAAATATGAAGAATGGCGTTCTCACAAATGAAAAAGACCCCGCAGACATAGCGAGAGCCATCGAGGCCGTGATCGAAAATCGGGACTTGGCAACCGAAATAGGAGAAAACGCACGAGAATACGTGCTCAAAAATCACTCATTCACAGCCCACGCAGAAAGAGTTTTCAACATATACAGAGATGCTCTACGAGAAGAGGAAAACAGTGTTCACTATAGACCTAGAATTTGAAGCAGACAAGCTTGATACCTGTGCGGTGGAATAAAATGGCTGAAGAACACAAGGTTTCCGTGCTAATGCCAACGTATAACGATTCAAAGTACCTAGCCGCAGCGATTCAAAGCGTGCTAATCCAGAGCCACAAAAACTGGGAGTTACTCATAATAGATGATGGTTCTGAGGATAACACACCCCAGATTGTCAAGCAATTTGAAGATTACAGAATAAAATATATTCGGGAAGGAAAAAACAGCGGACAATTAAACGCGCTAATGAAAGGAACAGAGTTTATTCAAGGCGATTACGTCACCATATTCCATTCAGACGATGAATTTTCAGATGATAAGTCATTTGAGAGAAACGTGTCCGTCTTGAGCCGCTCTAATTGCGACGGCTTGTTCAGCGACCACATAACTATGGACACAAGGGGAGAAGTCTACGGCAGACTAAGAGCCGCAAAAAGCATAGGACCTTCTTCACCAGCAACAATATTCCTCAGAGGAGGCTCAAACATCATCACAGACGCATTCTGGGTTAAGAGAAATGCTTTCGATAACGTGCTTTCAAGCTACATAATTTGGAACATGGCTTACTGGCTAAGATTCGACAGAACAAACGTCAGTACACTAAGCTTGAAAAAGGTCGAACCGTGGTACAAGTACAGACTCTACCCCGAAAACTACATTCAATCAGACATCGGGAAATTCGAAGCAGTAAACGGTTGCCTGAGAACCATAGTTGAAATTGGAAAAAGAATAGATTTGCCATTTCTTAGACTCCAAAGGTTGCTAGCCAGAGTCCTCAAGGCAAGAATGAAGCCACTGTACAAAAATGGCCCATGCTCTTCGAGGCACTTACGAGAAATGATAGAATATGTATTGCATTCACGTTTCAGAAAAGTCCCCGACAATATCTACTTCAAAGGACTACTTGGGTTCTACTCAAACCTTCTATCCGACCGAAGCGTAGAAATGCATTTTGAGAAAGAAGAACAAACATTTCTTGGCAAAGATTCACGCATTTTTTTCAAGCTTATGGAAAAGAAAAAGTTACCTACAGTTTATGAATACATACTGAAAGAAGCCATTAAAGGATTTGGAACAGTAGTGGTTAAGAGAAGAGACTATGAAAAAGCAAGAAATGTGATGGAGTTCTTAAACCTGCTCGTCAAAGAAAAAAGGTGGAGAATAAATGATTGAACTGAGTCCAGGCTTTGATAACGCCTATCTAACGTGTTGAGGGCCATTATGAAAAGAATCATTGGAAAAAATGTGAAGATCAGCGATAAAGCACGAATCAACGTTTCAGAACACTTTGAAATCGGAGACAGAAGCATAATCCGCGAAAATGCGTTAATCGAGGGTCGACATATTGTAATAGGAAAAGAAGCATGGATAGACGAGTATGCTCATATCGGAGGCGGAAGTTCTTTTGACTACCAATCACATCTGAAGGTCGGAGATTTCTTGCATATGGGAAAATTCTCCCACATAAACACGGCAAGAAGAGTCACAATCGGGGATGAAGCCGGAATAGGTATAAGCACCAAGATATTTTCTCACGGCGCATATCCTTCAGCCTACGACGGGTTCCCAGTACAGTTTGCAGACGTAGAAATCGGAGACAGAGTTTGGCTACCTAACGCATGGGTAAACCCTGGAGTAAGAATTGGAGACGTCGTTGTCGCCGCCATGTCCTTGGTCAATCGAGACATGCCAAGCGGTTGTTTAGCAGGAGGAATACCGGTAAGAATACTGAAAGAGAACGTATACCCCAGAAAGCTGACTTGCAAAGAAAAGGAACAACTAGTTGCAAACATAGCGAAAGACGTTCGAATGAAGCTGAAGCTTGAAGGAAACAGAATTCACCTCAAACATCCTGGCACCTCGCAGGTAACCATTTTTGATATGGAATGTAGAGTGATTGAAGGCGTTGGAAATAAAAGAAGTGAAATTGTGAAAAATCAACTTCGAAGATATGGAATACGATTCAAGTATTGCCAAGAAAATGGGAGGTACATACCATGGTAGTACTAGCTGTCGGAGCACATCCTGATGATGTTGAATTCGGATGTTTCGGAACTCTAGCCCGATTGTCAAAAGAGACAAGCATATGCATTATCACGCTATCGTCTGGAGAATTAGCTGCGCCTAAGAATACAAGGATCAAAGAAGCAAAAGAAAGTGCCAAGCTGCTTAACGCTAAACTGAATTTCCTAGATTATCCCGATGGAAACATACCAGTCAACGCAGAGATCATCAACAAACTTGGTAGTTATGTTGAAGAGATCGCTCCACAGATCGTTTTCACTCTTTATCCTCATGACACACATCAGGATCATAGAAACACTTCAAGAGTCACTATCGCCAGCTGCAGGAATGTCAAGGAGATATTATTCTATGAAGTCCCTTCCACCGAAAAAGAATTCCACCCTAACGTTTTCTATGATGTGACAGATTACTTCTCCTTGAAAGAAAGAAGCCTGCGCTGCCACAAAACTCAAGGAGGCAAACCATACCTAAATCTAGAAGCAATACGGGGACTTGCCAGTTTTCGAGCCTATCAATGTGGTTACAAGGCTCTGTTTGAAGCATTCCATCTGTACAAGGAAGTAATATAACAAGAAAATGAAAGATTCCAGCCAGCTAACATGAATCAAAAAACAACACGATCGTCTATTGTTCATAAACAAACACTTAATGAATGACGCAACAAAGAGTTTCATATATAAACGATGTTGTTTCAGTTAAGATAGCAGTTGGAAATAGCTTTGATAAAACTAAGAGTCGATGTGGACTATCCCTACCCTTCGAGAATTCGAAGCTTCATTTGCACAGCTTTTGGAATAAGAACAAGCAGCGATTATCTGAAAAACTCCAAAATCATTGCAAGAATGATTAACGCGTCGGCCAAAGATGTTAAAGTTTGCTGGTTCTTCACCTTCAAAACGATTCCAGACAAAGAACTACGTTCACTGCTAGATAACGGCAAACATGAGATAGGATTGCACATCATAAACGATCCTTACAAAGAATTGAAACTCCTAGAAACTGCAGCTGGCGAGAAGATAAACTACTACACAGTTCATGGGACCGCCCGCTTGCTCGCCAGAATAATGTGGAGACGATGGAAAGCAAAAAAGCCAAAAATCCCAGAAGATTTTCCATTGCAGTCGTACTACCAATTCACAACATCCAGTTTAGATGTCATATGCCATACTCACGCACCTGAACAAGCCATTGAAATAGCCAAGAACTACATCAACGAAGGACACGTTCTACATTTTCATCCCATATGGCTCTTTCAAAGAGGAAGAATCAACCACAGAGGACCCTTCTATGAAACGCTAAAGGGGGTCTTGGAAGTCGACAAGGAGCTTAAAACCCTAGAAATTCGCAAGAAAGCCTTCTTCAAAATTGCCAGAGACGGAAAAGAATACGAGAAGAACATTGTCCCCACCACGGAATTTCTGGAAAAACTCAAAGAGAGAGGAGTAGACATTTTTACTTTCCTCGAAAGAAGATGGTGCTACACAGTCACAAACGTTACAAAAACTTGGCTCAAAGCCAACGATAACATTGGTCTTCTTCAGATAACTAGCTACGACGAATGGCTAAGGAGCATCGGAAAAAAGACCCGCAACATGACCCGCAAAGCTGAGAAATGCGGCATAAGAACGGCCGTGACCGAACCAGACGAAAAATTGGCAGATGGCATCTGGCGAATCTACAATGAGACTCCGATAAGACAGGAAAGAGAATTTCCACACTACGGGACGCCGCTGGAAGCAGTGAGACGAAGCGTGCTCTCACCGCAAAACAGCACTTTTGTGGCAGCTTTTCTCCAAGACGAGCTTGTAGGATTCATCCAACTCGTCCACGGAGACAACATAGCCATCATATCCCAAATACTCTCAATGCAGAAACACTGGGACAAAGCGGTGAACAATGCCCTAGTGGCAAAAGCGGTTGAGACATGCGCAGGCAAAGGCATCAAATGGCTCATGTATGGAAGAATGGGGAATCATCCAACACTGGACACCTTCAAGATCAACAATGGCGTTGTCAAGTTCAATCTCACACGCTACTACACACCCCTAACCAAGAAAGGCATGATAGCCGCCCATCTTGGAATGCACAAAGAGATCAAAGATTCTCTCCCTCAGTCGATAAAACACCCCCTCATTCCAGTTTACAATTGGATAAGCCGAACAAAAACAAGAATTAGAATCCGTTGAAAGCCGAAACAAACAATATAGCATGCCACGCGATAAAAAGTCGCCAGAACAAAGCGCGCTATGAACGCAGAATGATCAGCACTAGAAAAGCAAAGGCGGTCGCTTGACAAAGAGAGAAATTAGAACCCAATATTCGGGATTCATATTCTTCGCAGCCAAGCTCCTCACTGTTGCTACGGGCATAGGTTTCACTCTGATGATAACTTGGTCAATAACGAAAGAGGAGAATGGCATATGGGGAACCCTCAACATCATAATGCCATACTTCACACTAATGTCAACAGCTCTCCCATTCTGGGTAATGCGATTCGTCGCCAGAGACAAAGAAGGCGCAACGAAAACGGGGATTCTAGCGAACACGGCAATCGGCACAATCGCAACGCTCATCTACTTCGCATTGCTTCCATTGATAATTCCTGCATTCGGACTTGAGAACTACATAACATTTTTCGTGGTTGCAGCAACACAAATAATCGAAGTGCATCTTATTGCAGTCTTGGAGGGCTGCCTGCAGGCTCAACGACCACATTATGTTGGTTATGGTCTACTGGTAAGCGAAATCTGCAAACTTTTGCTCGCTTACGTTTTTATCATAGCACTAGGACTATCGCTTCTAGGAATTGCCTTTAGCATCGCAATAGCATTTGCCATCAAGATTGCATTCTACTTTAGAACCATATTCAGAGAACTTCAAAGCAAAATCACGTTAGGCTACGTAAGGGAGTGGCTGAGCGGATCAGCATTCAGCATATACAATATCGCGGGCGACAGAATCGCGGCGATCATTTTTCTCATGATCCCTGCATTCGGCACGGAAATAGCGGCCAGCTATTACCAAGTTTCGGCGCCGATAGCAAACGTAATAACATACTCTTCTTTCTTGGCGTTTGCACTGTATCCCAAGATCCTAGCTGAAAATAAGCTACAAGAGGCTACGACATCACTCAAAATGGTTTTGATGTTCTCAATTCCCATGACAGCAGGCGTGCTAGCCATACCAAGCGCATACCTTCTCATCCTGCCTGAAACCTACGTTGAAGCCACACCAGTTTTGATGATCCTAGCAATAGACGCCCTGATCCTTACGCTCTCATCAGTCTTCGGTTCCGTGCTCTTCGGAATTGAAAGAATAGACGAGAAGGCCAAAATACCCTTCAGAGAAGTCATGAGAACTCGCCTATTTATCGCCTTTTCGCTACCCTACGTGCATTCGCTCATCTCGCTACCAACAGCCTTCTATGTGCTCACATATTTCGCAGGAGGACAACCAGTATTGGTGGCAGCCTACGCTCTCGGCATTAACACGACCGTTAAATTCGCCATGTTCCTGGTCCAATATGCTATTGTAAGCAGAGCTGTCAAGATAGAAATTCCGTGGAAAAACATAGCGAAATATGTGTTTGCCTCTATACTCATTGGAATGATGCTTTATGTGATCCACCCAACAGGAACCTACAAGACTTTGGCTGTGACAGCATTAGGCGGACTTGCATACGTAACATTGCTGATAGCTATCGACAGAGAAACAAGAAAGCTGCTTAAGGCAATATTGCAGGAAATGAGAAAGAATCGAGCGGTTTCCTAGTTGTTCTTGCTCCACAATTCAAGGAAGAGAATCTTCAACGCTTTGACGAAAGCATCATAGTTAGTCCAAAGTGCCCCTACTCTCTTCTTGCCATTCCCATCCCTTATCAGCAATAGCAACTGCGCGTTGTCCACTATTATGAATGTTGGAAGATCTTGAACATCCGATAGCGTGTATTTTGCCTTCTTCAGCTTCAACTTTTCGATAAAGAAGCAGCTTTTCGGAGAGTAGTTTGTCAACAGCTGTACGTTTGGACTTTTCTTTGATATCTTTTCGAGTTTGTCAAGTAGACCAGAGTGATAGAAGCTGGCGAGATAATGCTCTGATGCAAATACAAGGGCTTCACTTGAAGCCTTTTCGAGCAACTCATCGGCTTTCAAGCCTATTTGCTCTTCTCCTTCTAATATCTGGAAAACCTCTTTTCGCTCCTGTTCGGCTTCGGTTCTCGGTAGTGAGAGCCAAATGTTAACCAAACCTTCTTTTCTCTTTTCCAATAGACTAATTTTCATTTTCTTGGTTTCTATGAGCGTGTCCACTGCTTTTTCAAACGGGGTAGCAATAAATTTCAATGGTTTCTCAAAAACGGACGACATCAGTCCTCTTTTCTCAAGGTCTCTCAGTATTCTGTACGTTTCAGTTCTGTGGAGAGAGAGAGCCTCGGAAATCTCGCTTGCTTTATGCTCGCCTGTCCTTGCAATGTGCATGTACACTCTTACTTCATTCTTTGAAAGGCCTAGTCTGGAGAGAGCTTTCTCAACAATTTCCACAGACTTGCTTGGACCCTTGTCCACTCTCACGAATCTCGACAAGCCTGTGCTCTCATCGTACAGCTTCATGATGCTCTCAGGTTTCTCAAGCGACAACTCCATCTTAGATCACTCGTAGCCTTGCTCCTTATCCGAAGTACGTGGAACCTCACTCTAGCCCGTTTCCATATAATATACTTCTGAACGCAAAATATGGATCAGGAATTCATATTTCAAAGCTTTTAAGCATCGATGGCAGAGTTTCAGAAGATGGGGAGAAGGCGTGCCAAGTAGGCTAGAGTCAGCTCTTGCTCTGAAAAATCTCCTAACGCCCAAGAACAACCTGTGGCTAAGGAGAGAAGCGTTAGTTGTTGCGTTCATACTCTTTGACTATCTCTCAACGCTAGCATTCTGTCATGCACCTTATGAAGAAGCCAACATGTTGGCAAGGGCGTTCATGGAGAATTTTGGCTTAACCCTAGGATTGACACTCTTCGTCTTTGTCTCAAACATGCCAATCCACATGACTCTAAGTCTTGACTCACACATCATCAGGCCCCCGTCAAAAATTGCCTTCTTTTTCGAAGTCTTTGTAGATGCCATTTTCGCTTGGTACGTTGCGGGCGTACATTTCAACGGTGGAACTAGTTGGTTCTGGTTCGCCCCAGATTTAATGCGACAGACTCTAGGAGCCGCTCTATACCTGGCTGCAGCGCTTTTGCTGGTCAAACCGCACAAGCCAAACTATGACAACTAACCATTTATTAGTGCGTAGTACTCTTCAACATACTAACTCTATTATTCCTTGACAGCTTGTTTAGCGGATTAGTTGCGCTGATTACGAGAGGATACTGGGGGACATGCCCGTTATGGAAACTAATTCAAATCAACCTAATAGCGTGAAAATGCCTGATAAAGAGAACACAGATGAGAAAACTCTTGAGGCAGACTACTCTTTCCATCCTCTGCAACTTGAACAAGAAGAGAAAAACCCTAGCGAGCATGAACAGAAAATACAAGAGTTCTTGAAAGCATTAAGAGAAGAAACATCAGAGCTAAGTATTTCTCTAGCCGAAGAAAACCGACTGATCAAAGACATCTGCTTGTCTCTCACGCAAGCACTGAGAAAGCTGGAAGTCACTGTCACTATCCCCGCAGAAGAAATGCCAGTTAACAAGAATATCAGGAAACTCGTCTTGAACCAAGAAGGAACATTAAAACTCCTTGACGAAAATCGCGAAGTGCAATCAGCTCCTCTTTCAGAATACCCGCCTGAAATCGTAATGGCTATAATAGACGTCGTAATACCCCAGCTGGCAAGAGTCGCAGCATCACACCGAAAACGTGTGAAAACAAGACTAGGTTTCTTCGAAGAAGTGAGAAAGGAGCTGAAGGCAATCATTAGCGCAATAGCCGGAAAAAGCGAGGAAAACCCAGATCTTACTGTGAAACGGAATGCTGGAAACGCAGCGAGGGAAGCGCCGCAAGACGGGAACGAGAGATAGAAGGTGTTGGTGACAACCTTGGACGCATACTCAACAGAAATCCGAACTTTCTATTCGCTCAAAGAAATCAGAGAAAGCATAGAGTCAGCGATTGAACAGTATTCGTTTCTGCTGGAAGACTACAGCCAGTGGCTAGGAACACTTCTGAGGAACCCAGAATCAGCAAAGAACCAAGAATGGGCAAAAAAGACTGCCGAACTTCAAAAAGTCTTGAAAGCTGGCAGTAGGAAGACAAACAAGAAAGAAGAGAAAAACGCAAGCTATTCAACAGAATGGACTCAATTCAAGGATCTCATGCTTAGCGCAGATCCATTAGGAGAAGCCGAAACGCTTTTCGAAGCAATCGAGGAACTCAAAAACAAGGTTGACAGACTTCAGAAAGTCAAGAACTCCTTAGTTGATTTGGAACGATACGGCTTGGGAAAGGAACTGCTCTACGTGACCTACATTCACGATGGAGTGCCTGAGAGAATAGTATTCAAACCGAAGAAAGGGACTGAAGCTGCAGAGAAATTCACGTACACCGATGATTTTTCGATCACAGAAGAGGCATAATTCCCACAAGTGACATCTGATCTATTCGCGCAATTCACGATCGGGTCTAGCTTTCGGCAGCGACCCTGCTTGCGCTCAGGTAGAGATTCGAGAATTTCTTGGCCAGATCCCTAAGAGTGTACACTGAACAACTTGTTCTGAATACTGATCTCATCTGGCGGCTCTTCGCACCGATTCCAATCAAAGAGACACTTCTCCTCTCTAGACTGTTTATCAACTCCTCCAACGTGCCTCTTTCGTTGAGATATCCAAATTGATATCCATCAGAGATTACCGTGATCAGTCTCATATTTTCAGCTCTTGATTTTATGACCTGCCCACTTATCGCCAACGCATCACGCAAAAGCGTAGTTCCCTCAAATCTTAGCCCGCCAATACGTGATTTCACTCTAACATTGTATCGTTCTTTGGGGTCTTTAATCACGAAGAACCGATCGTTGAAAGCGTACATTGCCCAAGACGTTGAGTCCAGAAGCAACTCGTTTGCAATGTCACCGAGAATCAGAAACAGCTCTAACGCGAAATCTCCTATGTGCTTTATGCTCCTACTTGCGTCAAGCAGTATTATCCACGAGTAACTCTTGCTCAAATTCTCGTCCAGCATAAAAACGTCCAATCTTGGGCTCTTGCTAGCGATCACCTGGATAACTTCTTGTAGATCCAAAACGCCATAAATCTTTCTTGGATCTTCGTCCAATGCGTCTCTAGCTACGAGAAGGCTTTCTATCAATCTGTGTGCTTCACTCTTACATCTTGATCTGATTCTTAGAAATTCAGTGTAATCCTGCTCGGGGACTTCAACCGACCTAAAACCTGTTGAAGACGCATAAGCTTGGTATTTTTCAAGTGTCTTTCTGTCTTTCTCTTTCTGATGCCCCCACGAATCAAAAACCTGAACGGCCTCAATCTCGTCCGCTTTTCTCTTCACTTCCTGCGAATTGGCACTAGGTTCAACGACTCCGCCCAGATATTCTAGACAGCTCTTGAAGTCTTTGTCCATGGCAATGTCATAATCTACGTAGCAAGAAGGCAGGAAAACTGAGCAGGTTCCTAATTCCTCAGTATGCGGAAAGAAAGGAGCCTCGGTTATCGGTCCCGAATCCTTGATTGCATAGTAGATTTCGGCGGCAAACTTGAGCCTTTCTTTCTTTAGATCAACGTTTTCATTTGCAGTTGCAGCAGCTATGCTCTTGAACTGACCGAGAAGCTCCGCCAATTGGGTTATCAGAGTGTACTCGTTCCCAGGCTTGACTGGCATTAATCCAGTGTTACTTCTTACCAGTAGCCCCGCCATCGTTTTGGTGGCAGGATTCAACAACCTATCCAGTTTGCGCAGCCTTTTCAAGGCCAAGGAGTTGGCGAAAGCTAGATTAGAAAGCTCTTCAGGGTACTGTCTGGCGCAGTAGGCATTCGCCACCGCATCCTCTAGAAGAGAAGCCACAAACCCTGCTAGTTGCGCGTCCTTGCCTTTTCTCCATTCAACGTAATCTTGAAATTGAGACGAAAGCGTGTGACATCGAAGGTGAAGAACTGAAGCTCTGAAAAGTTTCACCAGCTGCGCCAGCCCATTCGTATCCGCTAGGAAATCGTAGCCCATCAACGATATTCTTCTGTCTTCTTCCGTTTCTTTGACCGCAGGTTCTGGGAATATGCAGACGAAACCAAAGTCATCACGAAAGAACTCGGGGAATTTGGTTCTTGGAGACACAAGAAGCTTTGTTTTTATCCAATCCTTTTCCAAGAATATCGAGCAAGCATAATCCAAGAACCCCACCTTTATTCACCGTGCTAAACAGATGCCTAGTGCGAGAATATTGCCTCAATCAGCCTTCGCACATCTCCCTGCACCTCAACGCTGTCGCTGGTTAGCGCAACTATGGTTTCTTCGGCGGAAGACATGGGATCGGATCCGTCTTTGATGAGAACTGCCCAGTGAATCAAGTCGCCTATGGAAGGCCCATACGGAAGATCACCTGCCTTGTACTGTTTGCGCATTTCGGCTCCGACCTTTATGATCTTGTAAGCAACGTCCTCATCCACATTCGTTCTCTTCTTCAGAAGATCCACTTCTTGCTTGGAAACCTTGTCTCCAACGCTTTCATAGTCGAAGTTAATCCAAACGCTCATACGTCTTCTGAAAGCAGCGTTCAACGGTTTGGTCCCAGCGAACTCTGCTGAAAAAGGGTTCATGCTGATTATTATCGCCGCATACGGATGGCGCGTGATTATCTCGTTGTCCTTTTCCGTAAGGACCAAATGACCTCTTGTGTCGAGCACTGGATTGAGCCTTGTTGCTACGTCTTGTTTCATCATGTTGGCCTCGTCCAGGTAGAGCAGCCCCCCGTCTCTAAGCCAAGAAGTCACTTGCCCATCGACCCAGTTGTCCTTTCCCAGACCAATGAACCTGCCGATCAAATCATAAGACGAAGTCTGCAGACCGCAGTTCACCTCCCAAACAGGCATGCCAGTAAGCTCGGCAACCATATAGGTTATGTGTGTCTTCCCCGTTCCAGAAGGCCCTATCAAAGCACACTGCTTGAAATAGTACAATGCCCGAATTATGCGCTCAACATATCGTTGACCACTATCCACGTACTCTGGAGTCCCACATGGAACCAAGCTCTGAAGATGCTCCGGAAACAAGTAACCCGGATGGAGATCGTACTTAGCTATATCATACTTGTGATAATGAGGAGACTGAGACATCTCACGCCTTTTGCTTATGCTCACAATTATCTTGGTGCTACCGCGCTTCAATGACATTGACTCAGTTTTCGTGGAATTCTGGGCTGCGCCCTTTATCGCATCAGTAGCGTAACCTAGACCTTTCTGTTGCTGAGCCATTGTCAATTCCTAGAAGTAATAGCTGAGTGCGAATGATAAAAATATTATGTCTTAATATACAAGATTGACCCACTGTATCCAAACAGTGTACGTAAACTTCCCACACAGACACAGGCTTATAATGATTCCAAAACGACTACGCTATCCACTCATCACATCATAGGTGAAACCGGATGACTCAAGAGACTACTACCCAAAATTCCCCCCCGCCCGCGGTCATAGACGCAACACCAAAGACCGAAGGGCAGACGAAAAGCGAAGAACAAGCTATAGAATTCATGAAGGAAATGCAGGAAAACGCAGGCCAAATATCCGAACTTGAAACCGAAGAGGAAAACTTGGTCACACAGTTCTTTAATTCCATCCTCACTATCTTCAGACCATTCGGCAAGACTGTTGAAATCACCATCTCCTCGCTTCCGGAGAAATATCAAGGCAAAGTAAGCAAGGCGTACCTGTACCTTACTGGCCAGCTGATCCTAGCTTACTCAAACGGAGAAATAGAGATTCTCAATCTTACAGAAAAGGAAAACCACGACATTCTGGTTGACATCACCGGAGAAGTCATGATGCAGCTGAAGTCGGTAATCAGTGCATATAGAATGAGAACAGAAAAAAGAGTAAAGTTCCTAATGCCAATAACAAAAGAACTGCAGAAAATTGCCGAAGTCTTCTCCGAAAAGTAGCAAAAAACAACCAAACCCATTATCGATTCATAGCAAGAGCTCAGCCAAAAGGCTGTTCAACTCTTCTTTGTCCTTCAGATTTCTAAAGATAGCTTTCCCGCTTGCATAGACACGAAACGAATAATTCTTGAAGGTCAACTCAAAGATTATCTGTGCGATCGCTTTCTCGGTTTTTGCCCTTTCAAGTATCTTGCTGAGCGCTCTATCTTTCTGATCATATTTAAAAACTACGATTATGTCCTTTTCTTCACCGCAGGTTCCTTCAGTTCTGGCAACGTAATCCTCAACAGTAACCATCAGAAATCTTCAGTCTCCTTCAAAACCTCAACGAATCTGTCAACCTCTTCACGCGTGTTGTATACATAGAAGCTTGCTCGGGCAGATGACTTCAGCATCATAATCTTGTGCAATGGTTGAGCACAGTGAAAGCCACTTCTGACCATAATACCATAATTGTCAAGAAAAAGCGCAACATCATGCGAACCTAAACCCTCAACACCGAATGGGATTATCCCACACTTCCCTGAAACATCCTCAGGTCCATAGATGCGAACCTTTCCGCATTCTCTCATGCGCCTAGTCGCATATTCCGTAAGCATGCATTCGTGTTTCTTCACGCTATCCATTCCAAGCGTGGTCAAGTATTGTATGGCTTCCGATAATCCAATGCCGCCGCTAACATGCGGGGTCCCAGCCTCAAACTTCCAAGGCAAATCGTTCCATGAAATGACGAGGTGTCTTGATTTAGAGTCAAATGATATTTCCTTTATCATCTCACCTCCGCCTTGGAAAGGTTCCATCCGTTGAAGAATATCATGTTTAACATACAGCACTCCTATGCCCGTCGGACCCAGCATTTTGTGTCCAGAGAAAGCAAGAAAGTCCACATCGAGATCCTTGACATCCACAGGCATATGAGGAACTGACTGTGCCCCATCTACAAGCACAAGAGCATTATGCTCATGAGCAAGTTTCGCCACCCGTTTGACATCATTTATGGCGCCTGTGACATTTGAAACATGAGAGAGGCAGACTATTCTTGTCCTGTTGGAAATAGCATCTTCGAGTGCCCCATAGTTTAAGGTCCCATCACCGTTTACGTTAGCATATCTGACCACAAAACCGCTTCTCTTGGAGAGGATCTCCCATGGAACGATGTTACTGTGATGCTCCAAGAGAGTCACGACAACTTCGTCGCTCTTCTTTAGGTTGTGGCAGCCCCAAGAGTAGGCTACCAGATTGATCGCTTCGGTAGTGCCTCTGACAAAGACTATTTCTTCCATTCCCTTTGCATTGACAAATTTGGCAACCTCTTCGTGAGCATCTTCGTAAAGCTGGGAAGCTTCTTGCGAAAGTGTGTGCACGGCTCTGTGCACGTTAGCGTTGTGATTCTCGTAGTAGTCCTTGATAGCTTCAATTACCTGCCTCGGCTTTTGAGAGGTCGCGGCGTTATCGAAGTAGATCAATGGATAGCCGTTAATCTTTCTTCTTAGAATCGGAAAATCCTCTCGAATTTTGTGTGGATCGAGCATTACTTCTCTTCTTCCGTCTTCATCTTCTTTGAGAGAACTTTCGCCAACTCTTCCTCCTCAAGCGCCTGCTTCTCCTCGAAGGTGTATTCTTTCGGCAACCAATCAGGAGAAGCAGTCTTGATCTTGTAGTAAGTTCTTATTGCTCTTTTCAGCGCGCCAACAGCTAGGATACCGCAGTGAAACTTCACCGTGGGGAGCCCGCCTACTTCTTCGCCTACGCCCTTCCACGTGACTTTCCACGCTTCTTCAAGGGGCTTGCCCTTTATCATCTCAGTGACTATGCTTGAAGTGGCGATGTTCGCCGCGCAGCCATAGCTTTCAAACGATGCTTTTTCGATGATATCATGATCGTTGATTTTAAGGTAGAAAGTTATCATGTCCCCGCACATGGGATTTCCTGCCACAGCCTTAACTGTAGCGTCTTCCATCTTGCCCAGATTCTTGGGATTTCTGAATAATTCAAGTATCTTCGGATTATACGGCAGTGGCGAACGAGACAAATCTACTCAACTCCTGTCGAGCCAACTATGCCCCTTATTCTTTCAACCGCCTTTGAAATTACATTCAACACGTGATTTATGTCTTCTTCCATATGATAACGCGTAACCTTCATCAGAATGCTACCATGAGCCTCGTCGAACTTGCGTCCAATAGCAACCAAGACATGGCTCGGCTGCAAGAGCCTTCTAGTACATGCGCTTCCACTTGAAACATAGACGCCGCCAAGACTCAGTTCGATCGTTAATGCTTCGCCTTCACATCGCAGGAAACTTATGTTCACGTTATCCGGAGCCCTTTTGTCTCCTTTAGGTCCGTTGAGATTAACGTCCTGCACTTCTTCCATGATCCCCTTAATCAGTTTATCTCGTAGCCTTCGCATGTGGGTAACGTTCTCTTCGAATCTCTCAAAAGCCAATTCTGATGCCTTCGTTAGGCCAACAATTAGCGGCGTGTTTTCGATGCCTGGCCAAAGCCTCTGTGTCCCGATTTGTCCCTCAAGTATTTTCTCTATCTTTGTACCTTCTTTTACGTATAATGCCCCGATCCCCCGGGGCCCGAGAATCTTGTAACTGCTTATGGTGGCCAGATCCATGCCTAGCTCTCTTACATTGAAAGGAATTTTGCCGTAGGCATCTGACGCATCAGTGTGAAAAAGTGTTTGAGGGTTTTTGTCTCTGACTATGTCCAGCGCTTCCTTGGTCGGTTCAATAGTCCCGATTTCATGGTTCACTGTAGAAAGACTGACGAGGACGGTTTCCCTGTCAATCGCTTCTTTCAGCTTCTCAAGGTTTACGCAGCCTTCATTGTCAACGGGGATTTTCGTCGTAGTAAATCCAAACTGCTTGAGCATCTCAGCTATTTGCAGTATGCTTATCGGCTCGACTTCCGATATCACAAGCTTTTTTCCCTTGCCCCTCATCGAAAGCACTGTCCCCATGAAAGCCAAGTTATTGGCTTCTGTTTCGCCTGGCGTAAAACTGACAGCCTCAATGCCGCATCCTAGGAACCCCGCTATCTTCTGAGAGGATTCCATTATTACCTCGAAAGCTTCCCAACCAGGCTTGTGCGTCAAAGTGGGATTCCCGTAAGCATATTGGTCATAATAGGGCAACATCGCGTTGACTATCTCTTTCGGCACAATGCTCGAGTTTTCAATGTCCAAGTAGACCTCGCGCTTCAAGCCTTCGTGCGCTCTCAACAATTCCTTGACATTGTCGATCATGCCTATCCAACCCATACCGCTGAAACAGAGTCTTCAACGTCTAGTATTCCTCATCTAATAGAAAAACGTAACCCAGACAGAAGCCAAAGCGCACACGTAACGCTTTAAGCTGTCAATGTGGGTAAATGCAGATGTAAAGAACACACATGGGCGCATTAAAGTGAAAGTCGCAGACTTGCCAATGTTAGAACCGGTTAGAACAGCAGTAATCAGCAGCGGAATCGTCGATCTCTACCCGCCACAGGAAGAAGCTGTGAAAGCTGGGGCGCTTCAAGGGAAGAATCTCGTGCTGGCCAGCCCAACAGCTTCAGGAAAAACACTGATAGCTGAACTTTGCGCCCTCAAGCACGTCATGGAAAAAAATGGAAAAGTCATCTACCTGGCACCTTTGCGAGCCTTGGCAAGTGAGAAATTTGATGAATTCAAAAAGTATGCTTCCTTAAGCAAAAGTAATGGAAGACGAATAAGGATCGGCATGAGCACAGGCGATTTTGACAACACTGATCCGTGGCTGGAAAGATTCGACATAATCGTAACAACGAACGAAAAGGCAGACTCCTTGTTGAGACACAGAGCCAAATGGATGGAGGACATTTCCCTTGTGATAGCTGACGAGGTGCACTTGTTGAATGATGCGGAACGGGGACCAACTCTCGAAGTAGTCTTGGCAAGACTGATGCAGGTCAGTCCCGACATCCAAGTCTTAGCCTTAAGCGCGACGATAAACAATGTGGACGAAATCGCAGGATGGCTCAAGTCTGAGCATGTCACGACCGAATGGCGACCTGTCACATTGAAGGAAGGAGTGCTACTGAATGAAGAAATCCAGTACAAAGACGGAGACGCCCGGAGAATAGAAAGAAAAACCAAAAATGCGGTGACAAACTTAGCGTTGAACACTATCTGCATGGGCGGACAAGCATTAGTTTTCGCGTCAACAAGAAAAAACTCAGTCACCATGGCAAAAACGCTAGCAGGCGAAATTGAAAAAGTCCTATCTAAACCTGCAAAGAGATCCCTAGAACATGAAGCCGAGCGAATTCTTGCCGCAGGCGAAAGAACAAGCTTAAGCGAATCCCTTGCGGAACTGGTCAAACGAGGCACGGCGTTTCATCACGCTGGCCTAGGCGGAGCGCACCGCAGAATAATCGAAGATGCTTTTCGGCAGGGAAAAATCAAAGTTCTAACGGCCACGCCCACATTGGCGTTTGGCGTAAATCTTCCAGCCAGAATCGTCATCATTCAAGATTATAGACGATACGAGGCAGGATACGGCTATTATCCGATCAGCGTCTTGGAATACAAGCAGATGGCCGGCAGGGCAGGTAGACCCAAATACGACAAATTCGGAGAAGCCTTGCTGATAGCCAAGACATCTGATGAAGCAGACTACCTGATGGAAAGTTACGTTCTTGGGCGTCCAGAGCGGATATGGTCAAGGCTTGCAGTAGAAAGGATAATGAGAACACATGTGTTGGCAACAATAGCCGCGGATTTCGCTCACACTGAGCGGGGAATCTACGAATTCTTCGGCAAGACCTTTTACGCGCACCAATACGATATCGGCGCGATTAAGGGCATCATCGCAAAGATTCTCAAGTATCTGTACGACCAAGAAATGATCGAAGTTGACGGCGAAAACATTCTGGCGACAAAGTTCGGAAAACGGATAAGCGAATTGTACATAGACCCAGTCTCAGGCGTAGTCATCCGCGATGCCGTCAAGCAAAGACCCGCCTACCTGACGGAGTTAAGCCTCTTGCACTTGACATCTCACATGCCTGACATGGGCCCCGTGTTACGCCCATACAGTCAGGAGCTTGACCAAATGGCAGCTCTTGTAGGAGAACACAAAGAGGAGTTTCTGGTCCCTGTGCCTGACGAGTGGGAAGATCAAATAGCCTACGAGGAATTCCTCGGCGAAGTGAAAACAGCAGCCGTTCTGAATGCATGGATTGATGAAGTGAGCGAAGATGGAATAATCGACAAGTTTAAAACGCAGCCCGGAGATCTTTATAGAACGATAGAAAACGCAAAATGGCTACTTCACGCCACGCAGGAATTGGCTTCACTTTTCGGAAGCAGGCAGATTCCCTCAGAAGCTGCGAAACTTGTGGAAAGAGTAGAGAAAGGTGTGAAGAAGGAGCTGCTACCGATAGTCAAAGTTGAAGGCGTCGGAAGAGTCCGCGGACGCATAATATACAATGCCGGATACAAAACGGTTGAAGACCTGAAACGCGCGTCCATAGATGACCTAGTGAATCTACCGCTAGTGGGACCTAGACTGGCAAGAAAGATCAAGGAGCAGATCGGCGGTTTCGTAAGAAAGGACGCATGGGAAAAACTGGAGAAAGATGATCCGTGGAAGCAGAAAGCACTAACAGAATACTAGTCTATTCATCAAACTGACCAACAAAGCAAGAGAAAGAAGAAAAGCCTGATCGAGAAAAATCTTAAATTGAGCCTGAAAGAGAAACTCTAGCCCGATCGGGTTGGCTCCTCATGTCATCAGACGGAATTTGGAGAGAAGTCTGGCGAGCTTGGTATCCATTCGTCGAAGGCGCATTCTATTTCTGCCAAGGATTCTACACCACTGGCTTCGCCATGTATCTATCCGTGTTCACGGTGAACATCTTCGAGCTTCAATTTGACACAATAGCAATGCTCAACGCTACTATAACGGCACCAGTCTTCCTAAAGATGATCCCCCTGGCTTTTTGTGACAGATATGCACCGGCAAGTACGGACGGAGAAGACCCTACATAATGATTGCAGCGATAGCCTACGCCGTGTCCTTCGCCCTGTTAGCAGAGATCCAGAGCTTTGGCACTTCATGGGTTGCCGCAGTTGTCATGAGTATACTTGCTTGGGTCGTAGCAGACGGATGCTTTGGCGCATTGACAGTTGACGTCACTCCACCAGACAAAGCTGGCCTGATGCAGGGGATTGCATGGGGAAGCCGAGGGTTAGGCGCGCCATAGGAGGTGTGACCTTTGCTTTGATGGTAACTGAGATAAATTGGCCAGTAATTGTTATGATAACAGGAGTCTTCGCCATAGTTCAATGCTTTTGTGGAATTGTAATGAAAGAACCAAGAATCATGAAAGAAAGACTGGCAAATGGGGGGGACATTCAAGAACCTCGCCAGGAAACGTGAGACTTGGTTAGGATTTGTATATACATTTTTGGCATCAACAGGTCTGACAGTTTCTGAAGCCCTCGGAGCGGCTTATTTTGTGACACAAGGTCACATTAACGGATCCACACTAGGATACGTACTACTCCTTTCGAACGTGGGCATATTCTTTGGAAGCCTTTTGCTGGGCTCTCGTTCAGACAAAATTGGAACGAAAAAGGCTTTGATACTAGGCAATCTTTTGGCAGTCTCCGCCTGTGCACTTCTCGCGTCCATAATGCCGAACGTCATTGAATGAATTCTTGTGGCCGCATTTCTCATCGGTGCATTTCAAGGAGCACAAATGACGTCGATGCTGCGATTGTACATGGGGCTTTCTCCATCAAGAGTTGGAGGAACGATGTTTGCAGTCTACACTTCAATAGGAAACGCTGGAATGGCGATCCTAGGCTCCTTGACTATTTCCCTGTTCGCCCCGGTAGTCGGAACAGCACACAGCATACTTTTGGTTGTTCCTTACATGATTATTGCAAGCTTGATGCTTCCACTGTTGAAACTCTACGATCCGAAACCCTAGAAACGGAATACTGGCGGCTAATATTCACGTTACGTCGAGAACGAGACATTGCTTTTCTCCCGAATTCGGCTACTCCTCCAATTGCCAGGTGTCAGACAGCCAAGTAAGAAAACCAAAAACGTTTTCCCTTAAATGTGCCGCGAGTCTATGCTGATATGCCTAACAACTACTTTCTCAAGTCCTCTTCAATTGCGCGGTTTCTTCTAGAATATTCGTCCAATCGATCTCCCAAAGTCTGCTTCAGCAGTTCCATCCTTTTCTCAAGATATTCCTCTCTCAGAATATCAAAGTGAAAATCATCCCACTTTCTCCCATTCACAAAATGCGATTGCCTAGCCATGCCGCTCTTCCTGAAGCCGCACGCTTCAAGAACCACATGGGCGCGGCGGTTGTATTCCACGCTCCAAGCGTCGCATCGTTCAGCGTTCAGCTGGTAGAACGCCATCTCCAGCAGAGCTATGGTGATTTGCCTGCCCAGACCTTTGTTCCAAAGAGACTTATTGCCAATATACGTTCCAAGATCCGTGGTCTTCACGTATCCCCAATGTTCCTGCTCAAGCCGGGCGATTCCTATAGCTTCCCTCGAATCCGCAAGCTCGATTATGAAGCGCTGCTGCTTCTCATCTTTCACCCATTCCTCATATTGCTTTTCCAGCTGAGCCATGCTCGCGAAATTCAAAGGTCTGCTTCTCGAATACATCATAGTCTCGGAATCGTTTTCCCATTCGTGCAGTAGCTTAAGATCCTCTCTTTCCATAGGCCTGAATCGCAAGTCTCCAAATTCAAACATATAGAGCCTCCATACAGCCACTCAAATCCTTACAGAAGGCTACTATTAACCTTAGTCGACTCACCTTCCGGCAAACACCATCAGTTTTATCTAACCAACAACAGATAGCAGCTCAAGAAAGGTTACAGCACATGGGTGCTCTAGTCGCGATCCTCAGTAAGAAAGGCGAAGATGCTACACAACTGGCAATCACAATGCTCGAAACGCTAGGATTCAAGAAAACTGAGGCCTTCGGAATAGCTTCCCCGAGAGTAGTAAGAATAAACAGAACGGTTGAGTCGCTTAGAAATCCAAATCTGGAATCGCCAATAGTAATCGGAAATGCTTTCTCAAGAATCCGCACTGCAGACAGACCTCAACCATTGAAGTTGAAAGATGCCACAGTGGTTTTTGAGGGCGGAATCTACAAAGAATCAACAGAGGATTCCGACGCAGAAATCTTTGCCCGGAAAACCCAGCAAGACCGCGACGCATCAATCGAGAATTTTATCAGAAGAGTTGAAGGCGACTTCGCATTTGTAGTGGCAGAAGCTGAAAGACTCATTGCAGGTAGAGACCCCCTAGGAGTCTGCCCAATCTATTATGGCGAAAACACCGATTGGGCGGCAATGTCTTCAGTACGAAGAGCATTGTTTAGCATCGGGATTCAAGATGCCTTCTCATTTCCGCCAGGTCAAGTATCAACCATCACCAAGTCGGGTTTCACGTTCAAACCTATCAAAACACTCGCATATTCAGAACCAAAGCCTGCGACAATGCGAAGCTCGGTCAGAAAACTTCACGTTCTGTTGCGGCGTTCGATCTTGGAAAGAGTTTCAGGGCTGAAGGAAGTTGCACTAGCCTTCTCAGGTGGATTGGACAGCAGCGTAGTGGCCAATCTGGCAAAGGATGCGGGAGCAAAAGTGCACTTGATTCATGTGAGCTTGGCAAACCAGCCTGAGACAGAACATGCTATAAAGGTAGCGAATGAGCTGAAACTGCCGATCCACACACAGCTGCACAGTGAAAAGGGCTTAGAAGAGATCTTGCCGAAAGTCCTTTGGTTGATTGAGGAATCCGATCCAGTCAAGGCAAGCATAGGAATCCCGATGTATTGGACGGCGGAAAAAGCTGCGGAATTGAATTTCAAGGTTATGCTGGCAGGGCAGGGTGCAGACGAGTTGTTTGGAGGTTACAAAAGACACTTGGATGCTTACCTGAAATACGGAACCATAAGAGCGCACAGAGTAATCTTCCAAGACATAGCTAAAATGTCCCGAGCCAACTGTGAGAGAGATTTGAAGATCTGCAACTACCACGGGGTGGATTTGCGTCTGCCTTTTGCGTCATATGAGATAGCTAGGTTTGCCATAGATTTGCCTGTAGAATTGAAGATGGAAAGATCAGCCAGCACTTCAAGAAAGCTTGTACTGAGACAACTGGCCAAGGATCTTGGATTGGCGGAGTTCATAGCTGAAAGGCCCAAGAAAGCGATACAATACACGACTGGCGTAAGCAGGGTGCTCAAGAAATTAGCAAAGAGAAACGGACTGACTGTGAATGGATATCTAGACAAGATTTTTAGGACTGCCAGAAAGGATGAGGCGACATGAAAAAAACGGCAGTCATCTTTTCCCCAGTCTATTACAAGCACAATTCAGGAAAAGGCCACCCGGAATCACAGCGGCGCCTGCAGGCAATCATAGATGAACTGAAACGTAGCGCTTTTTCCAGAAACGAAAATTGGCAGTTCATCGCTCCTGAAAAGGCACATATAGAAGACGTCGAACTCGTCCACGCTATTGAATATATTAGACTCGTCGAAGCTGTCTGCAGAGCTGGCGGAGGTCTTCTGGATCTGGAAGACACCGTGGTTTCCCCAGAAAGCTTTGATGTTGCCCTTTATGCTGTCGGCGGAACGCTCAAGGCAGTCAACATGGTCATGGAAAAAGAGTTCGAGAACGCCTTCGCCTTGGTGCGTCCACCTGGGCATCATGCTTCGAAATTCCGAGCATGCGGTTTTTGTCTTTTCAATAATGTCTCGATAGCCGCTGGATACTTACAGGAGAAATACAAACTGAGGAGAATTCTCATACTGGACATCGATGCTCATCATGGAAATGGCACACAGGAGACGTTTTACGATACTGACAAAGTTCTGTATGTAAGCTTGCATGAAGACCCTTCCAGCTTTCCGGGCACAGGGTTTATAGACGAAATCGGCGAAGGCGAGGGCCTAGGCTACAAAGTCAATGTTCCTTTCCCCTTTAGCACGGGCGACGAAATATACCTAAAAGCATTTGAGGAAATTGTGGATCCAGTAGTCCGCTGCTACAAACCGCAGTTTATGTTGGTGTCTGCTGGGTTCGACGGGCATTACACCGATCCCGTGGGAAATCTTTCGCTGTCATCATCATGCTACCATGAGATTTTCAGCAGGATTGTTGGTCTGGCATCAGAAACGTGTGGAAAGAAGCTTGTTGCAGTTCTGGAGGGTGGATACAGCACGAAGTGGGTTGGCAAAATGGCTACCACGGCCATATCAGAAATGAGTGGACAACATGCCAGAACAGGGGAAAAATCTCCTGCGTCAGTGCAAAGTGCCAAGGCGCAAGGCGAGAGAGTAATAAAAGAAGTTAAGAAAGTGCAGAAAAGTTTTTGGAACCTTAAATAGCGGCTTCGAGTTACGGATTAAACGCTTACTCGATTACTTGGATGGCGCCTTCTGAACATTGGACTTCGCATGCTCGGCAAACAAGGCATTCGTCAGGCTTTGCAGGAACTGATTTCTTGTCCTTGATCTCATAGACACCTACTGGGCAAGTATCTGCACAAGTGCCGCAGCCAGTGCATTTTTCACTATTAACCTGGATCTTAACCATTTTGCCTTCTCCATTCCAACTGGAATTTGATGAAAATCCTGGGTGTAGAATAAAAGGTTTTAGGTTCATCTAACGGATTTCTTCACGTAGTCGTATGAGGATTCCGTTAATCGTCGTTTCAGCATTTACCTTCCTGCGATCAAACTCAGCCACACGTTTACGATATGCCTCTAGCGAAAGCTCGCCGCGATTGTGAGAAGCCTCAGAGTTCTTGAGGCTCGTTGCAGCTTCGCCGATTTCAGCTTCGGCAACTTCAAGCTGCAACATAAGACCCACATAGTGGCCCCCGGAAGCTCGTATCTTTCCTCTGAGTTCTTCCAAAGTCCTAGATAATGTGTTCAGGCGAGTTTCAAGCATCTTTCTCCGCACTTTGTACCTACTTCTCGGGATTCGACCTTTCTGCACACTGGTTTCGAGCGTCTCCATTTCCAAGCCTATTTTCATTTTCTCTTCATAAGAGCCCACAAAAGATCTTATCACTTCAGGACGAAGCCTCGAGGTAGCAGAAGGAACAACAACGGTTGCTGCGCCCTTAGGTCTTCTCCAGACAAGCACAACCACGCATCCTATTATCGCCAAAGTCCAAATCCATATCGTCGGACGGAAGGACAACCATAAAGGATTGTACCAGTATTCAACTTGGGCGTTGACATCGTCTAGACGAGTCACACCTTGCATGCTTATACTCGCGGTTTCCTGAAAAACACTTCTTGATACACCATAGACGCCGCTGGTCAAACCGCTCGGCGCATTGAGAATTCTTGCGCCCTCAGGCGAGGCAAATGTAACGGATGCCTGCCCAACGTAGTAGTTAACGTTTTGGAAAAACGGAAAAGCCAGGGCGAAATTGTTTCCAGCGCTCTGCACCAAGAGACTGCTTGGCAAAGCGTATTCCACGGTAAATCTAGTTGAGCTTCTTGGACCCACCTGAAGAGTGAGATTAACCCTGTAGCGGTTGAGACTCGCGTCTGTCTGTTTTGGCGTCTCCATTGTTCTGCCTAGCTGGTCCTTGGCGTTCGGCTTTGTGGCATTGGGAGGCAAAATGAAATCAAAGACCGTAGCATTCGTTCGGCCCAAGTTAGTTATTACGTAGGCGTCTGAGCCTCCAATCTCGCCGAACTCGTTCACTGTTATTTCTCTCATAAGTTGATCAACATTAACAAGCTGTAATTTGTTGTCGCTCACGGAGAACGTTGCGGTTGCAGGTGAATAGGTGAAAGACTGTAGGTTTTCTGTCTCGTATGTAGGACCTGCAACTGTTCCGCTGGAGTACGTAACTTCTGAGGGCAGGATAAACGATGCTTTGCAGATAGTAGCTGGTTCTGTCAGCCCTGGATATGCCGGGAAGTCCAAGATGAACAGACTTGCATCGTATTCATCCTGTCGGAACAGAGAGCTCGAAAGGACAAAAACAACGGTAAACTCCTGTGGAGCTCCCTGTGGGAAGCTTAGTTTCACCGCGTAAAAACCAACATGATTTTCCAGAGATTCGTCAAGGCTCACTTGTATGGCGCCAGATGCACTAGATGCCGTGCATTCGAGGACGTATGAGCCGTACTTGTATGGAAATCCTAGCAGAAAATCGTTGGGCGCTTGGCCTGTTATGTTAAGTTTTATGGTGTCATTTATGAAGATGTAGCCGTTGTACATGACTTCTACGTTATGGTTCACTTGTTCCACGGTGTAATCCGATTGGGCCTTGGCGGCGTTGATGTTATATGAAAAGAGTATAACCATGGCAAATGCTGTCAACGCAATTGCAAGGACCGTCTTCTTCACTTACAGCTTCCTCCGCTTCGACTCCCGATTTTTAGGCTTCCTATCTATTGATTAGCCCATTTATTTACTTTTAGAATTACTCAACGTAGCTTACGTATATACTTACCCCTGGAAAAATGCCGCGAGAACAGACGTGGACTGGTGCTACTTTAGCCCACCATGCTTGAGGTAGTAGCCATCTTTTTTTTTTCGATCCGAAACTTCGTACGCCTTTCTCTTTGAGTTGCCTTCTAAGCCTCTCAGCGTGTTGCTTGTCCAATTCGCCTTTTTTCTCAAGGTAGGCGACGATCTCTTCTGCCTGTTGCCCCGTATCGCATCGGCGAATAAAATCTATTACGTCGGGCATGTAATGGTCGAATCTTTCATAAGCTGACTTTTCCGCTGCTTGATTGTCGGTCCGCACAGAGTTCACTGTGACTTTGTTTTCGTCAGAACCTAGTTCCCTAGCCAAGCTTGGGAACATTCTTTTGAGCCTCTCTTTGTCGAACTCCAAGTATGCACCTTCGCGCGCATTGCTTGCCCAACTTATTCTTGGAAAATGCTATATTTAAGCCTCGGCAAGAGTATTCGAACAGTCATCGGCAAAACTCATCTGCGATGAGCCTAGTGTAGCGCGCGCGCTTTGATTATCTGCTCGTATACTTCAATCGTTCTTTCAGCCACTTTGTCCCAAGTGAACTCGTTCAGAACCCGGCGCCTACCATTCTTGCCTAGCCATTTTCTCTTCTCAGGACTCTCCATGGAGCTGAGTATGCCCCACGCTATGTCACTTGGATTGCTCGGATCAACATGATAACCGCATTGTTCCTCGCCGTAAGGAATAACAATCTCCCGCATGCCGCTGATACCAGCACCGCCAACAACAACTGGGCGCTCCATGCTCATGGCTTCAAGAACGACTATTCCAAAGGGTTCGTAAAGGCTTGGAAAAACTGCAACATCGCAAGCAGCATAGTGAAGAATACGTTCTTCCTCTGGAACAAATTCAAAGCGAAGCTTCACGGAGCCATCCAACCTCATGGTTTTAACCAAGTTGGACAAATACTCTTGCAGATCACCCAAACCCAGAATGACGAGTTTCACCTTTGGCTGCTTCTGCAAAATGTGAGGCATCGCCATAATAAGCCTGTCAACGCCCTTCACGCCGACTAACCGACCGAT